>Ga0265798_10001548_pt1 | contig 35644 bp, 30 predicted proteins | sample P3T30metagenome_FD_192430 | JGI IMG/M metagenome (GOLD analysis project Ga0265798, IMG submission 192430) | Plant litter microbial communities from East Loma Ridge, Irvine, California - P3 T30 | ecosystem: Environmental > Terrestrial > Plant litter > Unclassified | place: USA: California...
GTCCGCATGTGGCATGGTTTTCGACAACGTCGATCAAGAACCTTGGTGAGATATTGAAGGCGACTGTAGAGGGCATGGTGAGCGGCAACGAGATCAATGCCATTCTGTAAACGGAAGATATCGCAAATGGAGGAACCCCGAACACGAGCACACATGCTCTCGTGGGGTACCTCCGTCATCAACATTGACGTCCAAAATCCAGTGAGAGTTGCAAGCACGTCTAACACCTGGCCATATCCACAGCAAAGGCTCTTGCGTTTCTACCAATATCCTCAGCTCAGCCATGCCCGACCATACTATGTGAGCGTATGGTCGTATCAATGCAAAAATCCCAAAGGTATGCGGTTTGCTTAAGTGCGGTGCGTGGTTCCGTACATGTTTTCTTCTCTTTTCACTTTCACTTCAAAACGTGTGTTTTCACCGCGCGTGGTACTTTCGGTTCGTTTGACGTGCTCCGCTCCACACGCGTTCCGATGGATGCCAATTCGCTACCGTTCTTCTCACACTGAGCGCCCACTCGGAGCATGCCAAACGGTCGAAAAAGTCTTCAAAATTGGTACGAGCGTCTCCTGTCACCTCTCGTTGTGCGACAGGCTGAGTCTGTCAGGCCTTGGCACTGCAACCGTCCCCTTCGTATGAGACCCTTCGCACGAGAGCGACCTCCCGCACGCGCTACCTTCCCCGTCCAGACACGCGACAGTCCGACCGATGCCCCCAACTTGTGGATAAGTTCAGCCTATGCTAACAGCATAGACCCCAGTGCGCGACATGGCTTCGTCAGGCGAGCGCTCTCACGACTGGTCCTTCGACGGTTTTTACACCAATCAAGATGATCAATGGAGCGTCCATTACCTTTTCCCTAAGATCGGCAAGAAAGCCAGTGAAGCATTCGTCCAATTCCTTCAGGATCGGGGCATAACAACGCCTACGCTAGACGATAGCGTCGAGCAATATCTCAAGCTGCAAACGACGCTCTGGAAGAAGCCCTCTCGCGTTGCAAAGCCAGGCCATCAGTCTTTGAGGTTTAAGAGTGCTGCCCAAAGCTTTCGCTGGAGCTATGATCAGGTTCTCGCTGAGCATGCAGAGGTTGTCTCACAGGTCCTCGAAGGAAGAGGATCCGGAACACGATATCAAACAATGTGCGACGTCATCTTCATCCTCAATGACAATTCCAAGAAACCCTGCGGCAACCCCTCCTGTCCTACTACAGAGAGAAAGGTCACTGGACAAGTTCAATCCTCTCGTGTCGTCACACTCGAGCCGCTACTTGACTGGGGAACTGTTGAGCCGGCCTCAGACATCATTGTAGCTGCCGGTAGGATCTTCCCATTTCGCCGTAGTGGACCACGGATGAAGGATCCGTTGTGGACACAGGTGGTTAGGAAGCTGGTGCCTCAGCAGCTACCCACCTACTGTCTGGGCTGCATCGAAGAACTTGTTGACAGACATGCGGAGGTGCGTCTCGTCGAACATTTTGTATATGTATGTTACGACCGACATTCCCATACCATGACAATCTTGTCGCATGAATGAAAGCATCTACTGACTTTGTCTACAAGGGGCCTGTCGGTCAACCTCAAGGAGCTGAACACTTCCATTCCCTAATACGGCCTATTCGGCGCCCTACATCGAAGGAAGATTTGTACGATCTGAGGGAGGGTGGCGGCTTGAGGGACGATTGGAGCGCTGAAGGGCTGGCCTGCTCAACTACTGGCTCGCTATATCTCGATGGCGCCCCATACGAAATTCCACATACAAAGCCCGTTGATTACACGTCCTATCACAGTCTCAGCATCTTCCCTACGCTCAAGGATCGCGAGGCCTCATGGACAAGTGCGTACAATGTTCTCTTCGTTGGGAACACAAGGAGCGCTGGTGAACCGCTTTCTCCACAGTGCTCTCCACGCTCTTTCACAACTCCGCTGGATTCAACTAGTTTCAACTGTGTCTACTCCCCACTCCCATCCTTGGGCTTCCCTTACAACACTCCGCCGCTGACTCCTGATAACCCAAAGACGCGCATCTACGTCCATCGAGATCCTGAGTCTGTACAACACGAAGATTACGAAAAGCTCGGCAGCAAGACACTGCTACCAGACAGTATCCCGGATTTCGGCAGTGGTAGTCGCAGGTTCGGTCGCGATATCGATACTAACGCTGTCCGCGGCTTCTTCACCGATCACCGCGTACGGCGAGAAAACATGGCCAGAGCGAAGGGCACCGACATCCGCAACTTCTTTACGGTGATCAATCCCGAGGGCCCGTCGACACCTCAACGCACGGTCAAGACCAAGAACGTTGATGGCAACGATACGGACCTGAGCGATGTACCGTCCGACATATCAGAACAGGAATATGACCCATTCGGACCGGGCGGCGAGTATACGCCTGTGAAGGGCAAAACAGCGTCGAACAAGAAAACGCCAAGCCCTCCGACAAAGCCCGCAGGCAAGAAACACTCACCAAGGGCGCCCATGTACCGCAAACGCGACCCAGCCGCCGATAATACCGTCCCATTTGGGGTCACCAAAGAAGCCTTCGAAACCCACCTCCAGCATCTTCCCGCCAAAACCGACCTAATCTGCTCTTGCCGCAAACCCGCTCGCACTAACGAGGTCCAGATCACACAGTGTATGAACAAGGACTGCAGAGTGCGCTGGTACCACAAGGACTGTCTCGATAGAATTGGCAAGTTGAAAGCTAGACACGGAACGTACTTCTGCGAGCAGTGCCAAAACGAGAAGTACTATACAGATCTATCTCGGGCGAACGGATGGAGTACGAAGAGACTGGTGCAGAATGAGATTGGAATGTCGTTTACGGGACAAGGGATGGCGGGCACGTTTGGTAATACCGGCGACTTCCAAGCTACGGAAAATCCGTATGGTTTTGGGACGTCGGCTTCAAGTGCGCTATCTCCATCGGCTGAACCTTTCGTCCCGAACAGTGCGGCGGCGTTGAGTCGTCTTGCTGTGGGCTCCGAGCCTTCTCTTGGCCTGGCGACTTCGCGGCCGTATTTCGTGAACGAAGCTTATACTCGTGGACAGGAGCATGCGCGCATTGCGGACGAAGACTATGAGCATGCACGACTGTATGGATGTTACCCTGAGAGGTGGGATGAGGATGGTAATGACGGCGATGACGAGGACGGTTACGGTGAAGATGAAGATGAGGAGATGGATCAGACATCATAGGAGAGCTTCATGGAGATGGTTGGATATACGGTTCACACATACGACGCGAGTCGCTGCCTCCGAGTTGTACCTGACGCCTGAACTACACGCCTGAGTTGTACAATATGGATATACTGTGTCAGTAGGAATCATGACGAGAACATTCAATGTCATTCTCTGCGTGATGCCAGATTCACGGACATGCATTTTGCGAGATGGTAGACAAACGAGATATCAGATGTCAAGCGCGTCCGGACGAAAAGCGGGGGAGCTGCGAATGGCGTCATGCATACCACGCGACAATGACGCGACATCAACCGGCCGTACCCGCTTTGGATGTAAGGTTGCGGAAATGGCGGAATGCAAAGTTATTCCGCTGTTTGATATATGAAACGGATACGAATTCGCTGTTTTGAGTAAGCATCTGATTGCTCACCGTTCATCGTGCTGACAACCCAAATCCTTCAAAGTCGCGTACCGTACTGACCTATCATGGCCACCTCACAAAAGCGCATCGGCCTTATTGGCCTGTCTGCTAAAGGGTATAACTGCATTGTTCCTGAACTGATGAGCATCGGTAGTTGACACAACACCAGATCCTGGGCATCGAAGTCCCATCTTCCCTACCTCCAACGCTCTCCGCACTATGCTATCACCGCCCTTCAGAACAGCTCTCTCACTTCAGCTCAGGCTTCCGCCAAACAGTACTCTCTAGACTCCGTATCCACCCACGACTCTCCCAGCTCAGTCGCCCAGGATCCCAACGTAGACATCATTGCTGTTAGCGTCAACGTGCCCCAACACTATGATCTCATCCGTCCGGCTTTGGAAGCGGGAAAAGATGTTTTTTGCGAATGGCCTTTGGCTCGCAACGAGAAAGAAGCAGAAGAACTGACGGCCTTGGCTAAAGAAAAGGGTGTCAGGACCATGGTGGGCTTGCAAGCACGCCAGAACCCATCAATTCTGAAAGCGAAGGAGATTGTTGAGTCGGGGAAGCTGGGCAAGATTTTGGGGACGACGATGTTCGGCCATGTGAGTTCTCATGTCTATCATTCTGAAACTGAATGGAAAGCATATGGTCTATGGGATGAACAAGCTTGCTAACGCAGAAAACAACAGGGCATGATATTCGGTGGCACAACTATGCCCTCTTACACGTACATGCACCCCGTGGAAAACGGCGCAAACATCCTCACTATCCCCTTCGGCCACGCCGTTGACGCTCTATGCTACGTCTTTTCCAGCGAACTACGCTCCATTTCCGCTGTGCTGTCGAACAGATACCCCGAGCTCGAGCTTGTAGACGAGAACTACAAGCCCCTTGGAGAAAAGAAGGCGAAGACCTCTCACGACTTCGTCTCCATAACCGCAGAACTCATCAACGGCGGCGGTAACGTCGACGTGACATATGCGCCAGGTTTTTCACGCACCGGACGGGACTTTTACTGGGAGATCATCGGATCCGAGGGTACGCTCGTGTTGGAAGGACCGAACGGACATGTGCAGATGTTCCAGCCTACAGTCAAAATTGCCCTGGGCCAAGAGGGATTGAAAGATGTTGAGGTGGAGAAGGCTGAAGACCCTTCGTTCAATGTGGGTAGGGCTTGGGATGCATGGGCTGGAGAGGGCAAGGGTAGTGTTACGACTTGGGAGGAGGCTGTCGTGAGGCATAAGATGATTGAGGCGATTTATCGGAGTGCGGAGAAGGGAACGAAGGAGGACTATGTGTGAGCGGCCACATCAGAGGCACATACACAGGTATGTTGAAAGGTTGACCAGAAGGAGAAGTTCCCCAATGTACACAATCAAAGTACCCTCGCGAAAAGACCCCTTGGGCTCGAGCGCGAAAGACAGAGAAGGAGAAGTTGATAAAATCGGGACAAACAAATAGAGTTTAGCGTCAAAATCCTCGGCTACATCCCGGCTCAACACCTTCATCGCATCCCCTCAACCGTCACCATTCCTCCATCGCCAAAACCTTTGCAACCCTCCAAAGAGCCTCAAGCACCATGCGTACTAATTCCCATCCCCAGGAATTCTCGATCTTAGATGCCCCCCGCCCCACAATGCCAGACCTACGGCCCGCCAAGCCAGCGCTTGCCTCGCTTCCACTTTTCGTTACGTTATAGTTAACAAGGCCGCACGAGCGATCCAGTGAACTTAGTCAGGCATGTTATGAACCGTGATGTCAGCGAGAGTCAGGTTTTTGTCTGCACCTCGCATGGTGACCGCCGAGCAAAATGGGGCGAGCTTGTTGTTGGTCTCGCATACTCCACTCAACTACCAAGCTCCAGACAACATCGGTTTCTTGGGCTTGGTGCTTGTGAAAGCTTGTGTTCTGAGAAGTTCTTTCGGCTCATGCGAATTCTGAGCTCTGGGCTCTCATTGTGAGAAGAACTAAAGGAAGTTTCTCGGGCAAAAGGCGCGTGCCGTTGCGGATAGCTGCATCTAAGCGTCTGGTTACGTGAGTCGCACTCGAGCTACAACAGCATATTACCTGTGATTGGATCTGGGAAGGTGTGTGAAGGTGTGTGTAAGCATTGGGTGACTGCTGCTTAGTCGCACCCTCGCCTCCAACAACCCCGACGTATAAGCCAGACCCGGCAACGCTAGGTCCGTCTTAGCCGTGGCCTCTCCTCCATCATGGCTTCTCCAACACCGACTTCGACATCTTCGACAAGTCTGAGCTCGCAGACGACTGAAGAAAAACGGGATCATCGACCGAACCAGGATATATCAGGAGCATCTACACCACCGCCCACCTCAAAGTCCGATCCTACATTCATCACCTGGACCTCACCAACAGACCCATCCAACCCCTTCAACTTCTCCCCGTCGAAGAAATGGCGGACTACCCTTCTAGCCTGCACCGTGACCTTCGTCGTCCAAGTCTCAGGCACAATGCTCACATCCGCCGCCGAGCAAATCAACACCAGCTTCGACGTCAGCGATGAAGCATTTCCTCACTCGTACTGGCCGGTGTTGAGTTGGAACCTAGGAGGTGCCGCAGCACCACTACTAGGACTGCCCCTAATGGAGAACTTTGGTGTGCGGTGGAGTTATATGGCCATCTACGCGGTATTGATCATCTTCATCATTCCACAGGCGTTGGCGAAGAACTTCGCGACGTTGATTGTAACGAGGATTATCACGGGGTCGTGCTCGGGCGTACTTGCGAATATCACGTCGGGGATTGTAAGCGATATCTGGAGGGATGGGAGGGCGAAGAGTTTCGGGACGTCGCTTTACATCTTCGCATTGCTTGCGGGGCTTAATATGGGGCCGGTGTTTGGTAGTTTGGTTGTTCAGTATACGACTTGGCGATGGTAAGACATGCTCTGGTTGTTGTTTGGGACTCTAGCTAATCTGGATATAGGATCTTCCTGAGTCAAATCATCTTCTACAGCGCTCTGATGCCGGTACTGTTCTTTCTCCTTCCTGAAGTTCGACCGGATGTCATCCTCACTCAGCGTGCGCGTCATGTTCGCGCGAAGGCGGGCAAAGAGGTATATGCCCAGGCTGAGAAAGAGCACACGAGTTTTGGCGAAATTCTCAAAGAGACGCTCGTTCGACCAACGCGTATGCTGTGTACCGAAGGTGTAGTCCTTTCCTTTGGATTATGGAGCGCTTTCTGCATCGGCACAGCCTTCATGTTCACGCAGTCCATCGTACAAGTCTTCTCAGAACTATACGGCTGGTCTTTCTTCGGCACAGGCCTCGTGCAATGCGCCGTCGTAATCGGGGAGCTCATTGGCCTCTTCGCATCTCTAATCCAAGACCGCATCTACTTCGCATCTGCGAAACGCAACACTGAAACCCCAGGGAAGCCGATCCCAGAAGCGCGACTTTATCTCAGCATCCCAGCTTCCTTCATCGGTCTGAGTGGTGGATTGTTCTACTTCGCCTGGACGTCCTACTCTTCCATCCCGTGGATTGTACCCAGTATATCGCTCGGTTTCGTTGGCTTCGGTATGTTCTGCAGTACAGCGGGAGTAACGACGTATGTGGTTGATGCGTATGCGAAGTATGCTGCGAGTGCTATCGCGGGCATTGCGTTTCTGGAGAACTTTATGGCGGCTTTCTTGCCGCTTGCGACGCAGAGTATGTATCGTACGTTGGGATTTAATTGGGCGAGTAGTCTTTTGGGGTTTATCGCGTTGGCGTTGAGTTTCATTCCGTTGATTTTGTTGAGGTTTGGGAAGAGCATACGTGGGAAGAGTCCGTTTATGAGTGAAGCGGGGTACGAAGACTGAGTACGCTCAAACTTTTAGTTGATGGGAAAGGAGAACACATGATACAAGAGATATCTTTGCATAATGAACATGCTCATGTAAGACGTGTGAGTAGAAGTGCATATATGCCTTGGTTGAGAGACGTGTTGCAGTGGTGTGAAGCAAAAGCCCACATGCGGAGAACGATTGGCGTACCAGACGGACCAGACGCGACACCTTCACTTCATCGCCGGAGCCAGCGCAATTGCAGAGAACCTCAGGTCTCCCCCTTTCTCAGACTCAATCCTCATCAAACGTCCAATACCCTTCTCCAACGCAGCCGGACTAAGCACATCCTCATCCTCCCCCAACACACCCCGATCAAGCGGACCCATGCGACCGCCTTCAAGCTCCCACAGGTGCCCATCTTTCGCCTTGACGAAAGCCACGAAATGCTGACCGGTATGCGCCTCCTCGATCACTGCAGGTGGGGCAGAATCTCCCAGTTTCACGGCGTCTGCGTGAGCCTTCTCGAACGCGTCGGAGTCTTCGAGCACTCTCGCGCGCTCCCAGATGGGCTTTGGTAGCGCGTCTTCGCGCATCTTGGCTAGTGTCGAAGAGGGCTGGATGTGCTGTGCCGCGTCGCTGTTGAGAAGACAGTGCACCAGGCCTATGCTGCCGCAAGCGTTTCCTATGGTCTGCTTGAACCATATGACGGGTTCGGCGTCGCCTTTACCCTCATACTCGGTCTTGTCCTTGTCTTCTGTTGTTCGGGCCTCGTCCCAGGTTGGTGTCAGAGGAATGATGACAAGTAGTGCTACCGCTGGTCGCGGGATGAAGCTCAACATGTCGGAGTCAGTGAGTGAGTAGATGTCGTAGAAAGAGAGCGCTGTCGTGTCCAGACCGAGGTCTTGAGCCAGGTGGTTCATGACCTCTGGGTTGTTCTCGAGGACGTTCCACATCTTCTTCGGCATCTTCTGCGGGGTCTCTTGCGACATTTTGAAGGGAGTTGTGGTTGTTCAGAGATGCTGGGGGTTGAGTTGGGCTGGCTGGTGTTTAGTAGACTTCAGGTGTGGACAGGTTAGCCTTGATGAATATGCTGCTTCCCAGGCAGCGATCAGACGCGTCACAACGGCATTCAGTGACAGGCAGCCATGCAGGTACGCTGCAGGTAAGTGGAAGGGCGTACAGGGCGGACAAAGGTGGGGAAGGATCAGGCCCGCCAAATCGGGAAAGGCCCCGCGCTAACCCTGAGTTAGGCGCGGCTGGCGGGGCATCATTCAATCCCCGCGGTGGCAGCATCCCATCGAAGTTCAGACAACGCATCATCTCACAAACTTTACGTATGAAACTGCCTTGTGGGTACGTGATGTATTCCTATAGTTGAACGATGTTCTGCCGCAGTCATCCATTGGCGCGGACCTCCGATCAACCTGTAGGGCATGCATGTTGCCCTTGTGCCATCCGCCGGCTCTCCGCAGTAGTGAAGTCCAGCGCTTACATTTGAGCCTCTTCATCCATCACACATATTTATATAACTAACTTAGAGTCTCTCGGCGTATCTAAGCCCACCTTTGCCTGAAGAAGCAGCGAAAAAGACACTTAATCCTACCTCACCATTCCAGAGTCCCACTTTCGAGCTCACCATGGACGACGAAGCCCGACAAGCAATGGCAAGCATGAAGATGCCACGCCGACCCATCAATTTCGTTTCTGCGAAACAAGGCGAGATACTCAAACTAGGCCAAATTACTTGCAGAGTCATGGAAGATGGATCGCGAACAGACAACCGCATAGGCTCCGCAGAGTTCACACTGCCTCCCAACACACCTGGGCCACCAGCACACTGGCATGAGATGCACGACGAGACATTCCTCGTTACGAAAGGAATGGTTCGGGTACGTCTCTATCTTCCCTTCATCCCATCCTGCTTTACCAGATCAAACAGCTAACTCTCCTCACAGTTCCACGCTCCTGACGGCGCCATACAAGATGCCTACGTCGGCGACTATGTTACCGTACCCATCCGCGCACCCCACACCTTCTCGAACCCTACAAACGAAGAGTCCAAGTTCTTCAACACGTATACCCCCGCGTTTTACATCGATTACTTCAAGACCCTGGCTGAGATAAGTAAGACGGATGAGAAGATGATGAAGGAAAAGAACATTGAGGTCATGGCGCGGTATGCGACACTGCCTGCAAAGGAGATGATGGAGGAGAAGAAGTAAAGGCTGAGAACAGCTTCTCTGGAATGATATAAGAATAGTGCTAGGAATACAATCATGCGCATGCGGTACGCAGGAAAAGGCTACAAACAGACGCCGGAGCTATCAACACAATGAAGAAGTCTCCGCCCAAACACCGCCAGGGCCAGCCCAGCGCAACGTCTCAAATCACAGTCGTATCCCCCTCCTCATCCACTCTACAGATACTGCACTCCTGATACAACTTTGCGCAAAACTCCCTCACCGTCATATCAGCACCCATATCAATCCCAATAAGATGGTTCTTCATGCAATACCACACCCACTGCCCACCGCTCGCCTCATCTCTCCTCAAGTAGTTCTCGCCCGGGCTCCACGTATCCAAACTGAATGTTATGCCAGTGAGCTGCGGCCCCCGCGGCACGGTGTCAGAGTACTCCGTGCCGAGCATCTTGAGTGATTGAGAAGCGTGGTACCAGATCCAAAGCGGGTTCCAGAGGGGATCACCGAGAGCTTTGGCGTCGAGAGTAAAGGTCTTGACGTTGGACATGTGTTTGAGTTGCTCGCGCATGCGGCGGCCGAGCGTCCAGGATGAGGATGTCATGGAGCGCGGGTCTGTGACGCCGAGCATGGAGGATGTTGTGACGAGCTTGAGGGAGCAGTTTTGCACTTTGGAGAGCAGATCGGGCGAGATGTTCCATACTCGGTTGTCTTGTGTTGATGGCGCTGGGAATGCTGATGGAGGGGTGCTGGTGGCGGGCTTGTATGTCTGGGGCGTGACGCTGAAGTGGAAGGTCTTGCGCTTGCAGATCATATCCATGTATTCTGAGTACACTTGCTTGTTCGCTAGGAATATCCATTTACTCTCGTGTCGCACAGGCGATGATGTGGATGTGGATGTCCAGCGCGCGGGTCGCATCCAGTTCAGCGTCGAGCGCTGGATTTCGTTGCGCGCTGGTGGCGGGTAGATGGGGTCGTCAAGGAAATGCTCGTACACCATGTCCCGCAGCTCTTGTGGTAGGTCCAGGAACCGGAACGGCTTCTTGTTTTGGTATTGCATCTTGCGGTACTTTCTGAAAGCGAAGACGCATAGTAGGGGAAGTAACAATGCGAGGAGGGTTATCCAGCCCTTTAGCTCAACGCCAGCAATATTGTATTCCGCAAGCCATGGCTGCCAGCGCGACAGCTCGCTCGTCTTTTTCGATGCGGATGCCATGACGATGCTCATGGTAAAGTGTGGGGTGCCGTGTAATTGAGCGTGCCTAGCACGCTAGCGGAATACGTGCGGATGCGAGGAACACGATGGTGCCAGGGGCGCTGTCCAGCTTCCCTCACACAACGGAAACAGCGCGGGACTACGGGTATCGCGCGATGCTGAAACAATAGTCCTGCCTTCGTATACGGCAGTATCCAATCGCCGAAGCGTTCTGATCGGTCAGACGACAACTCCGAAGGGTGCCGCGTTGTTCGGCCGCTCGCACAAAGGGATCGTGCGCACACACGCGTGATGCAAGACTGCGCGATGAGTCGAAATGAGTTGAGGGGTGGAGGTGCAAACAAGGGAGGTTGTGGAGGAATGCGCGAGGGGGAGATTCGCAGCTGAGTAAGATAATCAATACTGATGCCTTGCGGATACGACTGATGAGGCAACCTGAAACGGGTCGCCTTGCGCCGCAGCTGCTAACAACGACATCGCCACGTTGACACCATCGTTAGGTGGTACCGCGTCAGACATCCATCATCTCCGTACCTGACGCACATGTTCGATCATAGGTCGCGCATATCAACGACGAGAACAGGAAAGGCACTTATTCGAAGACGCGCACGATGGGCTTTGTGTACGTAGAATCTCGTTATTCTGTTAATGCCTGGTTCAATGCACCTTGGAGGAATGTGTATGCTACCTAACACGATGCAAGTCGTTCGACAAGACTTCCAGTGAGTACTTCTTAGGTGTCTCTTAGTGCCATCTCGAAGACGGCTATGTCCGACGCTCGATTAGCGACTGAATGCCGGCACGCACCCTACTGTCGATCACTCCTTCCTTACCACCACTGCCACACCGATAGTCTCGAGGAAGCGAACTTCTGCAGACTGCTCAAGACGCTGCTTGAATCCCACACCATCGCCGTATCCGACCCAACACACAACCTCAACTCGTTCCAGGTCTGGAAAGTCGGTCTTCGTCAGCTCTTTTAACCAGCTCGCGAGCTTTGACTTGCGGTCCCCGTCATCTGGCCCTGGAGACCTAGGATGGGTGATGACTAGAGTTCGAATGCGACGAGGTAACAGCTGAGACGGACCGGATCCAGCGAGACGCTGGAAGTCGTGACTATCCACCAGGCCACACTCAGCAATCTGTATTCGTCGTAGCTGTTCAAACTCACGAACGTCCAAGCGAACAGTTGTAGTGTCTCCGAAACGCACAGGCTCTGAGTAGGTGAATATCAGATTCTCAATGGAGCGTCCGTGATCGAGTAATGTCTGCACGATGTGGAAGGGGAATGACCCCGTGTTCCCTAAGTCGGTACCGCCAAAGTGGTCTTCACCACTCCGAGGAAATCTGTGATCACCCCCGTTCGACAGATAAGAACCCAAAGTCAATGTATGGACATTTGGGAGATGATCGAGGATAGTTATCGCTTCCAGGAAGCAGTTTTCGTGAGTTCCATCTTCGACTTCGATGATGAGAGTTGTGATATTGGCGGCTTCGGCGTAAGGTGACGGTACCTTTACGTCTGCCCCAGTACCTATGCACAGGGTGTGCAGTGTAGGTAATGTAGCGATCGCCCAGTCCAGCTTGCCATGAGAAACATATATAGATGTAAGCTTCCAAAAGCAGGGTAGGTTCGTAAGCTTTTCCAGACGCATCGGGAGCCGTTCAAAGACACCCTTGTCGCGTCTGCTGTTTGAGATATCGTAACAGCCGAACTCACAGTTGCAGAGATATTCGTCCAGAGCGGTGATGGTCAAAGAACGTAACTCGGTGAGGCAGCTGAGAAGTTTGCACGCTAGCTTCTTCTCTTCGACTTTGTACCTACGAACTCCGAACCTCATACTTTGAGGGACGAACGGTGCAGTGACGTAGAATAGTTCCGGGTATAAGACCGGTTTCGACTGTGGCATAAACCATAAGTCTCTGACCTTGGTCGCCAGATGAGGCTTCTGTTGGATAGTCCGGAGAAACATGGCAATAGCAGACTTGTTGGGACAACCGTTGTAAACGTACACTGCTTCCAGATCTTCTTCGGCTGGACGAAGATCGACGAAGCGGTAGAGTACATCCTGTGCGGCTTCCGGGTAGCGCTTAGAGATGCGCGCCAAGGAGCACAGGCTCTGGTAGTCCAGGCTCTCCGCAACTTGTATCAGGATCTCGACGGCGCATCTGTCGATATGGCATTTGCCGGGCATCGGAATCGAAGGGTCCTGGATCGTGAGCATCCTGAGTGCGCTGGGAAGACCGGCGGTAGGTGGTGAGATCGCTGATACCTCGCCATTCGAAACTAGGTACAGGAGCGCCATCGTCGTCGAATCGGCCGGGCAGACGATTGATAGACTGGCTGTGTGAGCAGTTCGGTTGTGGGGAGAGGGAAGACGCGCTAGAGGTGACAAACGCAAGAGCACGACCCAGAAAGGAAGGAGCGTCTGTGCGCCTTCTTCACCTTCACCGTGACTTTAAGCAAGAGCCGAGCAACAAGCACATAACCAGATTGAGGTGGGAGGGGTATCATTTCTATTTACAGTCTGGGTTGAGTTGAATGTTATCAGTGTGGAAGAGTGATTACTTCACCACGGTAGATGTTCCGAAATCATTCCGAGAGAGGAGAGTGTAGCCACGAGCCATATCCGACCGAACCCATCTTTAATGCTTCTTTATGCCGTATCGGATCTCCAGCACACGGACTTGTCGTGAAATATCCTCTAACTCTTCAGTCTGAGCTTGAGTTTGCTCTTTCATCTTTTGAGTTTGCTCTTCAATCTTTCGAGTTTGCTCTTTGATCTCTTTGATTTCATCAATCAACTTCTGTTGCTCTTCTAAAAGTCTCCGGTGCTGGTTGCGCATAGCCAGGATCAACGGAATAGGCATGTTCCAAGGTTGCATTTCTTTGGTTTTGAAACGTTAAGCGGATTCTTGTGGGTCAGTAATGCCTAAGACCAGAGGTGAAGTACTCACTGACAATATTTCTGGGGTGTGGGAATAAGGAGTGTAAAATACTTCCTAGCAGTAGCCTCTTATACGTATAGGCGATAGGCCATGAAGAGATCTGTTACAGAGTGTGACTTTGCAAAAATTTCCAGTCTCTCTCTGATTGCGCTGCTGCCTACGAATTATTCAGGGTTCGCGACATGCTAACCATGGTACAAAATCACCGGAGTTGCGATCAAACCCCTTTGCGGACCTCAGAACGGAAACCACCACGGAAAAGTCACATCATGAAATCTCTATAAAGATAATGCGTTCATTTCTTAAACATTAGAAACTACCAAACTATTAGGTATTATCCTCAACAATTACTTCTTCCCCCTATTACTATCCCGAGGAAGGCTTAGTATCCAAGCTGACCCCTAACAGCACCAGCAACAAACTGCGCAGTGTGAGAGTCAGTGAAGAAGCCCTTGGGGTTAGCTACAATCTGCTTGACATGGAAGCCATCAGCCTGGTCCTTCTTGGTAGTCGGGTTGATAACGCCAACGGTGAAGGGACCCTTGAGGCAGCCAACGGAAGTGCGGCGGTCATCAGGGCCGGTAGGGTTGGGGAAGGCCTGCGAGATATGTGTTAGTAATCGTCTCAAGTATGCAGACTGCAAGAGGAAAAGGAGGTAAACTTACAAGTCTGGGTGGTCCAGCCTTGCCCTTGACAGCCTCGTGGATGTGGGTCGCAGTGAGCGCAGGGGACTGGTAGTCTCCAGTGACACCGCTGAGGGTGATGTTGTAGCAGATGGTGTTCTCAGCGATGTTGATGCCGTATTTGAAGAGGCCCTTGGCGCCGGGCTGACCGGGTGCAGGTGCGCCCGTGTTGGCGATGACCTGGTCGGGTGTGGCCTTGACAACGTATTCGGCGTCGAAGTAGAAGAGCTTCTCGTTCTTCTTCCAGCCGTTGTCCTTAGCGTTCCATTTGGCGTCAAAGTCCTTCTTGCAGTCGGTCTTGTAGTCGTGCTTGCCGGCAGTGGGAGCGGCGAAGGCAAGGGGAGCGGAGATGAGAGCGAGGAGGGCGGGGGTGGTGAAATGCATGTTGGATGTTGTGTAAGTAGCGGAAGCTGTAGAATGGTATGTAGATGTAGTGAGGAGGATGAGAGATGCTGATGAGAAATAAATGAAGTTATCCTGTGCGGTCCTTTATACACATACGGCTCTCCACTTCACCATCAGAGCTCAACTTCATTTCCTCTTGCCCTGGTCCGATGACATCGGTGGACGACGCACTGCAAGCATGGATCGGTGGTAAAGACTCTTGGAGATGGACACTGGTGTCTTGGTGAAATCTTCAACGTAGGTTTCGCCAAGTCAACAGTATGATTTGAGATCATTTCCGCCATGGCCGAGCCCGTACATGCGATGTAAGGCGTGACCCGCGGTATGGGTAGTGGTCTTGGTATCTCCATTTTGCTGACAAGAACTTAGACGGAAGGAGTGAACCCCGATGCGAGGCTGCCGTCTGCATGAATCTGGCCAACGAGAGTTGGGCCCATTAGAAACCTAGCATGCGTGCCCAATGAGCACAGCGCTCGAACGAGCCGTAGAAGACGCCGTCCACCGTCTTGGTAACGGAAGATCCCATACTTTTGCAAGGCGAGCTTGCATCCATCAAGCCCACGATCGCCCCCAAGATATCGCCTAGCTATCTTGGTGCGGGTAGAGTAAGATCCGTAGTCTTACCCCAGCTCCTGATCGGGCTTACTCCTTCACCAAGTCTTCCTTTTTGAGCCATGATCTACCTACCCGCGTGGCTGTGCTGACTGAAAGGGACTACGTGCCCAAGGCGCTAGCCCGCGTAGGCTTCAATGTCGACCAAACGTACTCGTAAGGCGCTATCGTTTCCCCAGAGAATTGAAATAGACCTTCGGGTCTCGATTGATCTTGACGTTGGTGTCCGCAGCGGAGAAGTTTAGTGAACTTCTTAGGTACTCTTGGCTGCAGCGCCGTGGGTGCCCTGGAAGGATGCCACCCATCACTGAGTTGTCCGATGTGGTGGATCAATGTTGGTCTTCATCGCAATCTGCTGTAATGCCGTGCATGGTTGGTGAACTGTCAGACTTTAGTTGTGATGTTCAGGAAGAAGAAGCTCCCGGTGCTTCCAGCTGACAGAATGACATCACCAGTGGACAAATGCCAAGACCCACCCGATAGCGGCCTGATCTCCGCCTTCCTCCACACTTTCCGCGCACTACCGAGTTGTCAAGCCGGGCTCGGATCTCTAGCAGCACGACGGGTCAAACGCCCAGCCAGCGTTGTTTATGGTTTCAAGTAATCACCTCCAAGGAATCAAAAATATGTCGGCGAGCAGTCTGTTTATGTGTCTATTTCTTGGTACTTTAAGTTCAGCTCGGGCTTAGGATGCTGGGTAACTGAGCCGAGTCATCCGCTACTCTACAAAACCTCCAAATCCGCCTGACTAACGAACCATGTACCGTTGTTGGTATCAATAGTCAAGTTCGTCTGCACCGTCTTTCCACCCTTCAAACTTCCACTCTCTACCATACCACCAGCGACAGGCCTCTGCAGCCTATTCTCTCCACTCTTGACCGTAAAGTTGGCAATGGGAATCTCCCAGCCGTTGCGCGTAACAACAGTCGGCAAGCCGAAGAAGTTGGCGGTCATCTCGTCGTGGGTAAAGTGCAGCTCAAAGTAGCCACGGTAGTAAAGGTCCTGCCACTGGAGCTCAGCGTTGGAGGACTGGATGATGGAAGAGTAGTTGTTGGCGGTTGCGAGCGTAATGTTCGCGCCGTAGGGGCAGGGGGATGTGACTGCTGAGCCGGCGAACTCGACACCGATGCTGCCGGCGCCGGTGCTGGAGTCGTAGTCCTTCTCGTCGAGCCAGATGAGGTCGCTGACCCATGAAGCGTGGCTGTCACCTGCGAGGAAGATGTTGTTGTTGATGTTGTTGCTGTACAAGTGGTTGAGCGTGCGGTTCTTGTTCGATTGGTAGCCGTCCCAGGCATCATAGTTCAGCGGGTTGTCTTCTCCATAGGCCGCGGATTGGTTGACGCGCGAGAAGACGATTTGAGATCCGACGATACGCCATGTTGTGCCACGCTCGGAAGACTCGGAAAGACTGCGGTAGAACCAGTTCTCTTGCCGGGAGCCCATCAGGGAGCGGCCAGCATCATTGGAGATGTCGTGAACGTAGTCGGTGTTCCAGTAGAGATCGGTGATGGAACGATCATATTGACGGGTGTCGAGCATCATCAAGTCAACGAGCTTTCCGATGGAGAACGAACGCCAAATGCGCAGATTGTCGTCCATGTCGACTTGACGAATGGGCATCCACTCGAAGTAAGCGCGAACAGCGTTCATCTTGCGCTGGTCGACTGAGACACCACCGTCGCGGAGGAAAGAGTCTTCAGTGTTGTTGAGCTCAGACATGCCGTCACGGTAAGTGTTGTCAGCAACCTCGTGATCGTCCCAAACAGGAATCCAAGGGAATTGCTCATGGCTAGCAATGAGATCAAGGTCGGTACGGTAAGTCGCGAGCCTCTTACGGTAGTCGTAAAGAGTGAAGATCTCACGGTCTGGCTGAGGAATGCGGCCAAGCGAGTTGCCCCAGCCGTAATCTCCATTCTTGTATTCGTAGATGTAGTCACCGAGATGAACGACGTAATCAACAGAGTCCTGGTTCCACGATTAGCTCAGTAGAAAATATGACCAGTCTTCAGCACGCACCTTGCGAACGGTGTTTCCGTAGGCGTTGAAGAAACCAAATGGGTAATTGGCACAGCTGTACACGGCAATGCTAACATCCGTGATATCGTCGTCCGCGTTTGGCGTAGTCTTTGTACGTCCAAGCGGACTCTTGTTCTCCGAGCCACACACGTTGAACTGGTAGTAGTAGTTGGTGTACGGCTTCAAGTTCTTCGCCTCGACTTTGACGGTAAAGTCTACATCAGAGCTCGTGAATACCTTTCCAGAGTCGACGACCGTGGAGCAATTCTTGTTATCGTAGACCTTGTATTCTACGCATACTGGCGCCTTGGAAACTTGAACGTACTTCTCGTTGTCGTGGTCGAAAAGAGGTGCATAGCCGGTGACCGTGACATTGGACTGCGAATTGTCGCTTTGAGGAGCGACGCGGGTCCAGAGGATGACGCTGTTGGGGTATGGGTCACCTGAAGCGACGCCATGGGTGAAGTTCAAGCTGGAGGCGGCATAGCTGCTTGCTGGATCGTTCCTCTTGACAACCTTGTGGATTGAGACACCCAGGGCAGGGTGGTGCTCCGAAGGCGAGCGGTAGTTGATGTTCTTCGACCAGCTAGCGCTGACGATAGATGCCAATGGCAGCAACGAAAGGTATTGAAGCTTCATATTGACAAACGGCTGCTGGAGGACGCCGATCGAACTTGCCAGCCCAAAGCTACCGGCTCTCCGGGCCTTTTTGTAGCTTTCGAGAAGATTGAGCCATTTTCAAGCTTCAGGACTCCAGGCAAGCTACGCCTGTACGTTTCTGCGTCTCTACTGCGTCATGCCTGCAGGAACAGACGTTCACGGAATGCAACATCCCAATCACAGCTCGTGGAGGGACCATGCTGCCATGTCGGTAGCCTTGACACGGGATGGTGGGATTAACGGTAGCGGGGCGAGCATCGAAATGTAGGAAAGTTGAAGATGCAACCTAGTAGTTAGTCGTCATCAGCAGAAATACAGCAGTTCTGATTTGCTGCGTTCCCGGGCTATAGTTGAGATGCAGTACGGCGCGACGCACATGTCTGGGTGCTCTGCGCCTATTGGTTGCTACGAGCCGAAGCGGGTAGCTTGCACTAGAGTGAGAAAGGTTCAGCAATACTTCGTGGGTCGACTTGGATGAATGTAGCAGGTGCATCTGTAGATCGGAAACGATAAAAAATGGTGTCTACCGAGGTAACGTTTCGATAAGTGATGGTCGGGAGATGATGGAAGCGGTGTCGAAGGTCGGAGTGGAGAGCTCCGCGAGGTTTGGTTTCGGAGCAGGCAGTCAACATGCTCCGAAGTATAACCGCCGCGCCTTCCTCCTAAAGTCCTATGCCCGTGCAGACGATCTCGAAAAGAGGTACTTGAAGCTGCGATACTTCTCATTCAGAACACCCTTTCGCGTATGATTCGTACAAATCGCGGAAGGTTTGGCTGGCTTGTTACAAGCTGCCCTTCAAGCCTTTCCTCCGTCATTCTTCCTCCAACTGCGCGTACTCGTTTCTAGGTCAATTAAGACGCAGTAATAGACGCAGTAGTAGTAGGTCAATTACGGTACTACAAACGAAGAAGAGAATCCATCTCTGCCTCAGACTGTTGGCTATTCGTACGAACCCCTACACAAACAGTTTATAAACCCAGTACCCCACATAAACAACCACCTTAGCCACCCCCCTCCCCCACGCCTGCACCTGCTCCTCCGCCTGCCAAAGCACCCACGTCTCAATACTCGTTCTCGGCGCCCCAGGCGTAAACAACATCGCATTCTTCGCGCCCTCGGTACGCCGCTGCGCAGCATGCGCATGCCTAAACATCTCTTGCTCATACCCTTCTACATACCGGCCCAGCGCCTGCACTTGACTAACACCCTCGCCGGCGGAGCTACATGAACTATACGCGACGATCTGCTCAGTAAGAACCATGGCGTCGTAAAACGCGGTATTAACGCCAATGCCCGCAAACGGCGTCATGACGTGTGCTGCGTCGCCTAGGAGCGTGATGCCGGGTCTGTGTGGCCAGGTGAAGCCTACGGGGAGTTGGTAGAGGTTTCTCCATACGAGTCCTGTTTCTGCTTTTTCGATTGCGTCGAGGAGCTGGGGTGACCAATCGTGAAGTTCCTTTCTCAACACTGCTTTCGCTGCTTCGACGTCGTTTTGGGCGTCGAAACCGCATGTTTGGGCAAAATCTTCTGGGTGCTGACCGTAGTAGGCGACGTAGATGGAGGAGTCGGAGAGTTGTTGTATGGAGAGGGATTTTCCGTCGGAGTAGGCGAAGACGCTGCCTCTGTTGACGAAATTGTGGAGGTCTGGTGCGGCGGTTGAGGCGGAGGGGATGTACATTGTCCAGCCGCCTAGACCGGCGTAGTATGGCTTCTCGGATGTCAGGAGGTTGCGTGTCTTGCTGAAAGCGCCGTCGCAACCTACGATCAAGTCAAAGCCGTCTAGTACCTCACCGTTCGCAAAACGCAAAAGTAGTCCTGAACTGCTTTCTTCGACGCGCGAGAGCTTGTAGCCCCAGCGAACGGTGTCATGAGGTAAGCTCTCCATGAGCATTCTCCTCAGATCTGTACGATCGATCTCTGGTGCGTCTCCTGGGCTCAGCTTCCCGTCTGCTGTCTTGCGTCCACCTCTTCTCAACCATGTCGTGAGGTTTTTATCGGTGACAAGCAGACTCTCGCCATCATAGCGCGCATACTTTTGGAACTCGTCCCACAAGCCTGCCGATTTAATTGCAGCGAGACCTGTGTTGGCGCGCAAGTCCAAGGTGCCGCCTTGCGAACGGTAATTGATGGAGGCTTCTGCTTCGAAGATGGTGGTGCTGCAGTCACTTTGGGCGAGTAACAGGCGTGCGAGCATGCAGCCGCCGGGGCCTGCGCCAATGATTGCGATTTTTGGTGCCATGTTTTTGTTACCCTTTGATGTAGTATTGCAGGACGAGGTTGACGATCAGCGCTGGTTTGGTTCTTTCATCTCCACCTGCAGCTTGGCTGAGGAGCTTCTTAAGGCTTGTTGAAGCTTACCTGTCAGGCCTCCAGTGACGCTGTCGCATTGCGCACCGGGTTAGGTTAGACGATGCTAACGGTGGCTGCCTTGTGTAACGTGGAGCAGGAACGTCGGTTCTCAGAAGCGAGACGAGGAAGAGCGGCCCGCGATACCATCCTGCAAGTCGAGCAAGAAGTGTAGATACCACAATAGAACGCAAGAAGCCAGAGCAATGTTTTGATCATTGTATGTGCAGTGCGCGAGAGAAGTATGTGCAGAGTAAGACAAAAGTATATACAAGAAGAAGTGCCTATGTGCATCCACATGGTTTCCAACAAACCAAGAGCGGGATGCATCTAGCTCATGCTCAAGCTGTACTCGGTAACACTGAGCTTCGCCTTGCTACCAGAGAAAGGCTCAGTGCCAGCTCCCACACTTGTCAAGATCTGGCTGCTGGGCATACCATGCTTGCCAGTAACCTCCTTGACAAACTCCATCAAATCGCCATTGAAGCTGTTAATCTGCTTCTCAGCAACAAAGCTGAACACATTCATCTGGCCGTTCTTGCCGTTGTACAACTTCCAGCTGTTGCCAGCCAGGGTCACGGTAGCAATGGGGCTGCCCGTGGCGGAAATGGGACCAGCGCCTCCGAGAGCACCGACCCAGATCATGATCTCGTACTCGGGGTCACCGCCAGCTTTGGAGGAGGTAAACAGGTCGTAGGAGACGTTTGCGATGAGGTCATCGCCGGCGTAAGACCATTTCCAGACTGAAGGGAGGGATTTGATGGATGAGAGAGCCTTCTGGGTAATTTTTGTCACGACGTTTGCGTAGGACTTAACGTGTCCGGGGCTGGAGGAGATGTTAGTATGAGTTTGGTGTCAGAGAGAGAGAAGGACATACCCGCCAGTCCAGGACCATGAAGTGTGCCACTTGAGGGTCTTGCCACTGAGACCATCAACGCCGGTGCATTGAGAACCGGATGTGGCGTCGGCTTGGCCCCAGAGGTTGTTGTAGACGGTGTAGTCACCGGTCACGGTGCTGTCCCATTGGCCGCAGTAGTCTGCACGCTTCTGGACGGTAGCGGTAGGTACGGCGAGGGCGAGAGATGCCGTGCTGGCGATGAGGAGTGCGCTGAACTTCATATTGACAGATGATAGTAGTGGAAAGGAGTGTAGTGGTCTATTCGTTATTTGGAGTGCGGGTGGTAGACTTGAGAAGATGTAGATCAAGTTTAAGTACAACGTCAGACATCGTACGAGCTAAAAAATAGAAAGAGGAGAACGTGCTCACGGAGTATCTGTGTTCGTAGTCGACCCCGTTGTTTCGAAGGAATGAACATGTCAAGCAAGCTATGCCCAAACGAGACGCTACTCCTCTCCAGGGTGTCCCATGGTCAGGCCGTAGACTTGTCGATCATCCGAGAAAGGTGGGAGGGCCACTTGGCACATTGGTGGATTTGCCTGATAGTTTAGTATTGATGGAGCTGACGGAAGAACCTCAGAAGCTGATCAGCAGCCCGTTCTCCAAAGACGATGTTCTTCGTGATGTGCATCGATTTTGCGATGCGTCGGGAATGCTCCGCGCGCATGGATCCCTGTCTGTCAAGTCAAGCTTCCCCACAAGTCATTCCGTGCGCCTGAAACATTTCGCCGATGCTTGATGAGGGCAATATAACGTCGGTGGGACTAGGGAATAGGGCTACGGTAATTTTCCGACGCTCATGCGGGTCCAGACATGACCTCAGCTTCATGTCTTCTAATCATTTCGGACGAACGATTCTTCGACTACAAGCGAGCTGAGAAATTCCATATCGGCTTCATTACCGGTATCGCAGAAAGACTTCATTGTCGGCTGGAGTTGTAAGCGACGAACAAATGCGTATGGCTCGAAAGCGACTCACGGTGCCCATATCGCCCTTCCTGTCGACCTTCCAAGTATTGCCCGACTGACGAATCTCGTGCTGAATGTAGAAGGGCTCCGGTTCTGATGTTTTCCAGAAGCCGGTTAGCTTCCTAGTAACTTGCCTCACTGGCTCTCCTACTGCAGGCGTAACGGGTGCATCCAGCCAGGGCTGAACATTTTCCCACTTCTTGTCTGGCAAGTCCCACCTACCACCGTCGGATGCCTGCATGAGAACATCCACATGAAGTTCCTCGATGTGAGGGAAGTACTGGAGGATCCGGCTGATGGCAAATGAGGCAGCATTGGGCTTCGCTGCCTCACCAGGGTTGACGCGAGCATTCCCGCGTTTATCGATGAACACCTGTGGACCACCATTCCACCAGTCGTATCCGGGCCAGATAGCCAGCCTAAGCTTCTTAGTCCTGCCAATGATTGGAAGTAGTGCGAGGAAACGAGGCGACATCTCTTCGCGCGTGGGGACGTAGTAACCGTGAGCCCCGCGTAGCTGGCGCTGGACCTCCACTGTAATACGCAGAGCGTCATCGTCGCAGGCACGCTCTGCTTCTTCGGCAAATTCGGTTCCGAGCCTCGCAGCCACGACATTACTCAAGGGCTGCTCCTCCGAGTCCGGCGTTGTTGGAGTGACCTTTGACAGCAGAAGACGGTGTTCTAGACACTCTTCTCGTAGCTGCCGACACGTTGCTACAATGTTTGGAGGTGGACGGGAGGGAAGATAGATGCGTGTATCGATATAGGTATCCATGGGTATTTGACGCGATCTGTACAAATGCTGGGTGTCCTTTATCGAAGTCGATGTATAGACGTACTGCGGTAGGATCAGGTAGCCAAGAATCTCGTCGCGCAACTCGCGCGGCAGGGCAAGAAGTGGTGAAACATTATTGGAGGATGGCATGATTTCAATCGATTGCGAATTGGCGCTGGGCATTGGTAGTTGAGAACGCGAGGGTTGTATGTCTCGCTGGGCAGGCGGTTTATGCTGCAGCCTTGCGGAGCGGATTTCCGCGCTCCGCACGTGGTCTGTGAGGGTGGCGATGGCACGCCTGATCAGAGCAGAGTCCAGCTCCTCTTTTTTCTTACTACTAATTGTCTAGTCTTCTCAGGTACAGATTCCCCTGATGGGATAATTGGCATCTGACAGATAGATGGCGAGGCGTGCGCATCTATCGACGCTCACTGAGGCACAGGGCAGGAGCGGAAGACAGGGTTATTCACAGTGAACAACACGCCGCGACACTGAGAAGAGATACAAGCGGTAAAGATGCTATAGCATTAGAAGTACTGAGAGAGGATCTTGCTGCCAGGGGTAATGTCGGCCGTGGCGCAAATGCGGAGACCTGGGGATGGTTCGCAGAGCGGGATGACATCGTGCATGGGCTCGGCGGGGCGCGTTTGCGGCTCCAGCACAAACAACTTCTTGGGCTTGGGCTTGTGATTGAAGCAGGCAACACCACCGCATGCCGCCGTGCCGAACCTCACTCTCATCGCGACATGCATACTGATCTCTTTATGTCATCTCACTAATAGACACTCAGGTACAGAAATATCCGCCGGTTCCAAACAGCCTGCCGTCGCGGCTCAATGGGCGCAGCGTTGCATTACCGCTGTACCGCGTGCCCTTCGGAAGCTATCTGGAGTCCCAAGACGTTGTAGATCGGCCAAGAAGCGGTCTGGCTCCATCACGAGATCATGGCGAACAACGAAGGAAGGCGCAGTATCACCCAAAGGCTGACGCCATGGTGGGCATTGCGCTCGAACGAAGCCGCGCCCCAGGATACGGAAGGTGAGAGTAGCGGAACCCAAACAAACGCTCCTGCCCAGGTACGGCAAACCTCATACGCACCTTCCACCGTTACGGCACGCCGCACGTGCATGCCGACAGCAACATCTGCTTTTGGCAGGCATGAGGCCATCATTACCCCTTCGCTCCTGCCATACGCTGACATGCAACAGCCCGCGACCCTCTTTGCTAGCCCTACGCCCTCCCCACGTCCCGAAGCCGCGAACAACCCGCCCAATATCTACCAGCCTCTCATTCATCAATACTTCGCAAACCCAGGAGCGACATCCTACCGAGGCTCCTCGTCACGCGGCCGCCCATACAAATACAGCTTCGCCCCACGTGGACGGCGAAGACAACCTCCTTTCGCTCACAGGCTGTACAACCCAACCCCTCAAGCACCAGAAGGTGAAGGCGAAGGCGAAGGTTCAATGTCAGAAGATCCGTACGACCACGAGCTTGCGATGGCCTTGCACTTGGACCTGTTGGAAGACGCCGAGAGGTTTGGAGAAGAGGATGCGGGCATATACGATCACAGTGAAAGTGATTCCGGTGCCCACTCCCGGCGCGTTCACTTCACCGACGGCGACTGGGACGACGAAGCAGACCGAACTCCAGTTGGTGCACCAGCTCCCTTTGGAGGCCCCTCGTCACCCGCGAGCAATCTCCACCGTCCCTTCAACTACTCACATCACCACATCATGCCCGGCCCTTCGAAGCGCTCGCGCGATAGCTATGAGGGCCCAGAAGAAAAGGCCACCGCACACGTCCTTAACTTCAGGGGTGCCATCAGTGCCATGCTATACAACAGCATCAGCCCCAACCCTCAAGCGAACGATATCTGGCCCGAATGCCGCAGTTCCACAAAACTACCCGCCAAATACTATCTGCTCGACAAGAGCAAACTGCTCGCATCTGATCAGGATCCAAAGCATCCCCCCTCTAAGAAAAGTGGAAAGAAGGCAGTAAAGACTGCAAGGAATGAGGCGTCGCATGACGCTCTTCCTAGTCCTTCGGTTGGGCGCCCGAAATGGAAGCTGCCGGTTGAGCTTGTAGAGATGATTGCGGAACACCTCAACCGCGACGACATAAAATCACTGCGTCTTGTAAGCCGCGAGATGAACAAATCAGTCTCGCAAGTCATCTTCCGGACAGTGGTTGTTCCCTTCAATACCGAGATCTACGGCATGCTAGCACAAGAGCACAAGCCTGACTTCAAGGGCAAAAAGCGCGCACGAATCGAGCAACCCAGCTACTTATGGAAGAACGCAAACGGCGATGAAGTGTACAACGGCCACGGCCTCGACGTCTTCCGCGGCTTCGGTACACACATTAGGAAGTTTGGCATGAGCTTTGAAGTCAACGAAGAATCGCTTTCTATGCCGCCCGTCAAGTCACTGACGGAGAAAAAGACAAGCTTTTGGGGTAACTACGACTGGCCACATGAAGAGTATCGTCGCTTCGATACTGTCGCTGGACTCGAAAATGCCGCTGATGAAACACCGCGGATGAAAACAGCATTTTCCGAGCTCAAAAGTGTCAGGGAACTGGCGCTTTCCATTGATAGCGGTTTAGGATGGCTGAACGGACCGGACAGATCTATTCGAGCACGTGTCTTGCAAAAGCCATCTCGCGTCTTTGGCACTGCCAAAGCCATCCCAGATCGTAGAGCCCAGGCCCAACAGGAACTTTGGAATCACATTGAAGCATGCCACCAGAACGCTGGTAGCGATGTTAGACTGGCCACACTATACAGGATGGATGGTCAACTCCCTCTTGCCGAGCTTCAGGATGCCAACAATCTTGCAGATGAGCAACCACAGATGCCCTACTTGGATCCTCAGCTTCTCCATGCTGCTACTCCTTATGAACCCGGCGATCTCCCTGTTCCTAATAGCTTCGAAGACCCGTATGTTCTGGAGCGCTTTGTGTCAACCCCACCACCTTCAGGTACAGGTATTCTGTTCTCATCGAGTAAAATGCCATCGGAAGGAGCGCACCTTGTGAACCCTGTCATACCCGCCAAGCTCACCAAAGCGCAGAAAGAATGGCTATTGGAGACTGAGTGGGCCCAACGAGCGTTCATGTCTTCGTACATGCTCTCTATCATCGACAACCCGACCACGTTCGAACACGTACATACGCTGAACATTTCCGGGCTCTCCGATCGTTACCTTCCAATGCTAAATCGTTCGGATTTCTGGGACGCACTACCAGAACTCCACAACGTTACTATCATGGTGATTCCATGCTGGCGAACTGTGCAAAAGGACGAGGCCGGCTTCGTTGACGCGCCAAAGATTAGCCCCACGCAAAGCCATGGTATACTATTCGACCTACTCCGCCATCATGTTGCTGGTCGAGCGAACATCCGTCATCTGAAAGTTGGTTTTGTCACTGGAGGCGAACATGCTGAGGGACTGTACGCGAGGAACAAACTTCTATTTCCTGCTCCCGTAATGGATATACGAGGTCGTTCAGAGAATCCTCCTTCTATCCATCCTACGGTGCTGGTCGCGACTGATGCAGCTCTTGTGAAGGCAGGTTTGCTTCAGTTCCCTCATGTAGAACAACTCGTGCTTAACAACTGCTGGATTACGCCACCAGCTTTGCGCGAATTCGTCAAGATGCACGATCGGTACAAGCTACAGACTTTGGTATTGGATTCGGTGTCACTTACGGGCGTGCTGCGTCCTAACGCCAACCCACACCCGCAACCAGCGGCATTCCACAATATAATGCCGCCTCATCTTCCGGTAGGTGCACTATTTGGCGCTGTCGGTGCCCAAGGTCCGCAATTAGTGCCAAATCAGCAGCAGTTCCTTCAGGCTTATATCCAGACGCTTCAAACGCAACTTCAACACCTGCAGGCCAACGCTGGAGGTTTTCAAAACAACAATATAGCGGCCTTACATAACCAACTGCAACAGCAGATCGGACAGGTGCCCAACAACCCAGGACAACAGCCACATAATCAAGCTCAACCTCAACCTCAAGGTCAAGGACAAGCACCAGCTCAAGTTCAACCTCAAGGCCAACCCCAAGCTCCGGTGCAGCCACAGGCGCAGCCAAACCAGCAGGTTCAAGCAATCGCTCAACAGCATATCAATTTCGCCACTGTGGCCCAGCTCGCTCAACAGGTCCATCAATTGCAAACGCAGTTAATTCTGGGACAGCAGCCTCAACCTATTCCTGCGTTAGCAAACAATCCAGTTCCAGGCGACGCTCAGTCTGTACTCAAGGCACAACCCCGTGAAGGCTCTTGGATGGACATCATTGATCAAATCTCACCCGGCACCAATCTCTCCGACTTTGGATCTGAGCATTCCAAGGCCGACGGCGAGCGCACTACCTCACTGCGAACAATCGAGTTTGTTTCATGCGGTTATGCTAAGCTGTCCAGCTCATCCTTTGATCAAGCTGATGTCGATCCTCTTGGCATGGCTGCTCATTGGCGCAACCAGATGCTTAGCAAGCGTATTGTCGCTCTTGCGCCTGCTATGCTGAGCGCCAAGTGGAGCCACCTGGGTGACATTGTGCAAGACATCGATCCTTCCGAGCTAGCTGCACTGGATGCGGCCTGGGACTTGAGAACCGGCTGGGAAGACGCTGAAGCAGCTCGCGCCGCTGAGTTTGATGGTATGCTTGCTGGTGGAACAGGGCGTTTTACCGGCACCATACGGCATTCGGATAGGGTGGCTGACGAGGCTTCTGCGAGTTAGTGGAATGCTTTTGAACGCTCTGATCTCATTGCGTGTATGCTGACATGACACCTAGATGTTTCTGAACTTTCGTCCCGGTTTCAGCGGCTTGGTATGTGATGGGAGTACTGATGAAGCTGTAAGATACTACCGGCGGAGTGTTTGTCTGGTGTCTAGGATCTACTGTCAGCGGACTAGGCCACTTGTTCGAATGTGTTTACTAGCGGCATGGGTCTTGTACATCAGGTGTCAGCCGTGTGACGAGAGTTTGTCTTGATTAGACAGGACTCTGTGTACAGCGGCTTCAGTCGGCCATGTACAGTAAAGGGTATAGATGTAAGATACCAAAATCAATTCATAATCAACTGCTCTCTGTATGTGCAATAGCAAGCGAGGCTAGAATAGCTTCAGATTTCACTCGGCATTGAAGCGAATTGCGTGTTGCGCTAAAAAATGTAGGCCTTTGTATGCTTTGGTGAAAGGGGTCAAAGAAGTCTACATTAACACTATACCATGTGTTCCCAAGTCCATCACGCAACTGAAACACTAAAGTGGCTCTTCCCTTTTCTCCAACCCGTAAGGTCACAATTACACCTTGCCTAACACACCCTCAATACATCAACAACCATGTCATTCCAAATTCACATGATCGCGGACATCAAACCTACGCAAACCGGACCCGATCCACGTCCTACCACCGAGTCCTGGGAGCAATACATGGCACGTTTAGGCCTTCCGTCCAACGCGAAACCGCTCGACTTTCCTGATGAAGCGGCAAAGTACGATACTAGTGTGACTGTTGCGGAGGACTATGCAGCGCATTTGAAGGAACGGAAGGAGATGTTGAGGGAGAGGGCGGCGAGGGCTAGGGTGAGGGCTGTGAAGGAGAAGGAGGAGGAGGAGGAAAGGGAAAGGCTGGCGGCCGAGGAGCGTGAAGCGAGGAGGAAGAGGTATTTTGAAAGCGAGGAAGAGGAGGAAGGAGAAGGGGATGCCGAGCAGACGGGTAAAGAGAGTGATGCTATTGTCGCGGATGAGAAGTGCAAGAAGGGGTCAAAGCGACGGAATGTCTTTGGTAGACTGAAATCGTATTTTGGACGGAGGGTATTTGGGAGATGTAGGAAGGAAACATGAGCATCTAAGTCAGCAGATGAGACACTTTCGATATGTCGCAGGATCAGTGAACAATCTATTGTGCACAACATGTCTTATCATTTGGTCTATGTGCTGAGCACATACCAAAGAGTCACATTCTTTGTGGAGTAAGATAATATTGACGCGCTGAACTTACATGATATTTATATTTATGCTGTCTGCTCCACCATCACAGCAACACCATCATCATCACATCCACCATCACCATCCATCCTTCCTTCCCCTTACCAAACCCCAACACATCCACTCCACCATGTCATCCTACTCCCTACCCTCCTTTTCCCTAGCCTTATTCACCTCAGATCTCATCTCCAGCCTCGCCACTCTCACCAACAGCGCACTCGACGGCGCTGTCGGCGCGCTATTCACCTACTACACCCACCGCGCCGACACAGAAGTACAAGACCTCAACAGAACCATGTCTTCACTTCATGCAAAGAACCTAGAACTCCGCCACCAACTCCTACAACACCAAATCCAAAACGGACAAACCATCTCTGAGCTTCGGGCTGAGAAAATGGAGTTGAGTCAGCAGGTTCAGGTGCTCCAGGCGCAGCTCCAAACAGAAGATTGGACAATGATTTCGGAGCTGAGGGCGGAGATGGAACGGTTGCGAGGGGAACTTCGGGAACGCGATGTGAAGATTGTGGGGCTAGAGGAGAAGTATGACCGGCTTGTGAGGGAACGGCGCGGAAAGGTTTGGGGGATGGTACGCAGCGGGCTGTGTGCAGGGATGTAGGGGAGAGGAAGTATGTGTTAAAGGGGAGTTTTATAGCTGGGGTGGAAGTCAGGAAATAGAATCATGTTGTATCTAGTCTATCTCTACCCTTTCATACAAAGAATTTTCATCTATAGCCGCGTGGTTCTCCTGTGCTTCATCCGCGACATCGATCCCACATGCCCCTACTCATAACCCGCGGGTTCAACCTTAACCGGAAAAGCCAGCTCATCCAACCGACTCGCACAAGCCGCCTTCCAATTCTTCGGCGTATACTTATCCACAATAGCCTTGAACGCGTCCAGCGTGCAGAAACTAGTATCGCCGTCTAGATGCTTGCCCGGTGCTTTGCAACCAGGTATCTCCATGACTTTGTCGTTGTAACGGAGACGGACGTAGTAGTCGTTTAGTTGGTCGCGCTGTGCGGGGGTGAGATCGGTGATGGGTTTACGGGCTATGCCTTCGGGGGTGAGGCTGGAGTCAGAAATGGTTTTTGTGCTTCCGAAGAGCGTGGACCACCAGCTTTGGCTTTTGAGAGCGGGTTTTTGCTCTGTGGGGGCGACGGGAGGGTTTGTGATGGAGGTGGGGTTTCGCTTGCGGAACATTTCGACGGCGATGTGCGAGGTGAATGGGGGCCATTTCTCGCCGTTGAAGGCACCGAGCGATGTGAGTACGCCGGCTAGGGTAGTATCGTGGCATCCTGACATGGCGAAGCGGATGTTGGTTTCGCCGCCTCGTCCTTTGCCTAGTTTGCCATCTACGCCACCGACTTCGACGATGCCGGAGTTGCCGTTGCGCTCGACGCTGCCGACCATTCGGGAGGTGATGTCGCCCATTAGGCCGCCGATGCCGAGCATACGGTACTCGGACGACTCGGTGTAGCCTGCGTACCATTCCTCGACCGCGATCTTGTCGATAATGGCACGGGCTTTGGGGTCGTAGAACTCTTTTGGCAGCTTGGTTTCTGGGCCGTGTGCATCGGTGGCGTTTAGGGTGTCCATGATACCGGAAAGCCTAGGGTGAGAGTCCACGGCTACTTTTTGCTCCCCCGGCATCCATTTCGAAAGCACTTTGGTGAGGTAGCGCATGTCTTCGGTGTCGTTCCAACGCTCAGCTGCACGTTGCGCAAATGCTCGGCTCAGTTGAGCGAAACGTCTACAGCTTGCGTCGTTGGGGAAGAGCGTTTCATCAGCCGGGGTTCGGGTGATGATTGTTGGTGGAGGGAAGTCTGCAGTTCGTGCGGATGGGGGGTAGAAGCCCCAGAAGGCTTGTTGAAGAGATTCTAGAGCGCGTGGAATAGGCGTTGCGCGTAGATAGATCATGTCACTATCGGAGATGAGCTCGGGCATGAACTTCAGTTGGTTGACGTAGAGATGGCGAAGGCGCTCGCCTAGGGCTAGAGTTGTTTCACGGCCCTTGTCTGTGAGTTCACCGGGTTGACATATGGCATCGAATTCGCCTTTAGGTCCTGATGCAATGACTAGTTGTTGTTAGTGACCGTCCGGGGTAATTGGACGAACATGTTACCGGGTCCATCATCCATGCCAAAAGTTTCAAGGCGGCGGCGGTATTTCAATTGATCCCATTTCGAAAAGTCCTTGGTGTTCAGTATTATACTGGTAAGTTGTCGGGCGGAGTTGCAGTAGGGCCAATCTTGTCGAGTCAGAAACCCCTCAGTCAGCTCGTGAGAGATGTCTTACAAGGTGGCAGTCCAGTCTGGTAATGTTAACAATGGCACTGTAGTGCACGGACTAGAATGCTTACATTCTGGAAGCGAGGAGATACAGGGCTTCTTTCGCCTATGTGTAGACGTCAATATACGAGTTTGCCAACATGTCAATAACACATTGATGTTACACACCATGGCGAAGTAACTAATATCTCAGTTAGTGGTGGCACGAAAAGAAGCTATGGCATTGGTGCTCACAATCTGTACGAGCTGCAACTCAAGCTCTTTCGGATAAAGCTTATCGAGCTCCTCCTGCGAATAGAACTGCCGCGGGATTAGGGTTGTCATCGTATGTTCTATCAATCACACTGATACTCGGAGATGAAAATGAATTTATTATTAGAGCTCTTCCGTTATGCAGAGCATGAATAATGAGGTTGAGGTGGCCTAAGAGGTTTCTGGAGAAAGCCCGCAGTCACGTGAAGCGTGTGGACGTCATGGCGTCTCATTGGTCGGAGGTATTCCGCACAGCATCGCGACACCTGCACGCGATTTGTGGCGGCACGCATTTCTGTACAACAATTCACGCGGGACGGTCTCCTGGATTAACGGGCGTTCTTTGATTTGACAGTACCGCGCAGATGAGGTCTTGAAGAGCAATTGCAGGTGTGCAAACTTATACGCCAAAAAGTTTCGACCTCACCAGCTAACCATCGTCGCCAGCGTTCACCCCCCTCCACCCCCCCTCAGGCTCGCTACAGCATTATGCTAAGCGCATACGTATGTCGACAGTGCCGGACACGCCTGGCCCGACGCATTACCCCCGTGCGAAGCCCTCAATGGCAACCTAGAGCCACGATCGTTTCGCTGGCCGGCCGAAAGCCACACGATGCCACGGAACCGCCAGATGAAGAAGCATCTACGCAAAATAGAGATGAGGAAGACGGCACACAGGAGACGAATCGCAACGGGCCAAATATACGATTTACGGGCGCACGCGACGGGCAACCTCCCCACAGCCAACAACCACTTGGCCGATACTCCAGACTCATCTACAACGAAACAAATCAAGGCTCAACGTATGGTGGTGGTGAAGAGGAACCTGCATACGTCGGTGCAGTACAGAACGGCTCGTCCGGAATGGGCACAGCTTTCGCTGATCCAGTGCTCGATGCTCTCCGCCACGGCAAGATCAATGGAGCCTGGAAAGCGTTTGAGAGCATCTATACTTCACGCGACTGCAAAGCCTTGACAGAGCCAACAGATCGCGATGCGCAGCTGTTAAGTGAAGACCGGGTATTTGCGAAACTCCTCAGAGCCGTCTCGAGTACCTTTTGCGCAGCCAGCCCGGGTTTGAAGGTTACACCAACTGCAGTACTTCTCAAATATGAGCAGCTTGGCATTGCTCGGAAGGAGTACTGGGTTAGACCAACAATAGGTTATCTGACGTATGAAATCATACGTGCTGTAAACACCCCATCTGGATCGGCAAGAGACATCCCTTCACTAGTCACGGAGCTGCTGTCTGTATGGCGACTCTTCTTCCAATGCATGGGGCCAGGGAGCGGTACCATAGAGTCTGTCAGTACTGAATGGCACTTACCACCTGTCGACACAATTCCGGATATGCTTGATCAGAGACAATTTAACATGCGCTTGCAAGGCTACATTCCCAACTATGTCGCTAGTCCTGCCTTGGCTTTTTGTGCTGTATATTTCTACGGTATTTCGGACGCACTGGATCCAAAGACACAAAAAGAAGCCGCTCCCTTTCTAGCCTTCCTTAGACAGCTACTCGCCGGCTCATTTGTAGACTCAGTATTGAAACACACAGAAACCCCGGACTTTAAGAAACTACCAGAAGATGTCCAGGTCACGATTATGGAGGAAATTAATGACGCTCCACGAAAAGCCCTAGTAGCTCTTGGAAAAGCCGGCGAGACCCTTGGTCCAGATAATACAGGCGACGAGTACACCAACTTGGAAGCATTCTATATGACCAGGATAGGGCGTGCTGTGTCAAGCAAAGGCTCGGCAGCCACGCTGGACAGCATGTGGCGAGAGACTGAGAAAACATACGCCGCGCAAGACAAGACTATACCCCCCGCTATATACAACGCCTTTCTTTCTGGGTACATGACTGTTCTCAGCCCACAGCGCTCCGTCGAGGTCTGGAACCACATGATCGCTCACAAGGTCGAGCCAAATATGCACTCCTGGGTTGCGCTTTTGGAAGGATGCGCAAAGGCAAGGGATCTGGATGGCCTCAACGCAATGTGGCAGCGCATGCTAAGAACCGGTCTAGAGCCAAGCAACTATGCTTGGACGGCCCGTATCAACGGCTTGATGTCCCTGAAACAGGTCAACGAAGCCTTTGTCGCTCTGGACGATATGGGCAAACGCTGGGTTGCAGCCGAGCACGCTCTCGCCAACTCTCAGAAGCAGACCAAAGGACAAAAGGGTCCCAAAAAGGTCCAATCTTCCAGCAAAGCAGCGAACCCATGCACAAAGCCTTCTATCGAGGTCATCAACGGCGCCATATCCGCCATTGTACAAAACCGTAGCGAGAGAATGCACCACCAGAAGAAAGTAGAGTTAGTACAAAAACTACTCACCTGGTCGAGGAACTTCCAAATCAAACCCGACGCCATCACATACAACTCTCTCGTGCAGCTCTACCTTCGAGCAGGCGACCGGAGCACCGCCTTCAAGATCCTCGCCCAGATGGAAAAAGACGGACTGGAAGGCGACGCAGCCACACACACGATGCTCATCAGCGCCGCCTTCGACAACCAAGTCTTCGACAACCTCACCTCAACCCAACAAACCGAACGCATCCTCAAGATCCTAAACGACCTCGAAGCCAACGGCCTCAAAATGAACGACTACATCTACGCCACAGCCATCGACCGTCTCCTGAAGAAATACTCCAATTTCCACGCCATGCGCGCCGTCATGGAACACATGACATCCCGCAAATTCGTCCCCAGTGTCCACGTCTACACTTCGCTTATAACACACTACTTCCAGTCTGACCCCCCCAACATCGCCGGCGTCGACGACATCGTCCTCCGCCTCTTCAGCGCACCGCGCATGCCCAGTGACCGCGTCCTCTTCGACCGCTTGCTAGAAGGCTATGCGTCCTTTGGCGAGGTGGGCAAGATGATGAGCGTGCTCACGCGCATGAGCAAAAAACAGAATCTGCCTGGTTGGGGCGCCATGGCCGCTGTTGTGCGTGCGTTAGCTCAAGATGGCGATTACGAGCGTGCGCGCGCGATTGTGAGGGATGTGGCGCGTGGTGAGGGGGTAGCGAGAGGGGGTATCATGGGGGATCGGAAGGGAGAGGCGTTTTTCGTAAGGACGATTCGCGAGTTGGGGTTGGCGGGGGAGATGGACGGTGGGGAGTATATGGGGGGTGAGGGGAGGGGAGTGGGGGATTTTGAGGGGGGGATGATGGGCCAGCAAGAGTATCAGCAGGCGACTGCGCAGTTCGAACAGGTTGAAAGTGCGCAGTATGGTCAGCAATCACAGCAGCAGCAGTATCAGCAGCCGCCTGTCATGGAGTATAGTCACGATGGCACGACCACTGGGCTTGAGCGCGAGCCTGGTAGCGTGGATGAGGAGGATGTTCATGGCTTCCTTCGGGATGAGCCTGAGCAGGGTGAGAAGAGGATATAGAAAGCCTTGGATGCTATGTATAATGATGTATCAATGACACTTTGCCCACAATTATCCTCTTCTCTTTTTGTCGAGGTTGTAATGACCCGGCACCAACATGTTCTCTGGAGTACACGAACGACCAGCTTGCTATACGCTACGTCGTTGGCTTGACTTCAGTCATCCCCCACTCAAGGCATCGGTTGGCGACTATGCCTACCAATCGACCGTCCAAGCTAATCCAACTCCCCAGGCTCGCATGATTCAAGAGAAGCGATTAGGTTTACAAGTGAGGCCCTCATAGTAGATGGACTATCACTGTTCACGATAGCACCTTATGCGAAACGCATTACTCCATATTCTCACGACGCTCGCCTCCAGCCCAGCCGTGCTCCAACATCGTCTGTTCCTGAAACGCGTAAAGTGCAACAAGCTCACCCAAGACCAGCGATCATGGGGAAATCAAGTGAGGCTTGCACGGAGCTGTGAGTTGTCAAAACCCACGGCACGGCAAGAGCATCGACCGCCAGTTCAAAGACGACACGAGACGCGCGTCGCGTCAAAGCCGTCTCGAAGGCCTTTTCACATTTC
>Ga0265798_10001549_pt1 | contig 35636 bp, 31 predicted proteins | sample P3T30metagenome_FD_192430 | JGI IMG/M metagenome (GOLD analysis project Ga0265798, IMG submission 192430) | Plant litter microbial communities from East Loma Ridge, Irvine, California - P3 T30 | ecosystem: Environmental > Terrestrial > Plant litter > Unclassified | place: USA: California...
CTTTACTGGTAAAACTATCAGTATAAACACCTTGTAAATGTTCATCTAGTCTTTGGGATAAATCCAAACAACTACCAGTATAAAAACGGTTTAATTTTTTAGAAAAAAGAATATAAACTGATGCCATATAACGAAAAAGCTTCGGTGCTACCGAAGCTTTTAAAGTATCCAAGAGGAGTCCCGATAGCTATCCGGATGAACTCCCACACCCATATGGGCGCAGCCCCTCAAGCTGATGCGTTTAACACCTCCGATAGCTATTCGGTGCGTTTAAGTACCCAAGAGGAGATTCGAACTCCCACACCCATACAGGCGCCAGCCCCTCAAGCTGGTGCGTCTACCAATTCCGCCACCTGGGTATTTACTATTCAATCATTCCCGAAGGCGTCTACCATCCCGATAGCTATCGGGATCGCCACCTGGGTTTATGATGCAAATATAATTTAATTTTGCACGTTAGAAATAGTAATCAGAAAATTATTTAGACCTGAAAATAAACAGTTCCTACAATTCTATTTTCAAGCCATCGTAAGCCAGCCTGATATTAGCAGGAAGACCTTTCTCTACTTCTTCATGCAGGCCTAAATTATGACTGATATGCGTTAAATAAGTTGTTTCTGCGCCAACTTTTTCGGCAAATGCAACGGCCTCATCCAATGTAAAATGAGATATATGCGGTTCCTTTTGTAAGGCATTAATAACCAGTATCTTTGAGCCCTTTATTTTTTCAAACGAATGATCGGGAATGGTTTTAGCATCTGTAACATAAGTGAAATCGCCAATCCGATAACCTGTAATGGGTAACAAATGGTGCATCACCTCGAAAGGAATGATGGTATGCTCTCCTATTTGGAAAGCCTCACCGTTATGAACGGTGTGAAGATTAATCTGCGGTAAACCAAAGTATTTAGTATCAGCAAAAATATAGTAGAATTCGCGCTTCAAAGCCGTTTGAACACGGTCAGTAGCATAAACATCAATAACCTTTTGCAACAAATAATTGAAAGGCCTTATGTCATCAAGCCCGGCAATATGGTCTTTATGTTCATGAGTGAAGAGAACAGCATCTAAATCTTTTACTTTTTCACGCAGCAGCTGATAGCGGAAATCAGGACCGCTATCTACCACAATAGTTTTATCGGCTAGTTCCACCAGAATGGAAGTCCTTAACCGATTATTGCGCTTATCGTCAGACTGGCAAACCTCGCAATTGCAAGAAATGACCGGAACACCCTGCGAGGTACCAGTACCTAAAAAAGTAACCTTCATCCTTTTAAACTTTCCTTTTTAAATGAGTAATCCTCATAATTTTTAAACATCAAAATAATTTGGTTTGTTGTAACGAATGAAAGAATTGCCGCTGCTTTTCATCTAAAATATGCTCATCCGGATTAGTTTGTTTAACCAGCATAACCAATGCAGCTATTTTGCCTTCTAAATTGGAAAATTTATTGACAACTATAATTTTATTATGCTCCAGCAAACAAGAACCTGTTTTGAAATTTCCCTTTTCGTAACGAACCTTGAAACCCATCGCCAAGAGCAGTTGTTCCAATTTTTCCAAAGTATGATTTGTTAAAGGCAACGACATTAGAACAAACTTAGAGAAATCTACGCAGCATTCATAAATAGAATGTAAAAAAATGGCGCCAAATTAGTTAAGCAAAGGCATTTCATCAGCATACCTGCCAATTAGCTGGATATACAAAACATCAAAATACTTAAATGAAAAATATTAGCGTAAGGCGAATGAGGCGCGCATTTTTATCTCTAAATAACAAAGCCCGGCTTATAGCCAGGCTTTTAAATATTCAATATATCCGTGAATTTTATATGCGCAGATTATCTTAAATCCACCACCTCAACTCCCGGGTACTTTTTCGCATCGAAAGCAAAGGTAGTTTCCGGAACTTTTACATTAGGAGAAAATGTTTTCACGTTATATGTGTACTTGTTTCCATTTTTATCGAACAAAACAACATTGGCAATCTGCTTAGCCGCTTTATCAATGCTTAAACGGACTTTGAAAATCGCTTTTTTAGCATCAACAGGTGTTAAGTCGATCATCTGATAAGTTTTCGAACCAGCTTTTTGCTCTCCTGTATAAATGTATTTAAACCCTTTTTCATAAACAGTGAAAATTTTAGCTGGATTAATACCTTCGCCGCTATTATCAACGTTACTTACCTGAACTTCTTTATCTTTTTTCAAGTAAGTCCATTGGCTTTTTCCATCACTAAACAACTCTTGATTTGTCATCGCCACTTTATATTTATTTGAATTGGCTTTAACATACAGCGTACCTTGTTGTGTTTCCTTTACTTTGGCTTTCGGATTATCTAATGTGAATGAAAAATCTGTTTTAACTACATCGTAGGATTTATATTTTTTACTCACTTCTGCTAAAATTGCTTTAGCTTTTGCATCAGTCTGCGCATAGGTCGATGTTGTAAAAGCAACTATAACCATTGCTGCTGAAATTAACTTCTTCATTTTGTGTCTTTTTAATTTTCTTTTGAAACGTTGGAATAGATTTTTCAGTATTGGTTTAATCTAGTCTCTATTTGTTCATATCATTCAAGAATTGTTCCAAAGAATATTCGTCAGGGTACAAAACTTCGCGTGCTTTACTTCCCTCAAACGGACCAACAATTCCTGCGGCCTCCAATTGATCGATAATTCTTCCCGCACGGTTATAACCCAATTTTAATTTCCGCTGGATGAGTGATGTTGATCCTTGCTGGTGCATCACAATTAATCGTGCTGCATCTTCGAAATGTTTATCGCGTTCGTTTGGATCAAAGTCTGCCTTACTGCCTTCACCAGCCTCATCAATGTATTCTGGCAACTGGTAAGCATCCGAGTAGCCACGTTGGTTTCCAATAAATTCAGAGATCCTATCCACCTCTGGTGTATCGACAAATGCACACTGTAGCCTGATTAAGTCGCTTCCGGTAGATAGGAGCATATCTCCCCTACCAATCAGCTGATCTGCACCACCACTATCTAAAATCGTCCGGGAATCTATCTTCGATAAAACCCTGAACGCTAACCTCGCCGGGAAATTGGCTTTAATGGTACCCGTGATGATGTTAACCGATGGGCGCTGCGTAGCCAACACCAGGTGAATGCCAATGGCACGTGCCAGCTGTGCTAAACGGGCGATGGGTGCCTCAACCTCTTTACCAGCCGTCATCATTAAATCGGCAAACTCATCCACCACCAATACGATAAACGGTAAAAACCGGTGCCCGTTATTTGGGTTAAGCTTGCGCTTGATGAATTTATCATTGTATTCCTTTAAATTTCTCACCTGTGCATCCTTCAACAGATCATAACGCTGATCCATTTCAATACAAAGAGAATTCAAGGTATTAACTACTTTTTTAGTATCGGTAATAATCGCATCAGCCTCTCCCGGAAGTTTGGCCAGAAAGTGCCGCTCAATTCTGTTGAATAAAGTTAACTCTACTTTTTTAGGGTCGACTAATACAAACTTTAACTGTGCCGGGTGTTTTTTAAACAGCAGTGAAACCAGGATCGCATTGATCCCAACCGATTTACCCTGACCCGTTGCACCTGCAACCAACAAGTGAGGCATTTTCGCCAAATCTGCGATAAATACTTCGTTGCTGATGGTTTTACCCAAAGCAATTGGAAGATCCATGGTGTTGGAAGTCCATTTTTCAGTATTTAAAATTGACCTCATTGGCACCATTTCAGGATGTTGATTTGGAACTTCAATACCGATTGTTCCTTTTCCTGGCATTGGAGCAATAATCCGGATGCCGAGTGCCGCCAGTGAAAGCGCGATATCATCTTCCAGATTTTTAATCTTAGAAATTCTAACACCTGGCGCAGGAATAATTTCATAAAGTGTTACCGTCGGCCCGATAGTCGCTTTAATCTTATCAATTTCTATGTTATAATGGTTGAGGGTTTCAACAATTTTATTTTTATTGGCTTCCAGTTCCTCTGCATTGACAGAAATCTTATTGGTGCCGTAGTTTTCTAATAAATCTACCGTTGGATATCGGTAACCAGACAAATCTAATTTTTCGTCGTAATTACCAAACTGTTCCACTAAGTCATCAGACTTCTTCTCTTCTTCCGTTTTTTCAATGGTAAAAGTTGGCTCGGTATCTTCTTCAATAACTGGCTCTACGGTTAGTGGCATAGAAACGGCAGCAGCAGCCATGGGCAAATTAGCAGCCATTGGTGATAAAACCACAGGGGCAACTGAAGAAGACGCTTCAACCTCGGGCTGCTCAAATCTGCTTGGTTGTAAAACAACGTTCTGCTGTTTTCTTTCCTTTACGGCGAGTGGTTTTTCACGAACAGGAAATTCTATTGGCGTGGAGGTTTCTTCTTCAGTCTCTAGTTTATTGGCATATTTCTCCCTTACTTCATTAACAAAGTCGGGCGTTTCATTATCCAGGTAAACTTCTTTCTCCTTGCGTTCGGGAAATTTAAAATCGATGTTGTAGGCGATAATCAGGATGGTTAAACCTGCAAAAGCAATGAATCCCGCAACCCCGGCAGCTCCAATCTGAGCCGCTAATAATTTATTACTCCAGTAACCAAATTCGCCTTCAACATAATGTGGAGATTCTGCCCAAAAGCTATGTGCAAAGCCGAAGGTTAAGGAAATAAACAACAAAAAGAAAAAGCTGTAACCAAGTGTTTTTGAAATCGAAAGAATTTTAACTTTAAATAACAATCGGTAACCGATAATAAAGAACGCCAAAACAAATAGAAAAGATGCAATACCGAACCATTCATAAATGAACTGATGCGATAACAACGCACCAAATTTACCCAGCCAGTTTTGCACAACAGGTGTGGTTACGCCAGCATCTTTTAGTTCTTCCGCTGTTTTAAATAAATTCCCCCAACCACCATTGGCATCGATTACATAACTCTGGTCATCTTGCCAGGTAAATAAATATGAGGTAAAAGCGATTAAGAAATAAAGTGAAAGAATAACAAAAAATAAACCTACAATTTTTATTGCACGACCATCCTGCAAATCGAAATTTGGCAAATAATCTCTTGTCTCTTTTGGCTGGCGATTAAAAGATGGCCTGCCAGATGCATTCTCAGCACCCTTATCTCTGAATGTATTGGTTTTAAATTGGTTTCCCCTTACCGCCATTTTCTATCCTAATAATGATTTAATGAACAAATATAAATATATAGTTGTATCTATCGCGATTTTAAATCCACAGGAAATTAAATAAAAGAATAATCTCCGGTTAAACCATAAACCGAAAAATCAGTCTATTATTTCAACAGCACACAAGTTGTACGTTTTTGCAAATGAAACGGATTTTGTTTTAGGTTTTATCCCGTTTAGCCTGGAGGGGCTAAACGGGATTTTTTATTTCGAACTTTTTGAAGTCCTCTACAGTTCATTCAACATAAAAAACTGCTAATAACTCCTGAAATTAGATAATTACTTATTTTTTACTAATTTAAGTCAGTTTTTTACCCAACATTATTCAATATGGATATAGCGCAACTTGAAGAACAGATTGAGATGGGAAATTTTCAGGCCGTTAAGGAGATTTTGATAGACAACCCAAGACTGGCCAATACAAACACGTCACATCAAATTTCTCCGCTACTATTGGCTTGCTATTATAAAAAACAGCAAATTGCTGATCTGATCCTCGAGTTTACCGAAGATTTGACTTTATTCGAAGCCTGTGCAGTTGGCAAATTTGATACGGCCACGTTGCTGATTTTTCAAAATCCTGCAAGCATTAATACTTTTTCTGAAGATGGATTTTCGCCGTTGGGTCTGGCATGTTATTTTGGTCATGAAGATTTAGCACGATTTTTAGTTTTAAAAGGCGCAGACGTTAACCTGGCCTCTAAAAATGGCTTTAATGTTTTTCCTATCCATTCGGCAGTCGCATCGAACAATACAGCGATTACCAAAATGCTTTTAGATGCCGGTGCTTATCCAAATGTTTGTCAGAAAGCGGGTGTAGCTCCCCTTCATACCGCCGCGCAACTTGGGAACATTGAGTTGATTATTCTCCTGCTTGAACATGGTGCAGAGGTAGGATTACGGATGGAAGGTGGAAAACTTCCTGCAGATTTAGCTGCAGAAAAAGGCTTTAATGAAATAGCGGAGATTTTGAGGGAGGATTGACCCCCTAGCCCCCTAAAGGGGGAATGAAAACCCACAGTAAAAAGACAGAGTAAAAACTCATCTCCATTAATCTACAGGTTGGTTTCACTAACCTGCTTAAGTTTTATCACATTTAATTTATATGAGGAATTAATTTTTAGACTACTGGACATGACCAAGAGCAAGACAGTTCCCTTTTTAATTTGGTAAGACACCAACATAGATAGAAACTTCTGTTTACTTCAAATAACGCCTGAGGAAATTAATTTTTAAACTACTGGATATGACCAAGCACAAGGCAGTTCCCCTTTAGGGGCGGAGGGGTCTACTCCCAAATCCTTAATCGCATTCTTTTCATATAGGTTCTGATATCCAGCACTACAGCAGCGAGAAAGTAAAATAAGATAGGGAAACCTACCGCCAGAAAGGAAGAATATATAAAAAACAGGCGCACTTTCGCTGTGCTCATATTTAATTTACTCGCGAGATAAGTGGAAACACCAAAGCTCCGTTGCTCAAAATAGGTGATAATTCTCTGAAACATTTTTAGCTTATTTTAAATCTAAATCACTAGACAAATCAAATAAAGCGAAATAATTACGTCACTTCCACCACTAATCTAGTCATAATATTCAATTAAAATGCACTAAATCATCATGTAATGAATAACTTTAATAGGCTAATCCAGAACGAGCTTTTCAAAATCCTGCTTATCTTCATGTTTGATAAAAAGAATCTGTTGATCATCCAAATGGGCGTATTTCTTTTTCAACTCATTTTTAAATTTTTCAATATCAACATCAGCCTTTAATATAACCGTTAAGGCATCAGCATTTCCTCTTACCTCAATAATTTTATCCGGATAATGCTCTCTCAATTCATGTGGAAATTCCATAATACTAAAACCGTAATTAAATAATAATGTTTGATTTGTTGTTTTTAAATTTTATGCCAAAAATGTTAAATACGCACTTATGTACGCAATCAAGAATTTATTTACTGCAAGTTAGAAGCAGCTGATTAATTGATGTACTTTATGATTAATTAACAATATAGTCATTACTTGCGAGATCTTCTATTTCTGACTAGAAGCGAAAGAGAAAATCCTGAGCTATTTATGTAATAAAAAATTAAAGCCTTACATCATGCAAGGCTTTAATTTTAATCAGCTATTCATCCAAATAGCCAATTATTAATCTAAATAATGCAATTTATGCATTAGTAGTAAATCTAAATCGTCCCGTTGATTTAATTCTAACTACCACGAAGATAACACATTAACCTTTGCGAGAAGTACGCTATTTGATGAAAGGGTAAATATACCTTTTAAGGGTATCCAATATTTGTATACTAAAATGTATATTTAACAATACTCAAAATACAGGCAGGTCAGCGATCACAGCTGTGCCGAAAGTAGGCTGATCAATCAGAAAGGATTTTACTAAAATTCTCATTTTATCTTTCAATCGACTGATGAATAGCCGTTAAGAACTTTTAGCACTCACACCTACCATGAAATTTGTTCTGCTAATAACGAATATCACCTAGTTGAGTTGTCTATCTGATTTGCTTTAAGATCTTAATTCCGATCGCGCAGGATAAACACTTCTTTTTATCGCAGTATTGCTTCTTCAACTGAAGAACAGCCTGTGAAGAAAATGCTTTATCGATGTTAATACCTGCTTCTACGAATTTATCCGTGATCGCATTTTTTTCGGCCGGTAAACTTTCTAAAAGGCGAATGGCCCTGCTGATGTAAACCTGAGTTCCGGTGTGTTTTCCATAAGCAAACAGAAATAGTGCAACGGTATTTAGCAGAATATTATCAACAGAACTTTTGCCTAGCTGCGTACTTGCACCTTCTGATGTTTTCTTAAAATGATAGTGTGATTGCCAGTAAACGTTGACCGGCAGATTTTCAAACAGGCTTCTTAACGCTACCAGATCTTTAATTTCCATAATTTTAGAGAAAAGATGATTAGACCGGGAGATGAGTGCAGCAAATTGTGCCAAGCGAATGGTAGGAAAGTTTTGTGGCCTCATGCGCATAAACTTCCAGTTGGTTACTTCTATCGGTTTAATATGATATTTTCCTCGAAGAAATTGAAATTCATTTTTTAGTAATCCGGGGTATTCTTCTTCGAACCGATCATTCAGAAATCCTGCAGCACCGAATACCAATGCCTCAATTTGTTGAGTGTTGTCTTTATGCTTACCAAGAATTTGCTGTGGAATTGCCTTTGCCAAAAGCTCGAAAGGCAATGCATTTACTTTAAAGCCAAAATTACGGGACAGGAAGCGATAAAAGGTTTCATCCCAATTTCCTTTTGTTTGATCTAAGGTTTCAAATACAGCCTGCGTTTTTTGCTCAAATCGTTCAATCAGTACTCTGGAAAGAAAGGAGTCTATCACAACGTGATCTACCGTATGAATCTGCGCAGCACAAGGAAAATCATTTAATGTTAAAAACAGGTTAGCATAGCGCTCAATCAAATCATTGGAAATTCTATTCTTCAATACCAGCACTGGCAAAATAGAACCGTCAATACGCTTTATGTCTACATCGTTTTCATACACTACATGTTAAATAACGTTTTCATATGATTTATCCGTTTGATGATGATGTTTTAACCAATCAGATGATTTGATGTGAATCTCTATATTTCCAGCCCAAACAGTGTCCCCTATCCGGATTTTAGCATTACTAAAGTCCGGACCTGCATTTTTATTTAAAAATCCCTGATGAATAATAGCTAAATCTTCCCCACCCAATACCTGCAGACCTTTATAGTCAAAAGACTTAAATTGCCAAACGTAGTGCAGAAAATCTTCTGGAAAATTCATTCCTGAAGATAATAAACATTCCTAAAAGTTTTACACTAAACGATTATATATCTGTAAAATGAAAGTAATTAATCTAGGATGCAAGCCTAAGACTGCCAAAAATATTTCAAATTGGTCATCAATTCGATCTAATGGAAAGTATAGAATGCTAAACCTCCTATGCGGCTTTTATCTCAGCCTTCTTTTTATAATTTGTGATAAATACCCCGGCAATTATTAATACAGTTGCCACGATAAGATCCAGGTCCACGTGTTCGTTCAAAATCAGCCATCCTAAAAATATAGCAATCACGGTATTAAAGTAGGTTAGAATAGAAACTTCAGAAGCAGAGACTTTTTTTAGGGCGTAGTGATAACAGAAATAACCAAGCACCGAGCCAAAAATCGCCAGATAAACTGCCGCGAAAATACTTTCTGCTTTCCATTCGCTAACATTTGCCTTTCCTGAAAACACCAGGGCCAGCCCCAGTTGAACAATTGCCGAGAAGACAAACTGATAAAATAAGTTCAGAAAGATATATTGAGGTTTTCCACTGTGTTTTTTGGAGTAAATGGTCCCGATAGTCCATCCGGTAACCGCAATGACCAATGATAATATACCATTGCGATAGCCAGGCTCGAGCAAATCGCTAATGCCATCTCTAAAAATAAAAACAATCCCTAAAAAACCGATAAACACGCCTATAAATCCTTTTAAACTGGCCTTTTGAATTCCTAAAAATACGCAGCCCAGAAAAACCAGCAGCGGATTAGTAGCATTAATTAAAGAGGTGAGTCCACTGGGAATGGTCTTTTCGGCAACGGTAGTCATGCCATTTGCAATCACCACCATCAACACAGAAAGCAGAATCTGCCTTTTAAGATTCGACCATCCAATCCACTTCAGTTCTTTCTGCTTCATCAGAATGACTAAAATGATTAAAGAGGCGATGGTTTGACGAATGGCCGTTACGTACCAAGCCGGGATGGATGATACTGCTACACGAATCCCCAGATAGGTGGTTCCCCAGATTAATGCAACTCCGGTTAAGGCAAGTATAAGTTTTAAATCTATTGTTGGCTTCATGGTTGGTTAGAAGTTTGCCGTAAAAATTTGAATTGGAAAAAAATCTGTGAATCTGCGGCTAAACAATATTTGCCTCAACCAATATCTGTTCCATTTCTTTCTGCAATTTCAACGCCTCTTCCCTGGCCTTTTCAGCAAAATCTTCCTCCTGCCCTGCATAGATAATTCCGCGGGAAGAATTGATCAGCAATCCGCATTGCGCGTTTAAACCATATCGACAAACTTCTTTTAAGTCTCCGCCTTGTGCGCCAACTCCCGGTACCAAAAGAAAATGATCTGGTGCAAGTTTACGTACATCGGCAAATGCCGCTCCACGGGTGGCCCCCACAACATACATCATTTGCTCATCAGTAGCCCATTCCTGAGAAGTTTTCAGCACCTTTTCAAAAAGCTTATCGCCGTCAATTTCCTGAAGCTGAAAATCTGCATGGCCAGAATTGGATGTTAGCGCCAATAAAATCACCCATTTATCTTTGAAAGTAAGAAACGGAGTTATAGAATCACTTCCCATATAAGGCGCAACCGTTACAGAATCGAAACTCATTTCGGAAGATTTCTCATTAAAAAAAGTCTCTGCATACATGGCCGAAGTATTGCCAATATCGCCACGTTTAGCATCAGCAATGCTGAAAATATTCTGTGGAATATATTTCCAGGTTTCGATTAAGGTTTCCCATCCCTTTTTTCCGTAGCACTCGTAAAAGGCTGTGTTCGGTTTATAAGCCACGCATAAATCTTTCGTCGCATCGATAATCTGCTTATTAAATTCCAGAATAGGATTTTCGTACTTTAGCAAGTGCTGTGGAATTTTATCCAGCGAGGAATCCAGTCCGACACATAAAAAAGAACGCTTTTTTTGAATCTGCTCGAAAAGTTGTTGCTTTGTCATATAAGGGGGTATTTGCTGCAAATATGCTGTTTTTTACGATTTTTGCAGCAGGAAAAAGTCTGCACATTTATTATTTTTATAAACATTTTAAACTTTTTCTTGCGGATTACGTTTCAAATACATACAATTGCAGGATAATTCTCAACCGTTTATCTGAATATCCCAGAAAAATCTATCAAAACTTGTTTTTAGTTACCATTTTTCAAAAGCGATTTATCGTTTTTATTCAGCCGTAAACAATTATAAAACCATTTGAGTACCCCAAATAACCACTCATTTTGGTTTTATAGCCTAAGAATTTATACACAATGAAACCGTCTGGCTTTAAATTTACAAATATTTAGTCCGGACAGATTATAACAGACGCATCCGTTATAAAAAATGAAAAATTTCTTGAAACATATATATTCAGAATGTTTAGCAAAACAGAATTAAATGATAAGCTCACACCCGAATTACGTGAGCTAGCAAAAACCTATGGCATAGAAAGTGCCGATTCATTAAGAAAAATCGACCTTGTTGAAGTACTTTTACACCAACAAGAAATTATAAACGCTGCACAAACAGGCTCTGATCCTTATAGTGAACCAGAAGTGGCAGAAGAAAAAGTTGCTGCTGCACCGGTTTCTAAAGCAAAAGCACCAAAGGCAGAAAAAACGCCAAAGGTTGCTGCATCTGCCACCACTGCTGATAAGCCTGTTAAAAAGAGGGTTAGATTAAGTAAAGATGAGCCCGCTGCTCCTGTAGAAAGAAGAAGAGATTCGGTTACTTTATTTGATGAGCCACAGCACCAGCAACAGCCTGAAAGGCAACCAGACAGACAACCTGAAAGAGTGGTTGAATCGGAAGAAAGTGTTAAGCCTATCTCTGCTTTGATAGAAGAAAGTGCTGAAGTACTGCCCGTACCAACCCAAAAACAAAAGCAAGAGCCCCGCGAGAAACAAGAAAAACCTCAACGCGAGGAAAACCGCCAGCAAAAGCAGCCGGGAGGTGGCAATCACCATAAGAACGAAAACAGTTATTCTAACTTAGATTTCGATAACGTAATTACCAATGAAGGCGTTTTAGAAATTATGCCTGATGGATATGGTTTCTTACGTTCTGCGGATTATAATTATTTAACTTCCCCTGATGATATTTATGTATCACAGTCGCAAATAAAACTTTTCGGACTTAAAACCGGAGATACCGTTAAAGGTAGCATCCGCCCACCGAAAGAAGGCGAAAAATATTTCCCGCTGGTTCGGGTTGAAACCATTAACGGCAGAGTTCCTGCTGAAGTTCGTGACCGTGTTCCTTTTGATTATTTAACACCATTGTTTCCTACGGAAAAATTAAATTTATTTACGGATAATAGCAATTACTCTACCCGTATTATGGATTTATTTACGCCGATTGGTAAAGGGCAACGTGGTTTAATCGTGGCACAGCCGAAAACCGGTAAAACCAATCTATTAAAAGAAGTTGCCAATGCGATTGCGAAAAATCACCCTGAAGTTTATTTAATTATTCTTTTAATTGATGAGCGTCCGGAAGAGGTAACAGATATGGCCCGCAGTGTGCGTGCTGAAGTAATTGCTTCAACTTTCGATGAGCCAGCGGAGCGCCACGTAAAAATTGCCAATATTGTATTAGAGAAAGCCAAGCGTTTAGTAGAAAGCGGGCATGATGTGGTGATTTTGTTAGATTCAATTACTCGTTTAGCAAGGGCTTACAACACTACTGCTCCTGCATCTGGTAAAATTTTATCAGGTGGTGTAGACGCCAATGCACTACACAAACCAAAGCGTTTCTTCGGTGCGGCACGTAACATTGAAAACGGTGGTTCGTTAACCATTTTAGCAACTGCATTAACTGATACTGGTTCTAAAATGGATGAAGTAATTTTCGAAGAATTTAAAGGTACTGGTAACATGGAGTTACAATTAGACCGTAAATTATCGAACAAACGGATCTTCCCTGCTATTGATATTACGGCATCAAGTACTCGTCGTGATGATTTGTTACTAGACAGAGATGTTTTACAACGTGTTTGGATTTTACGTAATCACCTTGCAGATATGAACAGTCAGGAAGCAATGGAATTTGTTCAGGCTCAAATTAAAGGAACAAAAAGCAATGAAGAATTTTTAATTTCGATGAACAGCTAAATAAGGCAGAAGGTGTAAGGCTTAAGGTTTCCGGTTTGGATGCTTAAACCTTACACCCTAAACCTTATACCTTAAAACCCTATGAAAAGGCATCTACCTAATGCGATTACCTGTGCAAATCTGCTATCTGGTTGCGTCGGAATTGTTCTTGCGTTTAAAGGCGATTTGCAAATTGCCGCTTACTTCGTGATCCTTTCAGGAATTTTCGATTTCTTTGATGGAATGACGGCCCGTTTATTAAATGTTAAATCTGCTATTGGTAAAGATTTGGATTCTTTGGCCGATATGGTAAGCTTCGGTTTTTTACCTGGCGTGATCATGTTTCATTTGCTGAAAGCAAGCGATTACTCCTCTGAATACCTGCCCTATCTAGGCTTTATTATTACCATTTTTTCAGCGCTGCGTTTGGCAAAATTTAATAATGATGAACGCCAGTCGGAAGATTTTATCGGCTTAAATACCCCGATGAATACATTGTTTATCTGCTCTTTACCATACATTGCTGTCGATTACCCTAACATAATTGGCGCTACGATACTCTTACTGGCCATTACTGCAGTCACCAGTTTTTTACTGGTTAGTGAAATCAAAATATTCTCACTCAAGTTCAGTAATTTCAGCTGGGCGAAAAATAAGATTAAATTTATCTTCCTTATTTTATCTGCAGTACTAATAGCTGCTTTACAATTTGCAGCAATTCCATTTGTACTGGTACTCTATATCGCGATGTCTTTTATATATTTCAGGGGAATAACCAACGATTCATCAGTGAATCTGAAATAAAAGGCTTGTTCAACTGAAAAAACACCTTTTTCTCATGTGGCTGGTAAATTTTTCTGATCAGAAAGGTCAACGATCACCTCATCAATAAACCAGACATTAAGATCGCGATCTGATATTTTCTTTTTCCAGTTCAAGCTGCGCATAAACCTGCTCCGATACGACCTTTAAGCGTTCTACATCACATTTAACCTGCTCAAAAACTTCATTCAGGGCATTATACTCAATGGCTTGCATTAAATCCGTTACGTCATTCCGGCCAACATAACTGAAAGTCGGTTTCATTTTGTGCGCACAATTGCTAACCTCTTCCCAGTTTCCGAGGACCAAAGCTGCTTCCAGTTCTGCTAAATAAATAGGCGTATGTTCAATAAAGGTGTCGAAAACTTCAATCATAAAATCTGGATTATGACCGACCATTCCGATGAGATATGATAAATCTAAGGGATGATTATCATTTATACCTTGCATATAACAAAGCTAGTTATTTACAGCTTGCGAACGGCCAGTTCATCTGTAATATTTTCATAGATATCGAGTACAGTTTTGCCTAAAATAGGATGAATCATCTGGGGAACAATCTCTGCCAGAGGTGCCATTACAAACTTACGGAACTGCATTTGAGGGTGCGGAACCTGAAGCCGGTTTTCGATATCAATTACCTCATTTCCAAAGAAAATAAGATCGATGTCGATTAATCGCTCTCCCCATTTTTCCTTGCGTATCCGGCCAAGCGTCTGTTCAATATTTAAGGCACTTTCCAACACCTGCAATGCAGGTAAACTTGTCTTCACTGCAACGGCCTGATTTAAAAAAAAAGGTTGATCATTTTTACCCCAGGCAGCCGTTTCGTATACCGAAGAAATTGCTTCCAGTTTACCAATATTGGTACCGATCAATGAAATGGCATGTTCTAAATTTTCTTCTCTATTTCCTAAATTTCCACCAAGTAACAAATAAGCAATCGTGTACTCTAAAGCCTTATTAAGCATCATGTATTTTTATATCTTTACAGCACAAAACTAACATTTAAATGAAAGATTTTTTTAAGTATCTATTTGCCTCCATGCTCGGTTTTTTCCTTTCGTTGGTTGTTATATTTATCATCGTAATTGTGATCGTAATCGGTGCAATTTCATCCCTGGATGATGATAAAACGGTCTCTGTTTCCAGCAATTCAGTATTATTCTTAAATTTAGATCAGGCCATAACCGAACGAACCCCTAAAAACCCGTTTGGCAACCTTCCGATTGTTGGAAGTGATGAAAAAAATGGAATCGGACTAAACGACTTGTTAAAATCAATCAAAAGGGCTAAAACAGATGATAATATCAAATGTATTTACCTGAATGTGAGTAGTCCTAATGCCGGCTATGCCACCATGCGTGAAGTAAGGAACGCCTTGATCGATTTTAAAAAATCACATAAAAAAATCATTTCTTACAGTGAAGTATATACCCAAGGTGCATATTACCTGGCCTCTGTTGCTGATAAAATTTATCTTAATCCGGAAGGTTCGTTAGAATTTAAAGGTTTTAGTTCTGAGTTGACCTTCTTTAAAGGTACGTTAGAAAAAGTTGGTGTGGAGATGCAGGTGATCCGCGTTGGAAACTACAAAAGTGCTGTGGAGCCGTTTATTCTTGATAAGATGAGCGATTATAACCGCAAGCAGGTTACAGCTTATGTGGGTGGCTTATATAATACTTTTTTAACTGACATTGCCAAAAGCAGAGACATTAAAAAAGATAGTTTATATACTATCGCCGATCAATATCGGATTCAGCAGCCTCAGGATGCCTTGAATTATAAAATGATTGATGGATTAAAATATAAGGATCAGATTTTAGAAGAACTTAAAGGCATTTCCGGCAGAACTAAAAGTGAAAATATCCGCTCAGTAGACATTAACGATTATTCGAAAAACAACAGCACTTCCGGCGACAGCAAAAACAAGATCGCCGTAATTTATGCCAATGGAGAAATTAGCGGTGGCGAGGGAAATGACAATCAAATCGGCTCTGAAAGAATATCAAGAGCAATTAGAAAAGCTAGATTAGATGACGATATCAAAGCAATAGTCATTCGTGTAAATTCTCCCGGAGGTAGTGCTCTGGCTTCTGATGTTATTTGGAGAGAGATTGTACTAACCAAGAAAGAAAAACCAGTTATTGCTTCATTTGGAGATGTTGCCGCATCTGGCGGATATTATATCGGCTGTGCGGCAGATAGTATTTTCGTACAACCAAACACCATTACAGGTTCTATTGGCGTTTTCGGACTCATTCCGAATTTTCAAAACCTGATGACCAATAAATTAGGAATCACTTTTGATGGTGTTAAAACCGGCCAGTATGCAGATATTATGGCTACCAACCGACCAATGACAGCGGGTGAAAAATTCATCATTCAAAATGAACTCAACCGGATTTACAGTGGCTTTGTGAGCCGTGTTGCAGATGGCAGAAAGAAAAGCAAAGCTTATATAGACAGCATTGGCGGTGGCCATGTTTGGATCGGTACAGATGCTGTTCAAATTGGCTTAGCAGACAGAATCGGAAGTTTCAATGATGCCATCAATGCTGCTGCGAAAAAAGCAAAAATTAAAGATTTTAAAGTTTTGGAATATCCAGATGTGATTGATCCGTTAAAGTCTTTTATGGATGAAAGTACCGATAAAATTAAAACCTATTATACCAAACAGGAATTGGGTGATAATTATATGCTTTATCAGCAAATGAAAAAAGTGATTGCGAGTTCGGGAATACAGGCCAGGATGCCGTTTGAAGCCGTAATCAAATAAGTAATTTACCTGAATGGTTGGAGCGCTAACTAACCATTCAGGTCATTAAGATTGGGATGAAAAGATAACTGCCTAACTTACTCTTTTCTCTTTTGACAGCATATTCAGGGCATCACTAAGCGTTCCTGCCTGCTGTACCTCTCCTTCGTTTACAAAATAAATTTCATCAGCGTTTTCTATTGTATTTAAGCGGTGTGCGATAATTACAAGTGTGGTTTCTTTTGATAACTTATTTAAAATGCTGCTGAGTAACTGTTCTGTAATGGTATCAATATTTGCAGTAGCTTCATCTAATATGAGCAACTCCGGGTTTCTTAATACCGCCCGCATAAATGCAAGGAGCTGCTTCTGACCTAAACTAATGCTATCAGAACCTGATGTGATTTGTGTATTCAGACCTTCATCAAAAATGGCCAGTAAGGCATTTAAATTTGAATCTTCTATAATCTTCGTTAACTCATCATCGCTCACATTCCTGTACTGGCTATTTCCGTATAAAATATTGTCTTTTACGGTGCCCGTAAAAAGAAATGGCTCCTGAAGAATAAATCCTATTTTCCGGGTGCGTTCTTCTGCACTAAAGGAACGGATATCTTTTCCATTTAGCAAAACAGTACCTTTCGTTGCATCGTACAAGCGCGAAATTAATGATGCGGTTGTGGTTTTACCACCACCTGTAGGCCCGATTAAGGCGTAAGTTTTACCTTTTTCAAACTTCAGGTTGATATTATGGAGAATTTCTTTCGAGTCATCATAAGAAAAATGAACGTTTCTAAATTCCAGCAAAGCATCAGGAATGATTGGCCGGTCATCTTCCACTTGCGCCAGATTAGTTTCCAGTAATAAGATTTGTGAAATCCTGTCCCAACTGGCCATCGCCACCTGAAAACTGGTCCAGAGGGCAGCCAATTGCCTTAATGGATTATAAAAATTGGTACAATAAGAAATGTAACTCACCAGTAAACCCAGTGTGAAGTTTCCAATGGAAATTAAATAAATTCCGAACAACAACACAATCAACTGCGCAGCACTGGAAAGCAGGCCATAAACCGGAACAAAAATGTTATTCGCTAAACCAGCACCGATCGCAGTTTTATAATTTTCCTGATTTGCCTCATCGAAACGCTTTCTGAAATAATCCCGCCGGTTAAAGGCGATAATCACTTTGAAATTATTCAGACTTTCCTGAATTTCAGCGCTCATGCCGCCAACGCTCTTTAGATTTTTCGCGTTTTTACTTTTCACCCATGGGGATAAAAGCATGGTGAAAATTACAATAACAACTGCAGGAGAAAGTGCCGCAGCACCCAGTTCAAAGTTGATAGACAGGAGAAAAATCCCGGCACCAATCATTGTAATGATGCTACTTACAAACTGCATCAGTGATTGAGAGAAAAATTGATTGAGTTTATCAGTATCATTATTTACCCTGGAAATCAGATCTCCGGCCTTATTTTGGTTAAAGAAGGAAACTGGTAATTCCTGAAGCTTATTGAAAATTGCATTTCTTAAGGTATATAGCATGCGTTGGCCAACACCGCCCATTAACTTGGTTTGGATGTATCCCGTAATCATGGCAAACATATACATTAACAATAATATTCCTCCGAATACCAGCACACCATGAAATTGTTTGGTTCTGATATACTGATCGATAGTATGACCAACTAAAAGCGGGCCAAGTAACAATAAACCCGCGTTTATTAAGATAGTAATCAGCGCAAAAATCAGATTTTTTCGTTCGGAAGAAATGAATTTCAGCAATCTTTTTAGCGCCTGATAGGTAGATTGCTTTTCCTGCCCTTCGGTAAGCTGGTTAAGATTGTAATTCATAATTGCTTGTGCTCTGTTGTGAGTTATAAATTTGAACGTATTCATGACTGCTCTGAATCAATTCCTGATGAGTGCCGGAGGCAATAACTTCGCCCTGCATCATCAAAATAACCTGATCATAATTTTCTACGGATGCTATTTTCTGAGTAACAGATAGGAGGGTTAAACCCGGATAGTTTTGCTGAATATTGGCAACAATCCGCTTTTCAGTGTTGGTGTCTACCCTTGCTGTAAAATCATCCAATAATAAAATTTTCGGATTTACAGCCAATGCTCTCGCCAGCATAATCCGTTGTTTTTGGCCGCCTGAAAGGCTGTTTCCACGTTCAGATACAATAGTATTTAATTTATCCGGCAAGGCGTCAACGAAATCCTTTAACTCAGCGGTCTGTATAGCCATTTCAAGCGATTCATCAGTTACCGTATCGCTGAACGCGATATTTTCACGGATGCTCATATTAAAGATGATGCTATCCTGAAAAACAAAGCCAACTTGCTGGTGAAAACGCTCCTGGTTGTATTCCTTGATATCTTTGTGATCAAAAAGAATCTCACCCTTGTCTGGTTGGATTAATCCGGTTAAGATGTAAAGTAATTGTGTTTTGCCAGCAGCAGTTGGGCCGATGATGGCTGTTCTCGAACCTGCTTTTGCATAGAATGAAATATCTTTTAAAATTGGCTTCTGACCAATATTTAACGAGATATTTTTTACATCTACATCTCCAATCAAAGTATCGGTTAGGGTTCCCGGGTGTTCCACCTTTGGCGCGTTTAACACCCCCTCAATCCGCTGGTAAGACGCAGAAGCCTGAGCAATAACATTGCTCATAAAACCAATGACAAGGATAGGAAAAATAATCAGCGCCAGGTAACTGTTAAATGCTGCGAACTCTCCCAATGTCATCTGATCTGTGATAACGAAGTGTCCGCCGAGTACAAGAATTGTTAATCCCGCCAGGTTAGAAACAAATATAATAATGGGAATTAAGCCGGCAAATAGACGCAAAATGGATAAGCCTAAATCTCTTGCTTTGGCATTGGCATCCAAAAACTTTTGATACTCCAGCTGTTGGGAATTAATGACCCGAATTAACGCGGAACCTAAAATACTTTCGCTGATTACCTTATTTAACCAATCGATCACTTCCCTGCTCTTGATGAAAAGCACCTTCACTTTTTTAAGGACCAAAAAGAATGCAGTACCAATAACTGGTACAATCGCAATGATGCATAAGGCCAGTTTCCAATTAATCATTAACAGTAAAATACTTGCTCCTATGATGAGAAAAAGCGACGAAGCCAGCGAAACAATTGCCTGCGACACAAACATCTTGATAGAATCTGCATCAGCAGTTAAATTGGTCAGCAGTTTTGATGGATTTGCTTCGATAATATAAGCATGGCTCTGGCGGGAAATCTGGCTGGAAAGTTTTGTTCTTAAATCTCTTGCAACCCGTTCAGATGCATAGGTTTGAACAATACTTTGTAAATAGGTAAAAATAAAAACCAATGTTATTGCCAGGGCAAACTGTAATAAAATCGATTGTAGATCGAAAGTTTTATTGGTATAGGAGTCTATCCCCTTTGCGATTATTTTAGGCAATAATAAGTTGATGCCATTGCTTAACAGCGCAAAGAATATCAATAAAAATATTAATCCTTTATATGATGCAAGTAAACTAAAAACACTTGGTTTTTTAGCCTCTTTGGGTTTTGCCATGAGGTAAACTGAAATGGTGTGACATCAAATTTAACCCAATTATTTGACATCATCTGTAAGAATATTATAATATTCAAGGTGTGAATGGTTAAATCAAGCTACAGTAAAAATCTTAAGCCGCAGATTAACCACTCACCACCTTTATCATTAATTTATTAACTTTCTTTTAATACCATGTCGATAGTAATCGCCGTAGCTACAATTGCAACCTTTTGATCGCTTTCGGCATAACTTGGATCAATCGAAACGTTGTATTTATCAGCTGTAGTAAAAACTTCTTTCAAAGCCCCAGCCCATTTCTTACTGATTTTTCCTATTTCCGCACCATTGGTATTGGTGATATTGAAGTTCCAGGCTTTCCAATCGCCTGTGATTTTAGCAATTTCTGTTCCTGAAACCGGATTAGAAATAGTGAAAGTAGGTTTAAACAGTTTAAATTTTTGTTTGATAATTCCCACTTCTACTCCTGCCGGATCAGTAACTATAATTTTCGACATCCAGAAAGTCCAGCCCCTGCTGATGGTGGCCTGCAACTGGTTATTCAAATCAGTAATTTCCAGTTTAAAAGGCATCATTCGCTTATCAACCAATAAGGTTAATGCTTTTTGCCAGCCACTGATCCGCTGCTTAATAATTCCGATCTGAACGCCCTGATCGTTGTAAACTTTATACTCATTGGCAAACTTTAAAAAATTTACCTTTTCATCAATAAAATACTCGTCGCTTAAAAAGAAATTTGGAATCTGCTTGTTCATATTTGGGACATTTTTAGATAAGCAGCTAAATTAGATAAAAAATTTAAATCTAATGTTGGCTGCAAAGATTGCTACCTTTGCACAGAACCATTGAAGAAAATGGTTAACCCATACGATGATTGAAATAGGAAAATACAACGAATTAAGAGTTTTAAGTAAAACAGAGGCAGGCTTTAACTTAGCTGACGGTGAGAAATTAGTGATCTTACCTTACCAATATGTGCCTAATGGATTGGAAATTGGCGATAATGTAAGTGTTTTTGTTTACATCCAAAAAGATGGCCGCCTTACCGGAACAACTCAAAAAGCTTATGCAGAAGTTGGCGATTTTGCTTTCCTGAAAGTAGTATCTGATGGTGATGATGGCATTTTTATGGATTTAGGGATTGATAAAGATGTCTATGTGCCTACCAAAGAACAAAAACGGCCAATGCAAAAAGGCTATAAATATGTAGTTTATTTGTATTTGGATGAAAATAGTGATCGCTTATTGGCTTCATCGAAGCTCTACGACTTTGTGGAAGAAGAGAATTTTGAGTTCGAAGAAGGTGATGAAGTGAGTTTATTGATAACTGAAGAAACTGATCTGGGTTTTAATGCCATCATCAACAATACCTATATTGGCTTGCTTTACCATAATGAAGTTTTTGATAATATTCAGGTTGGGGAACAACGGAAAGGTTGGATTAAAAAGATACGTGTTGAAGGCAAAATAGACCTGACATTACAACCCAGTGGATATGGCCACATTTTAGATTCTAAAGAGATGATTTTAGCTGCCTTGAAAAAAAGCGGTGGCGTAATCGAACTTGGCGATAAAAGTACTCCGGAAGAAATCTACCATCGTTTTCAAATTAGCAAAAGCGCATTTAAGAAAACCATCGGTTCGCTTTACAAAGAACGGTTAATTGTGCTTTCTGACGATTCTATCCGGTTATTGACTGATGATGATGCAGAATAGTATCATTTAAATTTTTGACCCATATAAGACATGTAAGAACATGTTAGCTTAATGTTTTATATGGTTCATTTCAAAATGAGTAATCAATTCAAATTAAACTTATCACTCTGAATCTTTACCATGTTTGAGGCAGAGATGATTGAAACGATCATCACTCCAATGAGCACGGCTAAAACACCTTGTAAAGTTGAGTAAATCTTCGTTCCGGAAACGAAGATCTTAGAATCCTTAATCAATTCGCTTCCAACTTTTGATTGAATTTTAATTAGCGCAGAAAGTTTTGCAAGTGTTTGATTAGTAATGCTTCGGCCTGTAGATTCATAAATCCTATTGCGTTCATCCCCCCTAGAATTCAATACCCGCATTTCTAGTTGCTGTTGAAGATTTAATGATTTCTTCAATTCATTCAGAAACGCCTGCTCCTGTTCTACCAGAAGGGTCAATTCATATTTATTAATTACAGAATCTATCCTGCGGTTGTGCCTGTTGATCCTCGAAATGCTATTTAAAGACCTTGCCTGTTGATCCATCAAAGCATCCTGAAGAATAATATTTTTATGGTAGAGGTTTTCTGCTATAAAGTACAAATCAGTTGCGGGCACTAAACGATCGTTATACATGGAAATAAATGACTCGTTAATTTTCGCTACACTTTTATCTTCAAGAACCCGAATAAGTAAGGTGCAACACATAATGCAGAATAGCAGGAAGGCTACTTTAAGCTTATTTTTAAGGCTAAACGCAAATTTCATAGGGCAATTTGATTAACTACCTAAGTTAGCAATTTAAGCTTGCTTATTGGCAAGTGCGCTAACTTTTTAAATATCTTAGACAGTTTGGATACTACAATCCAAACCTAGGCAGCTGCATTGAATCGAAACAAAAAAGCTTGTTTTACGGAATTTTCTTGCACTGACACTTTAACCTTTTATTATGATTATTAAATTTAACCATATAAGACATATAAGGTATTTAAGTTCGAGTGCTTATGTTGTTGTAATTTCAAGTCATGATAGGACGAAACAACGGTTTCGATTTACGGATTTCTGGCGCTGGCGCTTAAATTTGGCGCTGCAATGTTCTATATGTCTATATGGTTAAAAATAATAATCAATATGCAATCTAAAAATACTCTTCCTGTGCCGTTTTGGCGAAGAGTTGCTGCGCAAAATTGACTAAATACAGCTCTTTCTTCGCTCTTGTAACCGCAGTATATAACCAGCGAAGAAAATCAAGGTCGATCATTTCTTCTGTAAGGTAGCCCTGATCAGCAAAAACAGCATCCCATTGCCCACCCTGCGCTTTGTGGCAAGTTACCGCGTAGGCAAATTTAATCTGCAACGCATTATAAAATGGATCAGCTTTGATGGCCAGCATCCGCTGACGTTTATTTGCGATATGCCCATAATCTTCTTTCAGCCCATCAAAGAGCTTCTTGTTTTGCTCATAGGGTAAGTTTGCAGATTCGAGATTTAGCGTATCCAGCATAACCTTGCAGCTAATTTGTCCGGCCGCAGGAAAATCCATAAATTCCAAGGTAGCATCGGCGAAGCGAAACCCATAACGTTCCTCTTCTCTCCTCACCCGAATTACTTTTGCCATATCACCATTGGCAATAAAAGCAGTTTCCTCATTTTCTGGTAACCAAAAATAGTTATTCCGCACCACCATGATCTGGTCACCGCCTGTTAATTCCTCTTCCCGATACAGTAGCCTCGCTCTGATTTGTTGGTTGTAAATGTTTGCAGATTTGTTAGAACGGCAAATCACCAAAGTATTTTCCATGCCAAATTTCCTATAAGCATATTCCAGGCCCTCAACCAGCTTCGCGCCAGCCATATTATAGATATCCTTGTAATTTTTGGTAAGAAACTTTGGCAGCGGATTTTCAGGATTTTTAGCAATTTGATTCCTTAACATAGTGGCATTAGCCAGAATTCCCGATTTCTTTTCCTGTCGAACTACCTCTTTTAATTCTACCGAAGTAATCGTTAATGCAAATTTATCTTTCAGGTATTGCTCATTTAATGCCGGACTTTCTAAACTTCCAACTGGCGGAAGCTGCGCCGTATCGCCAACAAAAAGCAGGAAACAATTCTTGGAATTGTAAACAAATTCAAGCAAATCCCTTAAAATAGAAGAACCAGTTTCATTAAATTCGTCGGCAATCATCGATGCTTCATCAATAATAAAAAGCGTATGTTCAGACAGGTTTGGCGCAATTTGAAACTGCATTTCTGGTGAAGCCGCAGAACGTTTCCGATAAATCCGTTTATGAATGGTTAGTGCTTTCCGATTAGCATACTGGCTCATTACCTTTGCCGCACGGCCAGTAGGTGCAAGTAACTCGCTTTTCAGGTTAAATTTCGCTAAAACCTTTACCAAAGCTGCCACAGAGGTAGTTTTACCTGTTCCGGCGTAACCCTTCAGTACAAAACAACGGTATTCATCGTCCTCCTGCAAAAACTTCGACATTCGATCACAAAAAACTAACTGCTCTTTAGTAGGACTATGTTCATAAGCTTGTGCAATCAGTTGACTTTTATCTGGTAACATTTATTATTGAATGATTTTATCGTTAAATTGTTTTGAAATGTTTGATTTAATGATTTGGAAAGCAATTGTACGGCTAATCGGATTCAGTAGTCCGTCTTTCCGCTATATCCCCATGAAAAATTGGGGTATGCCACTACAATACGGTTTAAAAGGCGAGGATACGAGCTCTTTTCAATGTTAGCACCTACAAAATGCATAAACCACTTGAATTAGCAGCAAGTTCTTCCAACACTAAAACCGTTTAACAATTGAGCAATATATTACAGTAATAACGTTTCAATTCGATGTGCCATTACCATCTTTTGCTGTTTGCTCCAGCTGAAAATAGTAAAATGTCCATCCTGCGAGGCCACTAAACCGATGGCTTCGGGCTGATCGTTAACGAACTGAGCGACGGAAAAATGTCTGGTCCCACCCAACTGTCCGGGATATAACAGCTTATCTTCGCCGCCTACTATAGGTTCAGAAAATGCAATCTGCTCTACAGTTGGCTTACCTTTCGCACGCCCGATCTTTGCACCGAAAGCAATTAAATCAAACTGATCATTAATAATGGTTGCGCCATCAACAGCGGTTAAACCTGCTAAATGTTCTACTTCCCGTCGCAGTGCACCTTGCGAAAAAATTTCTGTTTGGTTACCGCTTTGTTTGGCTAAATTGGATAAGCCACTAAAAGGTGGTTCAATTAGATATTGGATGGGATGAATAATAGATTCCTCCCATTTGGTATTATCTTTTGGTACAATGAGTAACGCTCCCCCACGCCCGTGGCCACGCATGGAAACTGAAAACTGAATCAGGATATTAATCGGATCGTTCCAGCTCGCAAGCACAGTTAAATCCAATAACGCCTTCAAAATCGGTGGACAATCGCGGTTTGAACACGAAGTGTCATCTACAATTCTGATTTGCTCGCCCTTTAAAACGGCTACGTTAGTATATTTTCCGATGCCGTAAATCCGGCGGTGTTTAATAACGATTAAGCCTGGTTCTGAAACATCTACTACAAAACAAAAATTTGGAATATTGAGAGTGGTACCCCAGATATAAAGTTCACCGTTGTCTTCCCACACGCCGAGATGAATACCGGAACGTTCTATGCCCGGCGCTATTTTAGTCAGCGTATTTGCATTTAAAGGTAACGGTTTAGCAAACTTCAATGGTTTTGAAGTTTGTGATGGCGGCAAAAAAGCGATTGAGATACGAGGTGAGTGGCCTTCTTCTTTACGTAAGCTACTCCAAAAAGCAACATCGATTAATGCTTCAATAGTATTCTTACCTGGCTGTGTAGCCAAATCTACCTCGCCTTGCGCTGCGGCATTCGAATGAAGCTTAATAAAATGCTGTTCAATTTTCGTTGCAACGGTTTTTGCTGCTCCATAAGTAGGTTTGTAACTCATGTTCCGAATTTAAGCTGAATATTTCAATTTTCTGATAGCCCAAAGGTTTGATTTTGGTAAAAAGATTTAGTGGGGTTAATTGCGAAAAAGATTACCAGAAAGCTAATAGTTTGCCACGCAAACACGAAAGGCACGGAAAAGAAAACTCAACAATAAACTCTTTCCGTGTTAATCTGTGTTTCAGCGGCAAAACCTAAATAATTCTCATCGCTTTGCTGTTAATCTCTAAAAAACGCTATTTTTGCTTCAATGAGTAATAACAGTCTCTTATTGATCGACCCGGATTTTAAAGCTGACGCATCAGTGAACTGCCAGTTATTGTTAAAAATAACAAACGATAGTTTCTCCTATGCAGTGGTTGATCAGCACTCAGAGCAAATTAAAATAATTTTCGATAAACAAGGTTGTACCGATTTGCATCAGGATTTAAAGTCTGCCTTCGAAACCGATCATTATTTATCTCAGCCATATGAAACAGTAAAGGCAGCCGTACATACCTCAAATTTCACCTTCATTCCTCATGAATGGTTTGACGCCAATGATCTCTCGGTCTATGCTAATTTTTTAGGGTCAGACGGAGAAGTTTACACCAAAACTCATGATCAACTTGGCTTTAGCACCGTTTTTTCTCTGAATGAGGAAGTAAAAGAAAAGCTCCCTGAAAACACAACGTTCTACCCCCAGTCATCGCCTTTAATTGCATTGTCCAATCGACTTTCCGGGGATTCATTGTTGATTGATTTTACAGCATCCTCGTTTAATGTACTATTCATCAAGGATCAAAAGATCAATTTCCAAAATCATTTTGAGTCGGAAAATGCCGAAGAATTTAACTATTTTCTATTATTAATTATGGAGCAGCTGGTATTAACAGAAGCAATTCCGGTTTATCTTCAGGGGATTATCAATGAGGATGATGATTATTATAACACCTTGCTAAAATACTTTAATAACCTATATTTCTTTCTGCCGGCTGAAAAACAACACAGTGAATTATTGGCTGATATGCCTCAACACTATTTCAGCGGACTGCTTGCTTTACGTTTATGCGAATAATTGGAGGTAAATTAAAAGGAATTCGTTTGCAGCCACCTGCGAATTTACCGGTACGCCCCACTACGGATATGGCGAAAGAGGCACTTTTTAATATCTTAAATAACAAATTTGATTTTGAAACCTGTTCCGTGCTGGACTTATTTTGTGGCACGGGAAATTTAACTTTTGAGTTTGCTTCCCGAAACGCTGAAAAGGTTTTGGCAGTAGATCTTGGTTATGGTTGTGTAAACTGGGTGAAGCAAACCGCTCAAAAATTTGAGTTTAACCAGGTGGAAGTACGCAAGGGTGATGTTTTCAAAATGCTGAAACAAATGACTGGCGCTTATGATCTTATTTTTGCTGATCCGCCTTACAATATGCCCAACATTCCCCAGTTGCCTATTTTGGTGCGAGAGCAGCAGCTGCTTAAACCGGAAGGGCTGCTTGTTGTAGAGCATCAAAGTCACATGAAATTGAATAGCCAGCCGGGCTATACCGAAACGCGTAAATACGGAAACTCATCGTTCAGTTTTTTTGAATATGTTGCCTTAGGTTAACCGCAATAAACGGAAGTTTCTGCAAAAAACACAAGGTTATAAACGGTTTAAGCTTTTTCCTTTCCGCTTAAAAATCTATATTTGAAATATGAAGATAGCGCTATTTCCAGGTTCATTTGATCCGATTACAATTGCCCACGTGAATATTCTGCAACGTGCTACTCCCCTTTTCGATAAGATTGTGATTGGCATCGGGTTAAATAGCTCCAAGCAAAATTTTCTCACTGCAGAACAGCGTTTACAAATATTAGAAACCGTTTTTCAAGGCTATATAAACATAGAAATTCAAACCTATGAGGGCTTAACAGTTGATTTTTGCCGAAAGATAAATGCCACTTATATGGTGCGGGGCATCCGCTCAGCATCCGATTTCGAATATGAAAGGGCCATTGCGCAGATTAACCAAACCATGATGCCTGAAGTGGAAACCATTCTACTTTTGAGTAAACCAGAATATTCTGCCATCAGCTCTACCATTGTCAGAGACATCCTAAGAAATAATGGCGATGTGAGTCCATTTGTGCCAAAAGAAGCTTTAGGCTTTTTGTAGGTTTGTCATTGCAAAGAATCCTTTCCCTGAAATTGATTCAGGTCCTTAAATAAATAGGTACTGATCTAAATTCAACAGGACGATCTGTTTAGTGCACCCCTATTAAAAAAACCGTCTTTGCGAAGCAGATTCTTCATCTGCTGAAGCAATCTCCATCGAAGAATCATGCTCATGAACTTGTTTCAGGATCCTAATCAGGTAGGTGCTGAAATCAATTCAGCACACGATTTGGTGATCGCATTCTCGCAAGCTGCCTTTAAATATCCCCCTACAATATCCCACCCGCTCTCATCACATCCATAATAGATGGAAAAGTATTTTTAACCACTGGCATAAGGTGATTTTTATCCAGCCAAACCGCTTCCTCAATCCCTTCCTCCTTTTGTGGAACTAATTTTGGCTCGCCCTTAACTGTCATTTTGTACCAGTTTGTTTTCTTAATCACCATTTTCGACCCATTCTGATACACATGGTAGGTTTTACAAAGTTTATCCTCACGTTTCAAAACTTTAATTCCGCATTCCTCTTCCACCTCACGAACTGCGGTTTCTTTCATTTTTTCGCCCAACTCCAACTTACCTTTTGGTAAATCCCATTTCTTATTTCTAAAAATAAAAAGGTAGTTTCCATTTGCACTTTCCACTAAACCTCCTGCAGCCTTAATGATCTCACAATTCTTTTTAAGCTTCTTAAACGTTTCCTTCGGATTTTTAGTTAAAAAAAGATAACTTTTCTTCGATCCGTTCTTTAATTTTTCATAAAATGTTTGCAGATCAAAATCTTGAAATTCAAGCTGTTGTATCTTTTCCTTCTGCTCTGGTAAAACTTCCGATATAAACAAAGTGTTATCGTTAATATAAATTCTGTAATTTTGGGCCATGTATAATAAAAGTGATATTGAATTAAAGGTAGCGGAATTTTTATTACAAATAAAGGCAATTAAATTACAACCTAATAATCCTTTTACCTGGGCATCTGGTTGGAAGTCGCCAATTTATTGCGATAACCGCATTACCCTTTCCCATCCTCAGGTTAGAACTTACATTCGTCAGAAGCTTGCTCAGGCCATTCAGGAAGAATTTGGTTCAGTTGATGTTATTGCTGGAGTTGCCACTGCAGGGATTCCTCAAGGCGTACTCGTTGCTCAGGAACTTGGCCTTCCTTTTATTTATGTAAGGGCGAAAGCCAAAGAACATGGAACCGGAAGCTTAATTGAAGGTGAAGTAGTAGAAGGACAGCGTGTAGTGGTTATCGAAGACTTAATCTCAACAGGAAAAAGTAGCTTACAAGCTGTTGAAGCTTTAAGATCAGCTGGATTATCAGTAGCTGGACTAGCTGCAATATTCACTTACGGATTTGAAAAAGCAGATGAGAACTTCACCGCCGCAAAATGCCGTTACTTAACTTTATCAAGTTATGGTGCATTAATCGATTATGCTGCAGAGCATAGTATTATCGCAAAAAATGATATGGAATTACTTAGCAAATGGCGTTTAAACCCATCAGAATGGGGCCAAGCGGCAAGTTAAGCCGCTTATTTCCTGTACCAAATATTTAAAAATTAAAGAAATACAATGACAATTATTGAAAGCGCTGTGGAAGTGAATAAACCCGTTACCGAGGTTTATACTTTTCTTTCCAATATGAACAATCATCAAAGATTGATGCCCGAAAACATATACAATTGGGAATCTACAGAAGATGAAGCCCGTTTTACCATCCAAAATATGGCAAAATTAGCAATCGCTATCACCAACCGTGTCGAAAATAAGGAATTAACGGCAACACCTACTGAAAAAGCACCTTTCGAAATTGAATTAAAATGGACAGTTGCCGAAAACGGCGCTGGAACGATCGCAAAATTAATCATCTCTGCAGATTTAAATATGATGATGAAAATGTTGGCATCTGGCCCCTTACAAAAATTAGTTGATCACCAAACTGAGCGATTACAGCAAATTCTGGGATAGTTTCAATTCTCATCGAAAATAATTCAGACCAATAAAGATATAGCGAAGATTTTTCTTCGCTTTTTTTATGCGCGAATTTCTGCCGATCCAATCTATCTGATTTATTTTATAACTTAGTTTTCAATAAGCCCTAAACGATGAGATTGAACTTCCTTAAAATATTAACACTTCTTCCAGCCCTTTGCCTTTTCTCAAATGCGAAAGCACAATCACTAACAGCTTTAAAAACAGAATACTTGACGCAACCAATTGGTCTGGATAACGCGCAACCCCGCTTTACCTGGCAAATGATTGATGACAGCCGGGGTGCGAAGCAAACGAAGTATCGAGTTTTAGTCGACAGTGATTCATCCATGCTAACTAGGGAGAAAGCAAATGCCTGGAATACCGGATGGCTTAAATCAGATGTTAATCTCGTTATTTATTCAGGCCAATCACTAAAACCTTTTACTAAATACTTCTGGCGTGTAGATGTAACCAATCATAATCAACAAACCTTCAGCAAAATCGCAAGTTTTGAAATGGGGATGATGAATATGAGTAACTGGCAGGGTACATGGATAGCTGACAGTGAAAATATCAAACTTAAGCCTGCCCCCTACTTTAGAAATACATTCAACACTTCAAAAAAAGTTAAATCTGCCCGGGCATATATCGCTGCTGCCGGTTTATATGAATTATCCATCAACGGCAAAAAGATTGGCAATCACCGGATGGATCCCATGTATACGCGTTTCGACAGGAGAACGCTATATGTTACTTACGATGTTACAAATGAAATCAATCAGGGTAAAAATGCTATTGGCGTACTTTTAGGAAACGGTTGGTACAACCATCAATCTACTGCAGTATGGGATTTCGACCGGGCACCGTGGCGCAACCGACCAGCCTTTTGTCTGGATGTGAGAATTACCTATGACGATGGAACCACAGAAACGATCAGATCTGGCAAGGATTGGAAAACTGCTTTAAGTCCGGTTGTTTTCAATAGTATTTACACCGCCGAACATTACGATGCCAGGATGGAAAAACAGGGATGGAATACGCCGGATTTCGACGACAAAGATTGGAAAGAAGTGATCAATCGCGCTGCCCCATCCACGAACATTGTCGCGCAAGCACTTCATCCCATTCGCAATGTTGAAGAAATTACATCGAAAACAATAAAGAAAATTAATGACACCACTTACCTTTTCGATTTAGGACGGAATATTTCCGGCGTGAGTAAAATAACCATAGATGGCCCTGCCGGAACAGTGGTGAGATTAAAGCATGGCGAACGGTTATACCCGAATGGAAGGTTAGACATATCTAATATTGATGCGCACTACCGGCCTACAGACAATACAGATCCTTTTCAGACTGATATTTTAATGTTAAATGGGAAAGGCAGGCAAAGTTTAATGCCTCATTTTAATTATAAAGGTTTTCAATATGTAGAAGTAACTACTTCAACTCCACTACACCTTAAAAAAGAAGATCTGGTAGGTTATTTTATGCACAGTGATGTTCCGGTTGCCGGTGAAGTGAAATCTTCAGAAGAGATTATCAATAAGATTTATTATGCCACAAATAATTCTTACTTATCAAATCTTTTTGGTTACCCTACTGATTGCCCGCAAATGGAAAAAAATGGCTGGACGGGCGATGCTCAAATTGCCATTGAAACGGGGCTTTATGGCTTCGATGGCATTACTATTTATGAAAAGTGGCTGGCAGATCACCGGGATGAACAACAGCCCAATGGTGTACTTCCATCCATCATTCCTACTGATGGCTGGGGTTATGAATGGGGAAATGGCCCGGATTGGACCAGTACCATTGCCATCATCCCATGGAATATTTATCTGTTTTATGGCGATCAAAAATTACTGGCCGACTGCTATGAAAACATCCGGAAATATGTAAATCATATAGATGAAACCTACCCTACCGGATTAACAAGCTGGGGCTTGGGCGACTGGATCCCGGTTAAATCCAAATCGCCTGTAGAATTAACTTCTACCTGCTATTACTATGCTGATGTTGTTATTTTAGCGAAAGCTGCGAAAATCCTTGGTAAAAAAGCTGATTTCGAAAAATACACCATCCTGGCAGAAAAGATAAAAAAGGCTTTCAATGCCAAATATTTGAATAAGGCGACTGGTATTTATGCTTCAGGCGTCCAAACAGAGATGAGTGTTCCGCTGTATTGGAAAATTGTTCCGGAAGAATCTATCGCACTGGTTGCTGAAAATCTGGCAAAACGGGTAGAGACCGATGGTTTCCATTTGGATGTGGGATTGTTGGGAACAAAAGCGATTTTGAATGCCCTTAGCGAGAACGGCTACAGCAACTGGGCATATAAAATAGCGGCTCAAAAAACCTATCCAAGTTGGGGTTGGTGGATGGAGAACGGCGCCACTACCCTTTATGAAAACTGGCCGATTGATGCAAAATCTGATATCTCCATGAATCATATTATGTTTGGCGAAATCGGCGCATGGTTATATAAATCTCCCGGAGGCATCAAGCCTGATGAAAAGCAGCCAGGATTCAAACATGTCATTTTAGATCCGCATATTATGGATGGTTTGAATGCTTTTGAAGCCAGTCACATTGGGCCTTTTGGCAAAATTATAAGTGCCTGGAAAAGAACTGAAAAAGGCATCAAATACGACATTACGATTCCTGCAAATTCTACGGCAAGTATGGAATTACCTATTGTCCGCGATATGCAAATTAAAGTTAATGGAAAAATCAGCAACAATAAAATTGAATTATCAGCCGGGAAACATGTCATTGAACATCAGGAGATATAATATTTAAGTTTAACCCACGCAGGTTACAGACAAAAATTCACTACAAATCACTTATTACCAGTAATTTAGTCATTAAAAAACCCTTTATACAGACAAAATTTCCGATTCAAAAATCAAAACTGCTATGGCATTTGTTTTGATCCAAAGGAAAATATGAACTTCAACAATTATACAATAAAAGCCCAGGAAGCGATTCAACAGGCTTCTGAAATAGCTCAGGGCAATCAGCAGCAGGCTATTGAAACAGCACACCTGCTTAAAGGTTTGCTGACTGTTGATGAAAACGTGGTTTCTTACGTTTTGAAAAAGTTAAATGTTAGCCTTAACTCCCTCAATCAAAATCTTGATGCGGAGATTGCAAAATTCCCAAAAGTGAGTGGCAGCAATGTCTATTTATCATCGGGTACAAATAACGTGTTGCAAAAGGCACAAACATTTTTGAAAGAATTTAAAGACGAATTTGTATCGGTAGAACACCTTTTATTAGGAATTTTAGCGGTTAATGATAGTACATCCAAACTTTTAAAAGAGCAGGGTGTAAATGAAAAAGACCTGAAAAAAGCTATCGTAGAATTACGCGGCGATAACAGGGTAACCGATCAGAATGCAGAAGCCACTTACCAGGCTTTGAACAAATATGCCCGCAATTTAAATGAATATGCAGAAAGCGGAAAGCTCGATCCGGTAATTGGTCGCGATGAGGAAATTCGTCGGGTAATTCAAATTTTATCCCGCAGAACGAAAAACAACCCTATTTTAATCGGAGAGCCTGGGGTGGGTAAAACCGCTATAGCTGAGGGTATTGCTTTTAGGATCATTAAAGGTGACGTGCCTGAAAACTTGAAAAGTAAAACCGTATTCTCATTGGATATGGGTGCTTTAATTGCCGGTGCCAAATACAAAGGTGAATTCGAAGAACGTTTAAAAGCGGTGGTTAAGGAGGTTACGCAAAGCGATGGAGACATTGTGCTTTTCATTGATGAGATCCATACCCTGGTAGGTGCCGGTGGCGGAGAAGGTGCAATGGATGCCGCGAACATTTTAAAACCAGCACTAGCCCGTGGCGAATTAAGAGCCATCGGAGCCACTACTTTAGATGAATATCAAAAATATTTAGAGAAAGATAAAGCGCTGGAACGTCGTTTCCAGAAAGTAATGGTTGAAGAACCAGATACCCAGGATGCCATTTCCATTCTCCGTGGATTAAAAGAACGTTACGAAACACACCATAAAGTACGCATCAAAGATGAAGCCATTATTGCGGCTGTGGAAATGAGTCAGCGGTATATTGCAGATCGTTTCTTACCGGATAAGGCGATTGATTTAATGGATGAGGCGGCATCAAAACTTCGGATGGAAATGGACAGCGTTCCGGAAAATGTTGATGCTTTAGACCGCGAGATCATGCGTTTGGAAATTGAGCGTGAAGCGATTAAACGTGAAAAAGACGACCGGAAAGTTCAGGAGTTATCTGAAGAAATAGCCAATTTATCAGCAGAGCGTGATGAATTTAAAGCAAAATGGCAGGGAGAAAAAGACCTGGTAGACGCGGTAAATAACCAACTGGAGCAAATTGAACACTATAAATTAGAGGCTGAACAAGCAGAACGTGCCGGAGATTATGGTAAAGTTGCCGAAATCCGTTACGGAAAAATTAAAGAGGCACAAGATCAGGTTGAAAAATTGAAAGCAGACCTGGAAAATCAACAGCTGGATAGCCGCATGCTGAAAGAAGAGGTAACCGCGGATGACATTGCCGGCGTAGTTGGTAGATGGACAGGTATTCCGGTAACCAAACTGATTGCCAGTGAGCGTGAAAAATTATTAAACCTGGAAGCAGAATTACACCATCGTGTTGCCGGACAGGATGAAGCAATTGAAGCGATTTCCGATGCCATCAGACGGTCGAGAGCTGGTTTACAAGATAAGCGTAAGCCAATTGGTTCGTTCATCTTTCTTGGTACAACCGGCGTGGGTAAAACGGAATTGGCAAAAGCATTGGCAGAATTTTTATTTAACGATGAAAATGCCTTAACCCGGATAGACATGAGTGAATACCAGGAGCGACATGCAGTTTCCCGCCTGATTGGAGCGCCTCCAGGATATGTTGGCTACGATGAGGGCGGCCAATTAACGGAAGCTGTCAGAAGAAAGCCTTATTCGGTAGTGCTGTTAGATGAGATTGAAAAAGCCCACCCTGATGTGTTTAATATTTTGTTACAGGTTTTAGATGATGGCCGTTTAACTGACAATAAAGGCAGAACGGTGAATTTTAAAAACACGATCATCATCATTACCTCCAACATTGGGGCGCACCTGATTCAGGATAACTTTAAAAACCTGAGTGATGAAAACCGCGATGAATTGATTGCAAAAACTAAAAATGAACTGTTTGAAGTATTAAAGCAAACCATTCGTCCGGAGTTTTTAAACCGCATCGATGAGCTGATCATGTTCACGCCGTTAAACCGGAATGAAATCAGGGATATTGTAGCCTTGCAATTTAAGCAGGTAAAACAAACGCTCGCAGAGATGGGGATTGAAATGGAAGCCAGTGATGAAGCCTTGGATTGGCTGGCACAGCTCGGTTACGATCCGCAATTTGGTGCAAGACCTTTAAAAAGAGTGATTCAAAAACGTATCCTAAACGAACTCTCAAAGGAAATCCTTGCTGGTAAAATAGATAAAGAAAGTAAAATTAAGTTAGATATGTTCGATCATAACTTTGTCTTTCTGAATCAAAAACAAGATTAACTTATTGAGTATTTGATCAAGAGTCCGGTTAATTAGATTGATCGGACTCTTTTTTTTTGCGTAGGCTTAGAGATTA
>Ga0265798_10001551_pt1 | contig 35598 bp, 33 predicted proteins | sample P3T30metagenome_FD_192430 | JGI IMG/M metagenome (GOLD analysis project Ga0265798, IMG submission 192430) | Plant litter microbial communities from East Loma Ridge, Irvine, California - P3 T30 | ecosystem: Environmental > Terrestrial > Plant litter > Unclassified | place: USA: California...
CCGAACGCCGTAACAGCGCGACCATGCTGGCTGGACTGATTTTCACGACCGAAGACGCCGATGATCGGCCGGGGACGCTTGCGGGCACCTTGCCGTTCGGCGGGTTGACGCTGGTGGAATTCCAGGCACGTCTCCTCGCCGCGGCGGGGGCGACGCAGATCATCCTCGTCGTATCGCGGATGACGCCCGAATTGCTCGGCGTGATCGGGCGGATCGGACGGCGCGGAGGATCGGTCGATGCGGTGCGCACGGCACAGGATGCCGTCGCAAAGCTTCACCCGCTCGCGCGCGTGTTGATCGTCGCGGACGGGGTCGTGACGAGCGGCGACATCATTCAGAGCCTCGCGTCCGCCGGGCATGATACGCTGGTGATCTGCGATCCCGATGATCATCGCTACGAACGCGTCAGCGCGAAGGCAGCGTGGGCGGGCCTCGCGCTGCTCGAATGCAAGCGCGTCAGCGAAGTCGCTGCAATGCCCCGCGATTATGATTTCCAGTCGACGCTGCTGCGCGTTGCGGCGCAGGCCGGGGCGGAGCAGGTCCGGCTCGATCCGCGCGACGCCCCGAAACATGCGATCGAGCGCAGTGCAGACGCGCTGATCCGGCGCGGGACCAGTACGGTTGCGGCCCTCGTCGCCAAACCCGTGCGCTGGGCCGAACGTTTCCTGCTCGCCCCCGTCGTCCGGTTGGCCTTGCCGCCGCTGATGGCGCGGCTGGTCTCGACGTTGGCCCCGCTTGCGATCGCAGGCGCGTTGAGCATCGGCGCGGTCGCGGCGATCTGGGCGAAGCATCCCGTGATCGGACTGCTGCTTGCGGCGGTCGCGCTCGTGGGTGCCAGCATCGCGGCGGCGCTGGGCTGGATCCGCGAGGAGAACCGCCTCGCAACGATCGCGACCCATGCGCGTGCCGGGATTGTCGCCTGCGTCGCTCTGGCGATCGGCGTTCGGGCAGACCCGGTTGCGGGCACGGCGCTGGCCGGTGCCCTTGTCGTGGCGGGGGCGTTGCTCGAACGCGCCGCCTTGCCTGCGCTGCTACGGCGGTGGTGGGCGAGCCCGACCGCCTATCTCGCGATCCTGCTGCCGCTGGTGCTCGCCGGATGGCCATTGGTCGGCCTGGCGGTGGCTGCACTGTACGGCGCTGGGACACTTGCGGCCGCGATCGAGGCTTTTCGGCAAAAGCCGTAGTCCACCCGCAGCGGTAAACCGCGTAAGCCGTCGCCATGTCGGACGACGGTCGCAATACGGATATGGGAGCCAATCAAGGCGTGAGGCTGCTGCTGGCCCGCGCAACCGCCGCAGAAACGCGTGCGGCGGATCGGCTTTACGGAGCGATCGCCGATGTAGCCATCGACGACGCGGTTCGGATGGATGACCGCACGCGGCTGCGCTTGCGGGCGGTGTTGGCGCAGCTTGCAGGCGGGGTCGAGACGGCGCTGCGCAGTCATGCGGCGCGGTTGCTGATCCTGCGCGACGAAGCGGGGCTGGCCGCGCGACTGACCGATAGCCCGACCCCCGTTTTCGCGCGCTTGAACGCGAGCGGTTTGCTACGCGATCCCGCGCTGATCGGGGAATTGCTCGCGCGCGTTCGGGAGGATGCGGTTGCCGACGCTCTGGCGATCGTCGCGCCCGACGATCCTGATCGGCCGAGCCTGCTTCCGCGTCTGCTTCATCATGCAAACCCGTTGGTCGGAGCCAGTGCAGCAGCATTAATGACGGCCGAAAGCCGCCGCCACAGCCACGCGCCGGTCGGCACGTCGCCGTCGAGCGACTTGCCCGCCGAACTGCACCATCACCTCGTCTGGTGGAGCGCAGCGGCGTTGCGGATGGCGGTTGCCGATAACGGAGATGGCGCACTGTGGGCGCTCGATAGCGCGCTGGCCGAGGCTGCCACACACGCGATCGCCGCGTATGTGGAGGAGGATCGGCTCGAAGCGGTCGCGATGCGGTTGGCGTCCGCGCTGGACCCTGACGCGGATGCCCGCACGCGGTTGCTGGTCGAGGCATTGTCCGACCGTCGCCTGTCCCTCGTGATCGCGTTGCTCGCGCAGGGGCTCGGGCTCGAATATACGGACATGCGCGAGATCGTCCTCGATCCGGGGGGCGAACGCTTGTGGCTGGCACTACGGGCGCTCGATCTGGACCGCGCGACGATCGCGCGGATCGGCCTGGCGCTGGCGGAGGCGGACCCGCAGCGTGATGTCGACGCTTTTGCCGATGTGCTGGACGTTATCGTGGCGACCGATTGCACCGTCGCGCGTCAGGCGCTCGCGCCGTTGCGGCTTCACCGCGAATATCGCGCCGCCCTTCGCGCGGTGGAACGTGGCGTGCGGCTGTCCTTGCCTTCGGGAGCCATGTCGGGGTGAGCCTCGACGACCCGGAACTGCCAACGACGGTTCGCGCGACGCTTGATTCCGCTGGGCGGCTGGTGGCCGCCGACCCACGCCTGCTGGCGCTCAATGCCCGGGCGGGGGGGATGATCGGCGCACCGCTCGCGGTCCCCGCGCTGGCCAGGACGGTGCGGCATGCCTTGCGCCTGCGAGTTCCAGTGTCGCGGACGGTGATTGTCGCGGAAGGGGGCGAAGACCTCGACCTGTGGGTGCGTGCAGAACCGATGGCAGACCCTGAACGGGGCGGGGTCGATCTCCTTCTGGTCGGATGGAAGGCCCGGGACGTGTGGCAACCCGCTGTATTGCGGGGGAACTATCACCACCGATTTCGTCACAGCGCCGCGCAATGGGTGTGGGAAACCGACTCCGCCCTGTCGCTGACGCGCCTGTCGGAGCGCGCGACCGTGTCGCCCGATTTTGACGGCACCGCATGTCTCGGCCACCCGCTGACACGCTTGTTCGCCCTTGCGGAGGATGACGTTCGGGCCTTCCCGATCCTGAGTGGTCTGGCGTTGCGCCAGCCGTTCGATCGGCAACCCGCCACCGTTCGCCAAACCGGGCAGATGGTGCTGCTGTCGGCGAGGCCGCTCACCGACAAGCACGGGGCATTCTGCGGCTTCGCTGGTGCGGCCTGTCGCACCGACGCGGCCAATCGTGCCAATACCAATCTTCCGTCACTGGTCTCGAGCGATCTCGACGCGTTCACCAGCAACATCGCGGAACGGCTAGACCGAACGCTGCGCATGCCGCTCGACCGGATCATCGCGACCGCGGAAACGATCCAGGCGCAAGCGGATGGACCGCTGCGGCAGGACTATGCCGACTATGCGGCCGACATCGTGAACGCGGGGCGACATCTGGTCGGCCTCGTTGACGATCTGGTCGACCTCCAGACGATCGAACTGCCGGGGTTCACAATCTTGCCGCAACCGGTCGATCTGGCCGAGATTGCGCGGCGTGCCGCGGGACTGCTCCGAATGCGCGCCTCCACTGCACGGGTGCAGATCGATGCGCCCGCCTTTGAGCACGTGCTGCCCACGACGGGGAATGCGCGTCGGGCGTTGCAGATCGTGGTCAATCTCGTCGCCAATGCCGTGCGCTATTCACCGCTCGACGGGATGATCTGGGTCCGCGCCGAACGCGAAGGTGCCGTCGGGGCAATCATCGTCGGGGATCAGGGCAAGGGGATCGCGCTCGCGGATCAGGCGCGGATCTTCAACAAGTTCGAACGCGTCGATCCGCGCGAGGCGGGGGGATCCGGTCTCGGCCTGTACATCGCGCGGCGACTGGCGCGGGCGATGGGGGGGGACGTTACCGTCGATAGCGCGCCGGGGCAGGGCGCACGGTTCGTCTTCACCCTGCCGTTCGACGCGCGAGACATGACATAAACGTCAATTGACGCCGCGCTTCCGGTGGGTAGCTTCCAATTTGCCCAGGTACGGGCGGTCGGCTTTTGGAGTGTTTGTATGCGTAAGCTTATTCTGGCGGCGTCGGTGCTGGCGTTTGGGGTCGGCACGGTTCCCGCCGTCGCGGCACCGTGCAAGGACGCCAAGGGGCGTTTCACCAAATGCCCGACGGTCGCCCCCAAGGCGGGCAAATGCCGCCTCAACGGCAAGTTCGCGAAATGCGGAACGCCGGGCGCCAAACCTGCCTGACGCGCCTTACTGCGCCGGGACGATCTCGACCACGTTGAGCAGCGATTCGAACCGGGGCGAGGGCAGCACCATCCGCCAGCGTTCTGGTTCGATCCGTTCGACATACCCGGCGAGGTCGCGGTTGCCGTCCCGCCCATAGGCAAGGGGTCGTTGTTCGTCCGCGAACAGCATCGTGCCAAGGAACACCGCGCGAGTCGATGTGTCGTCATACAGCGTGCCGACGGGGCGCTGCGCACCGTCGACCTTGTAGAGCCAGACCACACCCTCCGCCACGTCCACCCTGCATTCCACCGGGGGATATCGTGTCAGGTCGCGCATCGCCGTGCCGTTCGCACCAAGCTTGATCATCTGGCAGCGATAGCGGCCAACCGGTGGTACCGGGTTGGGCAAGGCATGGTCCGGATCGAACAGCGACGGATCGGCTTCGATCGACGCGATCAGTCCGGCACTACGGACCTTGGCCAGCGCATCGAGCCACGCACCGCGCCATGATCGCAAGCGGGCGCGGTCGGGTGAAGTCGCTACCCGGCGCCAGTCCGCCTGCCGGTCGCCGGGCAGGGCGAGCATCGGTTGCGCAGACGCCGATCTTGCACAACCGCCGAACAGGCCGACCATCGCACAGATGATCAGTCCCGACACCCGGGCTAGGCCGTTTACCGGCATGGGGTCATGTTGGGCATCTTTCGAAACGACGGGACAAGCCGCCCATCAACCACGCCGTTCCAGTAATGCCAAGGACTTCCAACGGAAACTGCGTCCCGGATTGATCAGGCGGCGGTCCAGCCGCCGTCGACCGACAAGTTTGCGCCCGTAATCGCCTTGGCCTCGTCCCGGCACAGGAACAACGCGAGTGCTGCGACCTGTTCGATCGTGACGAACTCCTTGGTCGGTTGCGCAGCAAGCAGGACGTCGTCCATCACCTGCTCGCGGGTCATGCCGCGCGCCTTCATCGTATCCGGGATCTGCGACTCGACCAGCGGGGTCCAGACGTAACCGGGCGAAATGCAGTTGACCGTGACGCCGTGGGTCGCGGTTTCGAGCGCGATCGTCTTGGTCAGCCCGGCAAGCCCGTGCTTGGCCATGACATAGGCCGACTTGTTGGGGCTCGCGACGAGCGAATGCGCCGATGCGGTCGAAATGATCCGGCCCCAGCCAGCGGCCTTCATGTGCGGCACCGCGGCCTGCATCATGTACCAGGCGGAATGCAGGTTGATCTGCATAATCGCCTCGAATTTGTCGGCGGGGAAATCCTCGATCGGCGCGACATGCTGGATGCCTGCGTTGTTGACGATGATGTCGGGGCCGCCAAGCTCCGCATGACACCGCGCGACCATCGCGGCGATCTGGTCGGGCTTGGTCATGTCGGCGGGGTCGTACAGCGCCTTCGCGCCGCTGGTCGCTTCCAGCTTGGCGCGTTCGGTCTCGATCGCGGCGGCGTCGCCGAACCCGTTGATCATGACGCTCGCGCCCTCGGCCGCGAAGACCTTCGCATATTCCAGCCCGATGCCGGAGGTCGATCCGGTCACGATCGCGGTTTTGCCCTTGAGGAACATTGCTGGGTCTCCGATGGTGCGGTGAAAGGTCAGATCGGGCGGGGCGTGATCGGCTGCGTCAGGTCGAAAGCGGCACTCTTGCCGGTCTCGATATTCTGCGCGATCAATTGCGCGTTGGCCATCGTCTCGGCAACCGCCTTCATGCCGGCGTTCCAATGCTCGCGCATCGTCCGGGCGGAAAATTCGAAGTCGCGGCTCCCGCCCTCCCAAGCATTGGCGCGGTGAATGAGATGGACGAGGTTGACCGGATCGGCAGTGGTCCGTGCCGCCAGCGCCACGACGTCGGGATCGTCCCGCATTTCGGCGGGCAGCTTCGCGAGCACCTTGCGTGCGAGTTCACGATCCTTGCGGTCCCGCATCATCATGTTCGACACCTGCCGCGTGCGACTCGAGAAGCGGATCTCCTTCTCGCGCGCCATTACGTCCATGATCGTCCGCGGGCGCTCGGTCGCGGCGGGGAACAGGTCGATCTGGAACGCGAGCAATTCGCCCTGCTGATGCTCGAGCACGTGCGTCAGCGGGGTGTTCGAGACGAGCCCGCCATCCCACCACAGCCGCCCGTCGATCTCGACCGCGGGCAGCCCCGGCGGCAACGCCCCCGATGCCATGATGTGGCGCGCATCGATCCGCGTCTCGGTCGTATCAAAATAAGCGAAGTTGCCGCTCTCCACGTCGACCGCGCCAACCGACAGACGGACCGGACCGCTGTTGAGCAGATCCCAATCGATCAGCCCGTCCAGCGTCGCCTTGAGGGGGGAACTGTCATAGAAACTCGTCGCTTCCGGCGTACCGGGCAACGCGAGCGTCGGCGGGACGAAACGCGGCGAGAAAAAGCCGGGCACGCCGCCGGCGATCACCGTCGCGGCGGACCATTCGTGGAGAAATTCACGAATCCGGTCATCAGGAAAGATCGGGAAACTGGGCAGGGATCCGGTCATCGTGTCCCAGAATGCCGCAAGTTTCTCGACGCGCTTTTCGGGCGGATTTCCCGCGAAGATCGCCGCGTTGATCGCACCGATCGAGATGCCAGACACCCAGTCGATCTCGATCCCGCTCGATGCAAGCCCCTCGATCACGCCGGCCTGGTAACTCCCCAGCGCGCCGCCGCCCTGCAAGACGAGCGCAACGCATTCGGGCAACGGCAACGACTTCGCACGCCGTTTCGGTCTGATTGATTCGATATCCGCCATGCACGAGACATGGGGCTGTTGCAGTGCGGGATCAACGCCGGTTGCGGCGAACCCTGCATAACTGCCCACAAAAGAACGATGCAGGCGACGTCGCTTGCAACAAGCCGGGCCGCCGCGCATTCATGCCGCAACGGCAACGACTTTCGGATTACTCCCGCCATGCGTCTCGATGATTTCGATCCCAACATCAATGTCGAGGACCAGCGCGGGCAGGGCGGCGGCAGCGGTTTCGGTGGCTTTGGCGGCGGCGGTGGCCTGTTGTTCGGCCTGGTGCCGATGATCTTCAGCCGGTTCGGCTGCGGCGGCGTCGCGATCCTGCTGGCGGTGATGTTCTTCTTTGGTGGTGGTCTCGGGATGCTCGGCGGTGGCGGCGGGCAAAGCGGCGCGCCAACCCAGCAAGTCGGCCAGCCCCGCGCGGGCACCGACACGCAGTCGATCTGCTCGGTTAACCCGGAGAGCAAGGCCGCGTGCAACGCGTTCAGTTCGGCGGACAAGACCTGGGCCGCGATCTTCCAGCGCAACGGCCAGCAGTTCCAGCGGCCCAAGCTCGTCTTCTACGGCGGCAACGGCCAGTCGGGCTGCGGCGCTGCGCAAAGCGCGATGGGGCCGTTCTATTGCCCGCGCGACCAGGGCGTTTACCTCGACACGAGCTTCTTCGCCGAACTGGCCGACAAGTTCGGCGCCAAGGGCGACTTCGCGCAATATTACGTGATCGCGCATGAATTCGGGCATCACATCCAGAATCTGCTCGGCACGTCCGACCAAGTGTCGCGCATCCAGCGCAGCGGCAGCGAAGTCGAGGGCAACCAGGCATCGGTCAAGCTCGAGCTGCAGGCCGATTGCTATGCGGGCGTATGGGCAGCGCAGAACCGTGACCGGCTCGAACCTGGTGATATCGAGGAAGGCATGACCGCAGCGCGCGCGATCGGCGACGATACGTTGCAGAAGCAGTCACAGGGGCGTGTCGTTCCCGACAGCTTCACCCACGGTACGTCGGCGCAGCGGATGAAGTGGTTGCGGGTTGGTATGGAAAGCGGCGATCCGAATGCGTGCAATACGTTCGAGGGGGCGATCTGAGGGGATTGGGTCAGATCGCTGACGTCTCCTTCTCCTTCTTCCCCGGCGAAGGCCGGGGCCCAGTAGCGAGAAGAGGAATAACGAAGCGCAGTCCCTTGATTGCTACTGCTTCGCTACTGGGCCCCGGCCTGCGCCGGGGAAGCGAAAAAGAGAGGAAAAGGATGGGAGCGTTACACCGTGACGCTCCCACTCAACCGCTTACAACTTCACCAGCATCTTGCCGGTGTTGCCGCCACTGAACAGCCCAAGGAACGCATCCGGCGTCGCATCCAGACCGTCATGCACCGTATCCTGGCTCTGCAGCGCTCCGGACTTTACCATCGCGGCCATGTCCTCGTAGAACTCGCTCGCCCGCGCGAAATACGGCGTGACCAGGAAGCCCTGGATCCGGATGCGCGCAGCGATCACCCGCATCAGATATTTGAGCTGGGTCGGCGTGCTGCTGTTATACCCGTCGATCATCCCGCAGATCGCAAACCGCGCAGCATCGCGCGCATGCGCAAGCGCCGCGTCGAGATGGTCTCCGCCGACATTGTCGAAATACACGTCGATGCCCTCGGGTGCCGCCGCACCGAGCGCCTTCACGAGTGGTGTATCCCCCTTATAGTCGATCACATGGTCTGCCCCGAGCGACTTGACCCAGGCGCATTTGTCTGCCCCGCCAGCCGATCCGATCACGGTCATGCCCTTCGCCTTGGCGACCTGGACGACGGTCGATCCGACCGCGCCGGCCGCCGCCGACACGAACACCGTTTCGCCCGCCTTCGCCGACGCAACGTCCAGTAGACCCCAATAGGCCGTCATCCCGGGCATCCCGAGCATCCCCAGGAACTGCTGGACCGGCACACCTAGATCCGGAAGCTTCTGAACCTGCGATGCCGGCAGCACTGCCTCGTCCCGCCAGCCGAGCATATGCTGGACCATATCGCCGACCTTGATCGCGTCGGCATTGCTCTCGACGACTTCGCCGATCGCGCCGCCCTGCATTGGCTCGCCGAGCGCGAAGGGGGCGACGTAGGACTTCGTGTCGTTCATCCGGCCACGCATATAGGGATCGACCGACAGCCAGCGGTTGGCGACGCGTACTTCACCGTTGCTGAGCTCCGTCGACGGGGTTTCGGTCAACGCAAAGTTGTCGGCGGTCGGCATCCCTGACGGGCGGCCTTTCAAGGTCCAGGAACGGGGCATTTGTAGCTTACTCCTTGGTGATTTCGAACGTGAGGTATGCTTTGCCAGCCCGGCTGGCAACGAAAAAACCCCTCCCCCGCCAGCGCGGGAGAGGGGTCTTCGGTCCAGCGTCTAAGTTTGCTGGCGTTTCAAGGCGCTTAGTAGGTTCCGCCAAAGCTCCGATTGAGCGTATGTGGACCGTCACTGGTCTTGGTCTCTGACGTGCCCGATGCGCCGGGCTTCTTGTCGTCATCACCGAACAGCGCCTGGTTGCGCTCCTCGTCACGCCAATGCGCCTTGGCATCGTCGGCGGTCTTCGAGATCGTCACCTTATCGTCGACGGTCTGCAACCAGCTCGACGGGATCGAGTGGTGGCGTCCGCCAGCGTCCGTATCGGTCTTGGTCAGCACGATCCGGTCGCCACGCACCTTGTCGACCGTGCCGACATGCGCGCCGTCGGAACCGACGACTTCCATATGCTCAGTGACCTTGGACAAGGACGAGCGCTGCGTCTGGCGGTTGCTGCGCCACGAGCCAAATTCCGACTCGAACTTGGTACGGTTTTCGCGACGATATTCATCATAGTCGCGGTCGAGCGCGTCGATCTGCGACCGGCGCCAGCCGGTGTAGTGGTCATCGTTATGGCTGCGCTCGTTGCCATAGCGCTGGTCGTCGAAACGGGCGTCGAACTCGCGGCGGCGCTGCGCCTCGTCATCGCCAAACCACGAGCGAACTTCATCGCCGGCGCGGTCAAAGAAACCACGATCGTCATAGTCATAGCCCTGGGGCTGGCGGCCGTAGCCTTGCTGGCCACTGCCCTGTTGCTGGCCGCGACCATAGGTCTGGTTGGCGTCGCGATTTCCATAGGACTGTGGCCGGCCGTAATCGCCACGACCTTCGCCCTGACCCCGTCCGGCCTGACCCTGTCCGGCCTGTCCCTGAAAACGGCCCTGGTAGCGATCGCCGCTGCTGCGGCTTGCACCATAGTTGCCACCGTCGTTCTGGCCGTAGGACCGATCGCCGTATCCGCTCGCACCGTAGCGATCATTGCCACCCTGGCCCTGGTAGCCGCCGCGTTCACGGCCGTATTCGCTGCGGTTGTCGTCTGACGATCCGTAATTCTGGTATCGCTCGGATCCACGCCCGTACGACCCGCGGTCGCCATAGTCGCTCTGGCCGTAGCCGTCGTTCTGGTCGCGGTTGCCGTAACGGTCCGAATTCGATCGGGGATAGCGTTCATCTACCATGATAACGTCCTCCTGAGACAATGGTCATCAAAGTGCGCGGCGTTTGTCGCGTCGCATTGACAGGGGATAAACTCAGGGAAAACCGAACCGGTTCCGCTCTTTGCCGCGCGCTTGGGGCACGTCGTCGTCACGCTTTGCGAGAACGTTCGAGGATTGCGTATGGTGGTGTCGCATTGTCGTTGCGCGCCGCGCGAACCGCGGTTAAGGCGGCAGGACCGCCCAAAAAGGCGGCCTAGGCGTGGTGCGGGGCTGTAGCTCAGATGGGAGAGCGCTGCAATCGCACTGCAGAGGCCAGCGGTTCGATTCCGCTCAGCTCCACCACGCCGTACTAGGTTGTTGAAAAGTCTAGAAATCGTTGGAAAACCGAGGAAATTTACAGGCGTCTAGTACAAAGGTACAAGAACAAGCCTATGTGTTCCTATCTCCACCGAGCGCCTAACGGCGTCTACTATTTCCGCATGGGGATACCCGAGGACCTGCGCCCCTTCATGGGCGGCAAACGGGAGATTAAGCAGTCGCTACGCCTCAAGGATCGAGAGGCCGCCAAGGCTGTCATTCCCGATATGACCAAGGCTGCTCACGTCCTGCTTAAGCAAGCGGCGGCTGACAAAGCTGCGGCCTCCGTCCCTGCTCCAAAGCCTGTACCGCCTAGGTCCGATGCCCAAGTTGAGCGTGACAGGCGGCAATGGGAGTATGAGCAAGAACAAACGGAATATGTCGCAGATGCGAACTTTGCCGCCGACATGGAAATTGAACGCCTAGAGCCGGTAATGAATGCGCTAGCGGACGGTATCGAGACGGACGCTCCCGCCGCTGACATAGCTAGGGCCGCTAGACTGCAATTGATCCATGAGCGGGATAAGGCCGCATCAGAAAAGAATGCTCTGCTAGCCAGCCTGACCGCACGCTACGGACAGAATGCCCGCGCGTCTGAGAGCCAAAATCAGGCCGTTGAATGCAAGCCCGCTACCGGGTCAGGCCTGTTCCTAGATGGCGATATCCTCGAACGCTGGGCAACCGAGCGCGCCATCGTTCCGAAGGGCAAGGATACTCATAAGGCAGTGGCAGAATGGTTCTATGCCCGCACCGAACGCAAGCCAGTTGAACAGATCACACGGCAGGATGTGTTGGCATTTAAGGACAAGCTGCTTGCGGAGGGTCAGTCTCCGGTCAACGTAAACGTTAAGCTGTCCCGACTGCGGACCTTGCTAAGCTGGGCTTACCAGAATGACCTTACGCAATCGAACGTGGGGGCGGGAGTTAGCGTCAAGGTTCCCGAGGGGGCCAAGAGCAAGCGACAATCATTTGCGTTGGATGAGCTACAGGCCATCTTTGCCAGCCCGATCTATGCCAACGGCGAGCGCCCTAAACAGGGGAAGGGAGAGGCAGCATACTGGCTCCCACTGCTCGCGCTGTTTACCGGGGCACGGCTTGAGGAAATAGGGCAGCTTCGCGTCGCTGATGTGCAGGTTAAGACGTATGCGGATCAGGACGGCAAAACTCGGTCAGGCTGGTTCCTGCATATTACTGAAACTATAGATGAGGCTGGGCAAGAGAACCGGCTTAAGAATGCAGCCAGTGAACGCCTTGTGCCAGTTCATCCCGAGCTATTGCGGCTTGGCTTCATTGCCTACGTTGAGAAGCTGACGGATCAACAGGGCAGGGTGTTCCCGGACCTTGCGCCTAATATCTATGGCCGTCTTACCGCTAAGTGGGGCGAGTGGTTTGGGCCTTACATGCGGACCGTTTGCGGCATCACTGACAAGCGTAAGGTTTTCCATTCTTTCCGGCATACGTTCAAGGACTATACCCGTAGGGCTAAGATCGCAGAAGGCGTGCAGCGGCAGCTTATGGGCCATGCCGGTAAGGACGTAGCTGACGACTACGGAAGCGGTTACGATCTACATAGCCTTGCGGAAGCAATGGCGACTTATCGGGTTCCGGGGCTGAATATCGTTTCTAAGGCGGAACCGATTGCGCTATCACGACCGTAGTCATTTTGCTGTCTGGGAACAATGCCAATGCCATACGAGCGATGGATATTGGCCGATATTTGGTGGCTTGTTGCGCTAGTCATCTTAACTATTAGCGCCAAAGACCTAGGCGAGTTTCAGGCTGGCGCGGTCGCAGCAATCGTTGTGTACCTTTGGTCGCGTCATCGCAAGACACGCAAAAGTGACTGGTTTGACGATCTAGAGCGCCGAAATAAATTGCGATCCATTGCTGAGGACGAAGAAGCTAACCCCTGATGCTGCTTGGATAGCGCGAACATACAGATACCAAAATCTGTCCAGCCAGCCCCGTCAGGAGTCGATTGGAGAGGTTCGCGTATCTGTATGCCATATTTTCCTAGGGCCTCTGTATGAGTCTCCTAGGCGGGTTTAGCGGGGTGTCATTTACCCGGCATCCGGTCCAAGCGGGACGCCAGCTTCACGCCGTGCCGCTTCCCCAGTCGGGACCATGCGGAACCCGGTAGCGGTCTGCATATAGGCAACGTCGCCTACTGGGGTGCCATGTGAGCGGCGGGCTGCGTCGCCGGTCTGAGGTACGCGGATGCCGGCGGTATCCTGTCCGCCCTTGTACGGATCGTAGCCGGTCATGCTCTGTCCGGTCTGGGGGCCGCTGGGGGCCTGCTGGACAAGGGTATAGCCCGTTGGTCCCTCTACCCATCGTGGGCCGCTGACGGTCGCCTGCGGGGCGGCTGCGGGAGCCTGAGGGGCGGGGCCGGGGAAGCCGTTAAATCCGAACTCGCTATTGCTGGTCTGGCCGGGGAGTGCGGAGGTTGCATCGGGAACGTCTGGGGTTTCCGCATAGGCATCGCTAGTGCTGCCAAGGGCATCCTCGATAGTCCAGTTGGCAGCTTCGTCGGCGGTCACTTCGCCATTGCTGATAGCCAACGCTTTGGCATCCTCAAGGATCATAGGGGCGAGGGCATCGAGATGGCTTTCGTCACCGCTGTCATTGTATGCAGTCAGAGCTTTGTCATACATCGAGACGGTAGCGTCATCGCTTTTGTGGATCAGATCGACAGCGATACACAGGGTATCCCGCATAGCCGGAACCCGAGCAATAAAGGCATCTAGTGCGGACTTGTAAGCCGCATGGGCGGGATAGCCTTTAGCGATATGGGCTTGAGCCTGCTGCTGGACAGCACGGGGATTGTGCCCGTGGATGGCAATAAGGGAGAGAGCCGCCTTGGCCTTTACAGCCTGACGGGGAGTTAGTGCGGTCATGGGTTTATCCTTTGAACATATTAAGGGCGTGGGGCTTTGTCGGGATGGCAGGCGGATTGGGATCAATATCGCCCATTGATCGGACAGGCGGGATGATGCCTTTGCGGATGCAGGCGACTAGGTATCCGAACTTGGCTTTGCAGCGATCAGCGTTGAGGTGCGGACGGCCATTGGCTTCCCAAAGCGCATGAACCTCAGCGGCTACACGGCGGGCTTCGCATTGGCTGTCCGGTGAATAGCCATAGAGTGCTAGCGGCGCGACTATGCCTGACAGGGAAGGCCAACCTAGGTCCCGTTCCTCTGCCCCGCTTGTCAGGAATACAGCGAGGTTAGCCACGCCGGATGACAGGTCGATAGCGTCTAGCAGTTTGTCGGCTTGCCCCGTCATCATCCATGCAGTCACGGCGGACCACTCAACATGGACCTTTACGGCATCGGAATAGGGGCCTGCCCGCTGCATCAGGTCGTCTAGGGTATGCGGGTATAGGCGGACCTTGGGTACGTAAGCGGGGTGGGTAGGCTGCGGTGCCTCTCCCGTTCCCCAGTCATGCAGATCGGGCATTAGCCTTTGAAGTATCCACGGGCCTTGCCCTGTAGGTAGACGGACAGAGCTTTCTCAGGTTCACCGGGAGCAAGAGCCATGATGACAGCCGGGATAGCATGGGGCTTAATCGTGACGAGATACTCGTAAGCATTATCGGCAAGGGCCGCGAAGCCATTGCATTTATGCTCGCTAGGAACCGTCTGGCCTAGGGCTACGTCCCATGTGTCCTGAGTATAGCGGATTACAAATCCCGTACTGATAAGGTTCTCACCGGGGCGAACCTCGACACTGATATTAGTGAACCCGCGCATTCGCTGCCCACGTTCAATTTCAATCTGATTACCAAGGGCTGTACCGAGCCGCCCCTTCGCATCCGCCAAAGCTGTATCGATCTTGTTAGCTGCATCGATAGCGGGCTTGCCGATTAGATCGATGGTTGCGTTTACCTTGAGCAAGTCAGCTTCAAGCGTTTCAACTTCGGTAGCGATTAGTGCAATGTCATTGGTAGTGGTCATGGGTTTTCCTTGTCAAATTAAACGGGTTTGGTAACGGTAGCGAAGACACCAATCTTACGCTTCTCATCGTGGTAGGTTTTGATTGTGCCGGTATCTGCATCAGCAGCGGCCATCAGCTTGGCAATCGACGGACGGCCAGCGGGCTTAGTCTTTGCATAGTCAGGTAGTTCAATGCCGAGCACATCGAGGCAAAGGCGGAAGCCGCCACGGACACGGCTGTCTACCTTCTCGATATGGTCAACAACACGGGGATCATGGAGGCGGTTAAGGTCAATCGGTACGGGATTCATTCTTGTTCCTTTCTATTGATGTAGTATATTTGACAAAAGACAAAGACAGAGGCCCCGCTTGCTCATATGCAAACGAGAACAGGGATATTGACGATAGAGGTAAGGTTGGCCTGCCAGCTACCAACAAGAGCAATGTAATAGACGACAGGCCAACGCAGCAGGTTCCCGCTGCCGTAAAGCGGGGTCTACCGAGGTCGGCTGCTAACTGCCAACAGGGGCAACGCTACAGTTAGCAGGCTAGTATTGCTCGGGGCCGATGGGCATCATCTGGTTTGATCGAGCAATACGTACAGGGAGGATTGGGGATAAGCCTACATTCCTCATAGAGATACAGCGTAGCAGCTATTGGCCTATCACGGATAACCCATGACCATAGAACCGGATTAGCCTATTGCCGTTATAGAGAGACTAGGGGGTTGCCTCATCTATGCTCGCTGTATCTATATGAAGATTGTATATGCCTGCATGAGATATACGGATGCAGTCTGTAGAGTACCTAGGATATAATATAATAGTATCATCTTAGATTAGGAATATAGAAGCTGGATCTATCGGTTTCCCCCTTACCCCCAAACCTCCTAAATCGGAAGTTACCCGTAAGAACGGATATGGGATAATCGACTACATAGGATACGGCCTCATGCCGTAGCTACAGTCAGTGGGAAAGCCTCAGGGCCAGTATCATCTTGAGTTAGATCATACGTCGCTTGGAGTGCTATCGGTTTGGACGCCATGTGCTTAATCCGAAGATCGGCACACCCCCTCGCTCTAAAGCTAACCATCGCTGGCTGTGGGTCCTACAGCTTAAGGCTGTCAATCGTCCTCGGGCTATCCGAGCTTGGGCGGTATCAAAGGTTGTTCTGTCCGCGAGCAATTCGGGGCAGACTGGTTATGTTCCCTAGGGGACTGGAATAGGCGACGGAGTTGATCCGTTTCTTATCCACGACGGTGCCGAAATGGGCGGGTGTGAGTGAGAAAGTTCCCTATCCCAGACGGTACTGAATTGCCGACAGACTTACGGCGCAACTTTGCCCCGCTTCTCAGAGTCCCGTACAGAGTCGCCACAGCATCCCGGCTAGGTGCGTACCCTGACGGCCCCTAATCGAGTCCAGCGGGCATCCTTGGGCAATCTGGCAAGGTTTCCCGTCGCGGCCTCGCCCTCAGCTTGTGGAATGCTGCCGGATCACATCGCTAACGGACTGAGCCGCCCACTTTCCCCCTCGGGCTGTGATGATCCCACGGGCATTTAGCTCCCCAGCAATAGCCCTCAGACTGGTATGACCATCGGCCTTGATAGCTTCAATAATCGGCGCAACGTCAGTAGCGAATGATTGAGCCTTGGCCTTGATCGCTTCGACAGCGGCCCCGTTGCCCTTGGCTTCCCCAAACGCCTTAGCGCCCATTGGATTGCCTAGCTTCGTGCCACGGGCTTTGGCAGCGGCGAGGGCTTCCACGGTCCGCTTGCTGATAGCTTTGCGTTCGGCCTGGGCCATTGCTGCCATGATGTGAATAGTTAGCTCGTTAGCCTCAGGCATATCAGCGGCAATGAACCTAGTTCCTGCATCCTGTAGCTTGGCAAGGAACGCGAGATTGCGGCTCAACCGATCCAACTTAGCAATGACGAGGGTAGCGCCTGTAACCTTGGCATGATGCAACGCCTTGGCCAGTTCGGGCCGATCATCCCGCTTGCCGCTCTCGATCTCCACATACTCGCCAAGGGGCTGACAATCCCGTGACGCACAGAACGCCGCGATAGCTGCCTGTTGAGCCTCAAGCCCTAGCCCGCTGCGGCCCTGCTTGGCAGTCGAGACACGGTAGTAGGTGACGGTTCGCATGGCTTGTTCCCTGTTGCCAAGCCTAGGTAGAACCGTTGTCCAAGATTGTCAAACGCTCGTTAGGGCATTCTGGACAGAGCCGGAGCAGCGATGATCTAGCTACTGTGACACGCTACGCAGGGATGAAGAACCGCGCGCAATATTGCAGGCCGCGAAAGGCGTGTCATGAACGTGGCTGGGCAGGGTAGGGATACGGGGTAAAAAGCATCTCACTTTTATCTGATCTGCCCTCTCGCAAATTTCTAGCAAAATCAGGTCGTGGGCATATTATAAAAGCCATCCAACGCGCGCTGAAAGTCCGCAACAAAAAGGCTTATTGATGCCATTGCCCCTAACTTATAGTCGCCGAAAACGTATGGCTGCAATGCAAGGTCAAACGTTGCCCTTTAGATCCGATAAGTTTGGGTCTAAGCTGCTCAACCAAGTTTACCAGATAATAAAAGATATGGATAGTTTTTCCGACATACATGATCGACTTATCACTCGACTAATCAAGTATCTTCGTCAAGAAGTCGGTGTGCTGTCTTTGACGCGATCAAAAAACATCGATGAAGAATTTTACTTATGGTTTAATTCTGAGGATGGTATTCCTGATGAAGCAGAGCACGATTTGCGGATTGACGTTATCGAGATAGCTTGCACCTTTACCATTGCTCGTGGGATGGAGATGGACAAAGACAGTGTGTATTACAGCAACAATAAGTATGTCGATGCCGCTTACGATCTAGTAGACAGCCTAAATGAACGTATGATGGAGGGCGGGTTTGGATTTGCATACAGAGATAGTAAAATTATTGAGTTTACATCAGAATTTAGTTATAATGAAATTATCATACCTGCGCTCGGATTGCTGTCGAACACTGTATTTGCCAATGCTAACCGAGAGTTTCTCGATGCGTTTGACGAGTTCAAGGCGAAAAAGTACGATGACTGCATTACGGATTGCGGCAACGCTTTCGAGAGCGTTATAAAGATCATTGCGTCTCAAAAAGGTTGGGATGATGTGAAGGAAACTGATGCCGCGGCAAAGTTAATTGAGTCTCTGTGTCGTCACGAGTTGTTTCCAAACTATATGCAGGAACAAGTCAAGGGACTTAGAATGATGCTTCAAGGTACTGCGACGGTTCGCAACAAAGAAGGTGGGCATGGCGCGGGCTATCGAACACGCGATATCGGAAAGCATTTAGCTGCGTACCAACTTCATCAAACCGCCGCTGCAATTATATTCATGATCGAACAATCCGAACTGTGAGCATAACGTGAATCTTGCTCTTTCCATTCCTAGTACAAAGGGCTAACACAGCGGCCCCGACGTCGAAATAAATATCCCTTGTTTTCCAGTGTTTAAGGGGAAGGGCGGACCTTCCGCTCAGCTCCACCACGCCGTTTCAGGAATCATGGTGTTCCCCAGCTGCCAATCGACCCGATGTCCCGCGTAGGGCAGGGGTCAGCGCTTGGCGCGACAGTCGCCTGGCAGGCCTTTCAGCGGGATGCGCGATACTGTCCCGGCGCGCAAGTTGGTCAGCCAGACCGCCTTAAGTCCTACCGATAATGAATCCCCGCCGGCCCCTGTCCACTGACACAATACGGTAGCCGTGGCGGCATCGATGACCGTCAGCGGGGTCTTCATCATCGTCGTCCAGACCCGTCCCGCGCCGAACGCAATGTCGCCACCCGGGCCGGGGGTGTTGAGCGGGAGCGTCACCGTCGTTGTGCGGGCCGCGATATCGATCCGGCTGACGTCGCCTTCGCCCTGATTGAGCGTCCACACCGCACCCCGCCCGGCAGTCACGAAGCGTGGCGATTTTCCGACAGGGATCCGCCCGACGATCGCCGACGTGCGGGCGTCGACGACGGTCACCTCGGCACCATCAACCCGGGTTATCCATACGAAACCGTCGCTGAACACGGGGTTGTACGAGCCGGGCGGCAACTGGATCACATTGCGAACCGCCCCGCTGACCGAATCGATGCGCGCCAGCGAGCCGGTCTTGTCGGTCACCAACCAGACGCTCCCCGCGCCGACCGCAATACTCTGTTCTCCGCGGACCGGGCCAACGTCGAACACGCGATCCAGCACGCGTTTCTTGAAGTCGACCTTGGCGAGCTTCGGGATCGGTCCACACAGCGGCACCCACAGATGGGTCGCGTCCGCGGCGATGCCTGCGCACGGACGACCGGGCAGTTCGATCGTCGTGACGCGATTGGTCTTGGGATCGATCGCGTTGACCGAATTGGGTCCGCTGCTGCCAACCCATACGGCATTCGGGGTGATCGCGACCCAATCCGCGGTCTTGCCGATCGGGATCGTGGCGGCGATCTTCAATTCGGTCATCGGCCTGACGACAGGCGTGGACGCTCGCTGATCGCTTGCCGCAGCGGTTCCGGTCTGCGCATTTGCCGACAGTGGGTTTGCGACGCTGGCCAGCACCGCAAAGCTCGCGCAGAGCCTGCGACGGCGGAATTGTGGTGCGGCCAAGGTCTGTTCCTTCTGGAGATCGGGCACGTTCAGGATCGATGCGCGGAACGGCTTCGCGGTCACGCCGTCGCGATGATGCGAAGTGTGGTTCTCTGTGGTTTCAGGCGACCGGATTGAGGTGCCTACCGCGCACGCACTTCGAGTGACGCAAGTTGGACGCCCGAAAAGAGAAGGCCGATCGGGAGCGGCACGATGGTTTCCCCGCCGCCTGTCCCGCCGTCGGTTCCGCCGACGTGCACCGTGATCGTCCGGGTGGACGGCGGAAACCATGTGCGCACCGTCCGCAACGGCACGGCCACGCGCCAAGTCCGCTCGCCCGAAACGGGAACCGTGTGATCACCGAGCATGACGGCAGCAGTAGTATCGGCGCGACGTCCGGTCACCATAAGGCACGTCTCCGCGCCACAATGCCGCAGATATGATCGCGCCTCGACGCGGGGCGCGGCGGACGCCACGCCCCCCGCCAGGAACGACAAAGCGAGCGCACAAACGAAGCGGATTGGGGACGGGACCATGCGCACAGTGATCGAACAGACCGTGCGATTACCCCATACGCTCTTTGACGTAGGGGGGCTGGCGGAGGTTGCGCATCGCCTGATCGTCCGCAATCGGCGCAATTGCCGACTGATGTGGACTTTCGGATGACTGGTGCGTTGTTTGTCGTGGAGTGCGAGTTGTTGTACAGCGCTCGCAAGGTCGTCGCAGAACGATCTTGATACACCGTAGGAGATTGTGATGTTGAAACTGGCTTTGGGGGCGCTCGCGACCCTCGCAATGGCGCCTGCGGTTACTGCCGCCGTCCCGGAGAATCCCTTGGTGAAGGACGCCGTGGTTCTCGACCTCAAGAATATCGATCTGGCAACGGTAAGTGGTCAGCGGAGCCTCGCGATCCGGATGGACAAGGCGGCGCGCGCGGTATGCGGCTCGGGCCTCGCGACGATTCATCTGGCGCTCGAGGAGCAGGCGCGGACGTGCCGTGCCGAGGTTATCGCGGACGTTCGTTCGCGGATCGAGGCACGCGGCGCTGCCACCACCGCCGCCGTCCGCCCGTCGTCGCGCACCGTACTGGCATCGCTGCGCTAAGCAGGCGGCCACTGCCCGTCGACGCATGCTCCCCGCGGATACGGTCGTATCACGGGGAGCATGTCGACACGGCATCCGATGCCGCCGGCTGCGTCATTGTGCGTATACCCGGCGGGCACCCCGTGGCAGACCTCTAGGCTGTTCGCAGTGGTGGAGGTTGGGCTATCGTCTGTCATCGTTCGGAATTCGGCACCTGCGATGGCGTGCCGGTGTGACCCACGACCCCCGTATTGCCGCGACCGAAGCGGCGCTCGAACGCGGTGATGTTGCGCGGGCCGCCGCCTTGGCGTCTGCCCTGTGCGAGCAGCGACCCGATCTTCCCGACGGTTGGTATTTCCTGGGCCTGGCCGAAGCCGCTGCGGGTCGCGTCTCGCGGGGGCTTCCGTTGGTGGAGCGTGCGGTCACGCAGGCACCCACACCACGGCGACTCGCGCAATACGCGCGGCTGCTCAGTCTCGGGCGGCGGGACGCCGACGCGGGGCGCACGGCGCGCACGGCGCTCGCGCTTGGGCCGGAGGATGCGCTGAGCTTCGATACGATCGGTTGCGTGTTGGCGCGGCTCGGTGATCATGAAGGATCGATCGCCCCGTTCAGGGCGGCAGTGGCGCGGGTGCCCGATGATACGGGCTTCCGCTACAATCTCGCGGCGGCATGCGGCTTCACCGCGCGCGTTGCGGAAGCCCGCGAGCATTACGAGGTCCTGCTCGCGCGCGAGCCGCGCCACGCCCGCGCGCATTATGCGCTTGCGATCCTGGGTCGGCAGACGGCCAGCAGCAACCACGTCGATCGGTTGCGGGCGGTGCTGGCAAGCACCAGTGACCCGCTCGATCTGATGCGATTGCGCCATGCACTGGCGAAGGAGCTCGAGGATCTGGGCCGTCACGAAGACGCCTACGAACAATTCGCCACCGCCAACGCCGCGCGCAAGCGCGACCTCGGCTATGACTTCGCGAGCGATGCGGCGCTGTTCGATGCGTTGGAAACGGGCTTTGCGGCCGACGTTCTGCAAGGGGAGGGACTGGACACGCGTGCCCCGATCTTCGTGGTCGGCATGCCGCGCACCGGAACCACGCTGGTCGACCGGATCCTGTCCTCGCACCCCGACGTGGCCTCGGCGGGCGAGTTGCAGGCGATGCCGCTCGCGGTGAAGGAAGTTGCCGCAACCCCGTCGCGCGTGGTGGTGGACGCCGCCACGATCGCCGCCTCGCTTCGGGCGGATCCGCGCATCCTTGGCGAACGCTACATGGCGCGCGCCACCCCGCACTGGACGGCGGGGAGTTTGCACTTCATCGACAAATTGCCCGCCAACATGCTCTACGCAGGGCATATTGCCCGCGCGCTACCGCAGGCGCGCATCGTCTGCCTGCGGCGTAATCCGATGGACACGGTGTGGAGCAACTTCAAGAATCTGTTCGCGCCGGGCTCGCCCTATTACTTCTATTCGAACGATCTGATGGACACCGCACGCTACTACGTGCGGTTCGATCGGCTGATGGCGTTCTGGCAAAACCGCTTCCCCGACCGGATCCTCGAACTTGGCTATGAGGCGCTGGTCGCCGACCAGGAGGGGGAGACGCGACGGCTGCTCGAGCACTGCGGTCTCGCCTGGGACGCCCGCACACTCGCCTTCCACGAGAACACCGCCGCCGTCGCGACGCCAAGCGCGGCGCAGGTCCGCCGCCCGCTCAACGCCGACGCGGTCGGACGCTGGCGAGTCCATGCCGAGGCGCTGGAACCGGTGCGCCGCTTCTTCGAGGCAAACGGAATAGCCGTGGACTGAAGGCCCTGCTGAATGACAGCAAAGCGCCGCCTGATCGCATGGATCGGGCGGCGCTTTGTCTTGTCACGCTTTCTTAGAGATGGACGCGGACCTCAGCGCCGACGGTGCGCGGCTGGATCACGCCGAAGCCGTACGAGCGGATTTGTACACCATCGTTCTGGCGCGCCAGCGTGTAGTCGTTCGACACGCTGGTAACGGCATATTTGTCGAAGATGTTGTTCGAGAAGATCGACGCTTCCCACTTCCCCTTCTTGTAGGTGATCGACGCCCGGCTGGTCGAATAGCCCGGGATCGCCTCGCCATACCCCCGTAGGCCCGTAGTGGAGTAGGTGTCGCTACGCGCCGCCGTGCTCCACACGAAGCCCAGATCGGCACCGCTTGCCATCGGCACCGAATAGGTGGCGGTGATCGACCCGGCGTGTCTGGACGACCCCGGCAGACGATCTCCCGCAAACGCATCGCCCGCACCCGGGACGTCGAAATTGTTGCTCAGACCCCCGATCAGGCCGGGTGCGTCCTGTGTCAGCTTGGCATCGAGATAGGTGTAATTGCCCGCCAGGTTGAACTTGCCAAGCGTGAACGACAGCGTTCCCTCTACGCCGCGGCTGCGCGCGCCACCGGCATTGGCGGTGATGCCCACCGCGCCGTTCGCGGTCTGGCTGCCCAGCTGCAAGTTCGACCAGTCGATATTGTACACATCGACCGTGCCTTGCAGCATCCGGTTGAGCAGGCTGAAGCGCACGCCGATCTCATAATTGGTCGTCTTGTCAGGGCCATAGGCCAGTTCATTCGGAAGAGCGCAGACATTCTGGCCGGGCGGAAGCGGCACGATGCACGGCGCGACGCGGTTGACGCCGCCGATGCGATAGCCCGTCGAATAGGTCGCATAGCCGAACACCGTCGGGCTGAACTGGTAAGAGACGTTCGCCTTGTAGACGAACCCGTCATCCGTGGTCGACCCGCTCCGCACGCGCGAGGGATCGAACTGGATCAGCGGGTAGGGCGTGCGGCGGCGGCCGCCCGACAGCAGCGGCGTATCGGTCGCGCCGGAGATGTAGGATTTGTACGTGTAGTAGCGCAGCCCGCCCGTGACCTGCAGCGCGGGCGTGATGTGCCACGTCGCCTCGCCGAACGCCGCATATTCCTTGGTATAGGTGTCGGTGAACGAGATATATTCCAGTCCGTCCGGTCGGACGAGCCCGCGATACAGGGTGCCGTAAAGGCTGCCCGGCCCGGTCGAGTTAGCCGCACCGAATTCAGGGAAGCCGGGGATGCGTTCGGCGCTGAACGTGTAGCTCTTGTAATGGTTGTAGAAGCCACCGAGGATCCAGTTGATCGGTCCGCCGTGGGTCGAAACGAGGCGGAGTTCCTGGTTGAACTGCTTCGGGTCGCTGTCCGACGTGGTCGTGCCCGCAAAGGCTGGGAACAGCTCGTAATCATAATCGAGATCGAGCAGCAGATCGGCGATGTCGCTCTGGCTGGTCAGATGCTGCTTGGAATAAGCAGTGGCGGAGACGAGCTGCGCAACGCTGCCGATGTCCACCTCGACCTCGGCAGCGAACATGTCGAGCGTCCGACGCGCAGGCTGTTCGACGCGCATGCCGTTCTCGTATTTGCCCGTCCCGAGCACGCCCTGGCAATTGGCGTAGACGCATTGCCCGTCAGGGAAGGCGACGCCGTTGCTGTTCAGCGTGTACTTCGCGCCGAAGCCGCCATTGGTCTGCGTTCCGTGCGTCTTGGTGTCCTGCCGGATGTAGCTGAACGTCGGTCGCAGCCAGCCAAAGTCGAACCCGAGCTGCGCACGGATGGAATAAGTATCCTCGTCGTTCAGATCCTTGCCGCGCCGCAGATTGGCCGCCACCGCCGCGGGATCGTTGAAGTTGGGCTGCGGCAGCGAGACGCCGAGGGTCTGCACCAGATAGGGCGAGTCCATGAACCCCGGATCACGGTAATAGCCGCCGGTCACGCGCAGCGCGACCTTGTCCCGGATGATCGGCAGGTTGATCGTCGCGTCGGTGACCGCGCCGATGCCGTCGGAATGCGCCACGTCATAGATTCGCGTATGACCCATGGCTTCGATCTTGGAGAAGTTCGGTCGGTTGGGGATGTAGCGGATCGCGCCCGCAAGCGTGCCCAGACCATACAGCGTACCCTGCGGCCCGAGCAGCGTCTCGACGCGGCTGATGTCGAGGAACTTGAAGTCGACGTACAGCGGAATTTCGCCGAGATACACGCCGACCGCGGTGCTGCGGTTGCTCCCGCCTGGACCACCCGACGTGATGCCGCGCATCACGATGCTGTTGGCCGTACGCGGGCCGGTATCGGGCACCGTCAGACCAGGCGTAAAGAGCCCGAGGTCGCCGACGTCATCGAGCCGGTTGGCTGCCAGTGCGGCTCCGCTGATCGCCGAAATGTTGATCGGCGCGGTCTGCAACGACACGGCGCGCCGCGTTGCGGTGACCACGATATCGTTCGAGCCCTGCGCTTCCTCGGGATCCGTCGCAACCGTCGTTGCGCTCGGCGTCTCGGCCGTCGGTTGTTGCTGCGCATAGGCCGGGGTCATCACGACGCCCGAGAGAATAGTTGCAGATAGCAGCCGTAGCCGCATCCGTGCGCGATCGATCACCATAGTACCCCTTTTGCCCGCCTGATGTGCCTGAACTGGCAGCCCCCCCCGGGATATGCGCCGGTATGTGCGGCTCCATGCCGCATGCGGGTCTTGGGGCTGCATTCCGGTCTTGTTCAGTCAGGCTATGGGGCGGTCAGACTGTAACATATGGGTTGTTTGACGTAGGGCGCGGACTCGGTCCGAACGGTTCGGCCGCGTCTGCATGGCCGTGACCCAGATCGTTGAGAAGGTTACCTACGTTAAACGACGTAACGTCAGAATCGCGCATTTCTCATACGAAGTAGCTGGCACCCAAAATCGGCTCCAACAGCTTCTTCGAAAGATCTGCCAATGACTGGAACGGTCGCGGTCGAAAGGCCCTCCTACATGGTGAGCGCCCCCATCACGGAGGGGCTCGACAACCTCGGGCGGGTTCAGGGTGGCCCCTTCAAACAGGCGTTCTTCACCCACTTCCAGCCTGTCTTCCTGATCGCGGTGATCGGCTTCTATTACTATGCCCCGGCAGCGTGGATCAAACCGTCGGTGACCTTGTGGATCGGACTGATCGTCAAGTTCATGATGCTGGGCATGGAATGGATCAGCCCCCGCTACAAAAGCTGGGAGCACACGTGGAAGGAGCTGGTCTGCGACACCTTCTATGTCGCGATGGGGATGATGATCGTCCGGGTGGTCTTCGGACCGATCAACAGCGACGCGATCATCGGCTGGTTCCAGGACAATTTCGACATTGCCAAATTCGCCTGGTTCATCGGCGCGCCCTTGCTGGTTCAGGCGTTCCTGATCTCGTTCATCGGCGATTATTTCCAATATTGGATGCACCGCGGGATGCACAACTGGTATCCGCTGTGGGTCGCGCACGCACCGCATCACTATCTCACGCAGCTCAACGTCCAGAAGGGCAGCGTCGGAAACCCGGTCGAGATCTTCCTGATCGGCCTCGGCGTCGGTGGCTTGTTCGATTTCCTCCCGCGCGCAGCCTTGCTGGCGGGGGCCTTTGGTCTGGCGGTCAGCAGCTATCAGCATTGCAACATCCGCTTCAACACGCCCAAATGGTGGTTCAAGATCTTCAACACGACCGAGCACCACAGCCTGCACCACGCGCAGGATTACGAGAGCACGCGCAGCAACTATTCGGGCACGTGGATCTTCATCGATCGCATTCACGGCACCTGCAAGGATGGTGAGGCGGAGCTGCTGGGTCAGGAAGGCGGGCGTCGCATGTCGGTCTGGGAAACGCTGCACTACACGTTCACCGAGCCGTACAAACTGCTCCGGACGAAGTTTGCTCGCCGCCGCAGTCAGCCGCCGATGGTCGCAGTCCCGGCCGAATGATCCGGGGCAGCGTACCGATTTCGATCTGAACGCCACGGTTTCGGGCGTTCGGGTCGGTCGGCGAGGAGCGGGGGCTCGGGCAGGGGCGATACGGTGTGCCGTGAAGTCCCCGCCAAAGGACGCTTCAATCAGGGGAATATCGTGTGACGTTTCGTTTCATTGACTGGATCTGGCGGATCAGGGGGGCGGTCCCGATCGATCCACCACAATCCGCAGCAACCGTATTCGGCAAGCTCGACACGCTGTTTCAAGAAAAGAACACCACCTACGATGTTGGCGATGAGACGCTGACGTTCACCAAGAAGGACCAGCTTCCGCAGGACAGGATGTCGGTGTTCGACAGCGGCACGTTGCACGTCGCGGATGGGGTGCTGCGCTACGATATGATCAGCCGAGCGTTGCTGGCGTGCTTTCTGGCGCCGCTGCTGTTCTTCGCGGTCGGCCATGCCGGGGTCGCGCTGGACAAGTGGCGAAACCCGCCCGAGGTCGTCAAGGCGAAGGCCGAAGCCGCAAAGAAGCGGTCGAGGATAAAGCCCGAGACCGTGCCGATGAGCGCGGTGGACAAGTTCCTCGGCGCGCCCAAGCCTGAGAAGAAGAAGGGCGACGAGGAGCCGGGTAAGCGGAACCGCAAGCCCACGATGAAGACCGCCTATGTCTTCATGGGCATCTTCTTCGCTTTGTGGGTGGTTGGCCGCATCTTCGAGCACGTCCGGATCCATCGCCGGTTCCGCAAGATGCTGGCGGAGGACAGCACCGCCGGCACTGTGGCCAGACCGGATGACGTCCAGCGCGGGCTGTTCGCGCCCGAATAACACCGACCCCGTTGCGCGAATTACCGATGACCGTGCCTGGCATCGTGGAGCCTAGCCCCGCGCGCTTCGTTGCTGCATCATGAACCCGATGACCCCCGCCGATCGCCTTGCTCGTCCGCTCAAAGGTCTGATCGTCGGGCAGGTGCGGGCCCTGTTCAACGACAAGACCCGCGGCGAACGCCCCGTCCAGCGTCGGCAGGATGCGCTGTTCCCACCGGACTCGGTGGCGTGGCGGGTGCATGGCGACGTGACGTCGATGCTGGTCGGCGGGGTGGCGGCGTTGATGCTTCAGATGTTGCATCCGGCAGTGCTTGCAGGTGTCTGGGATCATTCCGGTTTTCGCGACGACATGCAGGGGCGGCTGCGGCGCACCGCGCGCTTTATCGCGGTCACGACCTATGGTGCCCCCGACGATGCGCGCGCGCTTCTCGCGAAGGTCCGGAAGATCCACGATCACATTGGTGGAACGCTCCCTGACGGCACGCCGTATCGCGCGAGTGAACCCGATCTGCTCGCCTGGGTGCATGTCAGCGAAGTGCTGAGCTTCCTCGACGGATGGATCCGCTACGGCGAGCCGAGCATGAGCCGCGCGGACCAGGACCGGTATGTCGCAGAGATGGCACGAATCGCGGAGCCGCTGGGGGTCGATCCGATCCCGACCACGCGCGCAGAGGCGGAGGCGTTCCAGCGCGCAATGCGGCCGAGCCTGCGGGTGGATGCACGGACGCGTGACGTGGCGGGAGTGTTGCTCAACCAACCCCCGCCGTCGTTTGCCGCGCGTCCGTTTCAGACGATGACGATGCAGGCTGCGATCGACCTGCTGCCTGGCTGGGCGCGGACGATGCATGGCTTGGAACAGCCCGGCGTCGGATTGCCGTTGTTGCGCGCCGGCACCTTCGGGGTCGCCAGTACGTTGCGCTGGGCGTTCCGGTAATGGCGGAGCGTTCCACGGTACCGATCCCCGCGGCCACCCTCGTCCTGTTTCGCGCTGGGGCAGGGATGCCCGAACTGCTGTTCGTCGAACGCTCCAAGGCGATGGCGTTCGCGGGCGGAGCACTGGTATTCCCGGGCGGGCGCGTCGATCCGGGTGATCACGCGCTGGCGACACGGTACGATGGCGATCCGGAGGACGTCGCGGGCCGGATCGCCGCGATCCGCGAAACGCTTGAGGAAGTCGGCGTGCCGATCGGGCTGAGCGCGATGACGGCGGACAGGATCGCGGCAATGCGTCAGGCGCTCAGTAGTGGGGAACCGCTGGGCTCGGTGCTTGCCGCCCACGACATCGACCTGTCGATTGCGGATCTGGTCCCGTTCGCGCGCTGGTGCCCATCCCATGTGCCTGCGCGGATCTTCGATACGCATTTCTATCTCGCCGAGGTTCCGCTGCATGCGCCCGACCCGATCGTCGACGATACCGAGAACGTCCACGTCTTCTGGGCAACCGCGCAGGACGTGCTCGACATGGCCGACGCGGGCAAAGCGACGCTCATTTTCCCGACCCGCCGCAACCTCGAACGACTTGCGCAATTCGCGAGCTTTGAAGCAGCGACCGCCGACGCCGCCAACCACCCGATCCGCACGATCACGCCGTGGACCGAGCAGCGCGACGGCGTGCCGTACCTGTGCATCCCGACCGACCTAGGCTACCCCGTGACCGAAGTGCCGATGGACGACGTGGTCCGCGGCTGACGCAGATCAGTGCGGCAGCGCGGCGGCCTCGACCTTCTCGACCCATTTCGGGAAGAATCCCGGCTGCCGGTTGGACCAGCCCGACGCGGTCGCCGCGGCTTCGCTGATCGACTGAAGCAATGTGCGGCGCAGCTCCGGATGGAGATGCGGTAACGCCGCGGCCGAACAGAAGGCAGCGGGCAACCATGGTCGTACCTCGGCACCGACCAGCCGCTCGTACAGGAAGCGATAGGCCGCAAAGGTCGTCAGCCGCCCCTGGCCCAGATCGAACGCCGAAAGAGTGAGCAAAGGCCCCAGCACCGGTTCGACGGACTCGAGGCCACCCCCATCGGGCATCGTCATGCGAATATCAGGGAGACGGGCATAGAGCCGCGCCTGTGCGCGGATGCTCGCCGCCTCGACCACGTCGCGCGACCATCGCATCATGGCGTCGTCGCGATCGAGCCCGATATCAAGCGAGCGGCGAATATACCGTTGGGTCGACGCCGCGAACCCAGCGAATTCCTTCATCTCGGCCAGCGTCATCGTTCCGTTGGCAGCTTTCATCCGAGAACCCATCGTGCCACTCCACTACGGTCTTGCAGTCCGGTAACCATGCGCTCCTGGGATTACTCCGTAGTTAACGCCGATCACTGCCGCGACACGAAGCGACCATAAATCGTGTTGCAACGCAACATCCGATGCGATCGAATGCCGAAAATGCGTCGAAACGATCCGGCACGAAAAACCCCGCGCGACCAAAGTCGCGCGGGGTCCGGTAATACCAAAGTCAATCAGCGCTTGTCGGCGGCCCGTTTCGCTTCGTCGTCTTCGTTGAAGCCCGACGACCGCGGCGGATCGCTGTTCTCACCGGGGCGGCTCGACGAGGGCGGATCGGACGCGTCCATCGATTCGTCCAGTGCATTGTCCAGCGCGGCGTCCGGGCTCGAGGGATTGCGCTCCAGACGGTGCGCGATCGACGCGTCCTGCCCTGCGTCCTGCTTGCCGCTCGTCTGCTCGTCGTCGGGATTGCCGGGGGCAACCGAAAGGCTGTCGAGTGCCTTTTCGTCGATCAGCTTGGGGTCGTCGGTCATCTGTTCACTCCTGATCGTTAGCATAGGAGAACGACCCGACCCGCTTGCCTGTTCCCTCATTCCAGCCGCGTTACCAAAACGCGCTGCGCCACGAAGGCGGCGCGGCCGAACACCGTCATGAACGCGATGTCCGTCGCATCGCGCCCCACCGCCACCCGCACCAGGTCCGCGCAACACGCCATCCGGGTCGCATCGACAAGATGCCAGCCCCCGCCGACCCACAATTCGGCAACCGCATGGAAGTCGGGTGGATCGACGCCGGGTGCATAAGCGGAGACGCATCGCGCGGGAATTCCGCCCGCGCGTGCCAGCGCTACCAGTAAGTGCGCATAGTCGCGGCATACCCCATGCCGTTCTGCGAAGGTCATCATCGCGGTGGTCGTGCCGTTCGACGTTCCGCCCTCATACCGCAGATGTCCCGCGACCCAGTCGACCAGTGCGGCCGCCAGTGGGCCACCGCGGAGTCCACCGAAATGCTGCTCGACGAACCCCTCCAAGCGATCCGATTCACAATATCGGCTGGGCAGCAGATAGGCGATCGTCTCGGGCGGCATCATCCGGACCGGCGTATCGGCCAGGATCGAGAAGTCGATCGCGGGACGGTCGATCCGCACGATCGCGCGATAGTCCGCCCGGAAGGCCCCTTCGCCGCGCGCCCAGCAGCGCTGCCCGATCCCGTCTTCGCCGCGCACCGCGCGCAACGGTTCGGGCGAATAGACCCGCAAGTCCTGCATTTCGAGATGCTGATCGGGCTGCTTGGCCGCCTCGATCAGCAAAAGGACGTCTGCCGCCCCGTCGATGGTATAGTCGAGCATGGCCTCGATCGCGATGCGCATGATGGTCCTTTGAAGGGCGGGGGAGGCGGTCAAACCAAAAAGGGCCCGATGGCTCGCACCATCGGACCCTTGCCGGAGAAGTCCAGATCTACGCTGCGCTTAGTTGCGGTTGCCGAACAGGCGCAGGATGAACAGGAACATGTTGATGAAGTCGAGGTACAGGCTCAGCGCCGACATGATCGTCACGCGCTGTTCCATGTCCGTGCCCGCGACCTGGGCATACAGCGCCTTGGTGCGCTGCGTGTCATAGGCCGTCAGACCAGCGAACAGCAGCACCCCGACGAAGCTGATGACGAGGGTGATCGCGCTCGACTGGAAGAACATGTTGAGCAGGCTCGCCACGATCAGGCCGACGAGGCCCATCGTCAGGAACGTACCGAACGCCGACAAGTCACGCTTGGTGGTGTAGCCATACAGGCTCAGACCACCGAACGCTGCTGCCGTCGCGAAGAACGACTGCGCGATTGCGGTCGGGCTGTAGACCAGGAAGATCGTCGAGAGCGACAGGCCCATTGCGACCGCGAAGCCCCAGAACATCATCTGCAACGTCGAATTCGACATCCGTGCCTGGCCGAAGCTCATGCCGAACACGAAACCGAGCGGGGCGAGGGTAATCACCCACTTGAGGATACCGGGGCCGCCAAACACGGTTGCCGCTGCGCCACTTGCCACGAAGCCCAGAGCGACGATGCCGGTCAGCAACACCGCGGAGGCCATGTAGTTGTAGACGGACAGCATGTACCGCCGCAGACCGGCGTCATACGCTTCCGAGCGGGTGGTCCCGGCCGTCTGGAACGCGGAGGCGTTCGGACGGGGATCAGACCAGTTTGCCATTACGAAAAGCTCCTTGCAGCCGGCCGTGTGCCGGTTGCATGGAATATCGGCGCACGGCGGTCGTATTTCAAGCGAATCCGGGCCGCCTCCTGCACCAGCAACATAGCGTAACACGCTTTACATGGCGGCAAGGCAGGGAACGTATCCGTCGGCATGCTCTGTTGCGCGCGCGACCAAGCGGTTGAGGTGCGTGCACAGACTGCTGCTAAATCACTTTCGTAATCAGGGTATGCTCTGCTACGCTGCGCTCGAGACCATAAGAGTCCGAGGGGAGCGAGCATCATGCACACCGGTCCGGCGATCGCCGACACGTCAGAATCCGCTCGCGTGTCGCGATATGCGTGGCTGGTGCTCGGGATTTTGTTCCTGGTGTACGTGCTCAATTTCGTCGACCGGCAGATCATCTCGATCCTCGCCGAGGACATCAAGCGTGACCTCAATTTGAAGGATGAGGATCTCGGTTTCCTGTACGGGACCGCGTTTGGCGTGTTCTACTCGCTGTTCGGCATCCCGCTCGGCCGGCTTGCGGATACATGGCATCGCGTTCGGTTGATGACGCTCGGGCTCGGCTTGTGGTCGGCGATGACCGCGGCTTCCGGGCTGGCGCAAAGCGGCGGGGCACTGGCGGGGGCGCGGATCGGGGTGGGCGTGGGGGAGGCGACCGCGAGCCCCTCGGCCTATTCGCTGATTTCGGATTACTTTCCCAAGCGCCTTCGCGCGACCGCACTCGCGATCTATTCGTCGGGGCTGTACGTCGGCGGCGGACTGTCGCTCGGCGTCGGTGGGCTGATCGTCCAGCGGTGGAACCAGGCTTATCCCGATGGCGGGCCATTCGGGCTGCATGGCTGGCAGGCGGCGTTCATGATCGTCGGCCTTCCCGGTCTGCTGCTGGCGGCGGTGGTGGCCACGCTCCGCGAGCCGATCCGGGGGGCAGTCGAAGGGCTTCCGCGGCCCGAACGGCATCCCGCGCCGTTCAGTGCGTTCCTATCCGAACTGCTCACCATCCTGCCGCCGCTGACCTTGATCGGTGCGGCGCGCGGTGGCGTTCAAGCGTTTCTCGTCAATATCCTCGCATTGGGGATCGTCGTCGCTGCGGTCCTTGGCCTACACGCGATCGGCGAACCCTGGCCGCAATGGATCGCGATCGGCGTCGGTGTCTATGCGGTGTTCTCTTGGGCGTCGGCGCTTAAGCGCCGCGATCCGCCGACCTATCGGCTGATCGTCGGCAATCCCGCATTCCTGTGCATCGTCGTGGCGTACGGGCTCAACGCGTTCATGGCCTATGCGATCAGCTTCTGGGCGGCACCGTTCGTGTTGCGAACGCTGGGTGCGACGCCGGCGATGGCGGGGCTGCTCGTCGGATCGACCGGCGCGCTGGCGGGGTTTCTGGGCGTGATGCTCGGCGGGCTGGTGGCGGATCGCCTGCGCCGCCGCAATCCGGCCGGGCGGGTGATCGTCGTGTTGTTCGGCGCGATCGCCCCGATCCCGTTCGTGATCGGGGCGTTCACCGCGACGACGACCGCGGTGTTCTTCCCGTGCTTCTTCGTTTCCAGCATTTTCGCGAGCACCGCATTGGGCGCTGCGGGGGCAACGATGCAGGATCTCGTCTTGCCGCGGATGCGCGGCACCGCGACGGGAACGTTCTTTATCGGGACAACGCTGCTCGGCCTCGCGATGGGGCCATATCTTGCGGGGCGCATCTCGACTTTGTCGGGCAGCCTCTCGGTCGGAGTCCTGTCGTTGCTATGCGCTGCGCCGATCACGATCGCGGCAGGCATCGCGGCATATCGGCTCGTTCCGCGCGCCGAGGCGCAGCGGGAAATCTGGGCGCGGGCGGCGGGGGAGGATATCTGATCCGTCCCTGACACGCCGCCCGCGCACCCCGGTTTAGCTCGTCGCGAACACCCCGCAGGCAACCCGCCCGCCGCTGTTGCCCGACGGATCGGTCATCAGGTCGTCCGGATTGGCATGGACGACGAAGGCTGAACCGTCAGTATCGAGCAGCCCTGCCATCGTCGCACCCGGCAAGACCATGCCGATCGTCCCGCGGCCGTTTGCGCCGACGATGAGATTGGGCAGATCGCCGGTGTGGGGACCCTGCGGGTTCATCGAGCCATGCTTGGTGGAGGTCGGGTTCCAATGCCCGCCCGCCGTGGCGAAGTCGGGTGCGTCGCACTTGCCGACGGTATGGACGTGCACGCCGTGCGTGCCTGCCGGTATCCCAGTCACGTCGACCGTGAGGCGCAAGCCGCCACCAACCTCTGTTGCGGTCGCACGACCGACATCCGCGCCGTCCGCGGTACGCAACATTGCCACGGTCCGCGCGCCGTTCGCCATCGGTGCGCCGGTTTTGGGTTCGGACTTGTCACATGCCGACAGGCTGAGCGCCGCCAGGGTTGCCGCCGCTAGGATCGGTACGCGCATGGGAAGTCTCCTGATTGTTTCGGTATCGTGTTGCCCACTAACGCGCCGCGAGACAAGCGGAGCCGAACGGCACATAAAAAAGGGGCCGCGCGATCCTGATCGCGCGGCCCATGATAGTGCATTGATTATTTAGATCGGCTCAGTTGGCGTTGCTCGTCTTGATGAACCCGTTGACGCCATTGGGGAAGAACCCGCCGCCGACCGTGGCGGACTTGGTCAGGTAGACGATGTTAAGCACGTTGGCCGCGGTACGACTGTAGGCAATGCCCGAAGCGTCCGTGGGCACGATGTTCGAGATCGACGAATCTGCGCCCGCGATGCCCTGATCGACGTCGTTTGATCCATCCAGGCTGTCGCGCGCGTCGCTGATCATCCGGACCTGATCAAAGATCGAGCCCGAAGCGGTGCCGGCGTCGAAGCCCTTGCTGTACAGGATCGTGCGGATCAGGCCTGCGTGATAGGCCTCTGCCGCCAGGATACCCGCCGCTGCATCGAGATACGTCTTGCTCGTGAGCAAGGGCGCTGCACCCTTATACGCGCTGACCCCGACGTCCTCGAAGATGAACGCGCCGAGCAGGAAGGCGTTGTCGCTGGCATAGGGATCGAACGTCCCCGTTGCCGAGACGACGCCGGCGGCGCGTGCGGCTGCGGTAAAGGCACCCGTTGCGCTCCCGTCGATGTTGATCGCGGGCATCGCGACCGCCGCAGACCCGAGCGCGGTGCGCAGGAACGCGACGTGGGCGATCTCGTCCGCCGCAATTTCACGCGCATATTGCGCCACGATCGGATCGGTGAAGGTCACCTGACGACCACCGGTGACCGCACCCTGCGTTCCGACACCCGTCAACTGCGAAGCGGGGAGGCCGGTCCCGTACACGGCGAACGAGTAGAATTGCGCTTCGAGATATTCGAGGTTGAGCGCGAAGTTGAGGATGTCCGCATCGGTTGCAGCCGTTGCGGTTGGCGTGGGGGTAGGGGTGGGCGTCGGCGTCGGGTTGAAGCCCTTCTGCCCGTCATCGCATGCGGCCAGCAGCGAAAGCCCGCCCGCTGCGACCGTCGCCTGACCGGCGACGCGAAGGAAGTTGCGGCGCTCGTCGCGGCGGCGGTCGCTCGCCTCCAGCACCTGCGTGAGGATATTCGTAGAGTCCATTGCTACTCTCCCTTGGAGAAGGCGTGATGTTGAAAGCGGCTCAATTGGCGCCGCTGAACCGCAGATCGGCGTTCGGATTGTTCGTCCCGTTGGGGAAGAAGCCGCCTGCCATCACGCGCGCGTTGGTGAGGTACGCAATGTTGTGAACCTGCGCGACGGTGCGCGAGAACGCGATCCCGTTCGCATCGAGCGGTACGATGTTCGATACCAGCGCACCGCTGACCGTGGTCGGCGAGATACCCTGGTCCAGATCGGTCGTGCCATCGAGGCTGTCGCGGGCGTTCGAGATCGCATCGGCCGACGTCCGCAACGCCGGCGTTTCAACGCCCTTGCGGTACAGCACGGTTCGGACGAGCGCGGCATGATACGCCTCGACCGCAAGGATGCCCGCTGCGGCTTCCAGATACGTCTTGTTGGTCAGCAGCGTCGCGCCGCCCTTATAGGCGGTGACGCCGACGTCCTCGAAGATGTACGCGCCGAGCAGGAAATTGTTGTCGTTCGCATAGACGTCGAACGCCTCGCCCGCGCCGATCAGACCGGCCGCGCGTGCGGCGTTGCTGAAGGCGGACGTCGCGGTCACGTCGATGTCGATCGCCGGCTGCGAAATCGCAGCGGTGCCGAGCTGGGTGCGCAGGAAGGTGACGTGCGCAAGCTCGTCGCCCGCGATTTCCTTGGCGTAGGCGGCAACGATCGGATCGGTGAAGTTCACCTTGCGACCACCTGTCACCGCACCCTGTGTCCCGACGCCGGTCAACAGGTTCGCGGCAAGGCCAGTGCCATTGGCG
>Ga0265798_10001552_pt1 | contig 35590 bp, 41 predicted proteins | sample P3T30metagenome_FD_192430 | JGI IMG/M metagenome (GOLD analysis project Ga0265798, IMG submission 192430) | Plant litter microbial communities from East Loma Ridge, Irvine, California - P3 T30 | ecosystem: Environmental > Terrestrial > Plant litter > Unclassified | place: USA: California...
TGTTAAGGTGGGGGATGGGAGGGGTGTGGCTGTGCATAGGGAGTATAAGGATGTGCAGGAGGAGCCGAGTGCGTTGATTGAGAGGGCTGTTAGGGCGAGGTTTGAGGAGGGTGGTGGTGGTGGTGGGGTTGTGAGGGTTGAGGAGAGGGATGGGACGGTTACGGATGTTGGTGGCGGTGGGATGGAGGAACTGGTGAGGGTGTCGGAGGGGGTTGGACGGCGGTTATAGTGGGGTAGTTAGTTCAACGAGATACTTCAAACTATTCTGCGCGATCATTTGAATAATCTGAACGAAAAGCTGGGATTTACTATTATCAATTCCCTTCCCCTAGTTCGAAGCTTACCCACGACGTCCTTTTTACTCCCACAAAACTAACTTACCAACCTATAGTACAAGCCACATCCTAGTGGAACATTGCGAGAAATCTCAGAGTTTATTTACTTCACAGACTTGATAGCGAATATAAGTACGGATAGCGGCTTGAAACGTTGCGTGGACCATACGTAAGTCTGGAGTAATTACTTCGTTCCGAGTGCTGAGGAGGAAGAAGCACGGTTGTTGAGATGGAAAGGGATCTGAGCAGTTGCCAGCAACAAGGACGATGATTTACGTTTCGTTTTGAGAAGTACATGATTCTAGGTAGTATGGTGCGAGATTCGGAAAAGGTTAGCAAGCAACGATACGTTGTATATTATTTCGAACATGCGAGGTTTTTCTTTTCGTGTGGCGAGTACGAGGAGTGATTGAGTTGGGAGTGCGGTGTTTGGCGAAGTGGGAAATAGTAGGGTGATTTGGAATTCTAGTAAGTTATGCTGCGTGTGTGTGTGTGTGTACTTCGCTAGGTTTTTGGGGGCATTTTCAGAATTACTGTGTTTGCGTCCGGGTCACTGAATACTGGGGATAGAGGGCGTGTGTTAACGGGCATACTAAATAAGTCAATGAATGCACTTCCCTCAACATCTTGAGGAATCATTGGTCTTGGTTACAGTGCTATACGGGATAGCAATTGTTTACGCCGAATCAATCGCGCGTAAAAGAAAATGTGTTGGTTCTACTTAGCAATGAGGTCGTTCGAAGCTAAGGTGTTTGAAAATTTAGGAGGTATCAAGGTTAATGTAAGTCCTGGGGGTGAAGTACTGTGTTGTTAGCCCGTTCGCTTCATTCGCTACAGAGAAAAAAAAAGAGGAATCCATGACATGCTATTAGTTAGGCTAGCAACTACTTACTAGCTAACAACTATCCGCAACACGATATGCCCGTTTACAAGTCACGGGGATGGAATACCTAGACACTTTGCAACTGGGAACGGGAGGCTGGAGGCTGGAGGCTGGAGGCTGGAGGTGTTGAAATGACTCGGGACGAGGCCCGATGACTGGGCGGCGCGATTCAAGCTCTGTGGGTTTACTGTACGGAGTGGATTGTGCGCCCGAGAATTGCTCGGACTTTGGACGAGACGTGCGGGAGCTGTCGCATGATTTACCTACGACCAACAACGTCTGTCTTGAGCTGTACACAGTACCATGTATCTCAAGCCATTTCATCGCTTCTACCTACAAGGCCCAGATCCTGTAGCACGCTCTCTCCCGGCCGCTGGAACGTTGAGTTTTGTCTTACCAATTCGTCGGCTCTCTGTCGTCCGGACGGGCAGGTCTGGCGGTAGGGTGGAGTGAAATGACGAATGACAAGCCAAGCAAAAATAAGCTATGTGGCTAGCGCCGCAAAGCTTGAGTCGTGCGGCTCTGCGGCTCTGGCGTTCGGATACATACATGCAAGTCGCGAACACGACTTTACCACTTACTTCGTGCAAAAATGTGTAGAAGTAAGTCGGGACTCTCCTCGTACTTCTTTTAAGGTTACATCAGGCCTCACCAGAGCACTGGGTAAATAATAAAGTTCAGTATCGCTCAGTGAACTTCCGGTGCAGATCCACTCTTAGCATCACGAACTATGCCCCATAGCGCTGAAATCTTCGTGTGGACTTCGGACCCGTGGACAGTCACCTGGCCCCTGGGACGTGGTCCACATGCGCTTGTCGGCGAATGTAACGTGCGCCGCTCGATTTACCGGTGAACATGGTACAGGTTGTTGGGGGCTCCAAGTGCTCGGAGTTGCTTCTTGCGATGTTAGTTCTGCGGAGGGTTCGGAGCTAGGATATGTGGGGTGGCACGGGTTGATGGGGTACAAAAGTTCTGCGTCGCTCTTTCCTTTGATTTTCGATTTGCGGTGTGCTGTGCTTCGTTTCGTTCTTTCCGATCCAGTATACGACCTACCAAAGCGGCCAATCTGAGGTAGACTCAGCCCCCGTCACCATCTCAACCATGGCGCCCACAGGCCAAACCCTCCGCACAATGCAGCTCCTGCTCGTCGTGCTCCCCGCCTTCGTACTCTTCGGGTACAACCAGTCCGGCGTCGGCGGCCTGCTTTCCCTGCGTGACTGGAACGACCACTTCCCTCAGATCGATACCATCGACGCCACGGGCGCAGAGAAGAGCGTGAAGTCGACGCGCCAGGGCGCTGTCGTTGCGACGTTTACGATTGGCGCGCTGTTTGGTGCGCTGGCGTGTACGTGGGTGGGAGATGTACTTGGACGGCGGAAAGTCATTTTTGGTGCGGCGATTTTGACGCTGGTGGGGGAGGTTTTGCAGTGTACGAGTTTTCAGCTTGCGCAGTTTGTTGTGGGGAGGTTTAGTACGTACAAGTTTTTGTTTCTACTACGTTATCACTTACTAATGATTGAACAGTTCTTGGCTGGGGAGTCGGTGCGCTTTCAGCTACTGTGCCTGTCTGGCAATCTGAATGCTCGTCTGCGGCGAACCGCGGGAAACACGTTGTGCTTGATGGGTGCTTTATCAGTTTGGGATACCTGCTCGAAGCGTGGATTAATCTTGGGTTCTTCGAGGTTTCGTCGCCGCTTGCGCTGCAGTGGCGTGTTCCGCTTGCGATTCCGTGTATCATCTCGCTAGTGCCGATGGCGGTTGTGTTCAGCATCCCTGAGTCGCCGCGCTGGCTCGTTGCAAAAGGCCGTGTCGAAGAAGCGCGAAGCAGTCTGAGCAGGTTCAAAGGCGTGGATTTGCACGACACAGCCGTCAGCACCGAGATCAGCGGGATAGAACTCGCGCTCGAAGAGACCGGCCGAAGTGCCGCAAAGCTAAGCGACATCTTCACCATGGGCAAGGACAAGCTCTTCTACCGCTTCAGCCTATGCATCTTCCTGCAATTCCTCCAACAAATGTGCGGCAGCAACCTCATCTCAACATACTCCACAATCATCTTCCAACAAGGCCTCGGCCTCGGCCCCGAAACCTCACGCATCCTCTCCGGCGGCGCACTCACCTGGAAATTTCTCTCCTGCTTCGTCGCCTTCTTCACCATCGATCGCTTCGGGCGCCGCGCGCTGTTCATGTTCAGTGGCGCAGGCATGTCGCTGTGCATGCTGGCGCTCGCCGTCGCATCCAGTTTCCCAAAGAGTAACCAGCCCGCGCAGATTGCGAGCGCTTTTTTCGTGTTTCTGTTCAATTTCTTCATCCCGATTGGATTCCTCGGCGCAAACTTCTTGTACTGTACTGAAGTCGCGCCCACGCGGTTGAGAGTGGGCATGGCGGGCGTGAGTACGGCGAACCACTGGTTGTGGAACTTCGTGGTGAATATGGTTACGCCCGTGGCGATTGAGACGATTGGGTGGAAGTACTATCTCGTTTTCCTTATTATTAGCGCGATTATTGTACCGGTTGTGTACTTTGGGTATCCGGAGACGATGGGACGCAGTTTGGAGGAGTTGGAGGCGATGTTTACGGAGACGGATACGATTCGGGGTATTGTTAGAGAGAGCAAGAAGCCGTTGACTGGGGGGCTGGGGCTGCGGGAGAAGGTGTTGGAGAAGGGGAAGGATGTTGAGGAGGATGAGTATGCTTGAGAGTTGGAGGAAGGAGATGTAAGAGACGTTGAAGCATTGCTAGAGCTAGGCGTTTGACGACGGGACATGTCGAGTAGTATATGATGAATGAATTATTTATGTCAAAGCAACTACTGTATGAGACGCGCTTTGCTTCTACGGTTGCGGAGCCCATCTTTCGGAACATTTGATGTTGAGTAGTTGCAGTCCACTGCTTTCAGCAGTAGCAAGATCAAGTCATCCAACGGACACAATAGACACCTGGTCCACACAAGATCGTACTGACCAGAGCATGTAACTTCAGGAGACGTCATAGGTGCACTCGCGAAAATCCTGACACCCGTCTTTTGATTGTGTCTACGCTTGACCGGTTGAGACGTAGAGAAGGCGAGACGCGATGTGGAGCCTGTAGCGGCACCAGGATTCTTGTACACTGCGTATAATAGCCTGAACGCGTCCAATAGGAGTCGGGCGTCAGCTTCAAGAAACAGGATGATGTTGTGTGCCGAGAAATTGCAAGGATAATCTCAGCCAGTCATGTAACAGCGGGACAAACGTTGCGATAGGGTTGATTGCTTTGATAGGGAGCATCCTTGTGTGGTGAAGTGGCTGATCTGGCCGAGTGCGACGATGACTTCGCCGATTATATGCATACATGTGGGCGGTGAGCAGTGGGCCACTCAGATCGTGGCCGTGGCGTTTCAGCAGACACATCATCGGATGCATTCGAGGCAAGCAAGTCCGTGGCTGCTGGCCGAGTGCGACAACAACATGGCCGATTATATGTATACATGTGGCCAAGTATGGCCGCAAGCAGTGGGTCACTCACATGGTGGGCCACTCACATCGTGGGCTGTGGCGTTGCAGCAGACACATCATTCGTTTTTCTGGAAGGCAAGCGAGTCGGTGATTGGCCTGCGTAATTTCTGGAGGTCTTTTGCTTCATATGTGCATGATTCTGTAGCTTCAGAATCGTCACTGCCTTTGGTATAAAGGGTAAGCTGCGGTGCGCTGTTGGTTTCATCTCACCATAACCCAAGGACCTTGTCACGTTCGAATCAGCCTTGTTCTAGAGAATTCCTCGTCTTTCTCGTCAAGCGTACCGATTGCTTGCTGTTTCCATAGCCAAATCCTGGGCATCTCAGTCCAGATCGGACTCTACTTATCGCTTCGTTTGACTCGGCATTTCTGTCTCATGTACGAGGATCATACCAAAGATTAGCACAGCGACAGCAAATCAAGTAATCAACTTCACCATGCATCGAGCCGGCTAGAGGATCGCCACTGACTTGACAATAATCCCAGATCCTCCTCCTCCACCTTCATACGCAACCTTGCGCATCAATGGCGCCAACACGAGATACGTCTTGGACGCTCGTAGCACATCCTAGCGAACTCCAGAACACACCCTACGTGAACGAGGCAGGAGAAACACGGTACACGATGGTATTAGGCATCGGCGGGATATTAGTCGCTGCGGCGGCGTTGGTCGTTGCTGTCCTTCAGCTCCGGAAATCGAGAGCTATCAGAAAGGTGTATGAGATGGCGTGACAACTGAATGCTTGTAAGTGCAGCCATAAATCTGCTGGCTTGAAGCTCATCTTTCTTCCAGATATGTTGCATCACGTAGTCAATGTCAACGAGTCAGCCCTTTCCTCTTGTCTTCCGTACACTTCCTAAAGTTTTTAGGTATAATGTGTATTTGTGGTCCGCTGTGGAAGGTGGTAGCCTTGAGTCTTTGGTGCTGGAAGAATGTTGATAATTGATTCGTTCCTATGGGGTATGCTGTTAAAAGCCGAAGTGTGTTAACTTTTCGGTAGGCTGTTGTGTTCGGTCCGCCCTTCCAATTTGGACGGAAGTGCGGTCGTTTGTAGTGAGGCTCGTGTGCTCGGCCTTTCAAGCGCAAGATGAATCTTTCCAATTGTGTCGCTCTATCGATTAAGCTGGATTTGGCTGCTTATGACTGTTGCTTCCAAGGTTCCAGAGACATGGTCACGTGCTGAGGCGCGGTCGTTGCCTGCTGTATGTGGCTGTGCGGCGGCGCGGGCGCGGGTTGCCTAGTTGTATCGAGTCTTAGAATTAGAAATTAAACAAACAGCACAGCAAACAATTTCTCTACGTCTCTGCATCTTCAATTCCAGCTTTGCACCTGTCTTGCAGCGTTCCGATACCCGCGAGGCTCTTACGACCAATTCCACGAAATTCTCCAACATGGGCCAAGTACAGTCCCAGCAGCGAGTCGCGACTCCAGAGCCGGAGATGAGTCCAGAAGAGCGAGCGCAGGCTCAGGCCGAGGTCAGAAACGTGCGGCAAAGTCGTGAAGAATGCGTTGCTGACAAGCTTGAAGATGCGTGCAAAGCAGCAAGCAGCGCTCGACAAGCGCCTTGCCGCGCAGCAAAAGAAGCCGTGCGCGGATGCTCAGGCTACAGCAGCGCCCAGGAAGCCGTCGGCGCTGGAGCAGATGAGCAAGGAGAATATTGGTTGGCGTAACGCAGATGCGCAGGTAGAACTGCGGCGGTGGGACTAGAGGTGGTAGTGCTGTGAGGGTTTGGAAGGAAAGACATGGTTGAATGCATCGGCGAAAACGTGCAATGCTAGAGCGATGGACTCGAGCGATAGAAGAATTGAGGATCCAAAGATGGAGAATACGATGAAGCTGAAAGATCTTGAGATGGGAAGTCGTTTGAAATTTTGGCGTCGAAGCGCAATGGCTGAGCGAAATGAAAAGTCAATGTACTGCAAATCAACAAGCAGTCTTTTCGTTCAAATCTGAGGTTGCGTAGTGCCTCTGATAACGAAGGGAAAGATCAAGAGTCTACGTCAGTGTTTGTGATGAAAAGGCGCAGCACACAGCACAGGCTAGGAATCCCTTGGAGCCATGATGCATGTGGTTAGCGTTTCGGTGGCTTACCGATCTGCGCCGTCAACATGTCGCGGCCGAAAGACAACCCACTTCGAACACACCTGCATGCTCCGTTGCACATGGCCTCCGAACAACGCGTCGCAAAGCGGAAAACGCATACCAAGTCGCGAAGAGGATGCTTTCAGTGTAAGCAGCGGCATACGAAGGCAAGTACGCTGCGCTCCTGTCAGCGGGCCGTTTAGCTCCCTGGCAGCCGATCGCTCGGCTGCTGGACGATCCTTCGATTTTCACCCAGACTGCTTCATGGTGACTTCAGATGAACATGGAAGACATTGGTTATGGCCCTCCGTGCCGATTACATCCTGCACTAATTGGAAAAAGGGCTCGAATTTTTTCAGGGATAGAGACGCTGACGTGATACCGTAGTGCAACGAAGGCAAACCACGCTGTGCAAACTGTGTCCGCCTTGACATCAGTTGTATCTATCCTGAGCCCAGCAATGGATCCACACCATATCCAAGCCCAGGAGGCCCTGCTTCACCTCAGACTGATCATATTAGAAGCCCTGAGAGTCATAGCACTGTGAATAGTTTCGAGCTTTCGATTCCCGACCTACGATTGCTTCATCACTGGACGTCGAGAGGATACAAAGCTTTGCATCCAAGTCTTGCTGATCGAAGCGATCTTTGGCAGAATGCTCTGATCGAGCTTGGATTCGAATATCCCTTTCTGCTACACGGTATCCTTGCGCTCTCTGCGAGCCACAAAGCTTCTTTTCTTCTGCCAGCACAGAGACAGGATCTCCTTCAACAAGCGGATTTACATATCAGTCAGGCTTTGCCAGAGTTCCGAAGCCATCTAGGAGATCCAAACGATGATGCAGCAATACCCATGTTCGTCTTGTCTTCAGTATTGCTCACTTACAATTTCGGCTGCGTTCAAGAGCGTCCAGAGGATCCCGTCGCCTCCCTTCACCATTGTCTCATGTTGTTGAGTGGGATTAAAGTTGTTGCCGCTCCACACTGGCTGAAGCTGAAGGACAGCCTCGTACTCGCCCAAATGTTCGAAACCTCCTCACCCGATGCTGTCCAGGTTTTGGATGAATTATCTAGAGGCGAGGAGCGGCCCGAGATCCTACGACTCAAAGAGCTGACGGAGCTACTGCTCGACGCGCAGGACAAAGAGGCATGCTCGGAGGCCATCCGGCAGTTACACTCGGTCTCCATCCGCGTCAGACACGTGGCAATCGATCGTGACGAGTACCCTATCTTGTTCTTCTGGGCAGCAAACGTTAGCCACCGCTTCTTCGGACTTCTTGCGGCCCATAATCCTGTCGCATGCATCATTGCAGTACATTTCATCGCACTCTACGCTCAGTGTCGACCAGTCTGGTGGATCGTCAAATGGCCTCGTTGGGTCCTCTCGCATACTGAACAGCTACTTGCCGCTACACCGGACCTCCTTGAGTGGCTGCGATGGCCTCGCAAGGTCATCCACTCTGCGCCATCACACATTAACACGCCGTCGTCTTCGTGAACACGTTTTTGAGGACGGTATCTGGGACAAAAGCTTCGACATGCTCAATCCTCAAGTGGTATGAGAAATCCAATGTATAAAGCAGCGCGTATTTTGAGGCGATGCAAGGCGTGATTCATCATCGGCGTCCTGAAAGCACCGAACATCCGCTGCAAGGCCAGTCAGCCGCGCAGGCGGCATGGATGTTGGACTAACCACTTCCGGTATACACAACGGCATACGCAAGACCTCCTTGCTCACCAACATTTGTCCGGGACCGCTTATCTTGGGAGAGTACGGGCAGCTCCTCCCATATAAGAAGCCCACTGGCTACGCTCGTATGTTTTCGAACACAAGAACTCTTTCGTACTCCGCAAAATCGACAGCAATCTTATACCACCATGGCCGGCAGCTCGCACCATCCAGCTATGAACGACCCAAACGCCTATGTGCCGATGCGCTTCAATCCATCGCCTTCTGCCTCTCTTGCCGCCATCGTCGTCTTCGCATTGACGTCCCTACTTCACATACTCCAGCTGATCAGGAAGAGGACCTGGTACTTCATACCGCTTCTTGTCGGTGGCCTCGGTAAGTTCCAAACAGCAAGCCATTCACGACAATTCCTCTAATCATTCCTCCACAGTTGAGATATTCGGCTACATGGCCCGCACACTTCAGCATAACCACATCTGGGCCCGCGGTCCGTTAGTCGTACAAACCTTGTTCATCCTCGTCGCACCGGTATTCTTTACTGCGTCGATTTACATTGTGTTCGGACGCATCGTTCAGCTAGTGGATGGCGGCCGTTATTCTCTAGTTCAGACCAAGTGGCTCGTCAAGATATTCGTGTCTGCCGATGCACTCAGCTTCCTGATACAGGCGATAGGTAAGGCTTTCGACGGTCGACCTCATTACAAGCTAACGTTTATCACCAGGTGCCGGCATCTCCACCGAGCGCTCCTATCACTTGCTGCACACCGGTCAGCACATCGTCATTGCAGGTCTCCTGCTCCACCTAATCAGCTTCATCATCTTCCTCCTCATTGTCGCCACATTCCATTACCGCCTCGTCACCGACAAGCCAATTCGCAAACAGCTACCCTCTTCCGATTATACCAAGCAAGCGTCGATCACAACGCCGTGCACGCCTCTCAACAAACTGCCGTTCAATCGACACATGTTCAACATCTACTTTGTGAGCTTGCTCATACTCATCAGGGGCTTGGTCAAGGGTGTCGAGTACTTCCAAGGCAACTCGGGCGTTCTGCTAAAGCATGAAATCTTTTTCTATGGGCTCGATGCGTTCTTGATGATGATTCTCATGGTTGCGTTCAATGTCTTCCATCCTAGTGGTATCACCGCGGCGATCGAGAGGAAGAAGAGTGACGTTGAGGTCAGGGACAGATCCGGGTCTTAAGAGGCATCTGCCGCTCACGAGAATAATAAACATGTGGAGGAATGAGTTGGCGGAGTTAGAGATCAAGCAAGCAGCGACATATGAAGGATCAGCATGGTAGTGGCAATCGGGCTACATCACTCGGAAGCATTCCTATCTGGTCTCTCGAATGGCGACAATATCTATTGTATAGACAACCCTTAGACTTCATTCTGATAGTAATACACCTTTCCCTCAAACAACCTCCTCGCCGTCCTCGACACAACACACCTCTCCACCACCGCAAAAGACTCCGAGCTCGTCGCTGCAACATCCACCTCAATCGCGCCGCTCGAATGCGAGATACGCACAGTCTTACGATCAGGCATCAACGCAAAAGCCGAAGAGCTCTCGCTGTGTTCTGAAACGGGACTCGGCGTCCTCTCAGGCGTAGCCGGATCCCACATCGCACCATTCGAGGCCGCACGAAATGCCACCGTGCCGTCAATACACACCGCTGACGCCAAGCACGCCGCGCCTGTGAGTTGGAGACTTGGATGGGGTTTCCCCATGCTGAAGGCGAGGGCGTGAATGCTTGCAACATGCGGGTCATTAGCGTTTTCAGGCTTTGGCGCTGAAACGATGGCTAACTTTGGCGTCCCCCGGACTTTGGCGGCGGCATCTGTACTTGAAGCCAAACCCATCATCACTGCGCCGGCGCGCCGTATCGACTCCATATGCTCGAGGTAGCCCGTAGTATCTTTGGATGCCGTCTTGAGATATGGTGGCAGGCTAGTTTCATCCACGACTACGAATGGGTTGGCGGCGTCTATCAGTGTAGCTTGAACGGAGAAGCGTGTGCCGCTCCGTTCTTTCACGGTGATGATATCGCTGCGGTTTCCGGTGGGGAAGAGCTTTCCGGTCATGCTACCTGCAGGATCGACAAATGCTACTTTGACTTCGCTGCCGGTGCCCTTGACGCCGGGGATGGCGTAGTCGCCATCTTCTTGGAAGTCGCCGTAGTCATCCAGCTCGAGGGTCTCGATGATGATGCGTGATGTGTTGGTGTTGAATATGCGGACATCAACCTATGCAGATGTCAGTATGGAGAGAATAAAGGCGTTTCAAGGCGTTATTCACTGTTCGGTTGCCAGGACTTGCTCTTACGAGTCCTTCTTGCAGCGCAAATGGTCCTACACCGGAGCACATGTTGCCGCAATTCCCGCTAAGGTCCACTGCCGCTTGGCCAACAGCCACTTGAACGAATGTGTAATCAACATCTACGCCAGCCCGAGATGACGGCGATACAACAGCAACTTTTGACGTGGTCGAAGTCGCACCTCCAACGCCGTCGATTTGCCGGGCATCCGAACCTTGAGATCCCATGGCTGCGAGAAGTGGGCCTGCCCATGCTGCCTCTGACGCTGGTAGATGGTGTCGATGAATGAACAGACCTTTGGAAGTCCCAGCCCGCATGAGGACGGCTGGGAGACTGTTCCGTGTCTTCCGAGGGTGAAGGTCGTTGGTCATTGTGAAGTCGGGTATGTTGAAAGGGAGTCTTTGAGGCACAGAGATTGTGTCAATGGTGGATGGCTTTTGCGTATCAATACGGAATGATCGAGCCAATGTTCTAAGCATAAGCAAGAGTATAGGCTATGATGAATGTAGTGTCGTGCGTGGTACCGAGTGCTGTGCTCGGGTTCAAAAACTCCATTGTGAATGACAGCCAAGAGGGAGATATATCTCAGCAAAGTCAAGGTACTTCCCGTGGGTACCTGTATACTCTGGGCGTCCATATGGCGACGGGACCTCCACGGGGCAAAATCCGTATGCAATAGTAGCCCGGATGGGGTACTGAGTGGGTCTTCAGATCCCACGGGAAAAGAACCGAGGATTTGCCGCGGGAAAGATGTCGATTTTTGATTTCGAGCCGCGTGACGCTCATGAATCGGACCTCTGGCCAAAGTCAAACAACATGACTCGGGAATTCCAATTTCTCTGATCCCGCGGATCTGGAAATTCAAAGCGATGGACGCTACGTTTTCGCCACCTTCAGCTCTAGGACCAGGTGATGGTCACATGGCGTCCCACTCTAGAAAGCTGTCTGCGGCAGAGCCGTTGAAACCATAGAGGAGATCGTCCACGGAAATGGCCGCGTCCCCAAAGAATGGTTGCGGTCCTTGCTGCATCCAGCTCCCGTTGGCGTCGTACGGGAACGTGTTGACGTATTGTGGTTCACCAAGTAAAGATGCACCCGAGGCATCGGTACCTGGGTGGGACCATTGCGAATGCATCGGAATGGTCGCGTCCGCTGAGTTGATGCGCGCGTTGGGCCCTTGCTGCGCCATCTGTGCCATCTCCTGCTCTCGTACAAAGCTCTGGATGATACCATCGATGTCCAGACTTTGTAGGCTAGGCTCACGTCCCATTGATCTGCCTGACGACTCATCGGGCGTACTGGTGGTGCTGCTACCACTCGCATCTCTTTCGATCTGAGTTTCGTCAAGGCTGTGGACCGTCACTCCCAGTCTCTTGATCAAGCTCTGCACAATAGCATTTGCGCGTCGTACAGCCCAGTTTGTTTCTTGGTTCTCGCGGAAGACAGCCAAGCACGTTTCCAGGCTGGAATGAGCGTGTGAGCCAGCTCCACGCTTAGCGGCAATACGCGCGTGGATTGTTGCGGCCTAGAGGTACGTGTACAAAGTCAGTGTATGTCTCACATGCAATTCGTACATGGAGTTCTGCTTACCACATAAGTGGCGTACGATATGAGGTACGGAGCTCGTCGCACGCTGAAGGCCTTGTCGTAGACTCTCAGAATCTGAACAATATCATCCGCAGCAGTGGCGCACGACATGAAGGAATTGACCGATATGGATCGGGCTGTGTTGTAAAGATGGCCATCGGCGACGAAAGGGCGATGTAGGAGGATCATGAGTACGTTGTACATAGCACTTACAAAAGTCAGTATGGTGTACGGCAGTGAGTGTTCAATGAGTCCCGAAGGTTGACACAGTAATTTATGAATCCGAGCAACCTCGTGTCATCAACTTACTGTAAGCTCAACACGTGCGGAGGAGGGGTTGTGGTCACCTTCCTCACATCGACAGCTAGGTGCTCTGGAAGGGAGCTATGCCAGGCTGTGAGCTTCTGATGAACACTCTCCAGCTTCGTTGATAGCTCCCCGGGGCTAGAGTCAAAGCTCCTTTCTGTGTATATGCTGCTGAGGATCTCGCCCAATATTACAGAGAGGTGACACAAGGATTTGAACGTCGAAATGCTGTAAGCTGGGGTTCCCGATGAAGCGATGCTTGACTGCGTGGAGTACGCAAACGGCGTCCAATGCTCGAGCTCTTCATAGGTATCCTGAAATTTGACTGGGACGAGGGTGTCTGACTCTTTGATACTGACAGGTCGGCCCTGGTACAGGCTCTGTATTTTATCAACCACTACTCTGAAATTAGTTGAGTACATTCAGGAACCGTTCAGGGCATTACCGAACGCGGCCCAGAAAACGCGCCTTCGAATCTCATAGTCTTCATCAGAGAACTTGCGGGCACTGGCAAGATCAACTGTATCCACGTGCATGCCCAAATCAATGATCATTCGGAACGCGAGTCCTGCGTACAGCCAGGCCGCGCTACGTTCGTCTCCCAAGGCAAAGAGCGAGTTGGTCATGACCAATAACGCCTGGATGGTCGTGATCTCGCTCTTATCTAAAGCTTCTCCGAGGAGCTCCCGGACCCTCTGACGGAATTGCCAACCAGCAGTGCGTACGTCGTCGGTCACCCTTCGGACGTTGTGCCGTGGGCTGAACTTGGACGCGCCGAAGTAGATCGCATTCAGCAAGAGTTTGGAGAAGTACGGACCATTACACGCCATATCGCGCATAAACGCAGGACGATAGGTGGTGAGGAACGAATGATGCTGCCTGTTCCAGTGAAGAGACAACAAATGCATGCCTAGTTCGGGCTCGACGCCGTCAAAATCCAGCTTCCCAAGACGAAAGTTGACATCTTCTAGTTGTCGTTGCCGGGCTGCTTCAGCTACCAGTCCTTTCTCGATCCATTCATCGGGCATCTTAGGGCGAGCTTCCACCACGGATCGCTCATGCGAGTTCTCATCGAACAGCGTGCTTGTACGGCCATGGTAACTGGAAGACCCATTTGCAGCCACGAAGATACGAGAAACGCTCTTGGGAGTGGGGTTGCTAGCAGCGTTATTCTGCGACTCGCCGCAACTCTCTCTTCGAGGAGTCTTCTCCGAGCGACGGCGTACGGGCTGCTGGCTTTCGTCGATAGGTTCATATCTACATGTCGCATCATGCGTCTTGCAGTTCGCACACATAGGCTTCTCTGCGCTGCATTTGATCTTCAACGATTCAGTGTCCGCTCACGTTAGATCTGAGTCTGCTTCGACGGACCTTGCGCCTTCTGCAGAACGTGCAGGCTTCCGTCGCCCGTCTGCGTTTCCGGCTTACCACGGGTGGAGGATGGTCGCTGCTGGCTGCCGGCGTAATGCTACTCTCTTCCATGGCAGATACTGACGGGAAGTTCGATGCATCCAGTCGGGATCGCATGGGTGGAGAAAGAAAGAGAAAGAGTTGCGGGCTTGCCGCGGGAAGAAGATACGTGCGACACGCTAGGTAAGAGTTGGCGTCGCGAGTCCCGAAAGTTGCCGTCTCTAGACCCGCACCCGAACGCCTACGAACGCTGCACATACTCACATCGTATATACTCAAGTCTTGGTAGACCCAGAATAATGGCAAACTACAATCCCCTTGTACCATCAGCACTTCACCCACGATGAGCGCGTTGGTTCCCGGTAACGCACGACCACTGGAACTATCGTCCAAACCCATGACAACGAAGCAGTCACGGGCAGCTCCTTCGGCCATCGTCTCTCTTGTAGCTGGAGCTGTGGCCGGAGGAGTTGAAGCAACAGCAACTTATCCATTCGAATTCGCGAAAACACGAGCCCAACTACAAGTCGGATCAGTCGGATCAAGAAATCCTTTCGCTGTTATCGCGCAGGTCACAAGGACAGATGGCATTGGAGCAGTCTACACCGGATGTTCTACCCTGATAATAGGCACTGCCTTCAAAGCTGGCGTTCGATTTCTATCTTTCGACTCCATTCGCAAACAGCTCGCAGATGAAAAGGGCGCGTTATCTCCGGCACGAGGCATATTGGCTGGTATGATGGCTGGTGCCGTGGAGAGCGTCGTTGCTGTAACGCCAACAGAGCGCATCAAAACTGCGGTCATCGACGACGCGAAAAGCGGCACTCACCGTTATAAAGGCGGTCTTCATGCCTCTCGAACCATCGTCCAGGAACATGGCCTTGCTGGATTATACCGTGGCTTGATATCAACCACGATGAAGCAGTCGGCCACATCTGCTGTTCGGATGGGCTCTTACAACGTTTTGAAGGAGTTTTCGCGACGCAAGAACCTACCACAGAACAGTGCTCTCACATTCGGAATGGGAGCTGTAGCTGGAACGATCACAGTGTATGCGACGCAACCGTTCGACACTATCAAGACAAAAGTAAGTTTGACCGTTCAAAATGAAGCTTCGGCCTGGAAAGTAACACTCTGTAGGCGCAAAGTGCTGCGGGAGCAAGTACACGAGAGGCATTCCGATCGGTACTACAGCAAGGCGGAGTACGAGGATTTTGGAGTGGTAGTACAATGCGATTAGGGCGGCTGGTATTCAGCGGTGGCATTGTGTTCACAGTGTATGAGAAGGTTGCGGCGCTTCTCACTGCTTCGTCTTGATGATACTTTCACGCATAGCACTTAGATTCTCCAATACCCATATCATGTATTATCATCAGACTCGAATGGCACATTCTCACCATAGTATTCACCATCATTTGCCGTTCCATCAGAGCCGATCTTCTCCACATGATGAATGAAAACAACCATATTCAAATCTCTTCGCCATCAGCTCTATATTCATGCCAACGACAACTCGCATGTTGCCAGCTACATTACGAATGGTTTCGGCGAAAAGACGAACATGCGCTGTGCGAAAGACCTGCGAAGCTGCACTGGAATCACAATGAACAGGTACAGCTGTCGCACTTTTGGCATGATTTCAATCTCTTCTCACCTTTGCTCGTGCTTGATCGCAAGTGTTGTACTTGTTTCACACTATATACACATGACTTTACATCCGAAAGTGTTCACTCCTTCGTAATGCTGAGCTGCGGATGTGGATAGCCAGAGATCTCGCAATCAAAATGCCGGGCCCCTCAACACCACTCCGCATCCCCAGCTTTCACCTCCACACTCTGCGTAACCAGCGTGTCAACCGAAGTGAAGGTTACCGTGACCATTCCCGGCTTGGCTTGACTTTGACTTGGAATCAGATCCCGTCCCGCGGGATGACCACTTTTTCCTCTTCACCACCATGCAAACCACCAGCCCGCGGGAGAACGCCAAGCAGCGACTTGGCAACTCCGCTGTGCTCCGTCACGAAGCGCACTTACGAACCCCAGGTCTTCGGCAACAATACCCAAATTTGTGGAACGAGTCTTCGCGTGGCTGTCAGCCGTCATCTTGGTTCGCTCATGATCTGGGGCCCCAGATGTGCCCCGCATTCTAGCGCGTACTTGAAGGTCCTGCCCAGAACACTTCGGCGGTGCAGCCACCAAAAGCGACCGAGAGCGCCATGTTTGAATATTCTGAACCAAAAGATCTATATAACGATGGCTCCAACTATGTTTGGAAGTTCATCAGCTGCCAACTCCTCCCCCATACTCCATTACCATCAAGTACCATCAGCAGCATCACAACCCCGGCGACATGGCGGACACCAACATTGTCAACGAGAAGATGGCCGGCTCCGAGTTCAAGGAGGTCGCCGTCGAGACCCAGCACCGCATCACTCCTCAACAGATCCAGGGCCGTTTTGAGCTGCTTCGAGATCTCAGCGAGGAGCAGATGACTAAATTAAACAAGCAATTGGTCAAGCGACTAGACTGGCGTCTGATGCCTTGCATTACACTCATGTTCCTCATGAAGTAAGTGAGCCCCAATCACAAGATTCGTGGCCCAAAGCTAATCTGTCCCAGCTACCTGGACCGAATAAACGTTTCCAACGCCAGATTGGCTGGTCTTCAAAAGGACCTTCACATGACGGATACGATATGGAACACGGGTATATCCACGTTCTACGTTGGCTATCTAATCGGCCAGTTGCCCGGAAACTTGTGGCTCGCCAAAGCGGATCCGAGGTGGCTTTTGCCGTCCATCATGATGGGATGGAGTATCGCGACGATTTGCATGCCTGCTATGACTAGCGGTGCTGGTTTCGCAGTCTGTCGATTCTTCATCGGTCTTGCTGAAGCGCCTTTCTTCCCCGGGATCACCCTCAGTAAGTTTACACCAACCTGAACTGACTCGGAGCTGTATCTGACTATTGGCAGTGACTTCCTCGTGGTATACCAAAGAGGAGAATCCAATGCGCATGGCCATATGGCACGCCGGTAACACCATGTCCAACATTCTTTCTGGTTTTCTTGCCGCTGGAATTTTGACCAACATGGATGAAGTTCTCGGTCTTCACTCGTGGCAGTGGTTCTTCAGTAAGTTTGTAATTCAAAAATACATATACGACGTGTATTAATACCTCTCATAGTCATCGAGGGTGCCGCTAGCATAGTCGTTGCCGCTGGAGCTTACTTCCTGCTTCCATCATGGCCACACAACACCAAGTGGCTCACCCCCGAAGAGTCCGAGATGGCTCAATACCGTGTCCAAGTATCCAACGGTGGTCTCGACGAGAACGTCGGTGGTACATGGGACGGTGTCAAGGACGCAGCCCGGGACCCATTCACATGGTACTTCTGCTTTATGCACTTCGCACTTGTCACCGCACAAAGCTTCAAGGACTTTTTGCCTTCCATCATGAACACGTTCGGCTTCGACAAACTCACCACATACCTCGTTCAAGCTCCTCCTTACGCCATCGCTTACGCCGCCGCTTGCGGCTTCGCATATACATCCGGCCGCTTCCAAGAATCATACTACCACATCATCATCCCCATCGTGTTCAGCGCCGTGGGCTGTGCAACGCTCATAGGAACATTAAACGTTGGCGCTCGTTATTTCGGATTGATCCTCTTAATCTCGGGTGAGGTTTTTTCCGCTTTCCACTTCGATTCCTTCACTAACCGCCTGTGTGCACTCTGTAGGAACATACTCTGGCCTCAATCTCCAGCTGTCCTGGGAAACCACTCTCGTTCCCGCACCAAGGTCCAAGAAAGCCGCGCTAATTGCCATTGCCAACTGCATCAGTCAGACGAGCCATTGGTTCAGCCCATACTTCTTCCCCACGTCGCAGGAGCCCTACTACCGTCTTGGTGGTGGCTTGATCTTGTTCGGCTGCCTTGCCACTGTTGTGGCTTCGTCGTTGGTATTGATGCGCGCAAAGAAATTGAACAAGAAGTTGGACGAGGCTGAGGGATGGTCTGAGCACTCTGGTGTTGAGCGCGGTTGGAGATATGTCTACTAGGGCATTTTCCGAGCTTCAGGGCGTTGACCGCGGATACTACGTTCGCCAGCAAGATATCGCTTGCAGAAAATGGCTTGCGATAGTGAATGATTTTATGACTTCTCTTGTATATATTGCGCCGCGCATGAATCAAAGCGATATTCTGTAAATCCCAAGCAATTCGTTCGCGAACTGGAAAAGCTTCTTGAATCACTGGGACATATCTCTCTCTCTCCAGCAGTGCGCACCAGCAGCTTTAACAACGAATCAAGAGCTAGGTATCACGAAGGGCTTCGTATTGTTTGAGCCGATTACATTGACGTTCAGTTTGTCCGGAAGGTTGACACATTAGTTACGACCACCATCGTACACCGCATGTCTTGGAGGCTCATTTCGTGACATCTCCCATTGTAACGGCACATCTGCTTTTTGTGGTTTTTTAGTGTGTGTGGCTTTACTGGCCGAGAGTTGTTGGAATGCTTGGTTGCCTTGTCTTGTGGTCGGCTGGCTCGGACTACAGCATACGATCTCGGGTCTGTTTCGATCCGATGCTTCTCGTGTCGCGCATCAGTGTTTGCGTAGAGGGCCTGCCATTACGCTCTGGATACATGCCCACGAGGGGTGGAAGAGTAGTACTCGGCTGCTCCGTCGTTTCTCAGGATACGTATTCCATCGACGCAACAAACGTTCCAGTACTGCACAAGACATAAGCCCGCTTACTAGAACCATTGATGTATCTACTCTCCGCCCATCTCACAACACTACTACCACAAAATATCCGAAAATGCCGTCCGAAGCACTTCCGTCCTCGTCTTCTGCATCTCAGGCGCAATGCCCACAAGATCCAATATCTCAAGACACTTCCGCGCATCTTCCTTCGCCAGCTGGAGCAGCGGATCTGATGACGGCGGCAAACCATTATGTGTAGGCGAAAGCGGTTGTTCTTGTTGGCCGAGTATGCGTGCCATGAGGAGCTTCGAAACTGTCAGTCTCGTACCTGCTAAAAGATGACAGTATACTTACCGCTTCCTCGAACGCACGATGTTGGAACACCCACCACACACTCGCATCTGTCCTGAGATACTCCCAAAAGTGGAAGAAAGCTTGTAATGCCATTCGCGCTGCTTCAAGTGCGCCTTTGACGTCTGGCGCCACGCCCTCGGCAACATTCTCGTCGGCTTGGATGGCCATAACGCAGTGCCAGAAATTGCTACGGAAAAACAGATTCTGCCGCAGGCCGCGGGAATTCATTTCCGCCATGGTGCGTATGGCCAGATCGTCAGGCGTAGTTAAGTCTTCTGGGAAGCTCTGGTGTAGGGTGTAGAACTCGTTGACCAGCTGTTCTTTGTGTTCAACAGAAGTTGTGAGTGGCGTGGCGAGTGAACGTGGTGTACACACGGTACGCGAAACGAGATTTGCCATGTGCCACATTGATCGGATGTATCTTCGATCTGACAGCTCGTAGGAAGGGTAGAGATCTTTGATGCTCGCAATGTTGCTAATACTCATTGGGTTGATGATAGTGTCTGTGGTGCCGTTGGATGAACTGCCGTTCGCAACGTAGTCGTCAAGCTCGTCGCCAAGAGACTCTGGCCGGATGTCGGAGAAGGTGGTGGTGGGTGGAAGCTTGAGTAGCACGGTAAGAAACGTGTCCTGGAAGAATATGGCCTGCCAAAGCTTCCGCCGTTGCTGCTTGTCGCTTCGTGAGCAGCGAGGTGCAATGGTGTCGGGATCACGATGCAAGCCCATGGCGTACGCTTGCCGAACGAGGACACCGCCGAACGCCCATGCGTCTGAGGCATGATTGTCATTCATGAGGAAGTACCCGATGAGCACCATTGCTTGCAGTGTACGCACTGAAGCTCGGCTGAGATATGACGATAGTCGTAAAGCTTGCTGTGCTGCTGACACATAAAACTCTGCTATCTGGGCTCGTTCTGGGTTCGATGGCGTGTGGATGAATTGAGTACCCATGGCGTATACGACGAAGTGAAGAGCAACCAGGACCGGATCCGCGACTTGCTTCTCCTCTTGTGGCAAGGACCAGAATCGTTCATAGTCAGCATAGAAATTCCGTCTATGTACCATGGGGTAGACTGGATCGACACTTTCGAAGTACTTGTCGACTAGGATGTCGGCTTGCTCCTTGGCAGGTAGTACACCTACAACCTCACCAAGACCACCTCGACTGGTCCAGTAGTTGGCAAAAGGATGTTCGGAACCTAGCCCAAAGAAGGGTGCTGGAGTATGGTTGGAGTATGGGATATTCGAGAGCAAGAAAGGCGATGACCCAGAAGACGACAACGACACACTCCTATATTGATTTCTGATAGGCGTTGGCGGCGGTACCTGGTGAGTGGGTCAGCGACCAGGATCAAGTCTTAGCACATGGCTTCGCGAAACGCCCAATAAAGAGCCGAGCGAAGGTGGGCGAACGCGTGTTCGCAGGTACGGAAATAAGGTGTCTCTGTACCTGAGCGGGATGTTCGTTTTGTGGCTGCATGTCGTGTCTTTTGGTGCTCGGCTTAGATCGCCCACGCGGCACGCCAATTCTGTGTGAAAGCTTAGCGGATTGCCGATGTCGATGACGATGCAGGCGGGTGTCAGCTCACTTGTCGGACGAGGACGCGATTAGGTTCGCAATGTCTGAATATCTGCATGTCGACTGTCGCTTGATGCACGCAAGACAGTGAGGTCTGGTACGATCGCACTTTGCTTTCTCGTCAACCGTGTTCTTGTTCTGAAAGGTCGTAGTTGCGCGCCCCTCGGCGTCGCAGTCGTGCGACACTTCTCACGCGGAAGATGCACTCACCTTTGTCTTGCGCTCGACGCACTCTTCGCAGCTTAGAGTCGGCTTATTGCGCTTCTGCTTTTTCCGCAATGGTTGATCATGTCCTTGCGTGTTACTGCTGGAAGGGCTGGTGGAGGGATGATCCTGCTCCATGGCGCAATCGCACGCGCGCGCGGCGGTGCGCTTGTACCCGTACACTTGTCAGCGCTGCAAGTGTAGCGATGCGATCTTGGCTCGTGTCGCATGGATGTGAGGGCGTTGTGCGATTTGAGGTTCGGGAATAGAGAGACCTTATGCCCACAACCCCAGAACGTGGGGATGAAGCCAGCCACCGCTTGGCGAAGTCAAGCTAAAGGCCCAGAACGAGCCGTCCTTCATAGAGTCGGCCACTAGTATCGCGTCATGTTGAAGTGACCTTCCGCTCTACCGCCTTCCTAGGTATTTCGCATGAGAGTTAAGGTGCAAGTGAGCTATCGTACGTGACTGTTGCGCGTAACAGATGTCGTCATCATGAATAAGCGAGAACGGCATTGCGCGGCATGGTGAGGAAATGCGAAAGGATGGATGAGGGGCAAGGCCTGGCATTAGAAGTGAAAACACGGAGCAGATCATGTCAAAGTAGCAGGCACAACAAGAATGCACGGAATGAAGAACAGAGGCATGATGGTGGTTGACCGAAGGTCGATGATTTTCATTGATGTATTCAACCACTCTCAAGCTATACTTCATGCACCAAGGCCAGTGGAGCTGAGCTCTGCAGTGCCGACAACACCAGACAAGCCACATGATCCGCCAACAGAGTTCAGTGGGACAAAAATCCTTCACTGACAAAACCAAAACCCGACAGCTGCATCCAACAACTCAAACCACCCGAGATGCAAGCCCAAACGCGGTAAGAAGGGTGTGGAAGGTCGATGGTGTCGCATCACATGCAGTCCTTGAATTGACCTGACCCAGAAGGGCGCCATCAAGGACTGCATGTGAAGCTCGATCACATGCACTCAAGAATTGACCTGACCCGAGGGCGCCATCAAGAGTGCATGTGATGTCAGACGTAGGTGGAGGAAGAAGCGAGCGTATGCGGTGGGATCTCGCCCAAGGCATCTCTCGAGTTGACCTGACCCGAAGGCGCCGTCAAGAGATACCCTGGACTTCAATCGATTCGAGAGAGGGAAAGGCGCGGGAGACGTCGTGATGTGTGGTGGAGTTGGAATGCACTCTTTGAATCGTCCTGACTCGTAAGGGCGCCATCAAAGAGTGTGCATGGTTGAGGAGAAGGAAGGGGATGGTTGTTGTTGTCGATGTCGAGCCAACGCCATGGTGGTCAAGCAATGATGTGATGATGTGACGATGTGTTGAAGTTTTAATGTAATTACGTGATGATGTGTTGGTGTGATGATTGCTGAAGTGGTTGGCAAGGCGTGGCTGACATGCGACAGAGTGGTGAAGCCTAAGTGGTGTTAGTTCATGTGAGATGGAGGATGGATGTCACATACCTTCAGTGAGGTGAAGGCGAAGTGTGACGAAGGTCGAAGCTCATGTGGTTGGTGAAGGTCGAATACCATGTTGATGTTGAGACCATGATCAAGGTCGAAGATGTCTTGGGTGAAGTGACGTTGGTGTTGTGATGAAGTGTGATCATGTTGGAAGATGTATGTTGAAGACCCAAGTGAAGACTGAAGTGAAGACCGATGTAAAGACATGATGAGAGGAAGGCCTGAAGAAAGTAGACCTCATGTTGGAATGAGCAAAAGACCGAAATGTGTGAAGTTGAGAATTCAGTGAAGTGGAGCAAAAAACATGGAGCAGGTCGAGCCTGGGCCAGTTGACATATGCGACTCTCACGCCGAAGCGCTAAGAATTCCTCGTGACGTCCATTTCAAGCAATATAAGCGAGCTCGGTCAATTATCGGGAGCCTGTGCGTAGGCAGAAAGGCAAGGTGAAGGTGGAAAATGGACAAATGCCGGAGGAAAAGTCTGTTCAGAACGTTGGGGCAGGCCTGCCGCGGGGTAAATTTGCGAATGGAGGGAGAATTCGATGGCTCCGCGCGCTGGGAGAAAAGTTGAGGTTGCGCACGTGATTGGGCATTCATCGCGTATCTGGGTAAGGAATTTGGCTGAACATGGGTGGTGTTCATGCTCCGTTGAGCACCAGCTGGTATTGGAGCCTTTCTTGATCATGCGTGTGTGTTGCAAGCCTTGGGAGCTCATGTTGCGCGCGTCGCGTTGTCGCCGCGCACAAAAGACCGCTTTCATATTGGCCAGAACGCCATTGGGTACCAATCAACAAGATGACTGGTGAACGCCATGAAGTGAGGATCTTGGGCCGTCTGTGATTAATTGCGTGTCAGGTGTTGCAGTGCTTCGTGACGGGCGCGCAAGCTTTCAATTCACAGAGATGGACACACACCGAATTCTGTGCAGCGCCTGCTCAATACCATCACGTCCCTCCAATCTCACGCCGGCCGTGCTCGTTACACACTGTCCAACAAGCTCACGTCGCCTCACGCCACCTCACTCGCAGTTCTGGCACTGTTATGCGGGCCGCAAGGCCCATTTGCCAACCACGAGAACGCCCACTGTCAGCTCACAGACCAACAGCTCAACTCGCAACCGACATATCGTGCCGCGCGAGGCTCGCAAATCCACAGGCCGCGCCAGCTACATGCGCAATCGAAACACGTCCACGGCAGTTCGTTGTTACGGTGACCTGGCTCACCTCACTGCCCGACTGACTGCCTTCAGCAGCCTGCTTTCCGCAGCTCTCGTCGTTCAGCATCACCTCCACCCAGAACTTCGACGTCAAAACCAGGCAACAGCGACAGCGCTCATGTAATCGATCGACCGCTACAAGACCTCCTCATTACGGCGTCGCCCACACGCAGCTTCATACTAGCGACCAAAGCCAGACGGAAAACCACCGTATCATTGATAGAGCGAGAGAAGATAATACAGGCTCAGCCGTGACACTACGTAAATAGAGCGGAATGTGGAATGGGTATGCTACAAAAAAAAGACGTACGGAACAAGGCCGTAACGCTCGCTCGCTCCCGAGACCGTATAAACGCAATATGCAATCTAGAATGTACCCCAAGCACTTTCACCGTCCGCGCAACCCATCTTTTCCTCTCGTAAGTGTAGATCAAGTATAATGCCTCATCGCATCCCTATACCCTTTCCCGCCTCTCATATCATCCTCGAAAGCCTCAGCAACCTCCAGCACGCGCTTAACATGCTCCATGCTAAACACCGCTTCTTCCGCCAGCGCAATAGACTGGCTCGTCTTAACCGTATTCTTGATCTAATCTCAACGTTAGCACCAATTTTTATCGTAGCACATTGTTTCGCGATTTCTTCTTACCTGTCGCCCATTCATATTCCGCTTACTCAGCTCCTCGAAATCCGCATCCGCAAACGTCTTCGCCATAACTACACCGCCTTTCTCTTTCTCCAGCCTCGCCATCTCTTCTACTTTGCCTACGTGGTGCTGCCAGATCTTCTTGCGCGCTTTGCTTTGTAGATTCTCGTACCTGATACCCATGTGTATGCGGCTCTGGAACGCCTCGTCGAATGTCTCGACGCGGTTCGTCGTTAGGAAGAGAATACCTTGGTAGTACTCCGTAAGACGCAAGAAGACCGAGACGAGGCTGTTGCGGTGAATGTCGTGCGGTTGCCGCGCCTCGAGGAAAACGTCTGCTTCGTCGAGCAAGAGTATGGCGCCCCAGCTGTGCGTGATGTCCATTATGCGGTTGAGATCTTGCTCGAGGGAGCGCGAGTTTGTGCCTAGTTCGCCTGCGGACACGGCGTAGAGTGGGCACTTGAGGTACTCAGCGATGGACTCGCCGGTCAGAGTTTTGCCAACACCGGGTGGGCCGTGCAAGACGACGTTGAGGCCCTTGCCTTTTCCTTGGATCACGTCGTCGATGGTCTTAGCGGCGTTGAAGCGGTGCGATGAGACGAGGCCTTTGAGGTTCTGCTTGATGCGATCTGGCAGAACGAGGGAGTCGAAGGCTTCCGGGTTCCATTTGATGTCCTGGATTCCGGCGAGGGAGAATTCAAGCCAGTGTTTCTCGGAGAAAGCGAAGCCTAGAACTACAGGTGAAGCGATGAGGAGTTCTTCCTCGGTGAAGACGTGGCATTTGTTGTCCGTGTCGTCTTCCACGCCATCGATCTTAGCTTCGGGGTGGGCGCCGGACTCTTGGTCGATGACGCTTTGCGGGACTTTGATGGGCCATTTCTTGCCCTTTTGGTCTTTCCACATGACCATGCGCATCTTGTCTTTCTCGGTGTCGGAGCCTTCTTCGGAGTCTTCGCAGCAGCAGTTGTCGGATTCGTCGCCAGAACCTTCCTCGTCTTGGTCCAGCTCGTCGTGCTTGATGTACGAGAGCTGGTAGTTGGGGTTGATGCGACGGAAGATTGCAGGGTCGACCATGACGCGGCCGCTGATGTTGAAGCGGATGACGCTGGTCTTGTGCTTCATGTACGCGATGCCCTTTTGTAGGCGGTAGCTCATACCCTGTAGAGCGACAAATTTCATGCCTCGCTGAATAAGCTGCTTGCGAATGCCCTGGCACAATGTTAGCAAAGTAAAAGAAAGCGCTGAAAACGCCCGTGCGGCTGTGTTAGAAAAGACTACTCACCTCCGGGTCCTTGTGATACTCCAACGGATACGCCGCCAGACTCGTAATCTTCTTGTGTCCTTTGAATGCCTGAATCTGCACCTGATGATCACCTAGTCCAAACGACTTGCCATCGTACTCCAGATATTTGCCATCCACAACCAGTGACTTAGCCTGCGTAAGCCAGCTCTCATACTCGTAGTTAGATTCCACCCTGAAGCACCGGGGATCGTCCTTGTTGCCGTACGTCGGCGTAAAAGCAATAGTGTTCGGCTTGAACAGGGCCCAAACGAGATCAAAAGTGATGGTGCCGGCCTTGAGCATTGGCTTCAGTGCTTTGCGTACAGAAGTGTAGTCCTCATCGAGGAACTTGAGCAGCAGCTTGCACTGCGCGACTTGCTGGGTGATAAGCTTCTTGGCCTTGGACTTACGCGCCTTCCTGATTTTTGGCTTTAGCTCCGTCTTGACGTAGGACTTGATCTCGCGATAGTAGTGGAATAGAGTGTGTGGGTCAACTTGTGGCGTGTCTTCAACGAGGCTGATCGACTTGCACTCCTTGAAGATCTCCTGAAGACAGTTCCGCAGGACCTTGGACTTGATGTCGACCTGCGTTTCCTGGTACTTGCCCTCCCAATTGAGGCGACGCCGCACGGTGAAGACGCAATCGAACTCGTCTTTGGCGTCCTTATTGCTTTCGACGAGTTTCCAGTCCCGGATCTTCATGTCAAAGACATGATCTACACGCTTGAACTCGAGCGCATTCTTCTTGACTGGCTTTTCGAGCGTGATTGCAACGGCCGATGCGGAAGCAGCGCTCTGCTGTAACTTCAAGCTTCGGAGAATATTGGTCACCTTCACGACTTGAGTATCGATGTCGTCGCCTGCAACTGGCGGTTCTAAGGGTGCAGCGGGTGGGACTGGCGCGTTGTCGGCGGCAGGTTCATCTTCTTCCGATGAAGAAATGTCGAGTGTCTTCGACTTCTTGCCCTTACGCTTGGCCTTGGCCTTTGTTCGCTTGCTTTTCGGCTTCTCGTCTTCAGAGCTTGACGAGCTGCTCGAAGAAGTAGTGATATCCGAGTCGCTATCATCGCTGGGTGTATCGACCTTCTTGCTCTTCTTCTTCGCGGCCTTGGCTTTGAGAGCCTTGCGGCGACTCTTCTTGTCTTCGACTTCAGACTCTGAGTTAGACTCTGACGAGCTATCGGAACTTGTGTCGTCACTGGTCGAGTCGTACTTCTTGCTCTTCTTCTTGCTCTTGGTCTTTGCTTTCTGCTTCTTTTTGGCTGCGGCGCGTTTGGTAGAGATTTTCTGCTTGCGCTGGCGGCTCGTCTTTGCGTCCTCCTCGCTGGTCTCAGAGTCGCTGTCGCTTTCCGCATCACTGCTGTCTGACGCAGAACTCTCCTCGACCTTCCGCTTGGATTTCTTCAGTGACCGCTTGGTCTTCTTGCCAACCCGTGGCTTTGTCGAGGTGACTACTTTGATCTGGACATTCTCGTTGGGTGGTGTAGGGACTGGTGTTTCTTCGCCATCCAGTAGCTGCGTCTCTTCGACTACTTGAGATTCGACGCTATCCTGCGCAGACTCCATCTTTGATGTGTCCCGCAAGGTGAGCTCGTCCGGCTCCGATGCTATTGACGGCGTTGGAACAATGACCGGTGACGAAGATGAAGTGTCTGATAGCTTCTGTTGTTTAGCTGTGTGTGAGATTGTCGCCTTCTTGGTGTTTTGGTCGTTCATGGATCACAACTGTAGGGGGCAATTTGGTTGTGTGGAAGATACGTGCTATTGATCGACCGTTTAGCGGAAGCGTGATATAGACCGTGGTGAGAGACTTGACGATACCAAGCTGGAGAAAGGTAAAGGCGCCCTCACGCACCTTTTTATCCGCGATAGCAAACGAAGAGCCGCATCTGCTGCCTAGCTTGAGCTCGGCTGGATATCGTCTGCAGTACGAATGCACAAACAGCTCACTCACCCAGCTCTAGCCTATCCCAAGCTCCACCTTGTATCTCGACGCGGTCAGATTTCTACCCCGCAATGCGATTCGTGGCGGCAGCAGGTAAACCCTGCGCCTGCCTTCGCCGGTGGCTTTGGTGTTGCGAGTAGCACAAGGCTGAACTTGTGAGACGACCTACCACAATCTAGAGCCCCCACCTATCATTATATTAGTCTTGCTCTTGATGGTTGGGGCCGTACATACCGGGTGTCAGCTACTCGAGCCGAGTCTGCTGCCTAACTCCTCACCACCCTTCAAACGTCTACAGAACTCGCTCGGTCAGGCTGGGTCGTATGAGCCGTTCGCATGAGGCTGGGGTGATTCGACACAACCGGTGAAGGATGGCCCAATGCGAATGCAGCTTGTTGCTCAGCCTTCTCAGCCTCGTCGACGGTTGCGCAGTTGCCACACGGTGCTCGCGCAATGGAACTCCGACGCTTGCAATGTCGCAATAGGAGTTTATTCCCTATTTGAACCTGTGTAAAGGAAAGTCATGTTGCTGACTGTGGGTGCCGGTCTTTATACAGGCGCGACTGTTTGGTGGCGTCGACACGCAGATGCAGCATGCCATGGGGATTCCGGCGCATCTTCGACGCTGTCGCATGTCATGCTCCGTTGACACTGCAGGTGGGTTTGTGTTCCCAAGACGCTGTCGAGTATGCATCCGGATCGTTCGTGTATCGAAGCTATTGGCCAGCTAGTGATGTAAGCAATCAAGCGCGCGACCAATCTCACCGCCCGAGGCCTGCAACAAGAGAAGCAGTTCAATCGTCCGCCTCACTTCAACCATCGTCGTGCTACGCCTGTACGATGCGATGCCGGAATACAGGTTCATGGTGACAGAATATGTGTTACTCCAACAGCAGGTGGTATATCTAAGTAAAGCAACCCAAAGAGCTCCCATGAGACCCAGCAGCATACATACTGCGTCCGGCAGAATCCCATGCGCCTCAAGTGTCAACGCCACGCCACGCCAATGCATGTTGCACCATGCATCATGTATAGAGGCACGTCGCGTGCACCGCTCCTATACGCTGTACTAAGCGCCGACCTCGCTTCCGATCTTGCATGCATGTTGGCTTCACTTTCCTCGAGTCCTCGCTGCCGTGCACGGAGGATCTTGTATCTTCTCAGTCACCACCAATTGCGTTCAGTGTCCTAAGGGTTGACACAGTAGATACGAGCACTTTCGTATGCACCCGTAAGAAGCGACGCCAGTATCATGAGTTCGGCTTCCTCTTTGCCATGTGGCCCAGCGCGTGCTCTTTCATGTTCTTCATCTCTGACTCCGGCCGGCCATCTGGCAGCTCGCTAGTGGATGGAGCACCCGAGACGTGATATTTCAGGTTCTGCACGATACCTGCGACGCTGTCTCCGCTCGTGTGCGACCCAGTTGTGCCAGTATCATGTTCGCGCGATCTTCCATCGACATTAGCGTCCGAGCCGTCAACTTGGCTTGGCAGCAGGGTTCCTTCCGAACCGCCTCCGCTCCCACTGGCTGCCGTGCTGGTCCTGGTGCTCATCGGTCCATGAATCTTTTGCTCACCATTTGGACCATGCGCGCGTACGGCTGCTGTGTCGCTGTCATCACTATCTTTCCTGCCTGGAGCGCTGACTATGTTTGGCTTCTTCTCGTTCTGGCTGCGAACGCTGTTCGCTTTGCTGAGGTTCGACTGCGAATTCTCGGGACTTGCAGTGCGGAGACCCAAGTCTTTACCTTCGCCTGGCTCAACACCTTTTGCGCCGTGCCAGTCTGCTGGACTGGACTGCTTCACCTCTTCGCCTTCGCCTGGCTCTGTAATGATTACGCCCGGTCGTCCCTCGTCCGCGGTCAGCGCTCGCCACACTACTGCGATTCGCTCAAAGGCCTGTGTGCCTTTCCGCGACGAGCCTTTTATGCCGTCCATGGCATCCCACGAGATTTGGAACATGCCTGACTCGTCCGCTTTGCCGACTTGCTCGGGGCCGTTGCCCTCGAAGTATGCGTTGAACCATACGTGAGCAACGGCAGTGACCATAGTGAGGTCAAATGCTGCGTTGTTTCGACGTTCGACGTCAATATTGATGTCGTTGGTAGGGAGGACTACGCGATTTGTGGGACGAAAGACGACGTCGCCGGTGCCGAGTTGTAGGCTTTCTCCAGACACCTTTCTTGAGGCAGACGCTCCATCGAGGCTTGCTTTCTGGGCTTCCTTGTCCAGCGAGGATGTGCTAGCGTTCTTTGAGCCCTCTACGCTCTTGGAGTCCTTCTTGCCTCCACCACTACCGAAGCCGTTCTTGTACAAGACTTCCTGCACTGCTTGCGCCATACCTGTGGTCTTGACTTCGCCACGCACAACCTCTCGCTCGTCTCTGGTGAAGGTGTGAAAGCTCTTGATGACCTTGCCGTCTTCCACGAAGCCCTCGATCTGTATCTTGACGCCGTCTCTGAGGCCCCAACAGTGCACCTCCATGATCTCCACCTGTCTCTCCACGTACAGCTTGCCGTGCTTTGCCCAGCGGTCGACATAGCCGATCCACCGCAGCTGACTAGGTATACTAACTCCCTTGCCCATGTTCGGTCGCATGCGCCGCTCGGTGAAGCGGTTGAGCGCCTTCTGGATCGTCCAGCCCTCCTCGCTGATGAGGTAGCTGCAACTGGCTGTCCCTGATCGCCCCTTCCCGGCTTTGCAGTGCACCACGACAACCCTGTTTCTGTTCGCGTGCAGCCAGTTGCGCATGCTAGCCATGATGTTCGGTATCAGCGCGAAGGGTGGCGGATGGTGGTCGGGAAATGGATAGTGGTATACGCGGCCGTACACCTCTGAGTCTGGATAGCCCGTCCCTTCTGCGCGGAACTCCCATATTGCCCAGTCGTCGCCATGTTTCGAGTCGAGGAACTTGACGAGCGAGTCGAGCGGGTTGCGGTATGCGCGCTGCGGGTATGTGCCGCTGGGCCCAGACGTTGCGATGACTGAAGCTGATCAGCATGCGACCAATACACATGGCCGTGTGAAGTTTGTACTGTTGTCTGTTACATAGCAGAGATCGAGGCCGGCTTCAGCGTGCCTGGCGCGTGGCCCGGCTACTATCTGGCGCAATAACGAGGCCTGGCTTGTGTCAATTTGAACTCCACCGTGGGCATACAGATATAGGGCATACCATCAACAGCAGCTGTCTAACAAGGATGCAGTATCTACTTCGGAGGTATTGCGCATGGCGATCGTCAAGATGTGGATGCACATTGCAAGACTGAATGGACCCTACGTCACCCAGCCGCGCTAATCTAGCAGTGCCAAGATCGCCCTGCATTTTGAGAGATGAGACTTGATCTCGGTCCAACTTTCCCAGTGGACTCACGCGACGACGACGCGAAGCTCAGATTTTAGACATGTTTTGAATACTTGCAGCCACCGACATAGTGAGCATCTGTGGCCCCTCCCGCCTTGTTTTCGAGATGTCGCTGATAGGCTGCTAGAAGAGTGCTTTATCATTGTAGGCCATCCAAGCGAGCTGGAAAATGTTCGTGTGCACTTCACAATCATCACTCAAGATGCACTTACAGTCCGCATTATTATTCTGTGCAGCGGCCGTACAGTGCATGTGTTGGTATTCATTTCATCAAGAAGCTTGGCCGAGGAAAGAGACGGAGTGTTTGGTATAATCGCAAGCGAGATTATCTATTGCCCTCCTTCATTGCCAGCCGCTTTCATTCGCTTCCATTTGCCTTCATGAAGCTAATCTCCGAATCGCCATATTACCTCCTCCTCCAGGATAGTCGACTCCATATCGATCTATGCGAATTTTGACGGCGGAGCATGCTCACTCGTATTCTCTATGTTGGAGTCAGTAAGCAGGCTTGGGAGACCGAAAGGAAGATCTACATTACCTCTGTTATCTCAGCCTCCAGCTCCATCAGTTCGTGCTCCAGCTCATGCGCCTCACGCCGTTTCTGCCGCTCATCCCGAAATTGCAGTACCCCAACGAGCAATGACAGCAGTGCAATCAGCACGGCTACACCTGCTATCACAGTTCCGGGAAGCTCTTGTGTGTCTCTGACATCGAGGTCGGTGATGGCAGGAGAGATGATTGAGGGTACTGGCGTGTTGGTCGAAGTCGCGTAAGGACGCACAACGTCTTCGACTATACGAGGTACTGGCATGACTGTAGGCGCCTGGAACTCGTCTTCGGCGGGTATGCAACCGTGGACTTCGTCGCGGCTGCGAGGTTGGTGATGCTGGCCTTGAAGAAAGAGTTGCTGATGGTGCGAAGATCAACTTGTTAGTAAAGAGGAGGAAGAGATTGTGGGCGAAACCAAGAAGGAATAGTTGGGGAAGTTCAAGGTTTTTCGAAGGTGTGATCTTGAGTGGTGAACAAAGTACTGGTGCCAGTCGTAGGGTCTGCTATTAGAGTGGTCGAAGTGCGGACTGTGGTCGCATGGTTCTTATATGCCATCGAGTTTTTAAGCCACAGCCTACTGGCTTCCTCACTACGCGTCACCAATCGTGTGGTTGGGCCGCTTGACTGATCCCACGGCTTGATCATAGCCGGGGAAAAGTCATTGATCGCTCTGCATTGCGCTTCTACTGTCACTGGCCGAATATCAGTCTGATAGGGGTCGCACTCGTTGCACAACACTTCCCGCGTCAGGTTGTGGCATCTGGTCCTGCATCAACGAATCCAGTGCGATGAGTGCGGCCGTCTTGTGTTTGGATCGCTTACCTGTGGCTGCAGCAAATCCACGAAAAGGTCTTGGCTGTCAATAACCTATTTCACCGTACAGCGGTACGCTTCCACGAAGATGCGGTGGCGGGCAACAGTTGATCTTATCGCACTGCAGTGCGCTCCTGCTACTATTGGGTGGATGTCAAGCCGACTCGGTATCCCAACCATAGCCACAGGGGCGCTGATACTTCCTCTGCATGCACAGACACAGTGCCCGAGTGCGAGAGCGACAGGATTGGTTTACCACATTCTTCAGCTGCAGATCCTGTTCGTTCCACCGGTCAGGCTGGACTAGAACAGCGAGTTCAACTTGCGCACTGAGTGCGAGAGGGCGATGATTGGTACAAATTTTGGCCACGGGCTGGCCACCCGGGGAGGCTGAGCCGTCTTCGCCAGCCGTCGCACTGCAGTGCGTCGCGCACATAACTGGAGAACGCCCGCGCATCTGCTGCCTGGCTGATACTCCAACAACTTTCTAACTCGAAACTCCTCATCTCGAACGCCGAAATAGCGTTCATGGCGTCTCAGCATCCCATCAGCAAGATTCCTTCCGCGATCACACCAAGACCCAAGCGAGCACCACGCGAGAAGCTGAGCTACCTGAAATGCACCTTTTGTCGGAAAGCTAAAGTAAAGGTATCAAGTCGACTTCGACTTGCATTGAGTAGCAATGCTCACGAACGCTCCAGTGTCTACCCGACAAACAGCGACGTTGGCCACACGAGAAGTGCATTCGGTGCATCTCTAAGAAGCTTGAGTGCTCTGCGCCACAGCAAGCAAGCGTTTCGCGAGACTCAAATAGTTTGCAGCTGCACACTGCCATTAGAATTGAACACGACTATGCGGGAGGTCTGGATAAGAGCAATGATCGCAGTCTGGCCGACGATGCGTAAGTCAAAGGCATCCTTCTGACTGACCAGTATTGACCGACTCAGTTTAACGCTTTTGAGCATCCAACACATGCTACAAGTAGCTATTGAAGAGATGCATGAGTGCCTCACCGAGGCATTTCTACCCCTCCAGGAGCACCGTTTGGGCACACTCCTCCGTGATCTCACCGCTGGTGAAGATGAGTATGACACAGCCAGAACGCTCTGTGAGCTCATCAAAGAGATCAAAATCAAGCTCAAAAACGAAATGCCACCTAGCGTTCATGTAATGCTACTCGAAGCTAGCCAAGACCTCGCCTTCATGCTACCAACAAGGACACAGTCGTACCTCGGATCTGGAGCTGCGACTAAGGGACATCGGTCCTTTGCATACGTCTTGCAGCTGTCCAAGGTACGCAGGGGCGGAGTACTGGAATTGAAAGAGCTACAGACATTGCGTCTAAACCGAAGAGCTTTCTCAGAGGGATGGAGCGAAGCCTTCAAAGCATTCGATCTACACGAGACTACTGCTTGTGGGGAGCTCGAAGACACCGGAGTTAATCTAATGGATACTCAATTCCTCACGCCTAAGGGGTTGTTGAAGATTCCGTCAATCCTGGAGGATGTTCGTGAAGACGGGCGTATGGATATCCTCGGCCGTTCCGTTGCACACGTGATGCATGATGCAGGCATTCGAGAACCTTGGCCAGAAAGTGCGTTGTTTGAGGAAGACCGGATGGGCCATAGCTCCTTGCACTTAGCCTGCATACGGAAGGATTCCGCTTTACTGAAACAATGCGTGGCGAACGAACCTATGCAACTTAACAGGCCGGGACACTGGTTTTGTTTCTCTCCTATAGCTTACGCAGTCATCCATGGATATCTCGAGCCACTGGTAGCACTAAGAGAGCACGACGAAGACGTGTTTCGGGAAGCTATGTTTTTTCAGGACTTTTATGAATTCGCTTCCATGCATCTGGCCGCTGCCGCTGGCCAGGTCAACATTGTCCAATATCTCCTTGAACATCTAGAAACCTTTGATCTAATATACGCCAAAGACGACGCTGGTAGGCTTCCATGCCATTACGCGGCAGAAGCTGGTCATCTCGAAATGCTAGATCTGTTGCTAGCGCAGGATTACAGCAGTCTCGACAGAACGGACATATGGGGACACTCGCTAATGTGGTACGCTCAAAAAGGAGGCCATGCCAACATTCTGGAACGCCTCAACGAACTTGAGAAAGAATACCCGCCATCTTCACCGCTTTCCACATCGACCTCAGACACATCAACGTAGGTTTCTACACCTCAGTACATATACCATCTGGGTCGGCCGCGGGGAGCTCGATACGATCGTCGCCATCAGATCTGGCGAACCCCGCATCGGATCTAGACAGCGCCGCAGGTCCGTGGTGGTTACCAAGATCTTGTCCCATCAGTACATGTGCCAGCAAGCTGCAAATCCATCTACACACGCCTCTCGCTCCTTTCCGATGGATCATCCAGAACAACCATCCACACACGACCCGTTTTATTGTTGATTCGTCTGACCTGCGAACGGAATCCGTGGATCGATTTCGCGCATCGTAACAGCAACAACGATGGATGGCAAACCTGCAGGTCCGGTGTGCTATGGACGCATCTTCAAAAGTAGTGAATCGCTTAGGTATGTTCATACCCAGCTTCAGGAGCACTGGATGTCGCTGATTGCCTAGTTACCATGCAACTCACAATCATGAGCGTTTCAAATGCTTGTTTTGCAACGATGCTCGCTTTACGAAAAGTGATATTGGACGGTATATCGTAGTCGCTCACCAAGGACTGGCGTAGAGATGGAAATGTCAGATGGATGGTTGCAAACCGTTAATCGACTTCAATTCTTCTATAGGATAAATCGTAGCTCGACTTGGGGCACGATCGCTCCGCGGCGGCAGGAATAGCTAGAGCCGAGTTTGTCACAATAGACTCGTTGATGGAAACAAACAGAAGACATACTCTCAAGCTTTGCTCCCGAATCGTATCCGTGCTTATGGCCCGCTGCAGCTTTCAGCAGCGGGACTGTCAATAGGTAATCACTGTATGAACCTGCTGCGCAAGCAGCGCCGGTGTCTTGGATCTCTGGGCATTGCTTCTTGAATTTCTTGGCATTTGCTCCCGAGATCTTGAGTCTCTGGGCAAACCCGTTGTCCAGGACCTTTCGCCGTCAGAATTTCAACATTCAAGCGCTTGGCTGGCGACAGGCTGACAATCGTGCATGCCTCTGATAGGCTTCTAAGCATGTTGGTGGCATGGCTAGGCGACATCGGGACTGACAAGTTCAAACCACCGCCACGCACCGTGCTGCGGAGTGCCGAGGAAGGCTCAGGCCTACGAAAGTCTTGTCCGCTCGGTGATGAAATGACGCACCAAGCAAGGCAAAACATACACAGCCCAAAGATCGAACGGATATGCTGGTGTTTAAAGA
>Ga0265798_10001555_pt1 | contig 35541 bp, 38 predicted proteins | sample P3T30metagenome_FD_192430 | JGI IMG/M metagenome (GOLD analysis project Ga0265798, IMG submission 192430) | Plant litter microbial communities from East Loma Ridge, Irvine, California - P3 T30 | ecosystem: Environmental > Terrestrial > Plant litter > Unclassified | place: USA: California...
GCGGTAGGCAAGCGGCGGTAGGCAAGCGGCGCTTAATTCGTGCAGATAGTAGTTGCCGCTGGCGCGGCAGTGGAGGTACAACCTCCACGCTAAAACCAGGCACGAGTTACGCTGCGCTAAACTCGCGCCAGTATAGGCCGGCCTAGCGCACCAGCAGGGTGCTTATGAAGTCCCCAGCGTAATTACTTTGTGGCCCGGGCTATTCACCCCGCACTATGTCGCTAAAAATACAGATTCGCCTGGGCGTGCTGCTCATGCTTGGGCTGCTGCTGGGGCTGAGCTCCTACGTTATCCTCACCATTCACCGGCTCGAAACCGAGACGCCCAGCGTGCAGCAAACCAACGCGCTGGCGGCCCAGCGGGCAGTGTATCTGTTTTTGATAATCAGCATTCTGCTGGGGATTTACCTGATGGTGCGGCTGCCACGCCTCGTCACGCGGCCGCTCACGCGCCTCACCGCCGATGTGGAGCGCGTGGCCGCCCCCGGCCCCGTCACCCGCGTGGCCGTGACTCGCAACAACGAGGTGGGCCACGTAGCGGCGGCCGTCAACCGGGTGCTGCGCCAGGCCGAAGACGAGCGCCGCACCACCCTGGCCGAGCTTATTACCCAGCGCAACCGCACCGATAGCCTCGTGCGCGGCCTCGACGAGGGCTTGCTGCTCATCGACCAGCACGGCCTCATTGTGCTGGCCAACCCCGTGGCTTGCCTGCTACTGGGCCAGCCCGCCAAAACCCTGCTTCACCAGCCCGCCACCGAGGTAGCCCGCCACAACGAGATGCTGCGCGAGTGGCTGCGCGCCCTCGACGCCCCCGCCGCGGCCCCCGCGCCCGAGGCGCTGGCCGAGGCTAGCCGCCCCGCTGGCCCCGTATTCATGGTGCGGCCGCACGGCGAAAACCTGCACTACCAGCTCACGGTGAGCGAGGTGACGGAGCTGAACGAGGAATTGAAAAAGGCGGTGCCCGCCGGCCACGTCTTTTGCCTGCGCGACGTGTCGGCCTTCAAAAACCTCGACCAGGTGAAGTCGGAGTTTCTAGCCACGATTTCGCACGAGCTGAAAACGCCGCTGGCTAGCATCAACCTCAGCCTGATGCTGATGCAGGACGAGCGCCTCAATGCGGCCCGGCGCCAGGAAATAGCGGGCGGCATCCGGGCCGAAACCCAGCGCTTGCTGGGCATGGTAGGCCAGCTCATCGAGATATCGCGCCTGGATGCGGGCAAGGAAATCCGCCTCAACCTGGCCCCCGTGCCGCTGGCCGAAGTAGTGCGCTACGCCACCGACACGGTGCGCGCCCAGCTCACCGACCGCAACTTGCAGCTGGCCGTGCACCTGGCCGTGCCCCTCCCGCAGGCCCTGGCCGATGAGGAGAAAACAACCTGGGTACTCATCAACCTCTTGTCCAACGCCATTCGCTACTCGCCGCACGGGGCGGCGCTCACCATCAAGGTGGTGCCGTGGGGCGAGATGGTGCAGCTGAGCGTGGAGGACCAGGGGCCGGGCATTGCCAAGGAATATCACCAGCGCATTTTTCAGCGCTTCGGCGGCGTGGTGGGGCCGGCGGGCCAGTCGCGCGGCAGCTCGGGGCTGGGGCTGAGTATTTCGCGGGAGTTTATTACGGCCCAGGGTGGGCAGCTGTGGGTCGAGAGCCAGCTGGGCGCGGGCAGCTGCTTCACCTTCACGCTACCAGCGGCGGGATAACGCGTTGCTACTTAGCATTGCATTGCCCCGCTTGTGCTTGGGGGCGCAACGAAGCGGAGCGCGGCAAGCTTGTCCTGCCCGCTTGGGTTGCTAGCCTGGCGATGAGCGAAAGCTTACCGCGCTTCACTGCGTTGCGCCCGCAAGCACAAGCGGGGGCACGGCAGCTATAAGATTAGCACGCGGCCCTACGCCGCCGCCCGGCCCAGCTGGCAGCGCTGACACTGCGTGAGCCAGGCCGTGAGCGGGCCTTCTTCCGAGAAAAAAGCTACCTGGTTGGTACTGGCCGTGGGGCTACCCAGCTGGGCGAGCAGGCTAGGCGAGAGCAGGTAGCCCAGGCACACGGGGCCATTGAGGCGCTGGGCAGCGCTGGCTAGAAAGTCGGCGGTGAGCCAGCGGCGGTCGGCCTCGTCGGGGGCGTTGCGGCTGCGCAAATCGACTTGCCAGCACGCGCAATCCACTTCCCGCGCCAGGCGCAGAATGGCGTAGTAGCCCTGCCGCAGCTCGGCCGCCGACACCGGGCGGCGCCAACGCGCCACCAGCACTTGCATGTCGGGGCGGTAGCGCAGCTCCAGAAAGTCGGCTTCCGGCTGGAGGTAGTGGGGAGGGGGCACGGCAGTCATGGGCAGCGGGGGTAAGACTACTAGGCAGAGGTGGTTTCGGCGGCGAAGGTTGCCCGGGGTTTGGCCGCGTGGGCGCTTTGTTCGGCCGGCGGCGGGGCTTTCTAGACCAATGGGGCGTTTTCTTCGGCTAGTGATGGCACCAAAGTAGTGCCCCAAGCTGTAGCCTGCGTGAGCCCGCCGCCGCACTGCTACGAGCCGCCCAGTAGCGCGGGCTTTGTAGTCCGCGAGCACCGGATATTATTACTCGCGGACTAAAAGTCCGCACTACTTCCGGCTTATTTTGCCTTTATGATTCGTCGCTTTTTGCCCCTGCTACTTACCTTTTCCAGTATGCTGCCAGCCGCGCTGGCCCAAGCTCCACCCAACATCAAAATCCGCAACACGCCTCCTCCCTCAGCTGCCTACCCCGACGCCGCCCGCTACCCACTCAGCCAGTATCCCTTTTACCAAGGGCCTGATTTGGGGCTGACCTTCGACCACCAGGGCCAGGGCACCCTGCGCGTGTGGGCCCCCACCGCAGATGCCCTGCGCCTGCGCCTCTACGTGGCCGGCGCGGGCGGCGCGGCCACCGCTACCCACGCGCTGGCCCGCAGCACCAGCGGCACCTGGGCGCTTACGCTGCCAGCCGGCACCACCGGCTTCTACACCGTGCAGGCCACCATCGGGGGCCGGGCTATGGCCGAGGTTGCCGACCCCTACGCCCGCGCCGTGGGCGTAAACGGCCGCCGGGGCGCCTGGCTCGACCCGGCCACCGCCGCCCCCGCTGGCTGGGCCGAAGACCTGCGCCCCAAAATGGGTGCCCCCACCGACATCGTCATCGGTGAAGTGAGCGTGCGCGATATCTCGGCCAGCCCGCAGGCGGGCATCCGGCACAGGGGCCAGTTTTTGGGCCTCACCGAGCCGGGCACCACGGGGCCGGGCGGCGTGCGCACCGGCCTTAGCCACTTGCAGGAGCTGGGCATCACGCATGTACACCTGCTGCCCGTAAATGATTTTGCGGCCATCGACGAAAGCCTGCCGGCTAGCCCGGCGCGCTACAGCTGGGGCTACGACCCGCTTAATTATTTCGTGCCCGAAGGCTCGTACGCCACCTCCGCTACCGACCCGGCGGCGCGCATCCGCGAGTTTAAGCAGGCGGTGCAGGCCCTGCACGACCACCACCTGCGCGTGGTGGCCGATGTGGTCTTCAACCACGTAGCCGACGCGGGTACCAGCGCTTTTGAGCAGCTCGTGCCCGGCTACTACTTCCGCCACACGGCCGATGGCCAGCTCGCCAATGCCACCGCCTGCGGCAACGAAGTGGCCTCCGAGCGCCCAATGGTGCGCAAGCTCATCGTGGATGCCGTGAGCCACTGGGCCCGCGAGTACCACGTCGATGGCTTTCGCTTCGACCTCATGGGCGTGCTCGATACCGAGACGATGCGCGCCGTGCGCGTGGCCCTCGACCAGCAAGACCACAGCATCTTCGTCTACGGCGAGGGCTGGGCGGCCGGCCCCAGCCCCTTACCCGAAGCCCAGCGCGCCGTGAAGGCCAACGTAGCCCACCTGCCCCGCATCGCGGCCTTTGGCGACGAGCTGCGCGATGGCGTGAAGGGCCACTACGCCCACCACGCCGAGGCGGGCTTCGTGGGGGGGCAGCCGGGCCTGGAGGAAAGTGTGAAATTTGGCATCGTGGCGGCCACGCCGCACCCGCAGCTCGATTATACCAAGGTCAATTATAGCAAGGCGCCCTGGGCCAGCCAGCCTAGCCAGGCCCTCAACTACGTAGCCTGCCACGACGACCGCGTGCTCTGGGATAAGCTCGCCAGCGCCAACCCCACCGCTACCGAGGCCGAGCTCATTCAGCTGGATGCCCTGTGCAATACCATCGTATTCACGTCGCAGGGCGTGCCGTTTCTGCCCATCGGCGACGAGTTTTTGCGCACCAAGCAAGGCGCGGCCAACTCCTACAACCTGCCCGATAGCGTGAACCAACTCGACTGGGGCCGCAAGGCGCAGTACCGGGCCGTGTTCACCTTCTACCGCCAGCTGCTGGCCCTGCGCAAGGCCCACCCCGCCTTCCGCCTGCCCACCCAGGAGCTGATAGCGCAGCACCTGGCGTTTTTGCCCGGCCTGCCCGCCGGCACCATCGGCTACCAGCTCAAGAGCCACGCGGGCGGCGATGCCTGGCAAACCATCACCGTGCTCTTCAACGGCCAGCGCCAGCCCGCTACCGTGCCCGTGCCGGCCGGTAGCTACCGGGTGGTGGTGCGCGGCCTGGAAATCAACCAAGGCGGCCTCGGCGAGCCGCTCGCCGCTGGCGCGGCCGGCGTGTCGCTGGCCCCCACCTCGGCGCTGCTACTCGTGCAGTAGCGGCCGGGCAGCGTGTAGGCCTATTTATGCTTGCGGGGAATAAGTCTACAGGCCTGTAGACTTATTCCCCGCAAGCATAAATAGGCCTACAGGTTTTTATACCCCGAAAGTGGCTTTACGAGTAGCAAGGGGCACTAATTGACAGCCAACGTGCTCGATTCCTGGGCTGCATTATTGGTGGTACCGGCCGTGACCCAGGCGATGATGCTCTTGATTTGCTTGTCGGAGAGCTGCGGAAAAGCCGGCATCTGCTGCTTGCCGTTGTCCTCGAATATTTTCACGGCGTACTCGTCGCCGGTGGCAATGACTTTGCTGGAGTTTTTCACCCACGGAATCAGCCACCCAATGCTGCGCCGCTTGCTGATGCCAGCCAGTGCCGGCCCCACCACCTTGTCGTTGATGGCGTGGCACTGGGCGCAGTTGTTTTTGAACAGGGCATCGCCCTCGGCAATTGCCGCCGCCTCTTCGGCCGAGGCGGGCACGTAGGCAACGGCTTGGGCGGTGCTGTCGCCCGGATAGCTTATGTCGCCAGCGGTAGGCATTCCCTGCTCGGCAACGTCCCCTTCGGCGGGCGCCACGTTGACCAGGCCACCCATGCTGAGCGCCAGAAAACCAATTAGCAACACGATGAGGCCCATTCCGAGGGAAAGGGCAAAGGCGGCGGGATTCGGGCGCATGGCGGTGAGGGGGTTAGCGATAAGGAAAAGTCCTCAGTAACAACCCCACCGCCCAGCTTTTGCTTACGGTAAAAGCGTTTTTTTCAGGAAATATTCACGCCTGCTGCCAGGCCGGCGCTAGCGCACCTGGCGGCCCTTCCAGCGGTAGCCCTGGCGGCGCTGCCCGGCCAGGCCCACGGCCAGCGCATAGGGCGCGTAGAGCAGCTGCAAGGGCAGCAGCCAGGCTAGCCAGCGGCGGCGGCGCAACAGCCCCAGCAAGGGCCACAGCAGCCAGGCATCGGCCCCCAGCTTGAGCGCCCAGGCGGCGGCCACCCACGGCCCCAGGGCCGGCCAGGCCACTCCCAAAACCACGGCCCCGGCCAGGCTCACATTGGCCCCCACCACCAGCAGGGCCAGCTGGCGCGGGGCGGCCGAGCGGTAGTGCGGGTACTTGCTGGCCCAGCGCACGCGCTGCCGCAGCAGCGCCCGCAGGGTGGCGGGCGCGGGGGTATCTACCACGGCGGCGGGCTGGGCCAGAAAGCGCACCCCGGCCGGGTAGCGCCGGTGGATTTTGTGGAGCAAAAACTCGTCGTCGCCGCTGGCCAGGCCGTGGTTGTCGGCGTAGCCACCCACTTCGTGAAACGTAGTGCGGCGATAAGCCAGGTTGGCGCCGTTGCACATGGTGGGGCGGCCCCGGGCAATGCAGCCCGCCCCCACCCCCACCAGCCCGGCAAACTCCAGCCCCAGCAGGCCATCAAACCACGCCCCGCCCGGCGTGAGGCGCACCGGCCCGCTGATGAAGTGTAGCGCGGGCTGCCGGGCTAGCAGGGCGGCGTAGGCGGCCAGCCAGCCGGGGCCGGGGCGGCAATCGGCGTCGGTGGCCACCACCCACAGGGCGCGGGCCTGGGCCTCGGCGGCGGCCAGGGCGGCTTTTTTGCCGGTGGCGCCGGGTGGCAGGCTGATAAGACGCAGGGCAAACGGCGCAGCCGGGCCAGCGGCCCGCACCAGGGCGGCGGTGCCATCGGTGGAGTGGTCGTCGATAAGCAGCACTTCGAACTGCGACGGGGCCAGGGTTTGGGCGCGCAGCGCGGCCAGCAAGTGGGGCAGCGCGGCGGCCTCGTCGCGGGCGGCGATGAGCACGGAAAAGAGCGGGGCGGCTGGGGGTACTTCACGCCCTAGCGGCACCTCACCCGCTAGCCTCCCCTCTTTTTTGGAGAGGGGGCTAGCGGGTGAGGTGCCGCTAGGGCATGCTGTAAGCGTTAATCCTCCCCGCAGCCAGGTCCACACCGCCGCGTACAGCGCCGGCCCCAGCAGCAGCAGTAATCCCAGCGCCACTACCATATCAGCGGCGCTGTTTTTCGCGCAGCACCCGCAGGCCGGGCAGCAGCAGCAAGCCCAGCGCGCTAGGCAGCGCAATGTTGATAACCCACAGGCTTAGGCTGGCGCTCAGCACCGGCAGCGCGGGCTGGCCCAACAAGCCAAAAAGGTGCGTGGCCGACAGCTCGCGCACGCCCACATCGGCCAGGGCATTGAGCGAGGGCACTAGCGACTTGAACAGGAACGTGCCCGCCACCGCCGCCACCGCCGGCCCCAGCGGCCCGCGCACCCCGTAGGCATACAGCAGCAGCAAAAACTGCCCGCAAAACACCGCGTAGCGCAGCCCCGAAATGCCCAGCACCGCGTGCAGCTCGGCGGCCGGGTAGGTGGGCATCACGGCCAGGTAGCGCCGAAAGCGCCGTAGGGGCTTCACCAGGCCCAGCGCCGCCAGCAGCAGCCGCGAGCGGTAGAGCGGCAGCAGGGCCGCCGCACCGCCCAGCCCGGCCGCCACCGCCACGCCCACCTGCGCCGCCGGGTAGCCGGCCAGGTAAAAGCGCAGGAGAAAATACAGCAGCCCCGCCCCGCCAGCCAGCACGGTAGCCACCAGCTGCGCATAGCGCCCCAAAAACACCGCCCCCACCGCTTCTAGCCGGCGCCGGGCGTGCAGCTCCAGGATGCGGGCGGCGTAGTCGCCCACCCTGTTGGGGGTGGCAAAGCCCAGCGTGAGGCCCAGCAGCACCGCCCGCAGGCTGCGCCAGTAGGAGTGGCTGGGCTCTAGGTGGCGGGCTAGCCGCTGCCATTTCCAGGCTTCCAGGCCCCAGTTGAGGGGCACCAGGGCCAGGGCCAGCAGCACCGGGCCGCGCCCCGCGCCGGTGAGCGTGGCCGCCACCAGCCGCCGCCAGGCGGCTGCCGTGTCGGGCGCCCCGAATACTGAGTGGTAGAGGAGAGCCAGCGTGAGCAGGCTAACGCCGATTTTGGCTAATAACACCCAGCGGGGGCCGCGCCGGGGCGCATTGGGCGGGGTTGGGGCGTAACTTTGGGCTAGATGGCCGTTTCCCGCACCTTGCCCCCCCCCGCTCCTATCCAGCGGCTCCCCCCGGCCGAGAAGGTCATCATGGGCGTCGACCCCGGCACCCAGATTATGGGCTACGCCGTCATTGAGGTGCGCGGGCAGCAGGTGAAGGTGCTGCAATACGACGTCATCAATATGAAGGCTCTGGGTACGAATCACGCCGTAAAGCTAAAGCGGATTTTCACCCGCATGCTGGAGCTCATTGATGAGTTCTTGCCCGATGAGCTGGCCATCGAGGCCCCGTTCTACGGCGTCAACGTGCAGAGTATGCTCAAGCTGGGCCGGGCGCAGGGCGTGGCCATCGCCGCCTGCCTCTCGCGCGACATCCCGTTTGTGGAGTACGCGCCCACCAAGGTCAAGCAGGCCGTCACCGGCTCGGGCGCGGCCGATAAGGAGCAGGTGGCCCGCATGCTGCGCCAAACCCTGGAGCTGCCGCCCATCGAAGAAGCCCCCAAGTTTCTGGATGCCACCGATGCGCTGGCCGTGGCCCTGTGCCACCACTACCAGCAGGGCAACAATGTGAAGGCCGGCAGCAAGAGCTGGGGCAAGTTTTTGGAGGACAACCCCGGCCGCAAGCTGGCCGCCACCACCACGCGCAAAAAAGCGGCTGCGCCCAAGCTCAAGTAGCTACCACCCCTCCCTGTTCGTGGCCGCCCCCAGTCCCGAACGGGCAGGAACCGCCGTTGGCGTACGAAAAGTGGTTATTCAAAGAAACCACTGCACTAGCTGGGTGAGGCGCAGTACATTTGCACAAGTAAAGTTTTTCTACTTAATGTGCAACTCGGCCCGCGCCGTTACGTATCCGCTCTGCTATGTTTTCTTTCACCGCCGCCCAGCTTCGCTACTATACCGCCGCCGTTTTTCTGGCTATGCCGCTGCTGCTGGCGGGCCAGGCCACAGCAGCTCCCGCCACCGAAAATCCGCCGGTTACTAAAAATACCCGCCCAACGGCCTCCAAAGGCGCTACAGGGCCAGCTACCCAGGCCAGCAAGCCCGCTACCCTGCCCGTGGCAGCGGCCCTGCCGGCTAGCCCCGCCGCCCCCCAAACCGTGCAGCTCAAAGGCATTGTGCTAGCCGCCGATGGCCGGCCCTGCGCCGGGGCCAGCGTGTATCCCGCCGGCGCTCCGCGCCAATTAGTAGTGACCGATGCCCAGGGTGCCTTTGCGCTGCCCGTGCCCGCCGGCGGGGCCGTGTCGCTGCGCGTCGAGTACTTTGGGGAAGGCAGCAGCCGGGTAGAGGTGCCCTCGCCGGGCACCGCTCTGGTGCGCGTTACCCTCGGCCAGTAGCCTTTAGCGGCCCCGGCCGTTCCTTACGAAGCCTTCTTTCTGGTGCGGAGAGAAGGCTTTTTCTTTTTATCAAGCGCAAGGCTAGCCGCAGAAGCTAACCCTAGCAGCTACGCCTGCGAGCCGGGTTATTCCTTACCACTCTGCGAATGTGCTGCCGCCCAGCGCCCCGGCGCATAGACAGGTGGGCAGAATCGTTCAGCGAGCAAAATGGACCATTCGCACAAATTATAGCACTGATATAAGTGCTACGGCTACTTTTGAGCTGTGGCCTGCCCAGTCGCTTTTTTTTATAAGTATCAGGTTTATCACGCACGCTCCTATGCTACGTCGCTGCTCTGCTTTCGCCATTCTTGTTGCCTTGCCGCTGCTAGCCGGGGCGGCCGCTAGCCCGCGTTTGATGGGCCTCACGGGCGTAGTGCTCGGGGCCGATGGCTTGCCCGGCCCCGGCGACTGCGTTTTTCCAACGGCTACTCCCCGGCAAGTCGCCGTTACCAACGCGGAAGGGGCTTTTCAGCTGCAAGTGCCGGCTCGCACGGCCTTTAGCCTCCAGGCTGAGGTGGGGCGGGGCAGCAGCCGGGTAGCTATTGCCGGTGAGTCGGCGCAGCCCGTACGTATCATTCTGGGATGCTAAGTCCTTCATTGCCTGAATAGCCCAGTTGGCCAAAGCCTCTTTTCTGCCGTGAAAGGGGCTTTTACTGCGTAAATAACCCCTAAATTTAGCGGCGGTGAGGCAGCTATTTTATCGCCTTCCCGCCTAGTATATCTCAGCACCACTTATCCCGATGTCCTCGCATCCTGCCTTGGCTACCCTGGCCGCAGACGCTTTAAGCCCCGACAAGCTAGCCGAGCTGCGCACCTTGGCTAGCTTGTCGGAACAAAACCCGAACCCCATCGTCCGGCTGGATGCTAGCGGGCGGCAACTCTATGCCAACCCGGCCGCCCTGGCCTTGCGCCAGGGCCTGAGCCGCGCCGAGCAGGTATGGGTGCGCCAGCAGCTGCGGGCAGCCGTGCAGCACCACAACGACCAGAAAGCGGAAATCCGGGTGGGCCAGCGCTACTTTTTGCTGCAAAAGGCGGCTATCGTGCCGCCCGAGGGCAGCGTAACGCTCTTTCTGGCCGAAACCACGGCCCGGGTACACGCCGAGCAGCAGCTAGCCGAGCAGCAAGCCCTGATGGGCGATATACTCGATACCACGCCCAGCGTTATTCTCGTGCGCAACACCGAGCAGCAGATGGTGTTTGAAAACCGCGCCGCTACCAAGCTGCGGCAGCAGATGGGCTACCTGCACCCCACCCATGCCCAGCCCCCCACGCCCCGCCAGGCCGCTGAGTGGAACGAGTACATGAGCACCGATGCCCAGGTGCTGGCCACTGGCAAGCCCATCACCATCGAGGTAGCTACCACGCTGGCCTCGGGCGAGGTGCGCCACTTCTGCACCATCAAGCGCCTGCTGGTGCGGCCCGATGGCAGCCGCCAGGTGCTGGTGCTGAGCAATGACATCACCGATGAGAAGCTGGCCAGCGATGCCCTGGTGCAGCGCGAGAAGCAATACCGCGACCTGATGATGCACTCGCAGGCCCTCATCTGCACCCACGATTTGCAGGGCAACCTGCTCACGGCCAACCCCGCCGCCGCCGAGCTGGTCGGGCAGCCCCTGGCCACGCTCACGGGCCGCAACCTGCGTGCGCTGGTGGCACCCGCCCAGCAGGCGGGCGTGGATAAGTACCTGGCGGGCTTTGCCCACACCGACAGCCAGCGCGGCACCATGATGCTACCCGGCCCGCGCTACCTGCTCTACGACAACCACCTGGTGCGCGAGGAAGGCCAGCCCGCCTACATCATCGGCTACGGGCAAGACATCACCGAGCGGGTGCTGGCCGAGCAGGCCCTGCGCCGCGCCAAAATGGCGGCCGAAGCGGCCGTGCAGGCCCGCGAAAACTTCCTGGCCAACATTAGCCACGAAATCCGCACGCCCCTCAACGGGGTGCTGGGCATGGCTAGCCAGCTGGGCAAAACCGCGCTCGACACCCGCCAGCAGGAGTTTGTGCGCACCATCCGGCACGCGGGGCAGCACTTGCTGCATGTCATCAACGATGTGCTCGATATGGCCAAAATCACCTCCGGCAAGCTGGAGCTGGAGGCCGTGGCTTTCAACCTCTGCGACTCGATGGGTGAGGCCCTACGCCCCCTCGTGAACCAAGCCAAGGAAAAGGGGCTGCACTTTGCCGGCACGCCGCTGCGCACTACCTGCTCCTACCCCTGGGTGCTCGGCGACCCGCACCGCCTCAACCAGATTTTGCTCAACCTAGTGTCCAATGCCATCAAGTTTACCGCGCCGGGCGGGCGGGTGGTGGTTATCGGCGAGCAGCTTTCCGAAACGCCCACCACGCTTACCGTGCGCTTTAGCGTGGAGGACACCGGCATCGGCATTGGGGCCGATAAGCAGGAGTTGATTTTTGAAGGCTTCACCCAGGCTTACTCCGACACCACGCGGCGCTTTGGTGGTACGGGCCTGGGGCTGAGCATCTCGCGGGCCCTTGTGGAGCAGATTGGTGGGCAGCTCACGCTCGCCAGCGAGCTGGGCAAGGGCAGCACGTTTGCCTTTGTGCTCACCCTGCCCAAGGCCAATGCCCCGGTGGCCGCCGCGCAGCCCATCGACGCCTACGACACCGGTGCCTTGCAGGGCCGCCGCCTGCTGGTAGTCGAAGACAATGAAATCAACCGCACGGTGGCGCGCCTGCTTTTCGAGGGCTGGGGCGCCCACGTAGACGAAGCGGAGGACGGCCTAGCCGGGGTAGAAGCCGTGCGCAACTCCCCAGTGCCCTACGATGTGGTGCTGATGGATATTCAATTGCCCGGCCTTAATGGGCTCGATGCCACGGCGGCCATCCGGGCGCTGTCCGACCCGGCGCGGGCGGACCTGCCCATCGTGGCGCTCACGGCCAATGCCTTCCGGGCCGACCGCGACCGCTACCTGGCGGCCGGCATGAATGCCTGCCTGGCCAAGCCCTTTGAGGAGGAAAACGTGTACCACACGCTGGTGCAAGTGCTGCCCGCCCCCCCCGAAACCCTGAGCTACGACCTCACCAAGCTGCGCGCTCTAGCGCGGGGCCGCGAAGAGTTCGTGGTGAAGATTATCCGCTCGTTTTTGCGGAATATCCCCGACAGCCTAGCCCAGCTGCGCGATGCGGCGGCAATTGGCAACTGGGCCGAGGCGGCTAAAATCACTCACCACATCAAGCCCAGCCTCGAATCCATCGGTGTGCCCCACGTAGCCGATGCCGTGCAACAACTCGAAGCCGCCACGCCCGCCGACTACCCGCACCTGCCCGCCGCCGCCGCTCACCTAACCGTGCAAGTGCAGCACGCGCTGACGCAGCTACCCCGCGAGCTACCGGAGTAAAGAGGTATTCCGATAGTGCGGGCGTTACTGTTCGCGCTATCGGATTACCGGTTATAAGCTGCGCAGGTGACGCGTAAACTCCTCCTGGTAGGACTTGCCCACCGGCACTTCGTGCGTGCCGAGCTTGAGCATATTGTCCTCAATGGCCTCAATGCGGCGCACGTTGACGATGTAGGAGCGGTGCACCCGCACGAAGTGGGCAAAAGGCAACCGCTCAATCAGGGCCTTGAGCGTGAGGTACACAATGTGCTTCTGGGTGGTGGTTACCAGTACCGAGTACGTCGAGAGCGCTTCGATGTAGAGCACGTCGTCGAAGTTGATTTTAATCGTCTTGGTGCCAACTTTCACGAACAGCTCGGCGGCGGGCTCGGCGGTTTTGGGGTTGGAGCGCGGCGCCAGCGCGGCCGGCCGCAGGGCCAGTACCTTGCTGATGGCCTGACTGAAGCGGGCAAACTCCACGGGCTTCACTAGGTAATCCACGACTTGCAGCTCGAAAGCCGCCACGGCAAAATCGCGGTGCGTGGTCACGAGCACGATGGCCGGCGTGGGCTTAGGCAGCAGTTTGGCTAGCTCCAAACCGCTGAGCGTGGGCATCTCCACATCCAGCAAGATGAGGTCGCAGCGCCCGCCGTTGCGAAAAAAAGCCAGCGCTTCGAGCGCCCCCGGCAGCGAGGCCACCAGGGCCAGCTCCGGCGTCAAGTCTACCAAATGTTCTAGCGTCAGGCGGTTGATTTCGTTATCGTCAACGATGATACAGGTAAGGCGATTAGTAGTAGGCATCTTGTGGAAAGCAGCGTGAGGTGCAGAAGGCCAAGCGAGCGGCGTATTATCCTGCAAGCTACTAGCGCCCGCCCTTACGGCAGCGGTACCGGGCCTGCGACTAGCCCCATCTACAAGCAGATGAAGCGCCTAACAGCTGAGTTTATCAACCTTTTTCAAGTGAAAATCCCGCCGGAAAATACTTCGCCAACCAGTTGGTCGCCAATAAATTTCCAGCTCTCAATCAGCCTACTGCCGGAACTTTGGGCCAGCGGCCCGGCCACTTCCAAGCCTATAGCTGCACTTCGCCGCGCAAAAAGGTAACGGCGTAGCCACCAATATCTACGCGGTCGCCGCGCAGGCGGCACCACAGTTCCCCGCCGCGAGCCGATTCCTGGCGGGCAAACAGGTCGGTTTTGCCCAGCTTTTCGGCCCAAAATGGGATGAGCGTGCTATGGGCCGAGCCCGTGACGGGGTCTTCGGGCACGCCTACTTCGGGGGCAAAAAAGCGCGACACAAAATCGACGCCGTTGCTGCCGGGCGCCGTGGCGATGAGCCCGATGTAGCCCAAATCGACCAGGGCCGCAAAGTCGGGCTTGAGCGCCAGCACCTCATCGGCGTGGGCAAACTCGACCACCAAATCGCGCGAGGCGAGCACGGCCAGCGGCGTAGCCGCGCCGGGGCCCAGCGAGCGCGTCAGCACCTCGGGGTGCTCGGCGGGGGCCAGCGGGCGCGGGGGCCGGCTCGGGAAATCGAGCACCAGGCGGCCATCGGCCTCGCGGCGCACCTTGAGCAGGCCGCTTTTGCTGTGAAACGTGATTTCGGGCTTGATAAAGCCGCGCTCGTTCCAGAGGACGTGGGCACTGGCCAGAGTGGCGTGGCCGCAGAGGTCAATCTCGAAGGTGGGCGTGAACCAGCGCAGGTGAAAATCAGCCTCTTCGCCTTCCAAAGGAATAAAAAAGGCCGTTTCGGCCAGGTTGTTTTCGGCGGCAATCTGCTGCATGGTGTCGGCGGGCAGCCACTCGGGGAGCGGGCACACGGCCGCGGGGTTGCCAGTAAAGGGCCGGCGGGCAAAGGCATCGACCTGGTAAAGCGGGATGGTCATGGCGGGCGAAGGACGAGTAAAGCGGGGTGCAAAGATGCGGCCGGCACGATGGCCAAGACCTAAAAAAGGCGCTGCCGGAATACCGACAGCGCCTTTTTTAAAAGCTATTAAAGCAAGTGGTACTTAAACCAGCGATACTTTAACGGCGTTTGGGCCTTTTTTGCCCTGGGCAATTTCAAACTGCACTTTGTCGTTCTCGCGAATTTCGTTTACGAGGTCGGTTACGTGGACGAATACGTCCTCGCCGGTGCTGTCTACTTTGATGAAGCCGAAGCCTTTGGTTTCGTTGAAGAATTTTACGGTTCCTGTCTGCATGATGCTAGGGAAAAAATGGGGGTGATTAAAGCAAGCAGCAGCGAACCTGTGTGATTAATGTAGCGAACTACCCTAACGGTACTGAAACGTGGCGATTTGCCTTTTGTGCCCTAAAGGTACGCCGGATTTGCTGCGCGGGGCCACATTCGGTAATCAGCAAGTGTGGTAGTGGGCCGGCTGATGGCGGTTTTAGCGGGCTTGCCGTAGAGCAAAAACCGTCAAACGGTAGCTACCAGGCCTTTTTTACTTCCCTACTAGATTTTTATGGAGATGCATTTCATTCGGCGCGGTGCAGGCCGGCCACTACTGCTTTTGCACGGTATTGGGGGCAGCTGGCGCTCGTGGCAGACCATTTTGGACGGGCTAGCCCAGGGGCGCGAGGTGCTGGCCGTGGACCTGCCCGGCTTTGGCGATACGCCGCCGCTGGCTGGCCCAGTGACCATCGGCGCGCTGGCCGATGCGGTGACGGATTTTTTACGTACCCACAACCTGCTGGGCATCGATGCCGTGGGTAGCTCAATGGGGGCGCGGCTGGCGCTGGAGCTGGCCCGGCGCGGCGGCGTACTGGGCACCGTGGTGGCCCTCGACCCGGGCGGGTTTTGGCAGGGCTGGGAAATCCCTTTCTTTTACTACACCGGCAATGCCGTGCTTAACTTGGTGCGGGCCTTGCAGCCGGTGGTGCCCGCGCTCGCGCACAATGTGGCGACGCGCACGCTGCTGCTAGCCCAGTACTCGGCCCACCCGTGGCGGGTGCCGGGCCGCGCGGTGCTGGATGAGCTGCGCACTTATGCGCAGGCCAAGTCGTTTGATGAGCTGCTGTATGAGCTAGCCTACGGCGAGGTGCAGCAGGGGGCGCCCCGGGGGTCGGTGGCGGCGCCGCTGGTTATCGGCTGGGGGCGGCAAGACCGGGTGTGCCTGCCGGGCCAAGCCCAAGTGGCGCTCGCCAAGTTTCCCGACGCCCGCCTGTACTGGTTTGACAATTGCGGCCACCTGCCGCAGTGGGACCAGCCGGCCGAGACGATTGCCTTGATTTTGGCCGCGCTGCGGGGCCAGCCCTTCCCGGATACTACGGCAGCCCGGCCGGCGCCAGCGGCCACCAAGCTGGCACCACAACTGGCCGTGGTGGCCGGCGTAGCCGCGCTGGCAGCCGCTGGCGCGTGGCTGCTTTGGCCGCGTAAAGAGCGGGCGTAGCGCCATAGGCACAACTTTTACCCGACGCGTTGGTGTTTAGATAGGCCCCAACGCGCTACTTTCTCCTTTAATATGGCTACCGATTATCAACCCATTGCCTGCAGTTTTTACGACGAGCTAGAGGCCATTGCCACCCGCAAGAAGCAGGTGTATCTGCAATATTTCAACGACTTACGGCAGTTGTGCCAGGGCACAACTACTATCAAAACGTTCTTTACCCGCGACCATGCCGAGTTTGCGCAGCTAGCCTCGGGCGAGGAAGTGCGGCTCGACCACATTATTCGGGTGGATGATATGGCCGCGCCGGGCTTTGCGGAGTACCCTGATTTTCGGTGCGGCTGCTAGGGCAGCGCTAAGATTTTACGAGCTTGCCGTGGGGCACCAGCGGCTGGCCCAGCAGCCACGCCCGCACCAGGGCGTCGTCGGCTAGCACGTGGCCCAGCACCCGGTAGTTGGAGGCCAGCGCGGGGTTGTCGTCGGCGGCTTCGCGCACTACGCCCACGTTGCGCAGGTACGACGAGTGGACCATCTGGACGGCCTCGCCCTCGCGCACCCGCAGAAAGGCGACGTGAAAATCGAGCCCCACTACGTAAAGGCCCGGACCCTGCGCCCGCACCTGCCGCAAAAATTCGGCTTGGCCAGTGCCCCGAAAGCGCAGGATGTGCGCCTCGGTCGTCAGGTTCTTGATGATGTTTTCGGACGTTTGCTTGGCTAGCAGCGTGCGTTGCAGCTTGAGGCCGGTCTGGTGCAGGGCCGTGGTAACGAAATAGCCGCAGGCAATACTACCCTGCCGGGGCTCCCAGCTTTGGCCGTAGAACGTCCAGGGAGTGCCTTCCCAAGCTGGAAACACGGTGCTGTCGAGGGCAGCGAGCCACAGCGTGCGGGCCTCGGCTAGGCAGGTAGCGCGGGCCGCCGGGCTAGCTGCCTGCTGGTAGCGGGTGGCTAGCCCTTCGCGGCGCGCCACCAAGTGGTGCAGCGTGGCCCGGTAGGTGGGGGCCGAATACCCGGCCGGTTGTTGTGGGTAGCAACTGCTGGTGACTAGCAGCAGAAGCAGCAGATAGGTGAGGGGTTTCATGGGCGGCGCGGCGGTGAAAGCTGCGCGGTAACGCGCTGCCCGGCAAGCTAGTATTGCTGACTAGGCCGGTGCGTTATTTTTCCTCCATTGGATGGCCCAGCTCACTCAGCAGCAACTGAAGCTGCTCATAGACTGCTACATCGGCAGCTAGCCGGAACCCGGTGTCGGTACGCATGGCTAGGCACTCAAAGCAGATGTTGAGCACGCGCAGCCGCCGCCCTTGGGCGTCGTAAAAAGCCAGCGCGTCACGATAAATCGGTAAGCACATAGAGTGCACTACCTTTTTGGCGGGCTGCTCAAAAACCGCCCGCAGCCGCTGGGCCGTCGCCGAGTCTTGCTGCACTAGCGCGATTTTATCAGCCGTTGCGTCAAAAGCGCCCGACCTATCCGTTAGCGGCTTTTCGGTGATGAGGTAGTCTATATCGCCCCGCAAGGCGCGCAGCTGGTGGTCGAGCTTGCGCTGGTCGCGGAAGGGTGCGGTTTGTAGGGCTAGCTTGGTTTGGTCGATGGCTGCCGTGGTCGCCGCGTACAACGCCGCCAGTTTTGGCCCGCGGTTGAAGGAGTACGTCTCCAAGTAGCTAAACTGCTGCAACTCCCAAAAGCGGCTGGTCGTCATCCTTTACTACATTGTGCAGGCGCGAAGCTAGCGCCCTACGTCCAGTACTGCACGGGCGCGTGGGGGAAGCGGCGCTGCCACTCGCTGTAAAACCAGGCTTTCAACTCTCGCATAGTAGGCAGGTCGTACACGTATTTGAGGCCGCCAAACTTGTTGCGCTTTACGGCGCGGGTGCTCTCGTCCAGGTCGAGGCTCGTGTTGGGGTACCAGCCGAGCAGCACTTCCTTAGAGCCCGGCGTGAAGCGGTGGGTGATGAACTCTACGGTGAGGTCGCAGTCAAAATCGAAGGCCGCTTGCAGGCGGTCAAAAAGCTGGCCATAGTGCTGCTGCCAGTCGGGCAGGGGCATAATGGGGGCCAGCACCACGCCCACCGGGTAGCCGCCGCCGCCCTGCGCCACCGGCAGCGCCAGCCGCCGCAAGGCCTGGATGCGCGCCTCGATGCTAGCGGTGCCGCCCTCCAGCTGGCGGGCCAGCGGCTCGGCATTGAGTGAGGCGCGGGCGCGGGTGTGGCCGCCGTGCGGCAAACCCAGCAGGCTCTCGATGTGGTCGTACTTGCTCACGAAGCGCAGGCGGCCACCCTCGCGGCCAGCGAAGTATTTCACGGTTTCGGCCAGCGCGCCGGTGAGGTGCTCAATGCCCAGCACATCGGTGTAGCAGCTGGCCTCGAAGCTCACGGGGCGGTCGGCGCGCTCGTAGAGCTGGGTGTTGGCGAGCAGCTTGGGCAGGTTGGCGAAGGCGCGCACCACGGGCGGGCCGCTGAGGCTGCCGGCCAGGTAGCAGTACTGGCAGTGCGCGGGGCAGCCCTCGGCCAGGTTGAGTTGGTAGTCGGCGGACGGGGGCGTGGGCTGGAGACGCAGCGCCCCGGCGGGCGCGTTGACCACGGCCAGGGTGGTTTTGCCGGTGCGGTAGGTGGCGCGCTCATCCTCGCCGCGCAGGCCGGTGAGGCGGTTACTTTTGAGCAGCTCGATGGGCAGGTGCAGGGCCTGGGCGCGGGCCAGGATTTGCTGGCCGTAGTCTTCCTGCAAGGCATCGGGCGTAAAGAGCACGCGCTGGGGCAGCCACTGCTTGGCGCCGTGCGTGCGGGGCGCGGCAGCCTCGGCGGGGGCTAGCGGGCGGGCAATTTCGGGGGCGTTGAGGACGGGCAAAAAGAGGTCGGTCTGCATTACATATTCAACGCCAGCCGGCCCAAAATGGGTCGTTTTGGTGCATATTTACCGCTCATTTTTACCCTTAGCTCACAGCGTTTTACTGCGCTTAAGCAGCTTTTTTCTGATGCCTGACTCCCCTACCCTCACCGGCCCCTCGCCCGATGCGCGGCACCCCGTGGGCGGCCACGAACGGCTGGTTTTTCTCAAGAATATCATCACCAACCCGCTCATCGAAGTGGGCGACTACACGTACTACGACGACTTCGATGACGTGCGCAACTTCGAGCGCAACGTACTGTATCACTTTCCCTTTATCGGGGATAAGCTGCGCATTGGCCGCTTCTGCCAGATTGCCTCGGGGGTGAAATTTGTCCTGAACGGCGGCAACCACCGCACCGACCTTTTTACCACGTACCCATTCCCGGTTTTTGGCCAGGGCTGGGAAGCGGCCTTCGACCCGGCCACCTTTCCCAGCAAGGGCGACCTGGTGGTGGAGAATGACGTGTGGCTGGGCCACGATGCCCTGCTGATGCCCGGCGTGCGGGTGGGCAACGGCGCCATCGTAGCCACGCGGGCCGTGGTCACGCGCGACGTGCCCGATTACGCCATCGTGGCCGGCAACCCGGCCCAGGTAGTGCGCCGGCGCTACGACGAGGCCACCGTGGCCCGGCTGCTGGCCGTGGCGTGGTGGCACTGGGACGCCGCCAAAATTACACGCCACCAGCAGGCCATCTGCGGCCTCGATATTGCCGCGCTGGAGCAGGCGAGCTAGCCGGCTTTGCGTATAGCGGCCCATGACCCACGCGCCCCTTATCGTTACGCTGACCCTGGACGAAGCTAGCCAGGCTTTTTTTGATGCGCAGCGCAAAAAGCATTTCCCCGCCAAAATCAATTATCTCGGCGCACACCTCACGCTGTTTCACGCGCTGCCGGGCGAAGAGGAAGCCGCCATCAGTGCCTACCTGGCGGCGGTAGCGGCTAGCCAGCCAGGCCCGCTGCCGCTCGCCGTCACGGGCCTCAAGTTTATGGGGCGCGGCGTGATGTACACGCTCGCCAACCCCACGCTGCCGGCGCTGCACCGGCGCTTGCAGCAGCAGTGGCAGCCCTGGCTCTCGGCCCAAGACGAGCAGGGCCTGCGCCCGCACATCACGGTGCAAAATAAAGTGGAGCCGGCCGTGGCGCGGGCCTTGCTAACGGAGCTGGAAAGCCGCTTTCAGCCCTTCGAGGTGCAGGGTACGGGGCTGGCGCTGTGGGCCTACCGGGGCGGGCCCTGGGAGGCCCGGCAGGCGTTTGCCTTTGGGGCGGGCCAGGCGGGCTAAATGAGGTCGGCCTCGGCGCTGGCCGTCAGAAACTCGCTGAGCAGCGGCTGGGCGGCGGCGCCCGCGCTGGCCAGCACCAGCTGCGGCGGCGTGAGATAGCCCGCGATATCCCGAAAGTTGCCGGCCGGTGGGGGCGCAAAGCTCATGTGCCAGCCGCTAAAATCGCGCCGCTCCACGAGGCCGTTGGCCAGCACTTCGAGGCGGCCGTGGCGGGGGTCGGCCTCAATGCGGGCGTAGAGGCAGCGCACGGCGGCCGGGCAGCCTTCGAGCACCTGCACAAACCGCCCACCGCCGTACATGAGCACGCCCGTAATTCCGGCGCGCTCGTTGAAACCACGCGCCTGCTTTAGCAGTTTTAGTAAGTCGGCTTCGCCAAAATTGGCAATGGCGTCACTGATGTAAACGATGCTATAACAACCCGCTGGCTCACTTTCCATTCCTCCACAACGCCCCGGCGCCCTCTGTTTTTTTAGGTAGGTTCCTATAGTGGTTCCTTACTTGCAGACGCTAACGGGTAGCCCTTGCCACTGCAAATTTACCGTAGTAAGTGCTACTTCCTTCTTTTGTATGAATTTAAAAACCTCTCCCGCTAAGCCGCTGACCGCTGATATTGTGTTAATTGGCGCGGGCATTATGAGTGCCACCCTGGGGGTGCTGCTCAAAGAACTGGACCCCAGCCTGACCATTGCCGTGTACGAGCGCCTCGACGCGGTGGCCGCCGAAAGCTCCGATGCCTGGAACAACGCGGGCACCGGCCACTCGGCTTTTTGCGAATTAAATTACACGCCCCAGCTGCCTGATGGCAGCGTCGATATTTCGAAAGCTGATAAGATTGCCGAGCAATTTGAGCTGAGCAAGCAGCTGTGGGCTAGCCTGGTGGAAGAAGACAAGCTGCCCGACCCCGGCTCGTTTATCCGCAGCATTCCGCACATGAGCTTCGTGTGGGGCGCCGACAACGTGGAGTACCTGCGCAAGCGCTACACCGCGCTGCTGGGCTCGCCGCTGTTTGCGGGCATGGAATTCAGCGAAGACCCGGCCGAAATCGAGCGCTGGATACCGCTGGTGATGGACGGCCGCGACCGCAGCCAGCCCGTGGCGGCCACGCGCATGGCCATTGGCACCGACGTTAATTTTGGCACCCTCACCCGCTCGCTCTTCGACCGCCTGCGCACGCAGCCGGGCGTCACGTTTGAGCTGGACCAGGAAATCGAGGACTTGCGGCGCAAGGAGGGCGACCTCTGGCGCGTCAAAATCCGGGACCGGACCAGCGGCAAGAGCCGCAAGATTTACACGCGCTTCGTATTCATTGGGGCGGGCGGCGGCTCGCTCACGCTGCTCGAAAAGTCGGGCATTCCGGAGGCCAACGGCTTTGGCGGCTTCCCGGTGAGCGGGCAGTGGCTCAAGTGCCTTAACCCCGAGGTAATTGCCCGCCACGATGCCAAGGTGTACGGCAAGGCCGCTGTGGGCTCGCCGCCCATGTCGGTACCCCACCTCGATACCCGCCAGATAAACGGCCGCCAGGAACTGCTCTTCGGCCCCTACGCGGGCTTCAGCACCAAGTTCCTCAAGAAGGGCTCGTACACCGACCTGTTTCGCTCCATTGAGTTGGGCAACATTCGGCCGCTGCTCTACGCCGGGGCACGCAACATTCCGCTCACCAAGTACCTCATCGGCCAGGTGCTCCAAACGCCGGAGCAGCGCATTGAGGCCCTGCGCGAGTATTACCCCCAGGCCCGCCCCGAAGACTGGCAGCTCGAAACGGCCGGCCAGCGCGTGCAGGTCATCAAAAAAGACAAAAAGCAGGGCGGCGTGCTCGAATTTGGTACCGAAGTAGTAACGGCCGCCGACGGCTCCATTGCCGCGCTGCTGGGCGCTTCGCCGGGCGCTAGCACGGCCGTGAGCATCATGCTGGACTTGGTGCAGCGCTGCTTTCCCGAGCACGCAGCCTCGCCCGAGTGGCAGGCCACGTTTCACCGGCTAGTGCCCTCCTTTGGGCAAAAGCTGGCCAGCAGCCCGCCCCTCGCGGCTGAGGTCCGGGCGCGCTCGGCACAGGCGCTCAAGCTGGCGTAGTAGCTTGGTGCATACCCAAACGCAACTCGTCATGCCGCACGCAGGGCAGCAGTTCTACCACGCCAGTCAATGAGGCGGCAGAGCGGCTACCCGTCGTGCGGCATGACGTTTTTTTGTCAGTAACTCACTCCTACCGGATTTCCCTTATGAAAGCGCTCCTGCTCATCGACTTTCAGCTTGATTTTTTGCCCGGCGGCGCGCTGGCCGTGCCAGAGGGCGACGCTATTTTGCCGGTGCTCAACGACTTGCAGCCGCGCTTCGACCTAGTGGTAGCTACGCAAGACTGGCATCCCGCCGGGCACCGCAGCTTCGCCAGCGCGCACCCGGGCCAGGCGCTGTTTGCTGAAATCGAGTGGCAGGGGCTGCCCCAGCGCCTGTGGCCCGACCACTGCGTGCAGGGCTCGGCTGGCGCGGCGCTACACCCCGGCCTGAACCTCGACCGGGTGGAGGCCATCTTTCGCAAGGGCACCGACCCCGAGCTGGATAGCTACAGCGCGTTCTTCGACAACGGGCACCGCCGCGCCACGGGCCTGAGCGCCTACCTGCGGGCACGAGGCATCACGGAAGTTTTTGTGGCGGGCCTGGCGGCCGATTATTGCGTGTATTTCAGCGCCAAAGATGCGCGAACCGAGGGCTTTGCCGTGACGGTGATTGAGGACGCTACCCGGGGCATCGCACCCGAGAGCATAGCCGCCGCCAAGGCTGATTTGCTGGTGCAGGGCGTGCGCTTTGTGAGCAGCAAGGAGGTGCTGGCGTAGGCTGTTTGCAGACAAAAAGCTGCGGCTAACATACGAGCTAACCTTATAAAAAACCGTCTGTCATGCTGAGCAAGCTCAGCATGACAGACGGTTTTTTTGATTTACTACACGCTGATTAGCTATGGGTTAATCGTCACGATGCTACCGTCGGCGTTGCGCTTTAGCTCGGTCACTTTCACGTTGCGCAGCCAGGTTTTATTGCTCAGCTGGGTGTCGTGGTAGAAGATGTACCACTTGCCCTTTACCTCCACGATGGAGTGGTGGGTGGTCCAGCCCTGCACGGGATTCATAATGACGCCCTTGTAGGTGAAGGGGCCGGTGGGCGAGTCGCCCACGGCGTACACCAGCAGGTGGGTGTCGCCGGTCGAATACGAGAAATAGTACTTGCCCTGGTACTTGTGCAGCCAGCCGCCCTCGAAGAAGCGCCGCTTGGTGTCGCTGGCCAGCAGGGGTTTGCCGGCTTCGTCCACGATTTTGAGTTCCTGCACCGGGCCGGCAAAGTGCTTCATATCGGCGCTGAGCACGGCCACGCGCGGGCTGATGGCGGGCTCGTTGCCATCAGGCTTTTTCTCGGGGGCATTGGCGTTGTACGTGCCCGTAGCCCAGCGCTGAAGCTGCCCGCCCCAGAGGCCACCAAAGTACATAAAGGCCTTGCCATCGGTATCCATAAACACGGCCGGGTCGATGCTGTAGCTGCCCGCGATGGGCGTGGCATCGGCCTTGAACGGGCCGGTGGGCGACTGGCTGGTGGCCACGCCCATGCGAAACACGTCCTGCTTGTCCTTCACCGGGAAGTAGAGGTAGTAGGTGCCGTTTTTAAAGGCCGCGTCGGGCGCCCACAACTGGCGGCCGGCCCAGGGAATATCCTTGATGTCCAGCGCCACACCGTGGTCGGTGACCTTGCCACCCACGCTGTCCAGCGACAGGATACGGTAGTCGCGCATGGCGAAGTGGTCGCCCTTGTCGTTTTCCGGCATCCCCGTTTCGATGTCGTGCGAGGGGTAGATATAAATCTTGCCGTTGAAGACATGCGCCGAGGGGTCGGCGGTATAGATGTTGCTGATAAGCGGCTGCGCCAGGTACTTGGTACCGGCCGCGTCGGCCTTGGCGGCTGGGGCGGTGGCGGCGGGCTGGTTGGCAGTTTGGGTGGGCTGGCTTTGGCAGGCGGCCAGGGCGAGCGGGGCCGCCAGCAGCAGGGCGGGCCGGCAAGCGGCGAGGGTGCGAAGCATGGGTTGAAAAGAGATTGAATCGGTGGGGCCGCAAGCTAGCCCGCAGGTTTTTGCCTTATCTATCGGTTTCGTTTGGATAGGCCAAGCTAGCCCGGCCCAGCCGCAACCACGGCCGGGCTAGCCCGTTTCTTACGGCATGGACTTACAGCCCCGCAGCACGGCCCCCGGCTGGCAAAGCACCGCCTACCGCGTTATTTTTGAGTCGGATACGCGGGCGGGCCGCACCTTCGACATAGCCCTGCTGGTGGCCATTGTGCTGAGCGTGCTCACGGTGATGCTCGATAGTGTGGAGCATATCCGGCTGGTATTTGGCGGCATCTTGCGCGGCCTGGAGTGGTTTTTTACGGGCCTTTTTTTGCTCGAATACCTGGCCCGGCTGGCGGTGGTGCGCCGCCCGCTAGCCTACGCGTTTAGCCTGCTGGGTATCATCGATTTTCTATCCATCATTCCCACGCTGGCGGCGCTGCTCATAGCCAGCAGCCGCTATTTGCTAGCCATTCGCACACTGCGGCTGCTGCGGGTATTCCGCATTTTTAAGCTGGGGCGCTTCGTGGGCGAGGGCGAGTTCATCGTGAAAGCTTTGAAAGACAGCCGGTTTAAAATCCTGGTCTTTCTCTCCGCCGTGCTCATGCTGGCCATTGCGGTGGGCTCCCTGATGTACGTGGTGGAGGGCGGCCAAAACGGCTTTACGAGCATCCCGAAAAGTATTTACTGGGCTATTGTGACGCTGACTACGGTGGGCTACGGCGACATTTCGCCCCACACGGTGGTGGGCCAGGCGCTGGCCTCGCTGCTCATGATTTTGGGCTACGCGATTATCGCGGTGCCCACCGGCATTGTATCGGCCCACATGACGGGAGCCGTCGGCCCGGCGGTGCCCGCACCCAGCTTCAAGCAAGCGGCCTGCGCACATTGCCAGGCTACCGGCCACCGGCCCGAAGCAGCTTTCTGCTGGCGGTGCGGCAATTCGCTTAACAGTTATCAGTAAACAGTTTTCAATTAGCATCTGGGCCGATTTTTAGCACCTGCTGATTACTCACTGATGGCTGATAAATGTTCACTGACTCTCAGCCGTTCATTTGCTTGAAACGAGCGTCGATTTCGGCCCTTGAGGCTAGCCGCATGGCTTCGGAGGTGCCGTAGCCCACTTCTTCCTCGCCAGCGGCGAGGCGGGCCACGATGCTGTCGGCAAAATCATCGACGGGCACGGCCCAGGTGTGCAGGCCCGGCCCGCCGAGGTCGGTATTAACGCCGGGCGGCACTATTTCGAGCACCCGCACGCTGGTAGCAGCCAGCTGGCGGCGCAGCGACATGGTGAAGGAGTGCAGCGCCGCCTTGGTGGCACTGTAGATGGGCGCGGCGGCCATTGGGGCAAAGGCCAGGCCCGACGACACGTTGATGATGGCTGGCTCATGCTGCTGGCGCAGGTGCGGCAGCAGCAGCGCCGCCAGGTGGATGGGCGCCTCCAGGTTGATGGCGATTTCCTGGCGCTGCTGCTCCCAGGCGGCGAGGTCGGCGGGCAAGTCGGCCACCTGGAAGCGGTTTTGAATGCCCGCATTGTTGAGCAGCACGTTGAGGGCCGGAAAGTCGGCCACTACGCGGCCAGCCAGCGCGGCGCGGTCGGCGGCCAGGGCGAGGTCGCACTCATAGAAATGCAGGCCGGGCACCTGCTGCTGGGCTTCGCGCAGCTTGTCGGCCCGCCGCCCGCAAATAATAACCTGGTTGCCCGCTTGCACAAAGCGCCGGGCTAGCGCCAAGCCAATGCCGGTAGCCCCGCCCGTGAGCAGGATGGTATTGTGGGAAAGATTCATTGGAAAGCTAAATGGACAGCGAATCTTACGTAAAACCGGCGGCCGGCGGGTAGTGGCGGGCGGGCTACTTTTGCGCCGTGCCAACCTCCTGCCCTACCCTGCGCGCCGCTACGGCCGCCGATGTGCCCGCGCTCGCCGACCTCATCAACCGCGCTTACCGTAGCGAGCCTACCCACGCTGGCTGGACCACCGAAAGCCACCTACTCGAAGGCCCGCGCATAGACGAGGCCACGCTGCTGACCATGCTAGCGGCCGCGCCCGCCGTGCTGCTACAAGCCGAAATAGCCGGCCAGCTCGCGGGCTGCGTGTACCTGGAACCGCTAGGCGAAACGCTGTATCTCAGCATGCTAGCCGTGGCTCCCGAGGCGCAGGCCCACGGCCTGGGCCGCCAGCTGCTCGCCGCCGCCGAGGCGCACGCCCGGCAAGCCGGCTGCCGCCAGGTAAAGATGAGCGTGCTGGCCCTGCGCCCCGAGCTGCTAGCCTGGTACGAGCGCCAGGGCTACTGCCGCACCGGGGCGAGCGAGCCGTTTCCAGATACTACGCGCTTTGGCCGGCCGCGCCAGCCCCTGACGCTGCTGACGCTGGCCAAGCCGGTGGCTAGCTAGGCGAGCTGCTGCACCAGGGCCAGCAGCTCGCGCTGGGTGGCCTGGGTGCGGTCGTGGGCGTACCAGGCGTGCACCTCACGGATAAAATCATCGTGGGCCATGCCTTCGGCCTTGAGGCGGGTGATGAGGGCCTGGGCTTCGGCGGGGCGGGGGCCCCAGTGCAGCACTTCGGTGAGGGTATCGACGCGCAGCACTACCAGCTTGGGGATAGAGCGGCTACCGTTGGTAAGGTACTCGTCGGCGAGGTCGAGGTTATCGTCGCGCAGCAGGTAGGCGGTGCGCAGGTGGCCGGCGCTGGCCTGGGCCACGGCTTCTATTACGGGCACCAGCTGGGCGGCGTCGCCGCACCACCCTTCGGTGATAATGAGCCCGATATAGCTACCGCTGAGGCTAGCGGCGGCGGTGCTTAGCTCGGGCAGCAGCTTCACGGTTTTGTCGAGGCGGCTCATGCGCTGCACGTTCAGGACCGTGTACGCGGTAAGCTCTTCCGATTGCTGCGGACCGGTGGTTTTGCCCTGGGCCAGCACCTCGTCAATGAGCTGGCGATAAGTGGCATAAGAGTAGGCCGTAGCCAGGCGCTCGGGGCTGATAACCGGCGCAGAAAGAGTAGTGGACATAGCGAGGGTATGAGAGAATACCTCTACAACAACGAACCTGCCCGATTGGCTGCGTTTGCCAGCGCGCTTTAGCTTTGTGGCATGCCCAACCCCCTGCTTTCCGCCGCGCTGCTAGTGGCGCTGGCCAGCTGCCAGCCAGCCAGCGCGCCTACCGCCGCCCCCGCTACCCCCGAGGCGGCGGCTACTACCCCGGCCGTGCCAGCCGCTGGCGCCCCTACCACCGAGGCGGCCCGCGCCGCCGTGGGCCGCTACCTCCAGGCGCAGCCCAACGCCGCGCTCTACGTGCTCGACTCGGCCAGCGTGGTTGAGGTGGATACGCGCTGGCAGGTGCTGGTGCCCCGCACCGACTGGGCCCGCCAGATGCCCAATAAAGCGGCCTTCGAGGTGGAGAAAAGCACGGGCGCGGTGAGCACCCTACCGGTGAGGTAGCCCTGGCGGCACGGGCGCTCCCGGGAGGTGTGGGCCGGGCTTTGTAGCCCGCGCTACTGCCTGGGCCGTACCGCGAACAGCCTCACCTCGTTAGGCCCGGGCACTGCCCCAGCTTCGTGGCCCTGGCCCGTTCGAGCCCGTATACGTCCTGGCAAACACACTAATTGCCAAGCAACTATGAAACATAAAAAGCAACCGCGCTGGGGTAGCATCGCCCTGGCCGCCGCTGGCGCCGCCGGCATTTTTCTGCTGGTCAGGGATAAAAGCAGCTTACTCCAAAAAGGGCTAGCCAGCCTCAAAGCCGGCCCCGCCGGCCGGCCGGATGCAGCCACCCCGCCCCCCAGCCAATCGATGGGCCAGCAGCCAACGCCCGCCAATGGCCACGTGCGCGACGTGAATGCCAGCACCCCGCCGCCGCCCGACTCGGGCACCAACTTTACGCCGCAGGGCGACGTGCTCGCCCCGCAGTCCTGACCCCCAAGGCCGAGGCCGGGCCGCCCCAAGTGCCGCCCGGCCTCGTTTTTACGCCCGAACTATCCGCGCCACCGGGCTGGTCCTGGGCGCGCCGCTTTATGAAAACGCCCCATTTGCCCGTGCTGGCCCTTGAGCACTTTGCGGCTGCCCACCACCCCGCCCCAGGCTACTACGTGGAGCGGCTCGAAGACCACCTGGCCCGCTTCCCGATGGTGAGCCTGCCGCACGCCCATAGCTTTTACCTGATTTTATACGTGACTCAGGGGCAGGGCACGCACACTATCGATTTGGTTACCTATGAGCTGCGGCCGGGCGGGCTGTACTTTCTGGTGCCGGGGCAGGCGCACAGCTGGGTGCTCTCGGCCGATGCGCAGGGGTACATTCTGTTTTTCAGCGCGGCCTTTTATCAGCGCCAATACCCGGCCGACCGCTTGGCCACCTACCCGTTTTTCGACCCGGCGCAACTGCCGGTGCTGTACCTGCCCGCGGCCGAAAGTACGTTGCGCAGCCTGCTGGCTAGCCTGTTTACAGAAAATACTACGCCCGCCGCCAACCGCGACGAGGTGATGGGCGCCTACATATACTTGCTGCTGGAGCTGGCTAGCCGTAGCTACGCGCAGGCGCTGGCCCAGCGGGCGCCCTCGCACGGCTTGCTGCTGGTGCGCACCTTCAGCCAACTGCTGGATGCGCACTTTCGCACCGAGAAAACGGTGGGTTACTACGCCGGCCAACTCGCCGTGACGGCCAACCACCTCAACGCCCTGTGCCGGCGGGTGCTCAACCAGACGGCCAGCGCCCTCATTCACGAGCGCGTGATTACCGAGGCCCAGCGGCGGCTGGCGCACTCGGCCGATACGGTGAGCCAAGTAGCCGATTACCTGGGCTTTGAAGACCCGTCGTACTTCGCACGCTACTTCAAGAAATACGTGGGCCAGCCGCCCGAAGCGTTCCGCCAAAGCCAAGCGGCGCACTGAGGCACCCGTAGGGCGTTGATTTGTCCGGTAGATGCCCGCATATGGCCTAGCGGCCGCCCCAGGAGCCTGGTAATTTTGCATTATCAAACTAAGCTTCTGATAATCATGGCTCCTATCGCATCCGATACCGCTGCCTTGCTGGCCCTGCGGTGCCCCCGCTGCCACGAAGGCAAAATCTTTTCTTCCCCGGCTTTAAGCTTCAAATTTGCCGATATGCCGGCGGCGTGCCCGGTGTGCGGCCAAGCCACGGAGCCCGAGCCGGGCTTTTACTTCGGGGCGATGTTTGTGAGCTACGCCTTTTCGGTGGTCATTTTTGCCGTTACGGCGGTGGTGCTGTATTTCCTGTTTGGCGACCCCGCCATCTGGGTATACGTGGTGACGGTGGCCGGGGTAGCCGTGCTGCTCACGCCGCTGTCGGTGCGCTACTCGCGCATGCTGATGCTGTACTGGTTTGGCGGCGTGCACTACCAGCCGCGCCCGGCGCGGGCCGTAGCGCGGACTTTGTAGGCCGCGTTCCAGGCGAGCCGTTAGGCCGGCGCGAGACGCGGCCTACAAAGTCCGCGCTACATCAGAAAAAGGGATTTTAAGCCAGCGGCGCACCCGGCCGCCAGCCCCGGCCGTATGCTAGCCGCAAAAGCCTTTCCCTATCTCCTTTCCGATTATGAACCAAGTAGCCGCTGGCGTGCACCAGCTTCGCATCAAGCGTTTTGTTAACGTGTATTTTATCGAAACCGGCACCCCCGGCGAGTGGGTGCTCCTCGACACTGGCCTGCCCGGCTCGCATAAGGAAATCATCGCGGCGGCCGACGAGCTATTTTTTCCCGGCACGCACCCCGAGGCCATCATTCTTACCCACGGCCACCTCGACCACATGGGCGCGGCCAAGGAGCTAGCCCAGCACTGGGGCGTGCCCGTGGTGGCCCACCCGCTGGAGCTACCCTACCTCACCGGCAAGGCGCTCTACCCGCCCGCCGACCCCACCGTGGGCGGCTCGCTCGCGTTTATGAGCCGGTTTTTCCCAACTCAACTACCTAACTTAGAAGGCCTGGCCGAAGCCCTACCGCTCGACGACGAGCACCCGCCGCACCTGGTGCAGTGGCGCTGGCTGCACGTGCCGGGCCACGCGCCGGGCCAGATTGCGCTCTTTCGCCTCGCCGACCGCACGCTGCTCGGCGCCGATGCCTTTGCTACCACCAACCACGAGTCGGTGCCGGCGGTGCTGCTGGGCCTGCCCGAAATCAGCGTGGCCGGCGCGCCCTTCAACTACGACTGGGCGCAGTGCCGCCGCTCGGTCGAAACGCTGGCCGACCTGGAGCCGCGCGCCATCGGCTGCGGCCACGGCCCCATCATTACCGGCCCCGAGGCTACCGCTGGCCTGCGCCGCCTGGCCGACCACTACCAGCTGCCCACCCAGGGCCGCTACCTGCACGAGCCCGCCCGCACCGATGCCAGCGGCGTGGAGCACCTGCCCCCGCCCGCCGAGGACACCTTGCCCAAGCAAGCCGCCGTAGTGGGCGTGAGCCTACTGCTGGCCGGTGCAGCCTGGCTGCTGCTGGGTAGCCGCCAGAAGGTGAAGCGCTACAAGCGCCCGATTAACTAGCGGCCAGCGCGCCGCAGCCGGCGCTATTTTTGACGGTGGGTGGGCCCGGCGGGCAGCGGTGCGCTGCTAGCGGGCTCGCCCACCGTTTTTCTTTTGCCTCGTTTTCCATGATTCGCTACTTGCTGGCCGCGCTACTGCTTCCGCCCCCGGCACCGGGGCCGCCCGCCGCGTTTTATACCACGTATTCATACACAGCCTACACCGTGGTAGACCTCACCACCGACGAGCCGCCCACCAAAGTGCCGGGCGTGGGCGGCACGCTGGCCCTGCGCGCCGATGGCACCTACGATAAGCGCCTGAGCCTGCTCATGGGCGACAGCGGACCCCGCTTTTTCACCCAGCACGGCAAGTTTACGACCCACGGCGACAGCATCGTTTTCCGCTTTACCGACCTCAAGGGCAGCGATGTGCAGCGCGGCACCTACCGCTACAACGCCAAAGCGCGCCGGCTCACTATCACCATTGAGGGCTACCCCACCGGTAATAAGGGCATCTACGAGCTGGTGGCCGCGCCCCCGGCGGCCCGCTAGCCGCCGATTGCGCCCCGCGCCCAGCCTTAGTAACTTGCACCCGCAATCAATTCGGCCCCACCCACCCCGCACCCGAATTGATAATTGTTCACTGATAACTGATAATTGAAAAGATGGGACGCGCATTTGAATTCCGGAAAGGCCGCAAAATGAAGCGCTGGGACCGGATGTCGAAAGACTTTACCCGCATCGGCAAGGAAATCGTAATGGCCGTGAAAGAGGGCGGCCCCAACCCCGACACCAACGCCCGCCTGCGCACCGCCATCCAAAACGGCAAGGGCGTCAACATGCCCAAGGACCGCGTGGACGCCGCCATCAAGCGCGCCAGCGGCAAGGATGAGAAAGACTACCAAGAGGTTGTGTACGAGGGCTACGGCCCCCACGGCGTGGCCATCGTGGTCGAAACCGCCACCGACAACCCCACCCGCACCGTGAGCAACGTGCGCCTATACTTCAACCGCAACAACGGCGCGCTCGGCACGGCCGGCTCCAGCGACTACACCTTCACCCGCAAGGGCGTATTTAAGCTGGCTGCCGAAGGCCTCGACCGCGACGAGCTGGAACTGGAGCTGATTGACGTGGGCGCCGAGGACGTGTACGAAACCACTGAGGAAGACGAGCACGGCGCCGAGCACAAGTACATCGTGGTCGAAACTGCCTTCACCGACTTCGGTCAGATGCAGCAGGCCCTGGGCGCCAAGGGTGCCAACGTGGTGAGCGCCACCTTGCAGCGCGTGCCCAACACCACCGTAAGCCTCAACGATGAGCAGGCAGAGGAGGTCGAAAAGCTCATCGACAAGCTCGAAGAAGACGAAGACGTGCAGGCCGTGTACCACACGATGGGCTAAGGCTGTGTGTAGCCTGGACACTGCGAGTCCGGGTGCGAGCACTTCGCGTTTGAGCCGCTTCGATGCCCCTGCTCACTACGCTCACACTCGAACTCGCAGCGTCCGGGCTACCTCCTAAAACGCCGCTAGCCTTGCCGGGCTAGCGGCGTTTGTCGTTTCTTGCGATTACTTATGAAAATTCTACGCCTTTTCCCCTGCCTCCTACCCTTCGCCGCGCTGGCCCAGCCTTCGGCCCCGCTGCCGCCGGCCGATGCCAACATCCAGCGCTGGGTGAATGAGATTTCGAGCAAAAACCTGGAAACCGATGTGCGCAAGCTCGTCAGCTACGGCACGCGCCACACCCTGAGCGACACCCAGAGCAAGAAGCGCGGCATCGGGGCCTCGCGCCTGTACGTGTTCGAGGAGTTCAAGAAATACAGCAAGGCCAACGGCGGGCGCATGGTGGTGGAGCTGGATACCTTCACGGTGAACCCCGACGGCAAGCGCGTGGATAAGAAAACCCTGATGGCCAACGTGCTGGCCACCATTCCCGGCACCGACCCCACCGATACCCGCGTGCTCATCATGAGCGGCCACATCGACTCGCGGGTGACCGACGTGATGAACCGCACCGCCGACGCGCCCGGCGCCAACGACGACGCCAGCGGCGTGGCCGCCGTGATGGAAGTGGCCCGCATCCTGGCCGGCCAGAAATTTCCCTGCACCATCAAGCTCGTGGCCGTGCAGGGCGAAGAGCAGGGCCTGCTCGGCTCGGGCCACCTGGCCCAGCGCGCCAAAAAAGAAGGCTGGAACGTGGTAGCGATGCTCAACAACGACATCGTGGGCAACTCCCGGGGCTACGACCCCGAAATCACCGACTCGCTGCACCTGCGCGTGTTTAGCGAGGGCGTGCCGGCCACCGAAACCCCCGAGCAGGCGCGCATCCGCCGCCAGCTCAGCTCCGAGAACGACGCGCCCAGCCGCCAGCTCGCCCGCTACACCCAAACAGCGGCCCGCCAGTACGTAAGCGCCGGCGGCTACGCGGTGCTGCTGGAGTACCGCCCCGACCGCTTCCTGCGCGGCGGCGACCACACGCCCTTCAACCAGCAGGGCTACGCGGCCGTGCGCTTCACCGAAACCAACGAAAATTTCAACCACCAGCACCAAGACCTGCGCACGGAGGGCGGCATCGAGTACGGCGACAAGCCCGAGTTTGTGGACTACCGCTACCTGCGCCGCACCGCCCAGGTAAACCTGGCCACGCTGGCTAGCCTGGCGCTGGCCCCCGCCGCCCCCGTCAAGGTAGAAGTGCTCACCGCCAAGCTCACCAACCGCACCGAGCTGCGCTGGCAGGCCCCGCAGGGCGGCCCCGCCCCGGCCGGCTACGTGGTGCTGGCCCGCGAAACCAGCGCCCCGCAGTGGCAGCAGCGCTTCCCCGTGAGCGGCACCACCGCCGACCTGGCCATCAGCAAGGACAACTACATTTTTGGCGTAGTGAGCGTAGATGCCCAAGGGCACGAGAGCACGCCAATGCTGCCGGTGGTGGGGCGGTAGACACTGCTTTTATCTTTTACTAACGACTCTATGGCGGCCGCAATTTTTGAAGACTTCGACCTGACTAACTTCTGGGATGACAGCGACTACGCCCTGAAAGATTACGTGGAAGCCCCTTTCACGGCGGAGGGGCTGGCCGGCATTGAGCAGGAGCTGGGGTATAAGTTGCCGGCCGCCTACATGGCCCTGATGCGGACGCACAATGGCGGCATCCCCGTCAACACGCGGTTTCCAACCAGCAAAGCCACTTCCTGGGCCGACGACCACGTGGCCATCACGGGGATACTGGGCATCGGGCGCACCAAGGCCAACTCGCTCTGCGGCGAGTTTGGCAGCCCGTTTATGATAGAAGAGTGGGGCTACCCCGCCATCGGCGTCTACATCTGCGACTGCCCCTCGGCGGGCCACGACATGATACTGCTGGACTATTCGGCCTGCGGTCCGCAGGGCGAGCCCACGGTGGCGCACGTAGACCAGGAGGATGATTACGCCCTCACCTACCTGGCCCCTGACTTTGAGACGTTCATTCGGGGCTTGGTCAACGACGAAGTGTACGACACCTCGGCCGAGGACCTGGAGCAGGACCTATACCGCATACAAAACGGCCCGTTTTCGCCCCTGCTCACCGAGTTGCTTGCCAAGCAGCCAGCTACTGATTTCGGCCCCATCATCCGCACCATCTGCCAGCGGCTGACTGCCGAAAAAGGCTTCTTCGCGTTGCATGCCGATGAGCTATCCACGCTGCTTTATGATGCGCAATTTTTACTGTACAGCCAGGCGCAGCCAGTCGCATCAAAAGCCGCGTATTTGAAAATTTATCCTAATATCATCGCCCTAGCAGGTGGCGAATTTAGCACGGGCGGGTATGCGCCAGGCTTTATAGAAGACTGGTTTGACAAGCGTAGCGCAGAAGGGCAAATTGCGGCTGACTCAGCGGGCCACCTCACGTTTACCCAAGCCGCCGAACATGCCCTGCGTCGACAACTCCAGCAATACGCCTGAACTCGCGCCTGCATTGGCGCGAGTTTAGCGCAGCGTAACTCGTGTCTATTTTTCGGGGGAGGCTGTGCCTCCCGTGGAACGACTTAATTGCACGGCCTTGCCCAGTGCGAAGGCTGCCCCGTACTGGCGGGAGTTTAGCGTAGCGCAACTCGTGTCTATTTTCGGGGGAGGCTGCGCCTCCCACAGAACGACCGACTTGAGCGGCTCTGCTCACTGCCGCTTTGCCGCTGGCGCGGCAGTGGAGGTACAACCTCCACGTTGTGGCCAGCACGAGTTACGCTACGCTAAACTCGCGCTAGTAGCTGGCAGTATAGCCAAGAAACCAATGCTCAACGGAACATGCCTACTGAAACCGACCTCCAGCGCTTCCTCGACGCGCAAGCTACCGACTACGCCCAGGCGCTGGCCGAGGTAAAAGCCGGCCGCAAGCGCAGCCACTGGATGTGGTACATTTTTCCACAAATCCAGGGGCTGGGTTTTAGCAGTACTTCTAAACACTACGCCATCCGCGACCTGGCGGAGGCGGCGGCGTACCTGCGGCACCCGGTGCTGGGGCAGCGGCTAGTGGAAATATGTACGGCTTTGGTGGGGCTGGCCAGCCGCGATGCCAGCCGCGTTTTTGGAAGCCCGGATGACTTAAAACTGAAATCGTCGATGACGTTGTTTGCCGCCGTGCCGGGCGCGGCGGCAGTATTTGAGCAAGTGCTGGCGAAGTTTTTTGGTGGGGTGCGCGACGGCCAGACGCTGCAATTGCTGGGCAGCTAGGTAGCCCGGCGCAGGCCGCCCTCACTACCCTGTAATGGCTAGCCACCGGGCGCGATACACTCGCTGAATCTTACCCCGCTTTTGGCCATGCTGCTCGTACCCGTTTTAGTTATCGCCGTTGTGCTGCTGGCCATGAGCCTGCGCATTGCCCAGGAATACCAGCGCGCCATCGTGTTTCGGCTGGGGCGCTACACCGGCACGCGCGGGCCGGGGCTGTACTGGCTCATACCGCTTATTGAGCGCCAGCAAACCATCGACATGCGCACTAAAACGGTGGAGCTGGAGCAGCAGGAAACCATTACCAAGGACAGCGTGACTATCAAGGTCAACGCGGTGCTGTGGTTTAAGGTGCTCAACCCGGCCG
>Ga0265798_10001559_pt1 | contig 35516 bp, 25 predicted proteins | sample P3T30metagenome_FD_192430 | JGI IMG/M metagenome (GOLD analysis project Ga0265798, IMG submission 192430) | Plant litter microbial communities from East Loma Ridge, Irvine, California - P3 T30 | ecosystem: Environmental > Terrestrial > Plant litter > Unclassified | place: USA: California...
ACCCGGCCGTGGCGCTGTTCGCGGCGGCCGACGCCGGCGACCCCGAGGCCGTCCGCGTGCGTGCCGACCTCGCGGCGGGGGTGGCGGCCGCGGTGCGCCTCCTCGTCCTGACGACCGACGTGGACTCGGTCGTGATCGGGGGCGGACTCAGCAACCTCGGTCGCCCCCTGCTCGACGACGTCGCCGCGGTGCTCGACCGGTGGGCGGCGGGGTCGCCGTTCCTCGCCTCGCTCGAGCTCTCGTCGCGCATCGAGCTGCTGCCGCCGGGCTTTCCCGTGGCCGCCGTCGGCGCGGCCACGGTCGGAGCCCGCGGGACGGCCACGGCGACCGCAGCCGCCGTCTGACCGCCCCCACACCGCTGTGCCCCCACACCGCTGTGCTGCCAGACCGCCGTGCTGCCACACCGCCGTGCTGCCACACCGCCATGAAATGGTCACAGCACCAGGAGTAAACCTGGCGCTGTGACCATCTCGTGGCGCAGTGCCGACAGGTGCGGCGCTACGCCCGGGCCACCCGCAGCGTCACGATCTCGAACGGGCGCAGCGTCAGCTCGACGGCCGAACCCGCGATCCATCGACCCGCCCCGGCGGTGTCCGGCTCGAGCTCGCGCTCGATCAGGTCGGTGCGCCACGCCTCGCCGAACCCGCTGTCGGCGTCGACCGTGATCGTGGTCGCCGCCCGCGCACCGCGTGCCTCGTACAACCGCACGATCAGGTCACCCGAGCGGTCCTCGGCCAGCTTGACCGCCTCGACCAGCACCGCGGCCGACGACGACGTGACGAGCGGTGCCACGGCCGCTCCGGACGACCCGCCGACCCGCCGGACGGGCAGGTTGAGTCGGTAGCCCGCGGTCGCCGCGTCCAGCACGTCGGGCGCGACCCGCACCGACGAGCGGAGGACGTGCCGCCCCTGGTCGGCGTGGGGGTCGGGGAAGGTCGGTGCCCGCAGCAGCGACTGCCGCACGAGCGTCGTCGTGCCGCCGTCGCCGCCCTCGACCGTGTCGCGGGTGCTCCGCGTGATGTCGTGGCCGTAGGTGGCGTCGTTCGCCACGGCGACGCCGAAGCCGGGCTCGGTGACGTGCACCCAGCGGTGCGCGACGGTCTCGAACCGGGCGAAGTCCCACGACGTGTTCTGGTGGGTCGGGCGCTGCACGTGACCGAACTGCACCTCGGAGGCGGCCCGGTCGGCGTGCACGTCGAGCGGGAACGCCAGCTTGAGCAGCTTCTGCCGTTCGTGCCAGTCGACCTCGGTCTGCACGTGCAGTTCGGCCTCGCCGTCGTCGAGCCACCAGCGCTGCACGATGGTCGAGTCGCCGACACGACGCGTCACGACGAGCGCCCCGCCGTCGGCGACGACCGACTCGGCCTCGACCAGGTCGGTGCGGACGTTCTTGTAGGCCTGGTCGACGTCCCACGCGTCCCACTGGTTGGGGGTGTCGCGGAAGAGCTGCAGCAACCCGAGCCGCGAGCCGGGGGCGACGAGGTCGCGCCCCGACGTGGCATCGACCAGGGAGGCGACCAGGCCGTCCCCGTCGAACACGGCGCGCACGAGCCCGTTGTCGAGCACCCACCCGCCGTCGGAGGCGACCGGCGTGACCGACCCGACCCCCGCCTCCTGCGCCTGACCCGCTGCCGAGCCGGCCGACGCGTCGACCCCCGCGGCCGGGACAGGACCGGCATTGAAGGTGGTCGTCGCCGACCCCGACCCTGCGAGCGCCCGCTGAGCCGACCCGATGATCGCCTCGAGCTGTTCGGCGACCCGCGCGTAGTGCCGCTCGGCCTCGTGGTGCACCCAGGCGATCGACGAACCGGGCAGGATGTCGTGGAACTGCTGCAGCAACACGACGTGCCAGATCTCTTCGAGCTCGTCGTACGGGTAGTCGAGCAGGCCGCGTGCGGTCGCCGTGGCGCTCCACAGCTCGGCCTCGCGCAGCAGGTGCTCGCTGCGCCGGTTGCCCTGCTTGGTGCGGGCCTGCGACGTGTACGTCCCGCGGTGGAACTCGAGGTACATCTCGCCCGACCACACGGCCGGGTCCGCGAGCTCTGCTCGTGCCTGCGCGAAGAAGGAGGCGGGGGTGCCGACGGTCACGCGCGGCGAACCCTCGAGGTCGCCGGCCCGTCGCGCGGCCGCCATCATCTCGCGGGTCGGGCCGCCACCGCCGTCGCCCCAGCCGAACGGGACGATCGAGACGTTCGAGTACCCCTTCTCGGCGTAGCCGCGCTCGGCGTGGGCGAGCTCGGCCGGCGAGAGGTCGGAGTTGTAGGTGTCGACGGGCGGGAAGTGCGTGAACACCCGGCTGCCGTCGATGCCCTCCCACAGGAAGGTGTGGTGCGGCATGCGGTTCGTCTCGTTCCAGGACTCCTTCTGGGTGAAGAACGAGCTGGCACCGGCCGCGCGGGCGATCTGCGGCATGGCGCCCGTGTAGCCGAACGAGTCGGGAAGCCAGACCTCGTCGGCGTCGACGCCGAACTCGCGGAGGAAGAACCCCTTGCCCGCGACGAACTGACGGGCGAGCGCCTCGCCACCGGGCATGTTGGTGTCGGACTCGACCCACATGCCGCCGACGGGCACGAAGCGGCCCTCGGCGACCTTCTGCTTCACCCGTTCGAACAGCTCGGGGTAGCGCTCCTTCAACCAGGCGTACTGCTGGGCGCTCGAGGCGGCGAACACGACGTCGGGGTCGTCGTCCATCAGGGCGACGACGTTCGAGAAGGTGCGGGCGACCTTGCGCTGCGTCTCGCGGACCGGCCAGAGCCAGGCCGAGTCGATGTGCGCGTGGCCGGTCGCGACGACCCGGTGGGCGCTCGCGTTCGCCGGCGCGGCGAGCACGTCGGAGAGCGCGGCCCGACCGGCCGCCGCCGACCCCGCGACGTCGGCGTGGTCGACGACGTCGCACATCCGGTCGAGGGCCCTCAGGATCTCGTGCCGTCGCGGCGAGGTCAGCTCGAGGGTGCGCATCAGCCCGACGAGCGTCCAGACGTCTCGGTCGAGTTCGGCGACGACCTCGTCGCGTTCGGCGAGCACGATGCTGCGCAGGGCGTAGATCGGGGCGTCGCCCGCGGTCTCGGGGTCGCCCAACGGCGTCTCGCCGTGGAAGTCGTCGCCGCCGATGTCGGGGTTCGACGCGGCCTCGACGTAGACGTCGATCGCGCTGCCCGGGGTCACGCCCGCACCGATCGCCGCCAGTGGCACGTAGCCGTTGTACGGCTCGATCGCCTTGACGATCGTGCCGTCGGGCCGCCAGACGAGGCCCTCGGCCTGGAACCCGGGCTGACGGATGCTGAAGCCGAGGTCGACGACGAGTTCGAGGGCGGTCGCCGGATCGGTGCCGAAGCCGTCGGGTACCGTCCCCGTGACGTGGAACCACGTGGTGCCCCACGGGCGGCTCCACGGCGAGCCGACGGCGAACGGCTCGTACGTCTGCGAGACGGCCTCGGAGAAGGGGACCGGCTCTCCCGGCGCCTCCCAGGCCGTGATCGTCAGCGGGACGGCCCGACGGTAGACCGCCGGGGTGATGCGGTCGCGGACGAAGCGGTCGATGCGGGCCTCGACGAGGACGGTGTTGTCGTGCATGGGATCAGTCTCCTGACGGGCGCGCCGAGGCGCACGGTGGGGCGGGTCGTTCTGTGGATCGAGAGGGCGACGGGGGCACTGGTGAGGAGGCGCGTCACCCCTTCACGGCGCCGGCCAGCGCGTTCGAGCCGCCGAGGGTCCGCGAGACGAGCACGTACAACGCGATGACGGGCACCGAGTAGACGATCGAGAACGCCGCGAGCTGGCCGTAGGCCACCGAGCCGTACTGGCCGAAGAAGTTGAAGATGCTGACCGCTGCGGGCTGCTTGTCGGGGCTGAGCAACAGCACGAACGGCACGAAGAAGTTTCCCCACGCCTGGATGAACACGAAGATGAACACCACGGCGATGCCCGGCCGCATGAGCGGCACGACGATGCGCGTCAGGGTCGAGAACATCGAGGCCCCGTCGGTCCACGCGGCTTCCTCGAGCGAGATCGGCACCGAGTCCATGAAGTTCTTCGCCATCCAGATCGCCATCGGCAGGCTGGTCGCGGCCAGGAAGAACACCGTGCCGCCGATCGAGTCGATCAGGTTCAGCGAGACGAACAGGCTGTAGACCGGCACCATCATCGCGGTGATGGGCAGGCCGGTGCCGAACAGGATGCCGTAGAGGAACGGCTTGTTGATGCGCATCCGGTAGCGCGAGAGCGGGTACGCCGCGAGGATCGCGACGACGACGGTCACGAGGGCGCAGCCGCCCGACACGATGAGGCTGTTGGCGAGCGGGACGAACGAGATCTCGGGCGTCAGCACGGCGGTGAAGTTGTCGAGCGTGAACTGCGACGGCACCTTCGCCGACAGCGTGGCCGACGGGTCGAACGATGCCAGCAGCAGCCAGGCGAGCGGGACGGCGAAGCAGATCGCGATGACGATCAGCACGGCGTTCGAGACGGCCTTCATGCTGCGGCCGCTGGGTGAGGTCATGGCCATGGTCAGTCGACCTCCGGTTTCAGGGCCCTGATGTAGATGATCGAGAAGACGGCGCCGACGAGCAGCATGATCGTGGCGATGGCCGTGCCGAAGCCCAGCTGCGAGAACTGGAAGGCCTCTTGGTAGGCCAGGATCGGCAGGGTCGTGCTGTTCACGCCGGGCCCGCCGCCCGTCATCACGTAGATCAGGGTGAAGACCGAGAGCGTCTGCAACGTGGTCAGCATGAGGTTGGTCGAGATGCTGCGTCGGATCACCGGCAGCGTGATGTAGACCAGGCGTTGCCAGCCGGTGGCGCCGTCGACCTCCGCCGACTCGGTGATCTCGGGGGGCACCTCCTGCACCGCCGCCGAGTAGACGAGCATCGAGAACGCGGCGCCGCGCCAGATGTTGGCGAGGATCACCGAGAGCATCGGCATCGCGTAGAGCCAGTTGGCGCCCGTGATGCCGAACCACGACAGGACCGTGTTGAGCGTGCCCGCGTCGTTGAAGAACGCGTACGCCGCGAAGGCGGCGACGATCTCGGGCAGCACCCACGCGGCGATCACGAACGTGCCGACGATCGAGCGCACGACCTTGTGGCCGTTCCGCATCAGCAGCGCGAGCCCCAGGCCGACGACGTTCTGGCCCACCACGGCCGAGAAGAAGACGAAGGCGAGCGTCAGCAGCACCGACTTCGGGAAGTCCGGGTCGGCGAACAGCTCGGTGTAGTTGCGGAACCCGATGAACTCCGAGCCGCCGGCGGCGTAGCCGGTCAGCGAGGCGTCGGTGAACGAGCCGTAGAAGCTCGAGATGACGGGCCCCAGCAGGAACAGGGCCAGCAGGACGAAGGCCGGGACGAGCGGCAGGGTGCGGGCGCCGGTGCGCAGGGCGCGCGCCTTCGAGGCCCCCGCCCGGCGACCCGGCTTCTCGCCGTGGGGCCCGGGGCCGGGCCCGGAGGCCCCCGGTCGGCCGCTCTCACGGCCGACCGGGGTGGGGGCGATGGTCGCCATGTGGCTAGTCCCCCGCCTTCTGCGTCTGGTCCTCACCGACGATGCCGACCAGTTGGTCGTCGAACGCGGCCGCCGCCTCCTCGGGCGTCTGCTGCCCGGTCATGACGGCCTCCATCGCGACCGTGATCTCGTTCGAGATGCGGCTGTAGTCGGTGGTCGCCGGACGGAAGTGCGTCACCGGCACGATCGACGAGAAGAACTCGAAGGTCGGGTTGCTGCCGACGTACTCGGGGTCCTCCGCGACGTCGCTGCGCACCGCGATCTGGCTGGCGGCGATGTCGTAGCTCTGCGAACCGTCCTTGTCGAGGGCGTCGGCGATGAACTCGAACGCCTTGTCGGGGTTCTTGGTCTTCGAGCCGACGGCCAGCGTCCAGCCGCCCGACATGCTCGTCGCACCCGGCTTCGCGCCGTCCTGGGTGGGCATGGGCGCCTGGCCCATCACGTCGTTCCACTCGGGCCACGGGTTGGTGCCGGTCTCGAGCCAGGTGCCGCTCATCCACGATCCGTCGAGGGCGATCGCGAGCTTGCCCTGCGGGAGCCATTCCCCACCGACGATGGTGGCGATGTTGGTGTCCAGCGCCTCCTCGGGTTTCGGTCCGATGCCGCCCTGGTAGACGTCCTCGATGAAGCCGAGCGAGTCGACGAAGCCCTGCGAGTCGGTGAGCCACTTGCCGGTCTCGTCGTCGTACAGGGTGCCGGTCGGCGTGCCGTACAGCAGCATCTCGAAGCCCTGCATGGTCGCGCCCTCGCCCTGCGGCTTGCCCGAGTACACGTTGAGCGGGACCACGTCGGGCACCTTCGCCTTGACCGTCTCGGCCGCGTCGAGCACGTCCTGCCAGGTCTTCGGCTCCCACGGCACGGGCAGGCCGGCCTGCGCGAAGAGGTCCTTGTTGTACCAGAGCGCCCGGGTGTCGGTGCCCATCGGGATGCCGTAGGTCTTGCCGTCCTCGCCGACGCCGGCCTCCTTGGCGTTGTCGTAGAACGCGTCCCAGTCCTCCCACGCGTCGGTGTACTCGTCGAGCGGCAGCAGGTAGCCGGCGGCCGCGTCGCTCTTGACCTTGAAGGTGTCCTCGTACATGACGTCGGGCGCGGTGGCCGCCGACCGGTTCATCAGCGCGAGCTTGGTGAAGTAGTCGTCGTTCTGCGCCGCGATGGGCACGAACTCGACCTTCATGCCGGGGTTGGCCGCCTCGAAGGTCTTCGCGGTCTCCTTCATGTGGGCGTCCATCTGGGTGAACGTCCCGAACTTCTGGTACGCGACCTTGATCGTGTCGGAGTCGCCGCTGCCGGCACCCCCCGAGCAACCCGAGGCCAGCAGGGCCGTGGCGACAGCCGCGGCGGCGACGGCCAGTGCGCGCTTGCGCCCCCGGGCCGAGGTGAACGTGCGTGACATGGTGCTCCTTTGCTCCAGTCGCGTCGGCGTCGGGCTGCTCTGCCCGACCGCGATTCGATTACTACATCGTATGGAGTAACTCGTGTCAAGACGCCCGACGGCATCGGTCCGGTAACGGCCGCCGAGCCGAGGAGGCGCGGGTCGGCTTCCGAGGAGGCGCGGGTCGGCCCCGTCAGGCGCGGATCAGCAGGGCGGACGGTCGCGGCGAGAACGTCTGGTCGAGCACCAGGCAGGCGGCTCCGACGGCCGCGACGTCGATGCCGATCGACGACTCGACGAGCCGGATCGGGTGCTTCGGGATCAGCGCCGGGTCGTCGCGGAGCGCGGCCGGCAGCACCGCGAGGACGTGCCGCGACAGCGGCGCCCAGAACGGGCCGCCGAAGACGACCTCGTCGAGGTCGAGCAGGTTGACGATGGTCACGAGGGCCCGCGCGAGGTGCCGGCCCGCGCCGTGCAGCACCCCGAGGGCGCCGGCGTCACCCAGGTCGGCCTTGCCGACCAGGGCGCCGAACGCCTCGTCGATGCGGCGCATGTCGACGTCGTCCCCGCTGCGCGCCGCCTCGGCGAGCGCCTCGTCGGAGACGTCTCCCTCGGCCAGCACGCCCGCGTCGACGGCCTCGCGCACGAGGGCGTGCGGCGTGATCAGTTCGCCCACGCAGCCGATGCGCCCGCAGGTGCAGCGGTGACCGTGGTCGTCGACCATCACGTGCCCCGAGTCCCCCGCGTTCGCACTGGCCCCGCGCAGCACGTCGCCGCCCAGCACGAGTCCGGTGCCGTAACCGGTGCCGTAGTAGACGAAGGCGAAGTCGCTGCGCTCACCCGCGCCTCCGTCGCTGAGCCACAGCTCGGCGACCGCGCAGGCCGTGACGTCCTTCTCGAGCAGCACCGGCAGACCGGTCGCCTCGCTGAGCGCCCGACGCAGCGGCACGTGCCGCCAGAGCGGCATCATCGGCGGATCGAGCACGAGGCCGGGCCCGATGTCGACCGGGCCCGGCGACGCGATGCCGACCCCGAGCAGCAGCTCGCGGTCGACGCCGCTCGTGACGACCAGCCCGTCGATGGCCCGCGCCATCAAGGCCACCACCTCGTCGGGTTCGCTGGCGGACGGGGTCAGCTCGCGTGCGTGGGCGACGACCGTGCCGACGAGGTCGAGCAGCACGAACGTCAACACGGCGGGGTCGACGTGCACGCCGACCGCGAAGCGCCCCCGGGACTCGAGCTGCAGCATGGTGCGCGGCTTGCCGGGGCCGCTGATCACGGTGCCGCTCTCGCGGATGAGGCCCGCCTCGATCAGCCGGCGCGAGACGTTCGTCACCGCCTGGGGGCTGAGTCCGGTGCGCCCGGCGATCTCGGTCCGGCTGAGGCCCGCGGCCTCCCGCCGGATGGCGTCGAGCACCACCGACCGGTTGTAGCCGCCGATCGCCGGCAGGTTCGTCCCGCGGTTCATTCTCGTCATCATCCACGACGTCGGGGGTCGCGCGCGCACCGCAGCCCGTCATCCGCCCGGCGGTGGTGCCCGTCGGGAGGCCCCGTTACCCTGAACCCATGTCTGGACTGCGCCTCGAAGAACTGTCCGCCGCCACCGTCGTCGCGGCCAACAACCTCACCCTGAAGCCGGGGCAAGAGCAGTTCGTCGCCCCCGTCTCGCACTCGATCGCCGAGGCCTACGTCAACCCGACCACCGCCTGGCCCCGCGTCGTCGTGGACGACGACGACACGGTCGTCGGCTTCATCATGGGCAACTTCGACGCCGAGGCCGACGACGAGGCGCTGCGCAGCTGCATCTGGCGCATCAACGTCGAGGCCGACGCCCAGGGCCGGGGCATCGGACGGTTCGCCGTGCACGCCCTCGCCGACGAGGCCCGCAGCCGCGGCTTCGACCGGGTCACCGTCATCTACGAGCCGGGCGACGACGGGCCCGAGGACTTCTTCCACCACATCGGCTTCGAGGTCATCGGCGAGACGCCCTACGGCGAGCACGTCGCGGGGCTGACGCTGGCGTCGTCGCAGGTCTGAGTCGGCACCACGTGAGGCCGAGGTCGTGACGCCGGACGCGTCCACCCCCGGTGATCTTCCCGCGGCCGGTGACGACCCCGCGCCCGGGCTCGACTCCGGGCCCCACCCCGACGACTTCGCCTCGCGGGTGATCGCCGTGGTCGAGTCGATCCCGCCGGGCCACGTGATGACCTACGGATCGGTCGCGGCTGCCCTCGGGTCGCGGGCCTCCCGCGCCGTCGGCCAGGTGATGGCGTACGCCGGGGCCGACCTGCCCTGGTGGCGCGTGATCCGCGCCTCGGGCCACGCCCCGCGCGACCACGAGCAGCGGGCCCTCGAGCAGTACCGCGTCGAGGGCACGCCTCTGCTGTGGAGCCGGTCGGGTGGCTTCCGCGTCGATCTGGAGCGCGCCTCCCACCGTCCCTGACCGGGTGCTGCCCGGGCTGAGCCAGGCCGAGCAGAACCGGGCCGGGCCAGGCCGGACCGGGCCGGGCCGGGCCGGGCCGGGCCGGACCGGGCCGGGCCGGGCCGACGGCTCATGGCCGGAACGGGCGAGTTCGTCGGAGACGGTCGGCCACGACCGCCCGACTCCCCCGGACTCGCCCGCCGTGGCTCGGTGGCCTCAGCGCGTCCGGTCGTACGGGGTCGTCGTCGACACGGCGACCAGGCCCGATCGTTCGAGGATCGGACGCGAGTCGTCGGTCGAGTCGCTGTGCACGAGGGCCTTGCCCTGCGCGAGGGCGGAGCGCGCCCGCGCCGCGGTCAGCGCCCGGTAGATGCCCCGGTGACGGTACGCCTCGAGGGTGGCGCCGCCCCAGATGCCGACGAAGTCCGTGCCGGGGACGGGTTCGAGTCGACCACCGCAGACCATCCGGCCGTCGACCTCGGCGACCCAGAGCTCCATGCCGTCGCCGCGGGCAAGTCGCGAGAGCAGCGCGTCGGCCATCCGTGCGTCGACCGCTTCGCCGAACGCCTCGTCGACCATCGCGCTCATCGCCCGCACGTCCGCCTCGGTGGTGACCCGACGGACCGTCACTCCCTCGGGCGCGTCGCCGAGCCCCGCCAACGCCGTGAGCGGCCCGATCATGATCGACTCGGGCTCGCCCGGCTCGAAGCCCGAGGCCACGAGCGCGTCGTGCAACCCGGGCGCCCGATCGTGCCCCCGGGTCTTCCATTCGACCCGGGTGATCTCGGCGTCGGCGTCGAAGTGCTCGACGGCGGCGGCCACGAGCGCGCGCACCGCCTCGGCGTCCGCTCCGCCGAGGTCACGGTAGGTGACGAACCCGCGGCCACCGGCGAAGGTGACGAGCCGCAGCGGACCGTGCCGGGTCACGGCGATCGCGCTCGGCGTCTCGGCGTCGGTGCGGAGTTGCTCGTCGTAGGCCTGCAGGTAGCTCGTCGCGTCGGTCATCGGGGCCACGCTAGCCGAGCCCGGACGGCGGGCGGGGCCTGCCGTCCGGGCCCCGCCTCACACGAGCGAGTCACGCCAGGCGGCGTGCAGCTGCGCGAAGCGGCCGGTGCCCGCGATCAGGTCGTCGGGGGTGCCGTCCTCGACGATCTTGCCGTGCTCCATGACGAGGACCCGGTCGGCGATCGCGACCGTCGACAGGCGGTGCGCGATGATGACCGCGGTGCGGTCGGCGAGCAGGGTCTGCAGGGCCTCTTGCACCATGCGCTCGGACGGGATGTCGAGCGACGCCGTCGCCTCGTCCAGGATGAGCACGCTCGGGTCCGCGATGAACGCCCGGGCGAACGAGAGCAACTGGCGCTGCCCGGCCGACACACGGCCGCCGCGCTTGTTCACGTCGGTGTCGTATCCGTCGGGCAGGGCCTCGATGAACTCGTGCGCCCCGACCGCCTTCGCCGCGCGCACGATCTCGTCACGCGTCGCGTCGGGCTTGCCGAGCGAGATGTTGTCGGCCACCGAACCCGAGAAGAGGTACGCCTCTTGCGTGACCATGACGATCGCCCGGCGGAGGTCTTTCGGGTGCAGGTCGCGCAGGTCGACGCCGTCGAGCGTCACCGCTCCGCGCGTCGGGTCGTAGAAGCGCGAGATGAGCTTCGCCAACGTCGACTTGCCCGCCCCCGTCGACCCGACGAGGGCGATGGTCTGCCCCGCGGGCACGTGGAGGTCGAAGCCGGGCAGGACGACCGTGTCGGCGTTGTAGGCGAACTCGACGTCGTCGAAGTGCACCTGCCCCTTGGCGTTCCACAGGTCGACCGGGCGCGTCGGGTCGGGCACGCTGGGCTGCTCCTCGAGCACGCCCGAGATCTTCTCGAGCGCGGCCGATGCCGACTGGTAGCCGTTGTAGAACATGGCCATCTCTTCGGCCGGGTCGAAGAACCTCTTCGCGTAGAGCGCCACCGCGAGCAGGGCGCCGATCTCGAGCGAACCGTCGATCACCCGGAAACCGCCGAAGAGCACGACCGCCGCGAGGGTCGCGTTGCCGATGAGCACCAGACCCGGGTCGAAGGTGCCGAACAACGTGAACACCTTCGAGTTGGCCTGCCGGTAGTCCTCGACGTGACCGGCGTACTCCTTCTCGTTGCGGGCCTCCTTGCGGAACGCCTGCACCGCGCGCATGCCCGTCATCGTCTCGACGAAGTGCACGATGACGCGGGCGCTCGTGACGCGGGTGGCCCGGAACAGCTTCTGCGAACGCACCTGGAACCACCGGGTCAACGCCACGAGCGGCACGAGGGCCACGGCGAGGACGAGGCCGCTCTGCGGGTCGAGCGCGACGAGGGCGACGGCGGTGAAGACCATGTACAGCAGGCCCGACACGAGCTGGTTGATGCCCGAGTCGAGCAGCTCGCGGATCGAGTCCAGGTCGCTCGTCTGGCGCGAGATGATGCGGCCCGACGTGTACGTCTCGTGGAACTCGAGGCTGAGCCGTTGCGTGTGGAGGAACAGCCGTTTGCGCAGGTCGAACAGGATCGCCTGGCTGATGCGCGCCGACAGGACGGTGTACTGCGCCATCAGCACCGCACCGATGACGCCGGTCACCAGGTAGGCGACCACGACGAGGATCGCGGGTGCCCAGTCCTGGTCGTCCATCAGGGCCGGCAGGGCGGTGTCGATGCCGATCGCGATCAGGGCCGGACCCGCGACCTGCGAGGCCGTGCTGATCACGACGACGACACCCATCAGGGCGAGACGCCACCGCAGCGGGTGAACGAGCGAGCCGAGGAGGCGCAGCGAACGACGGCGCAGCCTCTTGCTCTCGTCCTTGGTGAAGTTCTCGCGCTCCTCGCCGCGGACGCCCTGCGTCGTCGAGCCCTGCTCGGCGCGCTTCTCGGCGGGGGTGCGTCCGTCGAGCGCCTCGCGCTCGACGGGGCCGTCGGCGGCTGCCGGACGGTCGGGACGGTCGCCCTCGAGTGTCGTGTCGGTCATGCGAGCACCTCCTCTCGGCTGGTGGTGGAATCGTCGTCGAGCGACGAGATGACGTAGCGGTAGTGCTCGTTGCTCGCGATGAGGTCGGAGTGCCGACCCACCGCGGTGACCGTGCCGTTCTCGAGCAGCGCGACCCGGTCGGCCAGGGTGACCGTCGACGGTCGGTGGGCGACGATCAGGGACGTCGTCGACGCGAGCACGCGCCTCAGTCCGGCCTCGACGCGGGCCTCGGTGTCGACGTCCAAGGCCGACAACGGGTCGTCGAGCACCAGAACTGCCGGGCGGGCCGCGATGGCCCGCGCCAGGGCGAGACGCTGGCGTTGTCCGCCGGACAGGCTGAGCCCCTCTTCGCCCACCCGGGTGTCGACGCCCTCGGGCAGCCGCTCGACGAAGTCGGCCTGCGCGATCTCGAGGGCCTCGCGCATCACCCGGTCGGCCTCGTCGGGGTCGTCGGCGAGGTCGGGGCGGCCGAGCAGCACGTTGTCACGCACGGACGCGCTGAACAGCGTCGCGTCCTCGAACGCCATGCCGATGTGACGGCGGAGCTCTTCGCGGCTGAGGTCACGGACGTCGACGCCGTCGATCAGGACCTGCCCACCGGTCACGTCGTAGAGCCGCGACACGAGAGACAGGAGCGTGGTCTTGCCCGAGCCGGTGAGGCCGACCAGGGCCATCGTCTCGCCGGGCTCGACGACCAGGTCGACCCCGTTGACGAGGTCGGAGAACTGGGCCGGCGAGTCCTGGTAGCGGAAGTGCGTTCCCTTGAACTCGAGACGACCGTGGGGCTCGGCGATCGTCGACGGGTTCTCGGGGTCGGTCACCGTGTTCTCGCTGTCCATCACCTCGAAGTAGCGGTCGACGGCCGTGCGGGTGTCGAAGGTCATCGAGAGCAGGAAGCCGATCGACTCGACCGGCCAACGCAGCACGGTCGCGGTCGCGAAGAAGGCGAACAGCTGACCGACGGTCAGCTGACCGTCGGCGGCGAGCCAGACGCCGCCCAGCAGACACAGCGCGAAGGCCACGTCGGGGACGAGCAGCAGCCAGAGCCACAGCTTCGAGATGGCCTTGGCCTTCTCGATCTCGGTCCCGCGGAGGTCTTCGGCCTGCTTGGCGAACTCGCGCAACGAGTGCTTGCCACGACCGAAGGCCTTGAGGACCCGGATGCCGTGCACGCTCTCCTCCACGCTGGTCGCCAGGTCGCCGACCTGGTCCTGGGACCGACGGGCGACGATCGAGTACCGCTTCTCGAAGGCGAAACTGACGAAGAACACGGGCAGCGACGCGACGAGGAAGACGAGGCCGAGCACCCAGCTGTACCAGAACAGCACGACGAATCCGACGACGATGGTGAGCACGTTGACCACGAGCAGCACGACGCCGAACGCGAGCCAGCGACGGATGAGGCTCAGGTCGCTGACCGACCGGCTGAGCAGCTGACCGCTCTGCCACCGGTCGTGGAACGCCACCGGCAGGTCTTGGAGCTTGGCGTACAGGGCGTTGCGCATGGTCGCCTCGACGTGCGTGCTCGGTGTGAGCACCAGCCGGCGGCGAGCACCGATCATGATCGCCTCGGCGACGCCGAGACCCAGCACGACGGCGAAGGCGGGCCACACCTGCGACCGGTCGCCACTCGACAGGGGGCCGTCGACGAGCAGCTGCAGGACGAGGGGGATCAGCAGGGCGACGACGGCGGCGAGCAGGGCCGCGACCATGCCCAGCACGATGCGGGGCAGGGCCGGCTTGACGTAGGGGTACAGCCGGGTGAGCGACTGCACCGTCGAGGGACGCTTCGCGGTGTCGGGCGGACGGGCGGACGAGGACTTCTGAGACATGGGTGATCCAAGTGTCGTGATCTGGCACAGGCGACAACGCAGAGCGGTGACCCGTTGTGGAGAAAGGTGGTGCGGCGACCGTCCGGGAGGACGCATGGTCGCGCGGTCGCGCCCGGGACGTCGCCGGGCGGAGGTGTCGGAGTGGTGCCGGTGGGCGGCGGGCCGTCTCGTCTAGCTGATCGGCGCCGGGCTCGGAGACGCCGAGGAGGCGCGACCCACGCGAGCACCGTCGGTGGCCGTGCCCACCGTGGTCAGTGTCGTCGTCGTCATCATGTCCTCCTGAGTGTCGTCGTCCGTCCGTGCGGTCGTGTCCGACCGGCTGTGAGCAGCCTTACAGGATATGGGTGCCGTCGACTCCGCCGCAAGACGGAATCGTTCGGAATCATGGACGACGCGACCCGCGCCTCCGGGACCTCGTCGACGACGACCTAGTGGAAGAAGTGGCGCTCGCCCGTGAAGTACATGGTCACGCCGGCGGCCTTCGCCGCGGCCACGACCTCGTCGTCGCGGATCGACCCGCCGGGCTGGACCACCGCGGCCACGCCGGCGTCGAGCAGCACCTGCAGGCCGTCGGCGAACGGGAAGAACGCGTCGGACGCGGCGACCGACCCGGTGGCGCGGGCACCGGCGCGGTCGACGGCCAGGTGGCACGAGTCGACGCGGTTGACCTGGCCCATGCCGACACCGACCGAGGCTCCGCCCGAGGCGAGCAGGATGGCGTTCGACTTGACGGCGCGCGAGGCCTTCCAGGCGAACTCGAGGTCGGCCCGCGTCGCGGCGTCGGCCTCGTCGCCGGCGACGAGCGTCCAGCCGTCGGACGTGAACCCGTCGAACCGGTCGGCGTCCTGGACCAGCAGGCCGCCCGAGATCTGCTTGACCTCGCGGACGTCGCGGGTGAAGTCGGAAGGCAGGGTCAGCAGGCGGATGTTCTTCTTCGCGCTGAGGATCTCGACGGCCTCGGGGTCGAACGCGGGGGCGATGACGACCTCGGTGAAGATGTCCGCGACGGTCTCGGCCATGGCGCGGGTCACCGGGCGGTTGGCCGCGATGACGCCGCCGAAGGCGGAGACGGGGTCGCAGGCGTGGGCCCGCTGGTGCGCGTCGGCGATGGCGTCGACGGCGTCGGGCGAGGCGACGGCGATGCCGCACGGGTTCGCGTGCTTGATGATCGCCACGGCGGGCTCGTCGAAGTCGTATGCGGCGCGCAGGGCCGCGTCCGCGTCGACGTAGTTGTTGTACGACATCTCTTTGCCGTGCAGCTGCGTCGCCTGCGCGATGCCGTGCGCCCCGGCCGTCGCGTAGATCGCGGCGGCCTGGTGGGAGTTCTCGCCGTAGCGGAGGGTGTGCTGCAAGTCGGCCGAGACGGTGGCCGTGGGCTCGAAGCCGGCCCGCGCCTCCTGCTCGTCGACGACGGACGAGGAGGCGCGGGTCGCCGCGGCGGACGCGTCGGCCTCGGCGCGCACACCCACGTGTGCGGCGAAGTACGCCGCGACTGCCGTGTCGTACGCCGCCGTGTGGGCGAAGGCCTCGCCGGCCAGGCGCTGACGCTGGGCCAGGGTCGTGCCACCGAGCGTGAGCGCCTTCACGACCTGCGGGTAGTTCGTCGGCGAGACCACGATGGCGACGTTGGCGTGGTTCTTCGCGGCGGCCCGCACCATGGCGGGCCCGCCGATGTCGACGTTCTCGATGACGGTCGGCACGTCGGCACCCGACGCGACGGTCTCGACGAACGGGTAGAGGTTGACGACGACGAGCTCGAACGCGGCGATGTCGAGCTCGGCCAGCTGCGCCTCGTGCGACTCGAGCCGCAGGTCGGCGAGGATTCCGGCATGCACCGCGGGGTGCAGGGTCTTCACGCGGCCGTCGAGCGACTCGGGGAAGCCGGTGACGCTGCTGACGTCGGTGACGGCATGGCCGGCGTCGCGGATGGTCTGGGCGGTCGAGCCGGTCGACACGATCTCGACGCCGGAGGCCGACAGGGCGGCGGCCAGGTCGAGCAGGCCCGTCTTGTCGCTGACGCTGATCAGCGCCCGTCGCACGGGCACGGCGTCACGGTCGCGGTAGAGGCTGGGGTCGATGGCGTGGCCGCTCATGCGGTGGGCTCCTGTTCGAGGGTGGTCGTTCCGTTGGCGATGTCGAGCACGGTCTGGACGAGCAGTTCGCGCTCGACGACCTTGATGCGGTCGTGCAGCGACGACTCGTCGTCGCCGGGCAGCACCGGGATGCGGCGTTGCGCGAGGATCGGGCCGCTGTCGACGCCCTCGTCGACGACGATCACGCTGGCGCCGGTCTGGTCGACCCCGGCCGCGAGGGCGTCGCGGACGCCGTGCGCCCCGGGGAACTCGGGCAGGTAGGCGGGGTGCGTGTTGATCAGGTTCGGGGCGAGGGCGGCGACGACCCGCGGCGGCACGAGCCGCATGAACCCGCTGAGCACCACGAGGTCGGGCTGCCACTGCTCGATCCGGGCCAGCAGCTCGTCGCCCCAGGCGGCGCGGTCGGCGAAGTTCGAGAAGGCGACCGAGAAGGTCGGCACCCCGAAGTGCTCGGCGTGCTCGAAGCCGTCGGCCTCGCGGTCGGCACCGACGGCGACCACCCGGGCCGGGTACTCGGCGTCGCTCGCGGCCTCGAGCAGCGCCCGGAGGTTCGAGCCGCCACCGGAGATGAGCACCACGAGCTTCAGCACCCGGCAAGCCTAGCGGGCCGGGCGCGCGCGCCGGGGGCGGTGGGGGGCGGCCCGTCGGACGACGGCGTCAGCGCGTGATGCCCTCGATGCGCTCGGTGTCGTCGCCGTCGCGCCGCAGGGTGGTCACGGGCACTGGGCCCGTCGGCGCGGTGTCGTCGACGACCGGGTCGTCGTGCCGCTTCGCATCGGAGCCGTCCCTGGTCGTCACGGCCCGATCACCCGCGAACCTCGGCGGGCTCACGACCATCGCCAGCACGCCGGCGACGGCGAACTCGAGCGCCGCGAACCCGCCGACCAGCAGCGGGTCGGGTCCGACGTCGGTCAGGCGTCCGGGCCCGGCGGAGCCCGAGGCCGCCCAGGCGAGCAGGCCGAGCAGCACTCCCCCGACGAGCCCGCCGACGACCGCGACGACGAGGCGACGGACCAGGTCGTCGACCCCGTGCCCGGCGAGCATGCGCTGCAGCCGCGGCCTCAGCAACGTCGCGCAGACGTACGCGGCGACGACCGGGACCAGCAGCCCGACGAAGCCGAACGTCAGGTCTGCCGTGGGCAGCGCGCCGAGGAAGGGGATCGCGGGCATCGGGCCGACGGCGGTGCCCAGGGGCGAGATCGACGACCCGGTGCCGATGGCGAAGCCGGGGCCGACCAGCCACGACGCCGCCCAGACGACGACGTCGGGGAGCAGGGCGAGCTGCCCGATCGTCAGCGCGAGCCCGCCGAGGAACCCGCCGTGCGCGCCTTCGTACAGGGTGATGATCTCGGCGTAGTTCGCCACGATCAGCACCGAGACGATCACGGACGACACGGCGAGCACGGTCGACGCGGCCACGGCTCCGAGACGCAACCCGGCGGCCGCGATGCCGGTCACCTGCCCGGGCAGTCGTGACAGCAGACCGATGACGGCACCGGTGACCGGGTCGGCGGACTCGCCCCGACGACGACGCGTCACCTCGGCCATGGCCACGACGGGCACGGCGTAGACGAGCGCGGGCAGCAGCGTGCCCTGCCACAACGACGGGCGTGCGAGCTCGTGCTGCGCGGAGGCCGCCAGGGCGAGGGACAACAGGGCGAAGGTGCCGATGGTGACGAGCACGCCGGTCACACGGTGGGCCGTCTCGGCGGCGGCGCGGCCGGCACGGATGCCCATGAGCACCGTGAGGAGGGCGAAGCCGAGCGCGGCCAGCGAGACGACGATGGGGGCGTCCGCCCCGGGGATGCCGGTCGCCGCGGCCGCGTCCGCGCTGAGCTGGACGGTCAGGTCGGCGCCGTGCCCGACGAGCCACGAATCGACGGCTGCCCGCCAGAAGACGACCCAGTCGATCTGCAGGCCGTACTGGAACGCCCAGAGCGAGGTCAGCACGACGAGGGGGATGCCGACGCCGATGGCCACGACGAGCAGGGCTTCGAGCGCGGAGAAGAGAGCGGTGACTGGGCGGTTCATCGCGAGCGACTGTACCGGTGCCGACCGGGGCCGGCCTGCTGCCCCGCCGCCCGCGACGACGACGCCGCTCGGCACCGGCACCGCTCCCCCCGCACGCACGCACGCAGGGGCGCGCGCACGACGACGGGCGTGTCCGTCGTGACCGGGCGTCCGAGGACGACCGGCCGTGACGAACACGCCCGTCGAGGAGGCGCGGGTCAGCTCTTACAGGGAGGCGTAGACCTCGCGGAGCAGCGCCGCGGTCTCGCTCGGCGTCTTGCCGACCTTGACGCCGGCGGCCTCGAGCGCCTCTTTCTTGGCCTGCGCGGTGCCGGCCGAGCCGGACACGATCGCTCCGGCGTGGCCCATCGTCTTGCCCTCGGGGGCGGTGAAGCCCGCGACGTAGCCGACGACGGGCTTGGTGACGTGTGCCTTGATGTAGTCGGCGGCACGCTCTTCGGCGTCGCCGCCGATCTCGCCGATCATGACGATCGCCTTGGTGTCGGGGTCGGCCTCGAACGCCTCGAGGGCGTCGATGTGCGTCGTGCCGATGACCGGGTCGCCACCGATGCCGATGGCGGTCGAGAAGCCGAGGTCGCGCAGCTCGAACATCATCTGGTAGGTCAGGGTGCCCGACTTCGAGACCAGGCCGATGGGCCCCGAGCCCGAGATCGAGGCGGGCGTGATGCCCACCAGCGACTCGCCGGGCGTGATGATGCCGGGGCAGTTCGGGCCGATGATGCGGGTCGTCCCGCCCTTGGCCTTGGCGAGCGCCCAGAACTCGGCGCTGTCCTGCACCGGGATGCCCTCGGTGATGACGACGACGAGCGGCACCTCGGCCTCGATGGCCTCGACGACGGCGTCCTTGGCGAACGCCGGCGGCACGAAGACGATCGAGACGTCCGCGCCGGTCTCGGCGACGGCCTCGGTGACGGTGCCGAAGACGGGGAGCTCGACGTCACCGTGGGTGACGGTCGTGCCGGCCTTGCGGGCGTTGACGCCGCCCACGACCTTCGTGCCCGCCTTGAGCATGAGTGCGGTGTGCTTGGTGCCCTCGCCGCCGGTGATGCCCTGGACGATGACCTTGCTGTCCTTGTTGAGGAAGATCGACATTGTTCTGTGCAGTCCTTACTTCGAAGCCAGCTCGGCGGCCTTGTCGGCAGCCTCGTCCATGGTCGCGACGACGGTGACCAGCGGGTGCGCCGCCTCCGCCAGGATGCGTCGACCCTCGTCGACGTTGTTGCCGTCGAGGCGCACGACGAGCGGCTTGGTGGCCGCGTCGCCGAGGATGCCCAGCGCGGCGACGATGCCGTTGGCGACGGCGTCGCAGGCGGTGATGCCGCCGAAGACGTTGACGAAGACGCTCTTGACCTGGGCGTCGCCCAGGATCACGTCGAGCCCCGCCGCCATGACCTCGGCGCTCGCTCCGCCGCCGATGTCGAGGAAGTTGGCGGGCTTCACGCCGCCGTGCGCCTCGCCGGCGTAGGCGACGACGTCGAGCGTCGACATGACGAGCCCTGCACCGTTGCCGATGATGCCGACCTCGCCGTCGAGCTTCACGTAGTTGAGGCCGGCGGCCTTGGCCTTCGCCTCGAGCGGGTCCGCCGCGTCGGCGTCCTCGAGCTCGGCGTGACCGGGGTGACGGAACTCGGCGTTCTCGTCGATCGAGACCTTGCCGTCGAGGGCGACGATGTCGCCCTGCTCGGTGAGCACGAGCGGGTTGACCTCGACGAGCGTCGCGTCCTCGCCCTCGTAGACGGCGTAGAGCTTCACCAGCACGGGGGCGACCTTGTCGATCAGCTCGTCGGGGAACCCGCCGGCCTTCGCGATCTCGGTGGCCTTCGCCAGGTCGATGCCCGCGCGGGGGTCGACCTCGATGCGGGCGAGCGCGTCGGGCTTCTCGACGGCGAGCTGCTCGATCTCCATGCCGCCCTCGACGCTGCAGAGCGAGAGGTACGAGCGGTTGGCGCGGTCGAGCAGCACCGAGAAGTAGAACTCGCGGGCGATCTGGGCGCCGCCCGCGATCATCACGCGCTTGACGACGTGGCCCTTGATGTCGAGCCCGAGGATGTCCTTCGCCGCGGCCTCGGCGTCGTCGGGGGTCTTCGCCACCTTGACGCCGCCGGCCTTGCCGCGACCGCCGACCTTGACCTGGGCCTTCACGACGGTGACGCCACCCAGCTTCTCGGACGCCGCTCGCGCCTCCTCGGGGGTGTCGGCCACGATGCCCGGCAACACGGGCACGCCGTACTGCTCGAACAGGTCTCTGGCCTGGTACTCGAAAAGATCCACGCTGTTCTTCCAATCCGCATCGCTGCGTCGTCTCACCATGATCCGTCTCGACATCGAGCCATCTCGACATGAAGACATATGGGCCGCGGTCAGCCTAGCGGGCGACCCCAGGGGTACGCCGAGCGTCGCGTCTGCTGTGAGCATCGGGGGCCCGCCGTCGCCTGGGGAGTAGACGAGAGACACCCCGACAGAACGAGAAGACGGAGACACGCATGTCGAAAGAGAAGAACCTCGCCACGCAGGAACGCCTCGGCGAGATCCTGACCGCCCGCGAGATCGACCGCCTCGGCGAGGGCTTCCACGCCGACGTCGTCGATCACGACCCGGCCCCCGACGCTCCCGCCGGCCTCGCGGGCATCCAGGCTTTCTGGACCGACTTCTTCGCGGCCTTCCCCGACGCCGACCTCGCGGTCGAGACCCTCGTCGCCGACGACGAGAACGTCACCGCCGTCTTCACGATCTCGGGCACGCACACCGGCACGTTCCAGGGCGCCGAGCCCACGGGCAAGACGTTCACCGTGCGCGGCATCCAGGTCGGCCGGTTCGACGAGGACGGCCTGCTCGTCGAGCGCTGGGGCGCCACCGACGAGGCCGGCATGAAGCAACAGCTCGGCCTGGCCTGAGCCGCTCCCCCCACCACCCCGCACCACTCTCGAGAGGACGCATCATGAGCGACACCAACACCCCCGCAGCATCGGGCGACCAGCCCTACGACCAGGCCGACGAGTTCGCCGAGTCCGAGCAGATCGCGACCAACGACGCCGTCGCCGGCGAGACGGTCTTCCCCGGTGTCGGAGAGGGCAACGACGGCCCGACCGGCGGCGCGCCCCGCGAGGGTTCGCCCGAGTACGCCTCGAACGACCTCGAAGGCGACGAGATCGACCTCGACGAGACCGAGTGACCTCGGTCACCACCGTCTGACGACGCCCCCGCCGCAGCTCGCGGCGGGGGCGTCGTCGTGTCACGGCTCCTCCCCCGGCCTGCGTCGGCGGGAGCCGTACACAGGAGGCGCGGTGCCGGCCTCGGCAGCCGGGGCCGCTGCCCGATCGTCGGTGCATGACCTCATCAACGAAGGCCCTCGGGCCCCCCAGACGGCGCCTCGCGCTCGCCCTCGCCCTGTTGTTCTCCGTCGCCGTCGGGCTGCTCGGCCACGCCCCGGCCGCCGCCGTCACCGGCACGGGACTCGGCCCGGGCCACCTCTGGCGCGGCGACAACGCCTCGTGGCTCGGCACGTACCGACTCGACGACGGCACCCAGGCGTTCTGCCTCGAAGCCGGCAAGAGATCGCCCGTCGGCAACCACTACGACACGACCACGGGTGGCGACGTGATCGGCGTCTCGACCGACGACCACGCGCGCCTCGCGTACATCGCCCGCACCTGGGGCGGCACGACCGACGCCGACACGGCCGCCGCAGGACAGCTCGCGGTCTGGACCATCACCGGCCTGAACGGCCACACGCAGCGGTACTACGCCGGCCGGGCCAACGAGCGCTGGCCGATCGTGCTCGAACGCGCGAACCAGATGCTCGCCGAGGCCTCGTCCGCCGCGTCGAAGTCGGTCGCCGCATCGATCACCGTCGAGCTCTCGGACGACGGCACGGGGCTCATCCGCCCCGACCTCACGGTCGACCGCGTGACGGGTGGGCCGACGACCCTCGAGCCCACGCATGCGGGCACGGTCACCCTGGACGGAGCCGTGTTCGCGGACGGTTCGACCACGGCCCTCGTCCGCAACGGCGAGAGCGTGCCCGTCGCCGCCACCGGTGACGCCGCCCAGCTCACCGTGACCGCCTCGGTCGAGTTCGTCGACCTGCCGTACGGACGGGTGACCACGGTGGGGAACAGCCCCGCCGGCTCGCAGATGATCCTCTTCTCGGGCGGGGTCGCGGCCTCCGCTTCCGAAGCCGCGAGTGTCGAGCAGCTGTCACCGCTGCCGTTCCAGCCGACGGTGTCGACGATCACCAGCGACACCGTGGCCGAGGCCGGCACGATCGTCACCGACCAGGTGACGCTCGGCGTGCGGCCCGGTGACGGGCTCCTGTCCGAGTGGGGACGATACGACGACGCCGGCACCTGGCGCCCCGTCCCGGTCACGGTGCGCAGCCGGCTGCTGGGCCCCTTCCTGGCCCCCGTGACGACGGCGGACGAGTGGCCGGACGACGCTCCGTCGGTCTGCGAGGTCGCCCTCGACGTGCTCGACGGCCCGGGAACCTACTCGACGCCGGGCTGCGAACTGCCCGGTGGCGGGTACTACACCTGGGTCGAGAGCATCGATCCCACGGACACGCCGGTCGAGGCCGGGCGTGACCGCGTGGGTTCCTGGCGGTCACCGTTCGGGGTGGCGACCGAGACGACGTTCGTGCCCTGGACGCCGACCATCTCGACCGTGGTGTCCGACGCCGAGATCGACCCGGGTGCCTGCGTCAGCGACGAGCTCACCGTCGTCGACCTGCACCCCGACGTGCCGGGTGGGGTCGACGTCGAATCGGTGCTCGTCGGACCGTTCGCCGAGGCCCCGGTCGTGGGAAGCGACCTCGGTCCGATCGACCGTCTCGACCCGGACCTCGTCGCGGCCCGCGAGACGGTGACCATCGGCGAGGACGGCACGTACGCCACACCGTGCGTCGCCCTCGAGCGACCCGGCACGTACGTCTTCCTGTTCTCGTCGGAGGGGTCGGCTGTCGGCGATGACGGAAGCCAGGTCGTGCCGGCCTTCGCCGACACGACCGTCTACCGGAGCGAGATGGCGACGGTACGGCAGCCGGCCCCGTCCGAGGCTCCGGCTCCCCCGGCAGGGCTGGCCTTCACCGGTTCGGAGGGTGGCGGGCAGGCGTTCCTCGTCGCCCTCGGAATCGTCGGGACCGGCTTCGTACTCGTGGCCGCGGCGGGTGCCTTCCACGTGCGGAGGCGCCGCCTCGCCGAGGGCTCGGATGCAGCCTCCCTCGCGGTCGATGCCGAGGCGCTGTCGTCCTTCGGGCTGGGCGAGGCGCGATGAACCCCCGGGTGCGGGTGCCGCGAGTCGGTCCGGGCTCATCCGGCCCGATCGAACGGCACCTGCACCCGGACGGCTCGACCGCTGCCGTCGTCCACGAGGGCGAACCCGGGCGTCGGCCGGTCGGCGAGGTCGGACTTCGTCAGTCGGAGCCCCACCTGGTCACCTTCGTTGGGCAGCTGCGGGCTGAGCACGGCGCCGCACCGGTTGTTCCTCACGTCGACCTGCCAGCCGGCCCACCCCGCCAAGACCTCGCCGGTCGTCCCGGCCACGACGAGCGCTCGACCGGTGTCGGGGCACGACCGGAGGAACTCCGCGAGCCACTCGGCCGCGGGGCAGTCCTTGAGGTGTTCGCCGTCGTCGATGACGAGCACGCGAGGGCCGTCGGCGTCGGCGAAGAAAGGGGCGAGGAGGGCCTCCTCGACGGTCCGGGTCGTGATCACCGCGACCACGCCGGGCAACCCCTCGAGCGCCCGCAGCGGCGATCGCCGTGGGGCGACGACGACCACTCCGATGCTCTGGGCCGTGAGCGACCGGACGACAGCTGCCAGGACGGAGCTGCGCCCGCTCTTCGGGGGGCCCGTCACAACGTAGCTGCCGGGGCCGTCGGCGAGGTCGGGACCCCACGGCACGAGGTCGTCGCCACCGACGCCGATCAAGGCGAAGACGCTCGCCGGATCAGCCGCTCCCCGGCGGGACCAGGCATCGTCGAACGAGATGGGGCCTGCCAGTTCGTCGACGCGGAAGGGCCGACGGGCGGCAGGAACGTGACGGTCTCGGTGAACCGCCTCGGCCCCACGTCGTCGCAGGGCCTCGGCCTGCGCCTGCCCCGTGGCCTCGGCATCGATCAAGGCGACCTGCGTCTCGATCGAGGTCTCGGCGGTGAAGCCCCGCCCCGGGGGCAGGACGTCGGGAAGTGCTCGTGCGTTCAGTCCGGCGAGGGCGTAGTCGGCCCGGTCGGTCAGACGCAGGAGCAGCTTGTCGTCGACCAGGGCCGCGAGCCGGCCGGCGACGAGTTGACGGTCACCCGTGACGAGCACGTGGACACCGGCTGCGGCGCCCTCACGCAGCAGCAACCCCACCTGGTCGACGAGCTTGCCGTGCTCGATCTCGGCGAAGGTGCCGGTGAACCCTTCCCACCGGTCGATCATGACGACGAGGTGCGGCAGCCGGTCGATCTCGGGAGCCGTTCGCCGCTGCTCGACCACCCCCGCGTGGCCTCCTGCCGCGAGCACCTGCTGCCGCCGGTAGATCTCGTCGACGAGCTTCGTCAGCAGGCGTCGGACCCGGTCGAGCTGGGTCCGCTGGACGACGGCTCCGACGTGCGGAAGGCTCTCGAGCGGCAGCAGGGCACCACTGCCGCAGTCGATGCCGAAGAGGTGGACGTCGGCGCAGCTCGTGCGGTCGGCGAGGGAGGCCGCGACGGTGCGCAGCACCTGCGAGCGTCCCGTGCGGGGGGCGCCGACGACGAAGAGATGACCCAAGGTCTGCAGGTCGAGCGCGGCCGGGGCCTGATGCTGCTCGGCCGGGAAGTCCTGCCTGCCGAAGGCCAGCAAGGGCACGTCTCCCTCGACGCATGCGTCGGCGTCGCGGCCTCCCGGGGGTTCTGCGAGGTCGTCGAGGACGAGCCTGTCCGGCAAGGCGTCGAGCCAGGGACGGTGCGGGCGAGGGATACCGAGACGAGCGGAGGCGGAGGCGAGCGCGTCGACGAGCTCGACCAGGTCGGTACGCCCGACGGACTCGGTCGACGCTCGTGGCGGCGGCTCGGCCACGACCCGCCCGAGTTCGTGCCAGCCGAGCGAACTCGACCACACCTCGGGCACGACGTCGGCGACCACCCCCGGACGTCGGCCACCGACACGGCCGGCCTGGAACGGGACGAGCGCGCTCGCACCCAGTCGGACGAAGGCGCGGCCCGGTGTGGACTTGGAGATGCCGGCCGCGTCACCCGCGTCGATCACGTCGCTGCTCTCGCCTGCATCGGTCACGCGCAGGGCGATCCTCAGGTTCGTGTTCGCCCGGATGTCGCCTGTGACGACGCCCGTGGGACGTTGCGTCGCGAGCACGAGGTGGATTCCGAGAGAACGCCCGCGCTGGGCGATGTTGACGAGGCCGGTCACGAAGTCCGGCAGCTCTCGGACCATGCTCGCGAACTCGTCGATGACGATCAGGAGGCGCGGCAACGGAGGCCTCGCGGCGTCGCCGACCGCGCCCTCCAGGTAGTCCTCGAGGTCCTTCGCCCCGACATCGGCGAGGAGGTGCTCGCGGCGTCGGAGCTCGGCCCCGAGCGAGTGCAACGCCCGTTCCACGAGGTGCGTGTCGAGGTCGGTGACCATTCCGACGGTGTGGGGCAGTGGCGCGAAGTCCCGGAACGCGGCACCGCCCTTGTAGTCGACGAGGACGAAGGTCATCGACTCGGGGGTGTTGGCGGCGGCGAGCGCCGCGACCATGCTCTGGAGCAACTCGGACTTGCCGGACCCGGTCGTGCCGGCCACGAGACCGTGGGGGCCGTCCCGGCGGAGGTCGAACGAGAACGGCCCGTCGAGGCTCTCTCCGATGACGACCTCGGTCGTGGGGCCCGTGCGAGCCCACCGGTCGAGCACGGCCTCGGGAGTGGGCGGTTCGAGCTGCAGCACGTCGAGCAGTCGCGATCGGGCCGGGAGTCCGCCCGTTCCGCCACCGTCGTCGACGTCGACCAGCGGGGCGACGGCCCGTGCGACGGCCTCGAACCAGCCGGCGGGCACCAGGTCGGCCTTGACCTCGCGCACGTCGGCGGTGCGGTGGACGTCGAGGGAGTGCCGCGTGGGGCCGCAGGTGACGACGGCGACGCATTCCTCGGGAAGGGACCGTCGTTCGAGGTCGACACACACCGCGTACACGCCGACGGAGGGCCCTTCGCGCAGGACGCGGACGAGCCCGGGCAGTGCCCGCAGCCTCCGCGCACCGTCGACGACGAGCACGATGTCGGTCGCCGCACGGAGCGTCCCCCGCGATTCCCGCACGGCCCGCTGGCGGGCGTCGATCTCGGCCCCCAGCTCGGCGATCCGACGCGCGACGGTCTCGGCGTCGTTCCCCACCCAGACGCTGGCCGGCCGACCGTTCTCCGGACGGGCATGGGGGACGTGGGCCAACCAGGACCAGTCGTCGCCCGCAGCGTGTTCGGTCAGGACGACGAACCGCACGTCGCGGGGGCTCTGGGCGACGGCGAGCTGAGCCAGCATCCACGCGACGAGAGGCCTTGCGTGTTCGGATCGGCCTGCCACCCCGACGACCCCGTGGTCGGCCAGATCGACGGTGACGGGCACGTCGACGGCAGGGCGGGCGACGGTCCGACGGTGCTCGAGTTCGGCCGGGTCCTCGATGGTGACACCCGACGGCAGATCCGCGGTACCGATCCTGACGCGCAGGTGGTCCGGATCGTCACGACGGCGTTCCCACAACCGCGAACGACGCCGGGCGGCGATGTCGAGCACGGTCGCGGCGTCGGGGCTGAGGTGTCGCAACTCGCGCTGCAGCTGCCGCACGGCGCTCTCGGCATCCGCCGCCACCGCCTCCTTCGTGGCCTGGTGGTCGGCGAGGCGCTGCCGGTGCGAGACCTTGCCGTTGCGCTTGTCGTAGAGGTAGTTGCCCATCATGACCACCGGCGACATGAGCCCGAAGGCGAGGAAGGCGACGTTCCCGAACACGGTGACCATGACGACGGCCATCAGCATCGGAGCGAGCGCCGCGACGATCGGCAGGGGCCGTTTCGTCCCCTGTTGGGGTTCGGCGGGGAACCGGAACGTCGTGGTCGGCGGCTCCGGCAGGAGGCGCGGGGGGCGTGCGTGGTCGAGGGTGCCTCCGCCTTCGCTCACGGTGATCGCGGCGGACGGGTGCCCGGCCGGCGCGACGGCGAGGAGGGTGTCGCCGATGGTGATGACGCAGTGTTCGTCCACGGCGGCCGTACCTCGGACCGGAACGCGGTCGACGAGCACGAGTGGCCCGCGAGCCTCGTCGTCGGATTCGGGGAAAGCGTCGGCCGTGGGGGTCAGCGCGAAGCGCCCGGCGCCGTCGAGTTCGATCGTCGCGACGATCGGGGGCACCCGCGCGTCGTCCAGTCTCACGCCCGCGTCCGGACCGCTGCCGAGGTGCACGAGCCCGACGTCGACGACGTGGATCGTCCCGGCACCGCGGCCTCCGATGATGCGGATGGTGGGCAGGTCGTCGGGAAGGCGGAGGTGCACGGCGGGGCCGCCGAGGCCGAGGACGGCACCGTCGAGCAGGACGCCCGAGCTGAGGCGTGCGGTCGGATCGACCGCGACGCCGTCGACGGTGATGCTCGCGGGCTCGTCGGTCAGGGCATGCCGCGCGTGACCGAGTGACGACGCGAGGTGCCGCGCCACGGCGTCGACGGTGGTGTCCGGATCGACGAGGACCGAGCGGTCGGCCCGGTGGCCCGTCGGGACGTGCAGGACGGTGACGCTCAGCCTCACGCGGCGGGCACCACGCTGATGCCGTCCACGAACACGTCGACTTCGTCGATCATGCCGAGGACGCCCTCCGGCCCGCCGACCTGGCAGGTGACGCGGAGGTCGTACGGCTCGGCCCGGAAGGCGTAGACGAGCGTGGCGTGGAGGCCGGCGTCGCCCTCGACGGCCGCGTACCGCACGCCTCGGAGCCCCTGCCCGAGACCACTCGCCTCGACCTGCTCGACGACGGGAGGCTCGACCGCGGCCACGTCGCTGTCGAAGACCATGGCCCGGAGGGCGACATCACGATCACCCTCGACGAACCCGTACTGGACGCGCAGCAGCGACGGAGGGGTCGCGATGTCCGGCAGGTACAGGTACCGGCGTTCGTCCTCGGGCGACCAGCGCGCGAGGGCCGAGAGCACCTCCGTCAGCCAGGACCGGGAGGCGCGGGTCGACACCTCGGACCGCTCGGCCACGGTGCGCACGGTCGCCTTGATCCACGATCGCGGCGCGCGGTGGCCGTCATGCGGCCAGGAGGTCGGAAGGGCCACCCAGGTCTCGGGGTCGTGCCCGATGAGGATGTCGAAATCGGTGGTGGCGTCGCTATCGGTCTGGGTCATGGTGCAGGTCGCTTTCTGTGGCAGTCGAGGGGGTTCAGGCGAGGGGCCGGTCGGTGACGAGGCGTCCCTCGGCGTCACGCCAGCGGAAGGTGCTGAGCATGGCGTCGAAGACGTCGGTGAGGGCATCGACGATGCGGGCGCGCGCGTCGGCGTCCGGTTCTGTTTCTGTCGCGGACTCGCCCGAGGCGGTGGCACCCGCCTGCGCGGACCCGATGGTGAGGACGAGGGTGAGCAGTCGGTCGTCGTGGCCGGCGACGCGTGCCAGGACGGTCCGACGGCGGAGCGGTGTCAGGTCGGCGGCCTCGTCGGGTGCGGCAAGGGAGCCCCGTGGCGGGGCCTCTGCTGCGGGGTCGTCCCAGACGACGGCGGGATCGCCGGCGAGGACGATCGGAGCCGCGCCGTGGGTGGCGACCCGTCGCAGCAGCAGCCGGTCGAGGTCGGCGTGCTCGGAGCGGGTGACGGGCAAGGACGCGACGACGATCGAGCACACGATGTCGGTTCCGGGCAGCGGGCCCGCACTGAGGTACGAGTCGAGCACGCGGCCGTTCGCATCCGCAGCGAGCGCGCTCGCCAGCGCCGACCCGAACCGCAACCGCCAGTCGTCGACCGTCGCCTCGGTTCCGAGGTCAGGCTGCTCCCCCAGCTGTACGGCGACGAACGCCACTGCGTCCGGCGCATCCATCCCACCCGGAACCCGGACGAACCCCGGAGGCACGACGATCGAATACGACGCCGCCACCGTCCCGGCCGTCCGCCCCACGTACCCCGGGCCGCTCATGACTGGTCCTCGGGGCGAAGTCCGGCCCTAGCAAGACGGGGGCCGTCACCTCTCCGCGCAGCCTTGAGTTCGCGCCGAACGACGATGGATCGAACCGCCCTTGCGACCCCCAACGCGAAGAATGCGAGACACTCGGCCGCCAGCACGAGCGCTGCCGCGAACGAGTCGCGAGGCCAGTCATCGAGCTCGAGAAAGCACAGTGAATGAAGCCAGCCGTAGAACGCAGCGAGTCCGCACCAGAAAGCCAGAACGAAAGGTTGTAAAGCGAAATCAAGAGACTCGATCCGTCGTCGTCCAACAATGACCAGGAGAGCGAGCATGGCGATGCCTACGAGCCAGAAGACAGCTGTTGGCAGAATGAAGGGTGGCCAGTCGGGCCCTGCTTGGAAGACAGAGCCACCGCCCGGTCTTGTTCGCATTCGACCTCCGACAGCAAGCGACCACAGCCCCAGGGCGAGTCGCGACAGCTGCATAAGCAAAGGCGTCGCAATGCTCGCGATTCCTGCAGCAAGAGGAAGGCCCCTCAATGCCAGCGATCCGTGCGAGACCGGAGCAGCACGGCGACCGGAGCTCATAGTCCACCTCCAGTAGCAATGCGCCAGGTCGCAACGTTCAGTTCCCGAGACGTCACACCGGGAACACCCGCCTCGCAGAGTCCGTGTACCGTCCGGTTCGTCGTGGACGACGACGCTGGCACATGAGCACTCACCCCAGCCGACACCTGGACGAACCCAGGAAGCGCGACGGTCGAATACGACGCCTCCACGGTCGCGGCCGTCCACCCCATATGCCCCGCGCCACTCATCTATTCGTCCCCCGAGGGAAGTCCAGCCCCGGCGGGACGAACCCTGTGCCAGTGCTGCCCATCCGTGCTCTCGGCAAACGTTGCCTGGTCACGCGCTCGTGACTGATTCCGACGACGCCGACCACGACTGACCTCGACGACCACCCGGATGGCACAGATGATCTGGATGACGCCCGCGATCGCGGAATCCCGCGGCCAGGTGTCGAGATCGCGAAACGGGAGAGCGAAGATGATGCCCCACACGCCTCCTAGGAACCCCGCGTAGGCGACCAGAGGCACATCGAGCGGGTGAGGATCATCCCCACGTCGTGATCGAGACAGCATGATCATCGCCGCCACGAGACAAAAGCAGGCAACCCAAAACGGAAGCGACGAGCCCACGAAGGGTGGCCAGCCTTCTGCCGAGGCGAAGAGCGGTCCCCCCTCGGGATTCAACCGACGTGCGTCGCCACGCCCTCCTCCACGGACCTGAAGAATCAGGCGAGTCGCTTGAGCGGTGCAGGGAGGTATGACGCCTGATGAGAGAACGAGGGCGTTCAAGATCACGCCCCTGTGTCCTCGAATACGGTCTTCTCGCTGCCTCGAGCGCACCCGAGCGATCAAAATGAGCCTCCCGAACTGGTTGCCCTTCGCCAGACTGTGGCTGGAAGGTCGATTCCAAGCCACGTAGCCGCACCTTCCGCGGCGGCGCGGCTTTGTTCAACCGCCTGGATGGTTCGAGCAGCGTTGAGCTTCGCCAGCGTTTTCGCGATCAAGACAGGGTCATCGGCGAAAGCTCCTGGCCGAGAGGAACGAAGAAAATGAAGCATCTGGGCGATTCCCTCATCGCCAAAGCTCTTCAGCAGGAATGGATCACCGACTCCGGGCCGGGCACGGCTCCAACTCGTCGAGACCCGCGAGGTCGCGAGCCTTCTGGAATCTCCAGCTTTCATGAGACCGGTGACCCGGTTCATACTCACGACCTTGACGGAGGCTCTTGCCGACGCAACCAGAGTTCCTCCGATACCGAGGGTCGCGACTGAGAGGAGTGCCATCACGAGATCGAGAGCTGTTCCTGTGCCAGCAGCAAACCGCGCCACGGCCAGCCCCAAAGACACCGCCATCACGGCCAAGACCAGAAGGTTTAGGCCCGGGACGAACAGCGAGGCAAAAGCCAGGAGGCCACCGAGGATAGTGAGCGCATCCACGAGCGTGCTGATCCACGAGTCGTTCTCCTCCATCCACTTCTGGAAGGCGGCGAAGCCGGCGTCCCACGCGCCCCCGAGGTCGTCCCAGAGGGTGTCGGCGAGGCCGTCGTCGGTGGCGTCGTCGATCCTGGCGATGGCAGCCGTCGCGGCGGTCTCGACGGACGTGTGCGCGTCGGTGAGGCGGCGCGCGTAGAGGGAGACCCGGCCCCGCGCCTCCTCGGCTTTCGTGCGTTGCGCGGCGGCCTGGTCGAGGTGCTCCTGCTTCGTCACCTCGTCGGTGGCCACGAGCGCGAAGTGCTCGTACCGCTCGACCAGCTTCTCGGCTGCGGCGAGGTCGTCCACGGCGTCGCGGTGGTTCGCCAGGGCCGGGGCGGCCGCCTCTTGGGCCAGCGACAATTCGGACGCGTACGCCTTGAGCGCGGACCCTGTCTCGCCGTATCGCCCCTCGGCTTTGCCGAGGCTCGCGGAGACCTCCTCGGCCTTGACCACGAACGCATCGAGGGCGTCGCTGGACGATGACCCCGTCTCGAGCGATCGCAGCTTCGCTGCCGCCCCTCGGATCGAGGCCGCCACGGACTCGTAGTGGCTCGCCATGGAGTTCAGCAGCACCGGGTCACCCGGTACCCCCACCAGGGAGTCGGCCGCCACCCCGGCGAGCGTGCCGGCCGTCACTCGTCGCCCCCGATCAGGACGCCTTCGAGTTCTCCGTCGACCTCGGTGAAGGTCTTGTCGATCGTCGACAACGCCTCGCCCAGCTCGGTGATCTGCTCGGCGAGCTTCGCCCGCCGGTCGTTCCAGTTCGTCGCGAACGACGTGACCTTCGCCGCCAGCCCGGCGTGACCGCAGGCCTCGGCCGTGGCCGACGCCGAGGAGTCGCCCGACTCGAACTCGGTCTTCACGGTGGTCAGGTCGGCGAGCAACGCCTCGAGACCCGCACCGTCGATCGTCAGGCTCGTTCGAGCCATGAGGTCCTCCCCTCGTTCCGGGAGACCGGAGCGCGTCGCGTCTCATCGCGACCCGCCCCGGCCGTCCTACGGTGCGGTCGGTCAGCCCAGGCTGCTGGCGAGCTGCTGGTCGGCACCCTCGAGGGTGCTGGCCGCGTTCTCGAGGAACGTCGCCATGCTCTCGACCGCCGAGATCGTCTTCGAGGCCCCGGTCGTGAACTCGGTGTACGTCGCGTCGAACGCCTTCGACGACTTGTCGGTCACGTAGCCCGAGCCGACGAGGTTGTCGATCTGCGACTTCATCTGGCCCAGTTGGTCTTCGATCGCGCGCTGCCCGTTCCGCAGCTGGGTGGCCTGCGTACGCAGGTCGTCGTAGGTGACGGTGACATTGGCCATGAGGTGATCCCCTTCTTGTGAGATGCCGACCGGTCGGTCGGACCTGACCAATATGTCATGCCTGATAGTTTGCGTAACGGTTCTCCACAGATCGGAGTCGACATGCGTCGCAAGAAGGACAAGCCCAGGAGGCGCGAGCACCACCCGACGCCACCGCCGGTGATCACCGCCGAGACGATTCGTGAGCAACGCGCCGCAGGGCTGCTCTCGCGCATCACCACCCTGCCCCTCCAGCCGCCCGCGCCCATCGTGACGTCCCCTCCCCCGCCGACCCGCGCCTCCTCGGGGTTCGTCGTCGAGGAGCATCGAAGCGGGTCGGCGCAGCACGCTCCCGTCATCCCGGAGAGCACGGCACCGTCTGCCGTCGCTCCCCCCGCGCCCCTCGCGTCCTTCGCGCCCCTCGCCGCCCCGATCCCTCACGCGCCGCGGTTTCCCGCCACCACCCCGAGGCGGTCAGCCTCCGAACAGCCGGCCGGCGATGACGCGGTGCCATCTGTTCCCGATCTCGAGGCGACGACGCTGCGTCCTCGGCACTACGGCCTGCGGCTGCCGGACGAGAGCGTCGTCCCCGTCACACGGCGCGCGATCGTCGTCGGGCGTCGAACCGACCGCCCCCTGCCCCCGCCGCCCGACGCCGACGTCGTGGCCCTCGACGACGTCGGCCGTTCGCTGTCTCGCCACCACGTCTCGATCGTGATCGGTACCGACGCGGCCGTCTGGGTCACCGATCTCGGTTCGGGCAACGGCACGACCCTCGTGGCGACCACCGGCGAGGCCATCGAACTCGAGGCTCACACCCCGGCGCGCGCCCGGGTCGGATCGCTGCTGTCGATCGGCGACCACAGCGTGACGGTCGTCCGGCACCGACCCGAGAGCGACATGACCGACGCCCTCCTGCCTTCCAGGACACACGACACGACCTCTCGCGAGAACGCGGAAGGGCGCTAGATCTTCTCGATCGGCGCGACCTTGATCAGCAGTTTCTTGCGGCCAGCACCGTCGAAGAGCACCTCGGCGATGCGGCGGGCGCCGATGCCCGTGACGGCCATGACGCGGCCCTCGCCGAAGTCGACGTGGGAGATGCGGTCGCCTGCCTCGAGCTCCATGTCGCCGTTGTCGCGGACGGTACCCGTGACCCGGTTGGCCCACTCGGTCTTCGGCTTGGTCTTCGCCGCCGCCGTGGCCCGGTCGTAGCTGCCCGAGCCGTAACCGCCCGACGCCCGCGGTGTCGCACCGCGGTTGCCGTCGCCGCCCTCGCGACGGGCGTTGAGTGCCCGCGGCTGCGTGCCCCCACGGCTGGTGGCCATGCCGGGCGACTGCTTCCAGTCGATGAGCTCGACGGGGATCTCTTGCAGGTACCGCGACGGCATCGCCACGTTGACCTCGCCGAACTGCGCCCGCGTCATCGCGAGCGACAGGAACAGCCGCTGTCGCGCACGCGTGATGCCGACGTAGAACAGTCGTCGCTCTTCGGACGGACCGCCGGGCTCGTTCGCCGACATGCGGTGCGGCAACAGGTCTTCTTCGACGCCGGTGAGGAACACCGCCTCGTACTCGAGCCCCTTGGCGGTGTGCAGGGTCATCAGCGACACCGTGCCGCTCGTGTCGTCGAGGTCGTCGGCGGCCGCGACCAGCGTGACCTCGGTGAGGAAGTCGAGCAGCGTGCCGTCGGGGTTGTTCTTCTGGAACTCTTTCGTCACCGCGACGAGCTCGTCGATGTTCTCGGCGCGGGCCTCGTCTTGCGGGTCACGCGACGCCCGCAACACCTCGACCAGGCCGCTGCCCGCGATCAGGGCCGACAGGATCTCGTGGACGGGCGCTGTCGCCGCCGTGGCCTGCACGTCGTCGAGCAGTTTCGCCAGGCCCGTGATGGCGCCGGTGACCTTCGGCCCGAGGCCGAGCTGGTCCGCGTTGCGCATCGCGTCACGCAACGGTGCCTCGTTGGTGTCGGCCCAGCGCTGCATCGCTGTCTCGGTCGCCGGACCGATGCCGCGCTTGGGCACGTTCATGATGCGCCGCAGGGCGAGCGGATCGGCCGGGTTGGCGACGGTGATCAGGTACGCCATGGCGTCCTTGATCTCGGCACGCTCGTAGAACTTGGTGCCGCCGAGCACGCGATACGGGATCGCCGAACGGATGAAGATCTCTTCGAGCGCACGCGTCTGCGAGTTGGTCCGGTAGAAGACGGCCATGTCTTTGTAGTCGGTGCCGGACTCGTGGAGCGCCGCGATCTCGTCCGCCACGAACTGGGCCTCGTCGTGACCGGTGTAGCCGGTGAACCCGACGATCTTGCTGCCGGCACCGACCGTGGTGAAGAGGTTCTTGGCTTGACGGTCGAAGTTGTTCGAGATGACCGCGTTGGCGGCGTCGAGGATGTTCTGGGTCGAGCGGTAGTTCTGCTCGAGCAGGATGACCTTCGAGTTCGGGAAGTCGCGCTCGAACTCGACGATGTTGCGGATGTCGGCGCCGCGGAACGCGTAGATCGACTGGTCGGAGTCGCCCACCACGGTGAGCGACGCCCCGGGGATGCCGCCACTGCCGTCACGCATCGACTGGACGAACTGGCCGCCCCTCTCGAGCTCGTCGACGAGGTCGGCCTGCACCGGCCGGGTCAGCTCGCGGATGAGCGAGTACTGGGCGTGGTTGGTGTCTTGGTACTCGTCGACCAGGATGTGCCGGAACCGCCGCTGGTACTGCGCCGCGACGTGAGGAAAGGCGCGGAACAGGTAGACGGTCTGGGCGATGAGGTCGTCGAAGTCGAAGGCGTTCGCCCGCTGCAGCTCGCGGGTGTACTGCCGGAAGACCTCGAGGAACATGACCTCTTGCGGGTCGTTCATGT
>Ga0265798_10001560_pt1 | contig 35516 bp, 33 predicted proteins | sample P3T30metagenome_FD_192430 | JGI IMG/M metagenome (GOLD analysis project Ga0265798, IMG submission 192430) | Plant litter microbial communities from East Loma Ridge, Irvine, California - P3 T30 | ecosystem: Environmental > Terrestrial > Plant litter > Unclassified | place: USA: California...
TCATGTCCATGCCGTAGACTTCCCAGTCGGTGGTCTCGAGGATGCGCTTGGACAGGTGGTGGCCGATGAAACCGTTGACGCCGAGGATGAGGACTTTTTTCATTGTTTTACTGGGGCAGTTGCGTCTTCAGTTCGGCAGCGGAAATGCGCAGCCCGTCGGCCAGCAGGCTGTGGATGAGGAGGGCGCGGCCATCGCCGCAGACACCGAGGATGGTGCCATCCACCACCGCCAGTCCGGGCGCCAGGCCCGCCGTTTGGCCGGACAGGTCGCCGCGGTACAGCCGGGCGCGCTCGATCACGTAACGGCGCGGACCGACGTCGGTGAAGGCGCCGGGGTAGGGCGGCGCCACCGCGCGGTGCAGGTTGTAGACTTCCCTAGCGGGCTTGCTCCAGTCGATGCGGCCGTCTTCCGGCTTGCGCCCGCCGAAGTAACCGCCTCTGGTGAGGTCGTTCGGCGTGCGCGGCGCGGTCCCGGCCAGCAGCTGCGGCAGCACGTCGTAGAGGGCCAGTTCGGCCGCCACGGTCACCTTGCCGAACACCTCGAAGGCGGTGTCGTCGGGCAGGATGGGCACGGCCTGCTGGGCCACGATGGCGCCGGCATCCGGCTTGATGGTCATCTCGTGCAGCGATGCGCCGGTCCGGGTCGCACCGTGCAGCACCGCCCAGTTGGTCGGCGCGCGGCCGCGGTATTCCGGCAGCAGCGAGCCGTGCATGTTGTAGGCCGGGGCGACGTCGAGGATGGCCTGGGGCAGCATGTGGCGGAAGTAGAAGCTGAACATCAGGTCCGGCTTCGCGGCCTGGATTTGCGCCAGCAGCTCGGGCGACTTCGGATCGTCCGGCGTGATGAAGGGGATGCCCTCGGTTTCGCACAGCGATTGCACGGACTCGAACCAGATGTTCTCGGTGGCGCTGTCTTCGTGGGTGACGACGAGGGCGACGTCGACGCCGCCGGCAAGCAGGACTTTCAGGCAGCGCACGCCCACGTTATGGTAGGCGAAGACGACTGCGCGTTTGGCTTGTTGGCTCATGTTTTCATAGGTGAGGGAATCAACGTGCGATGCCGCGCTTTTCGGCCTGCTCGGGCGTCGGCACCGCGTGCGGCACGCCCTGCAGGATGGTCTGCACCACATAGCGCGGGCGCGCCCGCACCTGCTGGTAGATCCGGCCGACGTATTCGCCGACCAGGCCGATGCCGAACAGGATCACGCCCATGAAGAAGAAGGCGATCGCAAACAGGGTGAACACGCCCTCGGCCTCGGCACCCAGCATGAAGCGGCGCAGCAGCAGCACCACCACCAGCAGCGCCGACAGCAGCGACAGCACCATGCCCATCAGCGAAAAGGCCTGCAGCGGCACCAGCGAGAAGCCGGTCATCAGGTCGAAGTTCAGGCGGATCAGGCTGTACAGCGAATACTTCGATTCGCCGGCCGCGCGTTCCTCGTGCTCGACCACGATCTCGGTCGGCTTGCGCGAGAATTTGTAGGCCAGCGCCGGCACGAAGGTGTTCACCTCGCCGCACTGGTTGACCAGGTCGATGACATTGCGGCCGTAGGCGCGCAGCATGTTGCCCTGGTCGGTGATGTGGATGTTGGTGATCTTCTCGCGCAGCCGGTTCATGGCCTTGGACGCATAGGTGCGCCATGCCGAATCCTGGCGCTTGCGGCGGATCGAGCCGACGTAGTCGTAGCCCTCGCGCATCCTGGCGACCAGCTTGTGGATCTCTTCCGGCGGATTCTGCAGGTCGGCATCGAGGGTGATGACGATGTCGCCGCGGGTCTGCTCGAAGCCGGCCAGGATCGCCATGTGCTGGCCGTAGTTGCCGTTGAAGAGCACCACGCGCGTCACGTCCGGGCGCTTGCGGTACTGCTCGGCCAGGATCGCCACCGAGTTGTCGCGGCTGCCGTCGTTGACGAAGATGACTTCGTAGGGCAGGCCCAGCCTGTCCATCGCCGGGTACAGGCGCGCGAACAGGTTGGCCAGGCCGGCTTCCTCGTTATAGACGGGAATGACGATCGACAGCTCCGGCTTCACGCCGCCCATGGTGCCGCTCGTTGCGTCGCTCATTGCTGCATTCAAGCTCATTTCGCCAGCACCGCCTTTACTGCCGCCACGGCGCGCTCGACATCAAGCAGGGTCATGGCATTGAACATCGGCAGGGTCACCGTCAGGCGGCCGATCTTTTCGGCGACCGGGAACATGCCTTCCCTGAAGCCGCGCTCGCGGTACAGCGTGAACAGGTGGATCGGCGCGTAGTGGTAGCCGGTGCCCACGTTGTGTTCCTTCTGCATGCGGGTCATGAAGTCGGCGCGGGTGCCCGGGCCCTTGTCCGGCAGGATGATCTGGAACAGGTGCCAGTTGCTGCTGCCGAAGGCCTGCACCGGCAGCTGGGCGCCATATTTCTCTTCGAAGTCCGCACCGAAGCAGTCGAAGTAGTGGCGGGCTAGCGCCGCACGGTGGGCGGTCAGCTTGTCCAGGTTCTTCATCTGGCCCAGGCCGATGGTGGCCATGACGTCGCTCATGTTGTACTTGCCGCCGAGGACGTCGACGTCGATGCCGTCCACGCCGCTGCGGGTCACGCCCTGCAGGCGGTATTTCTCGGCCACGCGCGCTTCTTCGGCGTTGTTAAGGACCAGGCAGCCGCCTTCGCCGGTGGTGATGTTCTTGTTGGCCTGGAAGCTGAAGGAAGCGAAGTCGCCGAAGGCGCCGATGCGCTTGCCGTTCCACTGCGAACCGATGGCCTGGGCGGCATCCTCGACCACGCGCAGATCATGCTTGCCTGCGATCGCGTACAGGCGGTCCATGTCGACCGGCAGGCCGGACAGGTAGACCGGGAGCAGGGCTTTGGTACGCGGGGTGATCGCCGCTTCCAGCTTGTCGAGGTCGATGTTGCGGGTGACCGGGTCGATGTCGGCGAACACCGGCGTCGCGCCGACTTCGATGATGACGTTGGCGGTGGCCGGCCAGGAAATCGGGGTGGTGATCACTTCGTCGCCCGGCCCGATCCCGGCGATGCGCAGCGCGATCTCCATGGTGCAGGTGCCGGAATTGAAGGTCCGCACCGGACGGCCGCCGAAGTACTCGGACAGCAGCGCTTCGAAGGCCTGGTTCTTGGGACCGGTGGTGATCCAGCCGGAGCGCAGCACCTCGCCGACGGCGGTAATGGTTTCTTCGTCGATGGTAGGCCGGGAAAAGGGCAGGAAGGGCAGCTCGGCAGTCATGGGAAGGTCGATCGATGTGTTATGGGTGAAATACGGAAGGCATTTTATCAGTCAGGAACGCGCCAGCAGGGCCACGCCGACCATGATCACGCCGATCGCCAGCAGGCGCTGCGGCGACACGGTCTCGCCCAGGAACATCCAGGCGCCGAGCGCCGCCACCACATAGCCCAGCGACAGCATCGGGTAGGCGATGGTCACGTCGGTGCGCGACAGGCCCATGATCCACACCACCAGCGAGAGCGCGTAGCAGGCCAGGCCGCCGAGGATGGGCAGCTGGGACGCGACGCGGATGAAGGTCTCGAAGGCGTTGCCGAAGGTCAGGTTGATGGCGCCGCCGAGGGCGTTGGTGCCGGCCTTGAGCAGCACCTGGGCCACGGCGTTCAGCAGCACGCCCGAGATGATGAATGCGAAGGTAGAGAGGTTCATGGCTTAGAAATTGGCGATCACGGTGCGGCGCGCATCGCCGGCGACGACGCGCAGCGGCACGCCCTGGCGCTGGAACTCGGCCACGAACTCCGGCCTGACGATGGCGACGCTCTTCACGCCGCTCGCCGCCTCCTGGCGCCAGCGTTCGAGGAAGGCCGGGATGGTCGGGATCGAGAGTTCGGGCTGCTGTTCCAGGCCGAAGGTGAATTCGTCCCAGTAGTCGACCAGGGTCACGGGGCGGCCGAGGTAGAAGGTCAGGGACTGCTCGTAGATGCCGACCGAGTACACGTGCGTGGCCGGATTGGCGGCGCCGGCCGCCTTCATCGCCGGCAGCAGGGTGGTGCCGGCGCGGACCTGGCCGACCGGTTCGAAGCCGGTGAGCAGCAGTTCGGTGCCGGCGAAACCGGCGATGGCCAGCACCAGCACGGTCAGGTCGCGCTGCATCTGGCGCGCGTACAGCATCGCCAGCGCACCGCCGATAAGGAGTGTCAGGCCGGCCGCCAGCGCCCATGGCTGGTAAGCCGCGTACAGCACGTCCTCGCCGGGATGGCGGGCCAGCTTCAGCATGAAGGGCACGAAGCCGAGCAGGGCGGCGCCCAGCAGGGCGGTGAGGCCGGCGGTGATCATGCGGCCGCGGCGCGTGCCGCCTTCCAGGTAGTTCGCCACCAGCAGGGCCACGGCCGGGAACACCGGTACGATGTAGCCGGGCAGCTTGGAATTCGACTTGGTGAAGAACAGGATGATGAAGGCGACCCAGACCAGCAGCATCAGGCGCGGCTTGAAACGGGTCGGTTCGGCGCCGCGCTTCGCGCCCAGGATCAGGCTCTGCACCAGCACGCCCACCCAGGGCACGCTGCCGGCCGCCAGCAGGACGAAGAACACGTACCAGGCGGCTTCGCGGTGGTGCTCGGTCTTCAGGAAGCGGTCGAAGTGTTCGTGGATGAAGAAGAAGTGCGGCTGCTCCGGATTCTTCAGGCCGACCAGCACGAACCAGGGTGCGGCGATCAGGAAGAACAGCAGCAGGCCTTTCACCAGGTGCAGCCGGGTCCAGATCTTCCAGTCACGCGAAAACAGGGTATAGAAGACCAGCACGCCGCCCGGCAGCACCAGGCCGATCAGGCCTTTCGCCAGCACCGACAGCGCCATCCCGGCCCAGCACAGCAGCATCCAGTTGCGCTGCTCGGCAGGCGTGGCTTCGTCGCGCTGGGCCACCAGCAGGGCGCACAGGGCGATCGTCATCATGCCGGACAGGCTCATGTCCAGCGAATTGACCTGGCTGCAGGCGACCCAGTAGAAGGAGGAGCCGAGCACCAGCGCGGCGTAGAAGCCGACGCGGCTGCCGAACACGCGCATGCCGGCATAGCCGGTCAGGCCGACGCCGAGCAGGCCGCACAGGCCGGTCCACAGGCGCGCCTGCCAGTCGCCGAGGCCGAACAGTTCGAACGACAGCGCATTCATCCAAGTCTGCAGCGGCGGCTTCTCGAAGTACTTGATGCCGTTCAGGCGGGTGGTGATCCAGTCGCCGCTGGCGAACATCTCGCGCGCCATTTCGGCGTAGCGCCCTTCGTCGGGAGGGACCAGGGTCCGCGCCTTCAGCACGCCGAGCAGGACGGCGGCGAAGGCAAGAAACAGGGTCCAGACGAGCGTCTTGTTCTTGTGCAGTTCCTTCATTCGATGATCAGCGCCAGCGTTACCTTGCGGCCTTCGCCCATCAGGATGTTGTAGGTGCGGCAGGCGGCATGGCTGTCCATGCTTTCCACGCCCACCTGCTTGCCCGACAGGCTGGCGATCAGGCGCGGGTGCACGAAGCGCTGGCGTTCGCCGGTGCCGAGCACCACCACGTCGGGGTTGTCGGCGGCGATCTGCTCGAAATGCTCGGCAGTCAGGTCTTCGAAGCGGGCCACGTTCCAGGCACGCGGCGGCACCTCGGGCATCACCAGCACGCTGTAGTCGAAGCGCTTGGCATTGATCTCGACACCGGACTGGTCGTAACCGGTGACGGTCTGGAATTTTTCGGTATTGCTGGAATGGAGCTTCATGGGCGTTTTCTCGGGTGCATGCTGCGCGCAGTAACTTTCTATTTTAACTGGGTTTACTTGCGCCGCCATAGTCGGGTTGCTTATTCAGCGCGCTTTCGGCAGAATGGGATTTTTCGCATTGCAACAAACCATATTTTGGCAGGGTGACATTTTGCGACCGATTCTGAAATCGAACAAGCTGGATGACGTGTGTTACGAAATCCGCGGCCCCGCGCTCGAGAAGGCGCGCCAGATGGAGGACGACGGCCACAAGATCATCAAGCTGAATATCGGCAACCTCGCCGTGTTCGGCTTCGATCCGCCCGACGAGATCGTGCAGGACATGATCCGCAACCTGCACGGCGCCGCCGGCTATACCGATTCGAAGGGCATGTTCGCGCCGCGCAAGGCGGTCATGCACTACACCCAGGAAAAGAACATTCCCGGGGTAAAAATCGACGACATCTACCTGGGCAACGGCGCCTCCGAGCTGATCGTGATGGCGATGCAGGGCCTGCTGAACAACGGCGACGAAGTGCTGGTGCCGGCGCCCGACTATCCGCTGTGGACCGCCGCGGTCAGCCTGGCGGGCGGCAATCCGGTGCATTACGTGTGCGACGAGCAGGCCGGCTGGATGCCGGACATCGCCGACATGCGCAGGAAGATCACGCCGAACACCCGCGCCATCGTCGTCATCAACCCGAACAATCCGACCGGCGCGCTGTATTCGCGCGAAGTGCTGCTCGAGATCGTCGAGCTGGCGCGCCAGCACGGCCTGATCGTCTACGCCGACGAAATCTACGACAAGACCCTGTACGACGGCGCAGAGCACATCTCGCTGGCCTCGCTGGCCGACGACGTGCTGTTCGTGACCCTGAACGGCCTGTCCAAGAACTACCGCTCCTGCGGCTACCGCGCCGGCTGGATGGTGGTGTCCGGCGAAAAGCGCCATGCGAAAGACTATATCGAAGGCCTGAACATGCTGGCCTCGATGCGCCTGTGCGCGAATGCGCCGGGCCAGTTCGCGATCCAGACCGCGCTGGGCGGCTACCAGAGCATCGCCGACCTGGTGGCGCCCGGCGGCCGCCTGGCGCGCCAGCGCGACCTCGCGCACAAACTGCTTACCGATATCCCGGGCGTGAGCTGCGTGAAGCCAAAAGCCGCGCTGTACATGTTCCCCCGCCTCGACCCCAAGATCTACCCGATCGCCGACGATCAGCAATTCATCTGCGAGCTGTTGTCCGAGGAAAAAGTCCTGCTGGTGCAAGGCACCGGCTTCAACTGGATCGCCCCGGACCACTTCCGGCTGGTGTTCCTGCCCAATTCCGACGACCTGACGGATGCCTGCGGCCGCCTCGCACGCTTCCTCGACGGCTACCGGCGCCGCCACGCGCGCTGAGAACGACAGAATAGAATTCGACTATATGAAACCGATTAAAGCAGGCCTGCTCGGCGTCGGCACCGTGGGTGCCGGGACCTGGCACGTTCTCCAACGCAACCAGGAAGAAATCCGCCGCCGCGCCGGCCGCGGCATCGAAGTGACGATGGTCGCCGCCCGCAACCTCGAGCGCGCACGGCGCATCGTCGGCGACGGCGTCGAAGTCGTCGGCGACCCCTTCGCGGTCGTGAACAATCCCGAGATCGACATCGTCGTCGAACTGATCGGCGGCTACGAGCTGGCGCGCGAACTGGTGCTGCAGGCGATCGCCAACGGCAAGCACGTCGTCACCGCCAACAAGGCCCTGCTTGCCCTGCACGGCAACGAGATCTTCGAAGCGGCCCAGGCCAAGGGTGTCATGGTGGCCTTCGAGGCCGCCGTGGCCGGCGGCGTGCCGATCATCAAGGCGCTGCGCGAAGGCCTCTCCGCCAACCGCATCGAATCGGTGGCCGGCATCATCAACGGCACCACCAACTTCATCCTGTCCGAGATGCGCGACAAGGGCCTGGACTTCGCCACCGTGCTGAAGCAGGCCCAGGAGCTGGGCTATGCGGAAGCCGACCCGACCTTCGACATCGAAGGCGTGGACGCCGCCCACAAGCTGACCATCATGGCCGCGATCGCCTTCGGCATCCCGATGCAGTTCGCCAGCAGCCATATCGAAGGCATCAGCCAGCTGCAGGCGGTCGACATCCGCTACGCCGAACAGCTCGGCTACCGCATCAAGCTGCTCGGCATCACCCGCCGCACTGTCGTCGACGGCGCCGAAGGCATCGAGCTGCGCGTGCACCCGACCCTGATCCCGGCCGCGCGCCTGATCGCCAACGTCGAAGGCGCGATGAACGCGGTGCTGGTGAAAGCCGACGCGGTCGGCACCACGCTGTACTACGGCAAGGGCGCCGGCGCCGAGCCGACTGCCTCGGCCGTGATTGCCGACCTGGTGGACGTGACCCGCCTGGCGACCGTCGATCCCTACCAGCGCGTGCCGCACCTGGCCTTCCAGCCGGCCGAACTGGCAGACCTGCCGATCCTGCCGATGGAAGAGATCCGCACCGCCTACTACCTGCGCGTGTACGTGCAGGACCAGCTGGGCGTGATGGCCGACCTGACCCGCATCCTGGCCGAAGCCGGTATCTCGATCGATGCCGTGCTGCAGAAGGAGCCGGGCGAGAAGGCACGCACCGACATCGTCATCATCACCCACCAGACCCGGGAAAAATACGTCAATGCGGCGATTGCGAAGATCGAGGCCTTGTCGACGGTGGTGAACAAGGTGATCCGCATCCGCCTCGAAACCTTCAATTAATTCGGCAGCGCGGGCGCTGATCCGGGCCCCGTGGCGGGCAGCGCCCCCAGGCAACTGAAAAAGTCGTCGGCGAACTCGTCGACGCACTGGGGTGGTTCCCCGACCCGGGTGTCGAGCGGGGCAGTCGTGAGGGCGAGCAGGTCCTGCTCGATCTGGTCGAACAGCGCATCGGCGGCGCTGTACTCCTGGAGGCTGTAAGCGTGTCGGGTCGTGTTCATGGGCGCATTCTACCCGCGCTGCACTGCACAAAAAGCGTGTCCTGAATCGAGCTTGTGCTGGCTCAAATCCGCAAGCTTTTGCCGTGTCGAATGCTTGTCAAGCCGCAATGCACGTTGTCGTACGGTACATGCTTGGTGTCATCAGCCGCTACCTGTAGTGCCATGCAGCGGTACCTGATCCGCGCGGTATCGTTATCCGCGACTCTGTTTGAGAACCGGCAAGGTCTGGTGTTCAAGCCTGATCTTGTGAGGTAGATTACGGTTCTCGACGCCACGACATTCCATGCCCGCATGAGCCATCCCAGCCATTCCAGCCAGTTCGCCCTGCTGCGCCAGCGCCGCTTCGGCCCCTTCTTCTGGACCCAGTTTTTGGGCGCCTTCAACGACAACCTGTTCAAGACGGCGCTGCTGGTCGTGCTGACCTACGACGCGCTGTCCTGGACCACGCTGGCGCCATCCCTGCTCAACAACCTGATTCCGGGCCTGTTCATCCTGCCCTACGTCGTGTTCTCGGCCACCGCCGGCCAGATCGCCGACAAGGTCGAGAAGGGCAGGCTGGCGCGCTGGGTCAAGTCGCTGGAGATCGTGATCATGATCGTGGCGGCGGTGGGCTGGTACACGCACACCCTGTGGCTGCTGATCGTGGCAGTGGCAGGCATGGGCGTGCATTCGACCCTGTTCGGACCCGTCAAATACGCCTACCTGCCGCAGCACCTGAAGCCGGAAGAGCTGGTCGGCGGCAACGGCGTGATCGAGATGGGCACCTTCGTGGGTATCCTGCTCGGCGAGGTGATGGGCGCGGTGCTGGCCGGCCACGGCGACCTCGGCGTGCACCTGGTGGCCGGCGGCACCATCGCGGTGGCGGTGCTGGGCCTGGCGACCAGTGCGCGCATTCCCGCTTCGCCGGCGCCGGCGCCCGACCTCGTCATCAGCGGGAACCCGATCGCCGAATCACTGCGCAACCTGGGCTATTCGCGCCAGAACCGCACCGTGTTCCTGTCCATGCTCGGCAATTCCTGGTTCTGGTTCTACGGCGCCCTGGTGCTGTCGCAGTTCCCGCTGTACGCCAAGGATTACCTGCACGGCGACCACAGCGTGTTCGTGCTGCTGCTGACCATCTTCTCGCTGGGGATCGGCGCCGGTTCGCTGCTTTGCGAAAAGCTCTCGGGCCGCAAGGTCGAGATCGGCCTGGTGCCCTTCGGCGCGATCGGCCTGTCGCTGTTCGGCATCGACCTCTACTTCGCCAGCCTGGGTTATACCAACACCGCGACCGTCGATTTCCTCGGTCTGCTTCAGCAGCACGGCACCTGGCGCATCCTGCTCGACCTGCTGCTGCTGGGCGTGTTCGGCGGCTTCTTCATCGTGCCGCTGTTCGCCCTGATCCAGACCCGCTGCGACCCCAAGCACGTCTCGCGCACCATCGCCGGCATGAACATCCTGAACGCGCTGTTCATGGTGGCGGCGGCCGGCGTGGCCGTGCTGCTGATCGGGCAGGGCTTCTCGATTCCCGAGATGTTCCTGACCACGGCCCTGCTGAACGCCATCGTCGCCATCTACATCTTCTCGCTGGTGCCGGAATTCCTGATGCGCTTCCTGGCGTGGCTGCTGATCCATACGATCCACCGCGTCTCGACCGTCGATGTTGAAAGGATTCCGGAAGAGGGCGCCGCCGTCCTGGTCTGCAACCACGTATCCTACGTCGACGCGATCGTGATCATGGCGGCCAGTCCGCGCCCGATCCGCTTCGTGATGGACCACCGCATCTTCAAAACGCCGCTGCTGGGCTTCATCTTCCGTACTGCGAAGGCGATCCCGATTGCGCCGGCCAAGGAGGACCCGTGGCTGATGGAAAAGGCCTTCGTCGATATCGCCCAGGCCCTGCACGAAGGCGAACTGGTCTGCATCTTCCCGGAAGGCAAACTAACGCGCGACGGCGAGATGAGCGAGTTCCGCGGCGGGATCAAGAAGATCGTCGAGCGCAGCAAGGTGCCGGTGATCCCGATGGCGCTGCGCGGCCTGTGGGGGAGCGTGTTCTCGCGCGACCCGTCGAACGTGTTCGAGCGCTCCTTCGCGCGCGGCTGGCGTTCGCGCCTGGCGCTGGCGGTGGGACGCCCGGTGCCGCCGCAGGAGGTGACGCCGGAAGGGCTGTACGATGAGGTGCTGGCCCTACGTGGTGAATGGAAGTAACAAAAAACTTATCATTTCGTCGGCCTCTGATATAATTGCAGGCTGAGTCGGGGCGTAGCGCAGCCTGGTAGCGTACCTGCATGGGGTGCAGGGGGTCGGAGGTTCGAATCCTCTCGCCCCGACCAATGAATATGATCAAAAAAGCCAACTTTCGAGTTGGCTTTTTTTATTGGCGCCTCGCCAGCTCGTCGATGATCCCGCACAGCTTGTCCGTCGCCACCGGCTTCACCAGATGCAAATCGAAACCTGCCTCCAGCGCCAGGTTCTGGTCCTTCACCAGGCCATAGCCGGTCAGCGCCACCAACCGGATGCCGGCGGTGGCCGGATCGCGGCGCAGGCGGCGCGCGACTTCGTAACCGTCCATGCCGGGCAGGCCGATGTCGACCAGCGCGACCTGCGGCGGGTTTGCCGACGCCTCGGCGATGCCGCGGATGCCGTCGCCGGCCTGGCGCACGTCGTAGCCGTGGGCGCCGAGCGTAAGCGCCATCATTTCGCGGCCGTCGTCGTTATCGTCGATCAGCAGCACGCTGGGTTTCGTCGCGATGAAAACCGGCCGGTCTGCGGACAGCGATGATTCCACCGGCTCGGTGGCCGGCAGGCGGACCGTGAAGGTACTGCCCTGGCCGCTGCCGCCGCTGCTGACGCCGATCGAACCGCCATGCAGCTCCACCATGCGGCGCACCAGCGACAGGCCGATGCCGAGTCCGCCCTGGGAGCGGTCGAGTGCGCTGGATACCTGCATGAAGATGTCGAAGACCTGCGGCAGCAGATCCGCGGCGATGCCGATGCCGGTGTCCTTGACGACGATCACGGCATCCATGCCGGCCTGCTGCACCGATACCTCGACGCTGCCGCCGGGCGGCGTGTATTTCAGGGCGTTCTCGATGAGGTTCGAGACCACCTGCTCGAGACGGGCCGGGTCGCCGTCCACCCAGGCGGGGGAGAGGCTGTCCTGTAGCGTGTGCAGATCGGCGCGCCCGGTGGCGCGGTAGGTCGCGATGCAGGTGCCGACCAGCCGCGCCAGGTCGAGCGGGCGGCGCGCCAGCACCACCTTGCCCGACATCGCGCGCGACAGGTCGAGCAGGTCGTCGACGATGGTGCTCAGCTGCCGGGTCTGGCGCTGGACGATGTTGCGTGCGCGCTGGGCGATCTCGTCGGTAAGCTTCGGCATGCCGAGCAGCGAAGCCGCACTGTTGATCGCCGACAGCGGATTGCGCAGCTCGTGGCCCAGCATCGCCAGGAACTCGTCCTTGGCATGGCTGGCCCGCTCGACCGCATGACGCTCTTCCATTTCGCGCGTGAGGCGCTCATTGATGTCGAGCAGTTCCTCGCTGTGCTTGCCGAGCTCGGCGGTCTGGCGGCGCAGTTCCTCGTTCTTTTGGGCCATGGTCACGAAGACCGACACCTTGGCGCGCATGATCTGCGGGATCACCGGCGTGAACAGGAAGTCAGCGGCGCCGCGCTGGTAGGCCTGCAGGCGCGCGACTTCATCGGCCTGGTAAGCCGTGACGAAGATGATGGGCACTTCGGCCGAGCGCGGATGCTGCTGGATCGCCTCGGCGGTCTCGAAGCCGTTCATGTCCGGCATGTTGACGTCGAGCAGGATGACGGCGAAGTCATGCAGCAGCACCTGGCGCAAGGCTTCGTGGCCGGAGCGTGCGCTGACGACCGTGTAGTTCAGCTCCCCGGCCCAGAGGTCGAGCAGGCTGGTCAGGGCGAGCAGGCTGGCGTGGTCGTCGTTGACGACCAGGATCCTGGGACGCTCGAACATGTGCACTTTGTCTCCGGATCGTATTTATTCGTGGTGGTCGCGCAGCATAGCAAAGTTGCAGTAATGCAGCAATTTGATTCGTATCGTGCGGGGGCTAGAAGGGCAGCGGGCTGTCGGGTGCCGAAGGCGGGCAATCGAGGTCGATCTCGACGCGGGGCAAAGCGCCCAGGTCGGCGCCCTCGACGAGTAACTGGGACTGGAAGGCCGCATGCGTGCGCACGCCGTGCGCCTGGAGCGCGGCCAGCATCACCGGCAGAGCCGGGAAGTGGGGTTGCAGACGCGCCAGCAGCGCGTCGCCCATGCCCGGCACGACCCAGGCCGGCGGCGGGAAAGCCACCGCCACCCGCACGCCCTTCAGCACCGTCACCGCAACCGCGATCTTCATCCTGCCGCCTCAGATACGGTCGCTTTCCTTGCGCACCACGCGCCCGATCAGCAGGCATTCCGCACCCTTGCACAGCTTGCGGTGGTAACGGCGCTGGTCCGGATTGTCCGAGGTCAGCCACCACTGGCCGGCATCGCGCACGAGGCGCTTGACCACGGCCTCGCCCTCGTAGTTGAAGGCATAGACGGCGCCGTCGACCGGTTTGGTGTCGCGGGTGTTGATGATCACGATGTCGTCCTCGTACAGCGAGGGTTCCATGCTCTCGCCCTTGACCAGGATGGCGATCAGGTGCTCGGGACGCATCTGGTGGCGCTCGATCCAGGAACGGCGCAGGCCGAGGGTACCGCCTTCGCGCTGCTCGGGCTCCGTTTGGAAGCCGGTGATGCCGGCCGACAGGCGCAGCTTGACCATCTGGATCTGGACGAAGTCGGCGTCGTCGTTGGCGGCGGCGCGCACCGGCATCGCCTCCTTGACGCCATGCAGCGGCGCGTGGCGCGGATCGCCTTCCCCGGTCATCAGCCAGATATGGGAAAAGCCGAGTTCGCGCTCGATGTTCAGGGCGTAGCGGATATCCATCGACTTGATCTTCCCGGTCAGCCATTGATTGACGACGCTCTTGGAGGCGCCGGAAGCCTTGACCAGGCCGGTCTGGCCGCGTTCGCCCTCCAGTTCGGGCAGGTCGTGATGGATGAGGCTCAGCCGCTCAGCCAGGGAATTCATGTTTAGCATCCTAAACTCGATTGGTGTAGTGTTCTTGACGAAGATCAGTTTAGAGTTCTATACTCGTATCGAATACTAAACCTTTACAAGGCATTAATCAACGTGGGAGACATGGCATGATCGCGATTTTTTATCTGAAGCTCGTTGCCGTCCCGTTTGCCGCCGGGCTGGCGGCTACCGGCCTCGGTTTCCTGTTCCTGTGGCCGAAGTCGGGACGCGAGGCGGCCGCGCGCTTCGCCTGCACGCTGCTGGCCTGTGCGGTGGCCGGGCCCTGCCTGGCGATCGCCGCCTACTGCTGGTGGCCGGCCCTGTTCGACTCGAGCGGGCAGTTCGCGATCCTGGCCGGCGGTCCGGCCGAACTCGGCGTGCTGCTGGCTGCCGCACCCTTCCTGGTACTGGCCGGCCTGCCGGCTTGGTGGATCGTGGGCGCACTGCTCCTGTGGTTCGAGCGCCGCCGCAGCAAGGATATTGCCGAGATCGCGCACGACGCCGCCGAGGCAGTGCGGCATGTGCGGGAAACATTGTAATTAAGCTCTTGCGCTACGCTAATAAAGATTCCAGTCCGCATTAGATTCAGGCAGACTCCTCGATATAACGCAAGAGTTCGCACCGAACCTGTCTTGTTGGGCTCGCTCTCGATAGCTAGATTGGAGCCTGCCGTTCCGATCACGTTAACAAGGAGTCCACCATGAAGCGCAAGCTGTCACCCCTGTCCGAACTGGTCCACCGTGCCCGGGCCGTGTTGTCGCCCGACCTGCGCGCCTGGCGCCGTCGCCGGCGCAGCCTGCTGGCCGCGAGCCTGCTGGCGATGGCCGGCATGGCCTTGCCCCCGCTGCCCGCCATCGCCCAGTCCGGCTGGAATACCGAGCACTGGGTCGGCACCTGGGGCACGGCCCCGGCCGGCCCGCCGCTGGCAGCCCAGACGCAAACCTTCAACGACCAGACCCTGCGCCTGATCGTGCACACCAGTATCGGAGGGAAATCGGTCCGGATTCGTGTATCGAACACCTTCGGCACGACCCCGCTGCGGATCGGCGAAGCCCACGTGGCGCTGCGCCAGAGCGGGTCCAGCATCGTCGCCAGCAGCGACCGTCCGCTGACCTTCAGCGGCAACCGCTCGATCACGATCCCGCCCGGTGCGCCGGTGCTGTCCGACCCGGTCGACCTCGACGTGCCGGCCCTGTCCGACCTGGCGGTCAGCCTGCACCTGCCGGGCAGCGTGCAGGCCACCACCATCCACGGCTCGGCCTTCCAGACCAACTACGTTTCGCTGCCCGGGAATTTCACCGGCGCCGCCGCTTTCCCGACCGACCGTACGATCACCTCCTGGCCCTTCCTGACCGAGGTCGACGTCAACGCGCCGGGCGCGGCATCGATCGTGGCGCTGGGCGACTCCATCACCGACGGCGCCGTCACCACGCTCGACGCCAACCGCCGCTGGCCCGACCTGCTGGCGCTGCGCTTGCAGACCGCCCGCGATGCGGTAGGCAGCACGGCGGCCGGCAAGCAAGCCAGGGCGCCGCTCGACACCGCCGGCCTGGTCGCCTGGGGTACCGGCCTGGGCGTGGTCAACCGCGGCATCGGCGGCAACCGCCTGTTGCGTGATCCGGGCGAGCAGCCGCTGTTCGGCCGCGCCGCGCTGGAGCGCTTCGACCGCGACGTGATCGCCACCGCCGGCGTGCGCTACATGGTGGTCCTGATCGGCATCAACGACATCGGCCATCCGGGCACCGGCACCATCCCGGCCTCGGAAGAACCGACCGTGGGCGAGCTGATCGCCGGCTACCGCCAGCTGATCGCGCGCGCCCACGCCAAGGGCATCGCCGTGTACGGCGCCACGCTGACGCCTTTCGAAGGCACGGTCTTCCCCGGCTATTACTCGCCGGAGAAGGAGCAGATTCGCCAGGGCGTCAACAACTGGATCCGTTCCGGTGACGAGTTCGACGGCGTGATCGACTTCGACCGCGCGGTGCGCGACCCCAGCCATCCGACCCGCATGCTGCCGGCCTACGACAGCGGCGACCACCTGCACCCGAACGACCTCGGCATGCAGGCGATGGCGAACGCGATCCCGCTGCAGCTGTTCCGCAGCCTGGGCAGCAGCGCTGCCGCGGGGACTGCGGCCAAGCACTGAGCCAAGCTCGCGCTCAGTTCGAACCGAGCCGGACACCGACTTCCGCCATGACGGCAAGCGGCGGGCGCGGCGCCAGCAGTTCCAGCGCCGCCTCGACCACGCGCTCCGGTGCCACGCCCGTCAGGCAGGCATGGTGGCCGGCCGGGCAGGCGCTCTTGAAGCAGAAGCGGCAGGGCACGTCCTCGAACAGCACGCGACTGCGCACCTTCCAGGGCGTGTGCTGCGGGTTGGTCAGCGCGTACAGGTCGACTACCGGCGTACCGACGGCCGCCGCCACGTGGGCCGGCCCGCTGTTGTTGGTCAGTGCGACGGCCGCCAGGCGCAGCGCGGCGCCCAGTTCGCCCAGGCTCAGCTGCCCTGCCAGCGAATGCGCCGGCACCCCGCTGCCGGCGCGGATTTCCTCGATCAACGGGCCTTCCGCGGCACTGCCCGTGATGACCGCCGGCAGGCCGGTTTGCCGCACCAGCAGGCCGAGCGCCCGCGCCCAGTGCGTGGCCGGGTAGCGGCGCGAGGCGGCGCTGGCACCCGGGTGCAGCAGCAGCCAGGGACGGTCGGCGTCGATGCCGATCCGCTGCAGGCGCGCACGCACGGCCGCCAGGTCGGCGGCGCGCAGCGCGAAGGACAGCGACAGCCTGTTTCCGCTCAATGACGCGACGCCGGCATGCCGCACCAGTGCGAGCTGGCGCTGCACCTCGTGCCGGACCAGCGTGTGCGGCTCCGGGTCCTCGATCCAGTCGCTCAGCAGGTGGTAGGGATTCTCGCGGCAGTGGGCGAGCCGCAGCGGGATGCCTGCCAGCCAGCACAGCATCGCCGCCGGCAGGGCGCTCTGGGTGTAGGTTGTGAACACCACCGCGGCATCGAAGCGGCGCGCGGCCAGGACGGCGGCCAGCGCGCGCAGTTCGTCCGGGCCGGCCGGCTGTTCCAGCTTCATCCAGGGCGCCGCGTGCACGATCGCGTCGTCGATTTCCGGAATGAAGGGGGCTGCGGCCGCGCCGGCCGGCGAGGTCAGCAGGGTCAGGCTGCGCCCGGGCACGGCCTCCTTCAGGGCCCGCATCGCCGGCGTGCACATCAGCACGTCGCCGAGGGCGTCCAGGCGCACGCACAGGATGCGGCGCGCTTTGGCCCAGCGCGCTGCGCTGTCTGCCTTCATGCGGCGTCCCCGTGGGCCGCGATCAGCACCGCGGCGGCATACAGGTCGGACGCCATGCGGGTCGGGATGCGGCGCGGACCGAGCCGCCATTCGGTTTCGTTGCCGTTATCGATCAGCACGGTGCGGCAGCCGGCGCGGTTGCCGGCTTCGACGTCGTGCAGGATATCGCCGATCATCCAGGACGAGCGCAGGTCGATGCCATGGTCCTGCGCCGCCTGCAGCAGCAGGCCGGGCATGGGTTTGCGGCAGTGGCAGTCGCGGGCATAGGCGCCGACGCTGCCGTCCGGGTGGTGCGGGCAGTAATAAAAGCCGTCGAGTGTGAGCTGCTCGCGGAACAGCAGGTCCTGCAGGCGGTCGTGGACGGTCTCCATGGCCGGCTCCTGGATGCGGCCGAAGGCGATGCCGGCCTGGTTGGTGACGACGAAGAACCGGTAATCGAGCCGCGACAGCAGGCGCAGGGCCGCGCCAGCGCCGCTGCTCAGGGTGATGCGCTGCGGCTCGACGTTGTAGGGCACATCGTCGACCAGGGTGCCGTCCTTGTCGAGGAAGATCGCTTTCATGGCCAGGACGTCTCCCGCACAGGCAACACGGTCAGTTCGGGCACCACGCTGGCGCGCGGCAGCAGCAGGGCGCCGAGGATGGCGTGGGCGACGTCGGCCGGGTCCTGCAGCACCTCGGGGTCGAGGTCCGGGAAGCGGTCCAGCAGGAAGGGCGTGCGCATGCCGCCAGCCACCACGGCGGTGACGCGGATATTGTGCGGGCGCAGTTCGGCATGCAGCGCATGCGACAGGCCCAGCAGTCCCCATTTGCTGGCGTGGTAGGCGCTGGCGTTCGGCCAGGCGCGCTTGGCGGCCGTGGAGGCGATGTTGACGATGTCGCCCGAGCCCTGCCGGCGCATGTGCAGGGCTGCCTGCTTGGACAGCAGGAAAGGGCCGTTCAGGTTGGTCCCGATCACGCGCAGCCAGTCCTCTTCGCTCAGTTCGTCGATCGGCAGGGTAACGTCGGTGCCGGCATTGTTGACCAGGATGTCGAGCCGCCCCATGCGCTCGAGCGCATCGTCGATGGCGCCGCGGGCCTGGTCCGGGTTGGCCACGTCGAGCTCGGCGGCTTCGGCGCGCACGCCGTGCGCCCGCAGGCGCGGCAGCAGCTCCCGCAGGGCGCCGGGGCGGATGTCGGCCGCGACGATATCGGCGCCGGCGGACGCCAGCGCGTTCGCCAGTGCCGCACCGAGGCCGCTGGCGGCGCCGGTGATGAAAGCGGTCCTGCTTTGCAGGGCGTCGGAAACGGAAGTGATGGATGGGTCGCCCATGCTGGCTCCTAGGTTTGGGTCAGGTTGATGGCGGCGCGCGCCTGCAGGTCGGCCTGTGATTCGGCCTGCGATTCGGGCTGCGATTCGGCGAGTACCGCGGCATACACGGCGGCAACCTGCTCGGCGACGCTGCGCCAGGTGTAGTGGCGGTAGGCCCGCCGTAGTCCGGCCTCGCCCATGCTGCGGGCGAGCCCGGGATTGCGCTGCAGGGTGGCGAGGCGCTCGGCCACCGCCTGCGGATCGCGCGAGGGCACGAGGAAGCCGGTGCTGCCGTCGACCACCGTGCTCTTGATGCCGCCGACTTCGGAGCCGACCACCGGGCGCGCACAGGCCATCGCTTCCACCGGCGTGATTCCGAAGGGCTCGTACCAGGGCGTGGTCACGAACACGTCGGCCGCGCTGTACCAGGTGCGCAGCTCGGCGCGCGGCTTCTGGCCGACGAAGCGCACGTGCTCGAGCACGCCCAGGCGCGCGGCCAGCGCCCGCAGGCGCGCGATTTCGGGGCCGTCGCGTCCGCCGGCATGCATGTCGCCGCCGACCACGACCAGCCCGGCATCGATCCCGTAGCGAGAGCGCAGCAGGGCGGTGGCCTGGATCACGGTGTCCACGCCCTTGCGCGGCACCATGCGGCCCAGCTGCAGCACGGTGAAGCGCCCGGGCGCCAGGCCGAGAACGCTGCGCGCTTCCAGCTGGTCCTGGGGCCACAGCTCGGCCGGATCGAAGCCGCAGGGCGCGACTGCAATGCGGGCCGGGCTGGCGCCGTACAGCTGCTCCATGTCGAGCCGGTCCTGGGCGCACTCGGCGATGATGCGGTCGGCCTGCTGCATCAGCAGGCTTTCGATGCGCATGCGCGCCGGCGGGAAGGCGTCGTCGGCGCCCTGTGCCAGGCGGCGCACCTGGCCGAGCGCGTGGAAGGTGATCACGAAGGGAATGCCGAGCATCTGCTTGAGGTGCTGGGCCACCATGCCGGACATGAAGAAGTTGGCGTGGACGATGTCGTACGGGGCCGGCTGCTGGCGCGCGAAGCGGGTGGTGAAGCGCGCGAAGGCCTGCACGTGGGGCAGCAGCTGCTCCTTCGGCACGTGGTGGGCCGGACCGGCCGGCACGTTCACCACGCGGACGTTGTCGCGCCAGCGCACCAGCTGCTTCTGGCCCATGGCGTCGCGCCGCGTGAACACGTCCACCAGGTGGCCGCTCATCGCCAGTTCGCGCGCGAGGTGGGCCACGTAGACGTTCTGGCCGCCGCAGTCGATGCTGCCGGGCGATGCCAGCGGCGAGGCGTGGTCGCTGATGAGGGCAATGCGCTTCATGCGGGGGGTGTCGTCGAGTTGCATGTGGCGTCCTGGCTGGTCACGTAGCGCAGCGCCGCATCCCAGTCGGCGCTGAAGCGGGCTATCGAAAAGCGGTCGATGGCGGTGCGGCGCGCACGCTCGCCCAGGCTGCGCGCGAGGCCGGGGTCCTGCAGCAGCGCCCGCATGCACGAGCCGAGCTGCCGCGCATCCGTCACCGCATAGCCCGACACGCCGTGCTCGATGACGGTGGCCATCTCGGTCGTGGCGAGGGCGACGACCGGCATGCCGCTCATCATGGCTTCCAGCGTGGCCAGGCTCAGGCTGGAGTAGCGGACCGGACTGAACAGGAAGCGGTAGCGGGCGGCAAAGGCCGGCAGCGCCGGGTGGTCGATCTCGCCCAGGCCGTCCATCTCGGCGGCGCCCATGCCGAGCAGGTCGAGCGGCAGCTCGCTGCGCAGGGCGGCGAACAGGTCGGCCCCCATGCGCCGGCCGCGCCGCGCCAGATGGTTGGTGATCGTCAGGCCGCGCCCGAGCTCGCCGCTGTAGCGTACGCCCGGCGGGATGCTCACGCCGTGCTCGATGACGCGCACCGGCGTGCGCCCGCTGTCCCACATCAGCGCGTTGAAGGGCGTGACGTGGACCAGCAGGGTGCCGGGATCGTCGACCAGGTGGCGGGTGTCGGTCGGCCAGACCGTGCCCGGCGTGCCGCCACGCACCGGCGCCGCGCCGCCGAAGGTCGAGATGTCCGGCAGGGCAAGGCCGGGCGGATCATGCTCGAGGTAGATGCGGGGCAGGGCGCGCTGGGCCGGGGTCAGGAATTCGTACTGGTCCTTTTCCCAGTGATGGTCTTCCTGGAACAGGATGCAGTCGAATTCCCGCTCGCGGGCCTGCTCCGCCGGCAGGTCGTGGACGTTGGGACCGAAGGGAAACGGGCCGCAGCGCCCGCCGTAGCCGGGCGGACGGCCGGGCTTGGCCAGCACGTGGAATTCGTGTGGAACATGGGACAGGTAGTACAGGTAGCTGCCGTGCGTGTGCCAGGTCAGGATGTTCAGGCGGCGCATGGCCTTCCCCCGTTTGAATGATGTGACGGGTTCGACCGGGGCGGAAATGGCAGGGTTCCCTTGCACGCGGATTGCCTGAATCTCTATCAAGCGTCCTGTGCGCGGGCTGAAAAGAAAACGCGCCGGGGTGTTGCCACCCGGGCGCGTCCTGATAGGGTGTTACCGCCTGTTAAGGCTTGCGCTTGAAGCCGGTGTCGTCGTCCATGTTCCGGTCGCCGGCCAGTTTGTTGGCGTAGCCCGGGCTGCGCGGGTAGCCGCCGGCGGCATCGTTCGAATCGTGCGCCGGCGGTCCGCTGTCGGCGGCGCCGGCACCGGTCTGCGAGCCGGCGCGGTCGGTGCTGCCGGCCGCATTGCTGGCGCCGGTGTTGCCCGGCGAGCGCGGCAGGCCGCCGGCAACGTCGTTCGATTCGTGCACACCGCCGATGCTGGGCGCCTGGTTGGCCATCGAGCCGGAGCCGGACACGCCGAGCTGGGTGTTGCCGCGCTGGGCTTCCTGGCCATTGCCTTTCGATCCGCCCAGCGGGCCGTGCATGCCGCCGCCATTGCGGGTGGAGTTGTCGGACACGTACAGGCTGCTGGTCTGCTGGCGGTTGCCGGTGGCGGAGCCCGCGTTCAGGCTGGTCGGCGCGCTCTGCGGCCCGTGCATGCCGCCGCCGCTGGTGCCGCCCTGGTTGCCGGACGGCAGATTGCCGGTTTGCATGTTGCCTAATTGCATGCCGCCAGCGCCGTGGTTCGGCCCCAGCGAGCCGCCCTGCAGGTCCGGCTGGTTGGCGTTCTGCGAGGCCATCGTGCCGCGCACCACGTCGCGGTGCATGTCGTGGCCTTCGGTTACGTTCACGCCGGAATCCTTCGGACGGTGTCCGATCGGCTGTTCCAGCATGCCGTAGGCGCCGGACTTCTGTTCCATCTGGCGCTGGTGGCTGTCGGTGATGCCCTGCACGGGGCCGGAGCCGCCGTTCATCTGGGTCTGCATCGAGCCGCCCGGGGTGACGGACTGGTTGCCGCCGTCGTCGCGGCCGCCCATGCCGCCCGGTTGCGCGCCCGGGCCGGCGCCGGTCTGCTGGGTGCCCATGGTATCGAGGCCCTGGTTGCCCTGCTGCTGCACGCCGAGGCCGTTCGGATAGGTGTGGTCGAGCGGTCCTTCGTCCGCGGTCTTGCCCCGCGAGCCGGGCGTCCACTTTTCGTTGGCGACGTTATTCGTCTGGTTGTTGACTTCGCTGCGTTGGTTCGCGTCCATGGTCGTCTCCTTTCAACTGGAACGATTGCATTCTCACTAAGATAATGCGCGCCCGATGGCAATTTCAGTATAGGAAGAGGCAGCAGGTGAGTGTAGGACGATTACTGACGACCCAATGTTCGAGGCAGCGTTGTCATATTTACTACTGGAAGTTACTTTCGGCTGTGCATTTTCTGTCTCACATTGTCCTACAAAGTCATCTGAAAACGTCCTATAGCCTCATCCATCCTCGCTGCATAAGATGATTCCGACCGGCGCTCATCGGTGTCTGCCGAGAGCGTCGGAATCGGCCTGCCGCAGGACGCGGCGGTTTTACAGTGCAAAGAGGAGAGAGCACCATGGCTTCGAACAACCAGGGCAACAAACAGAGTGGCGGTACCAAGAACCGCGGTTTTGCGTCGATGGATCCGGAACGTCAGCGCGAGATCGCCAGCCAGGGCGGCAAGGCCGCTCACCAGAAGGGCACGGCGCACGAATTCACCTCGGAAGAGGCCCGTCGCGCAGGCAGCATGAGCCATGGCAATCGCCAGTCGGCATCGGGCGGCTCGTCGCGCGGCGGATCGCGCGGCAACAAGCAGTAAGCAGGCCAGTCGGCGGGCGGTGGCGGCGCCGTCCATCCAGGTCACCACGGCGGGGAGCGGAAGCTCCCCGTTTTGTTTTTCTTTCACACAATTCGGGTATGGGATGCGGTAGAATCGCTGCGCCTTTTTGTCCAAATCTCATAGGAGTTGTCGTGAAATCTGCGGTCATCCGTCAAGTCAAGAGCATGGCCATGTCGTGCGACCGGGTCGGTAATCTGTTGCTGGCGAAGTTTTCGGCGCACGGTGCGAATGATGCCCTGTTTGTCATCCCGGCCTCGATCGTGTTCTTCCTGCTGAAGAACCTGCCGCCCAACCAGGATCCCACCCTGCAGCCGCCGCCACCCGGACCGCAGATCACCCAGTGGGACTGGGATCATCCGAACGTTCCGCGTGCGTTTACGGTCAATTGCAAGGTCCTGCCGGGCAAGATCAGCATGACCTTCAACCTCGACGTCAAGCCGGACCTGACCCTGGTTCTCGACCGCAGCAACGTCGAACTGATGCGCCAGATCCTGCTCGCGTACAGCAGGGACCTGATCGACCTCGACGCTTAAGGGGAACGCCATGCCCATCAAGATCAGCCAGCATTTCGACTCCGGTGCCATTGAGGTCGTCAGCGCGGAAAGCGCGCAAAAAATCGACCTGAACCTGCGCAAGGATTCGCACGCCGACATCCACCAGTGGTTCCACTTCCGCCTGCAGGGCGCGCGCGGCCAGGCCTGCACCATCCGCTTCCTGAACGCCGGCCAGGCAACCTACCCGAAAGGCTTCGACGGCTACCAGGCGGTCGCCAGCTACGACACCGAGAACTGGTTCCGCGTGCCGACCAGTTTCGACGGCCAGGTGATGACCATCAGCCACACGCCGGAACTGGACAGCATCTATTACGCCTACTTCGAACCCTACACCTGGGAACGCCACCTGCGCCTGCTGGGCGAGGTCGCCGAGAACCCGGTCGCGCGCGTGCACGACATCGGCACCACGGTCGACGGCCGCGACATGAACCTGGTGGTGATCGGCAATCCGCAGGCCGAAAAGAAGATCTGGGTCATCGCCCGCCAGCACCCGGGCGAGACCATGGCCGAGTGGTTCGTCGAGGGCATGATGGATGCGCTGCTCGACAATGCGAATCCGGTGTCCACCAAGCTCCTGCAGCGCGCCGTGTTCTACATCGTGCCGAACATGAACCCGGACGGCTCGGTGCGCGGCAACCTGCGCACCAACGCGGCCGGCGCCAACCTGAACCGCGAGTGGATGACCCCGTCGCCGGAGCGCAGCCCGGAAGTCCTGTGCGTCAAGCGCAAGATCGAGGAAACCGGCGTCGACATGTTCTTCGACATCCACGGCGACGAAGCGCTGCCCTACAACTTCGTGGCCGGCAGCGAGATGCTGACCGACTTCACGCCGGCGCGCCTGGCCAGCCAGAACGCCTTCATCGACCGCTACATGGCATCCAGCCCGGACTTCCAGAAGGTCTACGGCTATGCGGCCTCGAAGTACAACGACGAGCTGCTGACGCTGGCGTCGAAGTACATCGGCCACACCTACAAGTGCCTGTCGCTGACGCTGGAAATGCCGTTCAAGGACAACGCCAACCTGCCCGACGCCCACGTCGGCTGGAACGGCGCCAGGAGCAGCGCCCTGGGTGCGGCGATGCTGCAGCCCATCCTGCTGTCGCTGGACGACTGAGTGGAAGGGGAGGAATCATGGGCATCGAAATCGAGCGCAAGTTCCTCCTCAAGGGGGAGGGCTGGCGCGGGCTCGGCCAGCCGACCCTGATGCGCCAGGGTTACCTGACGGCCGACCCGGTGCGCACCGTGCGCGTGCGCATCGAGGGCGAGCGCGCCGTCATCACCATCAAGAGCAAGAGTACCGGCGCCACGCGCGGCGAGTGGGAGTACGAGATACCCGTGCCCGACGCCGCCGAGCTGCTGGACCGCCTGTGCGAGCAGCCGCTGGTCGAGAAAGTGCGCCACCGCATCGAGTACGCCGGGCATACCTGGGAAGTCGACGAGTTCCAGGGCGAGAATGCCGGCCTGGTCGTCGCCGAGATCGAGCTGGGCAGCGAAGACGAAGCCTTCGAGAAGCCCGACTGGATCGGCCAGGAAGTGACGGGCGAGAAGCGCTATTACAATTCCAGCCTGATCCGGCTGCCTTACGCAAAGTGGAAAAATCCGGCCTGATGTCCATCGCCCGCCGCACCGTCCTGTCCCTCAGCCTTACCCTCCTCGTTGCGCCGGTCGGCGCCGCGCCTGCCGCTCCCGCCAAAGCCTATTTCCCGCCTGCCGGTTCCTGGGAGCACAAAGCCCCGGCCGCGCTCGGCATCGACAAGGCCAGGCTGGCGGAAGCGATCGCCTACGCCAGTTCGCACGAGACCGAGCGCGCCAAGGACTTCTCGGACCAGCAGCAGACTTTCGGCCAGCCGCTCGGCTCGCTGCCCACCAGGCGCGCCGCCACCAATGGCGTGGTGATCTACAAAGGCTATGTGGTGGCCGAGTTCGGCGACACGCACTTCGTCGATCCGACCTATTCGGTGGCCAAGAGCATGCTGTCGACGGTGGCCGGCGTGGCCGTGCGCGACGGCAGGATCCCCGACCTGAACCAGCCGGTCGGCCAGCTCGTGCAGGACGGCGGCTATGCTTCGGCGCACAACGCCGCGATCACCTGGAAGCACCACCTGCAGCAGGAATCCGAATGGGAAGGCAGCATCTGGGGCAAGAACGCCGACTTCATCGGCCGTGAAGCCTTCGGCGCCGGCGAGCGCAAGCCGCGCCAGTTCGGCGCGCCGGGCAGCTACTACGAATACAACGACGCGCGCATCAACCGCTTCGCGCTGTCACTGCTGCGCGTGTTCGGCAAGCCGGTGCCCGAAGTCTTCCAGCAGGAAGTGATGGACCCGATCGGCGCCTCGAACACCTGGAAGTGGGTGCCGTATACCAATAGCTATGTCGACATCAACGGCAAGCTCATGCCTTCGGTCAGCGGCGGCACGCGCTGGGGCGGCGGCATGTGGATCGATTCCTGGGACATGGCCCGCTTCGGCTACCTGTGGCTGCGGGGCGGCGCCTGGAACGGCAAACAGATCCTGCCGCAGGATTACGTGAAGGCGGCCCTGAGCCCGAGCGAACACGGTCCGGACTACGGCTACCTGTGGTGGCTCAACACCAGGGGCAAGAACCTGCCCGGCCTGCCGGCAACCGCCTATGCGGCGCTGGGCGCGGGCAGCAACGACATCGTGGTCTCGCCCGAGCACGAGCTGGTGATCGTGTGGCGCTGGCATGCCGGCAACACGGCCGAGTTCGCGAAGCGGGTAATCGCCGCACTGCCGCGCAAATAGCAGCAAACCGGCGGGCACCTGGGTTAGCATGAGGCGCATCGTCCTCATCGATCGACCTGAAGCGAGACGCCCGCCATGCCAGACCAGTTGCCTGTGTTCGGTGCCGAAGCCCTCGGCGCCGATTCCGAATCCCGCGTGGCGGTCGATCTCGCCACGCGCGGCCACCAGATCTTTCCTACATTAAGCAGCGACGACCTGCAGCGCATGCGCCGCTTCGGCGTGCCGCGGCGCTGGCCGGACGGCGCCTGCGTGTTCCGCGCCTGCGTCGATTCGCCGGGCATGGTCGTGGTGCTGCAGGGCCACCTGGTCTGCAGCCGCGGCAACGCGCTCGGCGAGCGGGTCGAGGTGGTCGACTACGGGCCGGGCCAGTTCAGCGGCGAGGTCGCGCAGCTGTCCGGCCGGCCGCCGCTGGTCGACGGCATGGCGGTGGGCGAACTGGACGCGCTGGTGCTCGACGCCCCGGCCATCCGCGCCCTGCTGATGGCCGAGGCCGAGCTGGGCGAGCGCCTGATGCGCGCCTTCATCCTGCGCCGCGTGCTGCTGATCGGCGACCATCCCGGCGGTCCGATCCTGATCGGCCCGCCCGCGCATGCCGGCCTGTTCGAGCTCGAGAACTTCCTGTCCCGGAACGCCTATCCCTACACGCGGCGCGATCCGGCGCGCGACCCGGAGGCGGCACAGCTGGTGCGCGAGCACCTGCACAGCGAGACCGACTGGCCGCTGGTGGCGCTGCCCGACGGCTTCGTGCTGCGCAATCCCAGCCTGCTCGAATTGGGACGCTGCCTCGGCACCTTCCCGCGCATCGACCGCGACAAGGTCTATGACGTGCTGGTGGTCGGGGGCGGCCCGTCCGGCCTGGCGACCGCCGTGTACGCGGCCTCCGAGGGGCTATCGGTGATGGTGCTGGACCAGCGCGCCTACGGCGGCCAGGCCGGCGCCAGCGCGCGCATCGAGAACTTCCTCGGCTTCCCGACCGGCATCTCCGGCCGTGCGCTGGCCGGCCGTTCCTACGTGCAGGCGCTGAAGTTCGGCGTCGAGGTGGCGATCCCGGCCCAGGCCACGCGCCTGCTGTGCCATGAGCGCCCGCTGAAAGTGGAACTCGACGACGGCACCTGCCTGCGCGCGAACACCGTGGTGCTGGCGGCCGGTGCGCGCTACCGCCGGCCGGAACTGCCCGATCTTGGGCGCTACGAAGGGCGCGGGGTCTATTACTGGGCGTCGCCGGTGGAGGCGGGGCTATGCCGTGGCCAGGAAGTGGTACTGGTCGGCGGCGGCAACTCGGCCGGGCAGGCGGCCGTGTTCCTGTCCGCGCACGCCGCGACCGTGCACCTGATGGTGCGCCGCGCCGGCCTGGAAGAGACGATGTCGAGCTACCTGATCGAACGCATCGCCGCGGCACCGAACATCCGGCTGCACACCCGCCTCGGCCTGGCGGCGCTGGAAGGCGACGAGGGCGGCTTGAGCAAGGTGCACTGCCGCGGTATCGGCGATGGTCGAAGCGTGGCGTTCGAAACCCGGCACATGTTCCTCTTCGTCGGCGCGGATCCGAACAGCGACTGGCTGCGCGAATGCGCCGTTGGCCTCGACGATAAGGGCTTCGTGCTGACCGGCCCGGATGCGGGACGCGAGCAGCACGGGCGCGGACTGGAGACCAGCGTCGACGGCGTGTTCGCGGTGGGCGATCTGCGCTCGGGGTCGACCAAGCGGGTGGCGGCTGCGGCCGGGGAGGGGGCGGCGGTGGTGGCGCAGATTCATGGGTATCTGGCCACCTAGGCGTGTCAGCTGTCCTTTTCCAAGTCCCCCACCTGCTCCAGCCAGCGCGCCACAACCGCCAGCTCCGCATCCGAAAACCCGCGCATCATCCGTTCGTTCAGCCCGGCCAGCGCCGTGCGCGCAGCGGCCGTGGCCCGGTCCCCGGCGGGCGTCGCGCGCAGGCGTGTGAGCCTGGCGTCGTGTTCGTCGGCCAGGCGCTCGACCAGCCCCGCCGCCTGCATGCGCTTGGACAGGTTGGTGACGGCCGCCGGCGAAGCCTTCAGCTCGGCGGCGATCTCGCCGATGGTAACGCTGCCGCGCGAAGCCAGCAGGAACAGCACCCCCGCCTGGGCCGAGCTGATGCCGTCCCATCCCTGCGGGTGGGTCTCGACCCAGCGCTGCAGGATGCGCTGGGCGCGGTTCAGGAGAAAGACGAAGCGCGGCTGCTTCATGTGCGCGTTCCCAGCCCGGCAGCGGCATGGGGGGCGGATGCGTGGCTCAGCAGCCAGTCGCCGACCTGCGGCCACAGCACGGCGGCGCAGCGTTTGCGGAAGAAGCCCATGTGGCCGATGGCCGGCACCCCGGCGTCCTTCGGTGCGATCTGCCTGCGCTCGACGCGGGCATTCGCCAGCGGCGCCACCAGCATGCCGATCGCATCCGGATTGGCCCAGGGATCGTCGTCGAAGCCCAGCACCAGCAGCGGCAGGCGCTGGCGGCGCATGCGGCGCTCGGCATACATGGTCGGGTCGTCGAAGAAGTAGCGCGGGAGGCTGGTCCAGCGGCTCCACTGGCGCATCACGGAGGCCGGCAAATCCTCGCCCAGGACGATGCGGCGTCCCGGCATGTAGCCGAACAGGGCACACAATACCGGCGTCAGGGCCCGCATCACGAAGCGTACGCGCAGCCTCTCGGCGGCGCCACGGATCAGGCGGCTGGTGCCGGCGTGCGAAGCCACCAGCACCGCCGCGCGCAGGTGCCCGCTGTCTTCGGACAGGGCGATCGCATGGCCGCCCACGCTATGGCCGACCGCCAGCAGCGGCAGGGCGGGGAAGCGCTGCGCGGCCCAGCGCGTGACCGCACCGACGTCCTCGTTCATCCAGTCGGCCATCGTGACCGCGCAGTCTCGCAGGCTGGAGCCGCGCGAGGCACCGGTGCCGCGGTAGTCGTAGGTCAGCACATGCAGGCCGAGTCCCGCCAACCAGCGCGCGAAATGCTCGTAATAGCCCTGGGTGACGGCGGTGGCCGGATGCAGCAGCACCACGGCGCGCGCCTCTTGCGCCGCGAACAGACGCGCCGCGATGCCGCCGCAGTTGTCCATCGTGATGAAGACCGCTTCGCTGTCCATGATGTCCTCGATTCGTTAACGTGTTAACGAAATGTAGCAGTGGCCGGTCGGAGGCGCAAGCATAAAAAAAGCCCGGACAATGCCGGGCTCGTGCAGGGGACGCAGCTGCGGTCAGTGGAAGTGCTCGTTGCCCGCCGGCGTATCTTCCGGCATCTCGGCATGCACCAGTTCACCGCTCGGGTCGGCGAACAGCGGGGCGCCGCAGTCGTCGCAGTATTCCGCGACGTAGCGTTCGGCGATGCGCTTGACGTGGGCGATGCCCATTTCGTTCAGGTGCTTGACGATTTCGTCCATCGGCGACAGCGGACGGGCGCCGTGCACCGGGCCTTCCATCGGCGTGCCTTCCTCGTCTTCCTGGCCGTACAGCGGCCAGACGATGCCGTACACGACTTCCGAAGACTGGCGCAGCGTGAAGCCGACGCGGTATTCGTCGACCTGGCTGTCGTTGATCTCGTCGCCGAAGCCGGCGATCACGGCGCGCAGGTCGCCGGGCTCGACGTTCAGCGTGTAGGTCAGGTAGTGCACGGCGGCGCGCACCGACACCGGGCGGATCAGCTTGTCCGCCTCGCGGCAGGCCACGTAATAGGCTTCCGGCAGCAGCAGCTCGGTGCCGCAGCCCGGCAGCAGGCGCGCGATGCTGGGGCCGGCCTGCACGAGCCACTGCTCGAGCGCGGCTTCGCGCACGGCTTCGAAGTTGACGTGGTGCTGGGTTTCCTGCCAGCGGAACAGCGGCGCGCCGACCGGGGCGATGACGGCCACCAGCAGGTAGCGGGTATCGGCCAGGAACTGCGAGGCGTCCGGGCCCGGCGCGGCCGGCTTCAGGCCGCCGCTGCCCTTGTGCGCGGCCTGGGCCAGCTTGTGGGTCAGGCCATAGGTTTCGGCGTGGGTGCGCGGCAGCTGGTCGAGCGAATACAGGGTCGGCGCCATCGCCATGCGGGCGCCTTCGGCCAGCAGGTGGGCCGAGAACTGGGCCGACAACGTGCCGACGATCTCGTTCGGGATGGTGCCGGAAGCGATCGAGAAGCGGGTCCAGGCCAGCACCGGCGCGGCCACCAGCAGGGCCTGCCAGGTGACTTCGGCGCCGTCGGCACCCTGTTCGGTCATGGTCGAGGATTCGCTGACGGCTTCGACGCCGTCCATCAGCACGTCGTAGACGGCGAGGTCGCCCTTGAACAGGACGTTGAGGGCGGCGTCGATGCTGTCCTGGTGGTTGGTCTTGAGCAGCTTCTGCAGCTGCGAGTCGAGATTGCGCTCCCAGGTCCGTTCTTCAACGCGGCTGCCGGCCTGCACGATGGCTTGGCTGATACTGACTAGACGCTGGCTTTCTGCCGATAGTTTGGGTGAGTCTTTGGAGGAGCGACGCATAGTTAGGTGATTGGTTGTGGATCGGTGGTGCAGGGGGCCATGATAAACCCTTATCCACAGTATTGTAGTTGATTCGGCCACATGCCTGTAACACACAGGCAAGTGCGAAGCTTGCTAAAAAACTCAACAGGAATCATAATGCGAATCGTTCTCATTATCTTTCCTGTTGTCCGACCCCATGACGAATAACAACAACCAGCAAGCATCCTTCATCAAGAGCCGCAAGCACGTACGGGTTCTGCCGGCGCCCGCGCCCGCCCTGGCGCTGACGATGCTGGCCACCCTGGCCATGACGGCTGCCCAGGCAGCCCCGGACAACGAGATCGACCAGAACATCCCGACCGTGCAGGTGACCGGCGCGAACGCACCGGCCGGCCCGGTATCGAACAACGACAAGTTCACGGCACCGCTGCTGGACACGCCGAAGTCGGTGACCGTGGTCACCGCCGACACCATCGCCCAGACCGGCGCCGTCTCGCTGACGGATGCGCTGCGCACCGTGCCGGGCATTACCATCGGCGCGGGCGAGGGCGGCAATCCGGTCGGCGACAACCTGTTCATCCGCGGCTACAACGCCCAGACCGACACCTACATCGACGGCATCCGCGATGCCGGTTCGCAGTCGCGGGAGATCTTCAACCTGGAGCAGGTCGAAGTGGTGAAGGGCCCGAACTCGGCCTACGGCGGCCGTTCCTCGGCCGGCGGCGGCGTCAACCTGGTCAGCAAGACCGCGCAAAGCTACGATTTCAACAACGCCTCGGTCGGCATCGGCAGCGACAGGTACCGCCGCATCACCGGCGACGTGAACCGCAATATCGGCAGCAACAGTGCCTTCCGCCTGAACGTGATGGCGCACGAGAACGACGTCCCCGGCCGCAAGGTGGTGGGCGGCAATCGCTGGGGCGTGGCGCCGACCGTGACATTCGGCCTGAACGGCCCGGACCGCGCGATCATCAGCCTCTACCACCTGACCTCGCACGAGATCCCCGATACCGGCATCCCCTTCAACAACCCGATCACGAGCGGCAAGGACCTCCCGAAGAACGGTAACGGTACCCCGTTCGCCGTCGACCGCGAAAGCTTCTACGGCCTGGCCAACCGCGATTTCCGCGATACCAAAAGCGACGTTGCTACCGTCGACCTGCGCCACGAGTTCAGCAAGGACCTGGCCCTGCGCAACGTGACCCGCTACGGCAAGTCGAACAACGACTACGTCTGGACCCAGCCCGACGATTCGAAGGGCAACACCGTCCTCTACGGCACCGTCTGGCGCCGCGCCAACACCCGCGCCACCGAGACCCGTACCTTCGCCAACGTCACCAGCCTGAGCGGCGAACTGGCGACCTTCGGCCTGAAGCACAGCTTCAACGCTGGCGTCGAATTCGACCGCGAGACCACCGACCGCAGCAGCTACATCTTCACGCCCGGCACCAACAACCCGCTGACCGGCACCTTCACCTGTCCGAGCTCGGGTGCGGCGACGCTGTACAACTGCACCACGCTGGTCGATCCGAACCCCTACGACCCTTGGGACTACAGCCGCACGCTGTCGGGCGCGCTGACGCACGTGAGCACGAAGACGAAGGCCGTCTACGCCTTCGATACCATCGAGATCAACCCGCAGTGGCTGCTGAACCTGGGCGTGCGCTGGGACGATTTCCAGACCACGCTGGACACGCTGCCGACCGCCACCACGGCCGCGGTGCGGGCAAACGTCGACACCGACTTCGTCAGCACCCAGGCCGGCCTGGTCTACAAGCCGACCAGGAACGGCAGCATCTACCTGTCCTGGGCCAGCTCGGCGACCCCGCCGGGCAACGACGGCGGCGACGGCCTCGACGCCCTGACTGTGGCGGTGCAGAACCTGCAGCCCCAGCGCAGCCGCAACATCGAGCTGGGCACCAAGTGGGACCTGCTGCCGGGCGGCCGCCTGTCCGTGACCGGCGCGCTGTTCAAGAGCGCCATGAACAATGCCCGCGTGACGGCGCCGGACGGCACCACCCAGAACGTCGGCCGCAAGGAGATCCAGGGCGTGGAACTCGGCTTCTCGGGCAAGATCACCTCGGCCTGGACCGTCTTCGGCGGCTACACGTATCTGGACGCGGAAATCGCGGACAACGGCTACACCAACACCGGGACCACGGCGCAGCCGAAGTGGACGCCATCGCCCTTCAACGGCAACCGCTTCCCGACCACGCCGAAGCACAGCGCCTCGCTGTGGACCAGCTATGCGTTCACCAAGGCCTTCACCGCCGGTTTCGGCCTCAATGCGATGTCGAAGGTGTACGCCAACGTCAACAACAACAAGTGGGCGCCGGGCTATGCACGTTTCGACGCGATGGCCAGCTATGCGCTGAACCAGGACATCAGCCTGCAGCTGAACCTGCAGAACCTGACCGACAAGTTGTACTTCGACAAGGTGTCGTCGCCGCACTATGCGGGCGTGGCGCCGGGCCGTTCGGCAACCCTGACTGCCAACTTCAAATTCTGACTGATCAGGCAAGGAGCGGGTCATGATGCTGCATATCCCGGGCGTGCTGAATGCGGAGCAGGTGCGGGACATGCGCACGCGCCTGGCCGGATCAAGCTGGATCGACGGCCGCGCCAGCGTCGGCAGCCAGGGCGCCCAGGTCAAGCGCAACCGCCAGCTGCCTGAGGGCTCGCCGCTGGCGCTGGAGCTGGGGCAGGTGGTGAGCGCGGCCTTGATGGCGAACCCCTTGTTCTTTGCGAGCACGCTGCCCCTGCGCATCCTGCCGCCTTTCTTCAACAGCTATGCGGGCGGCGAGCATTACGGGCCGCACGTCGACGGCGCCATCCGCGCCCAGCGCGGCGGTCCGGCGCTGCGCACCGACGTGTCCTGCACCGTCTTCCTGTCCGATCCCGAGGACTACGAGGGTGGCGAGCTGACCGTGATCGATTCCTACGGCACGCACGAGGTCAAGCTGCCGGCCGGCGATGCGATCGTCTATCCGGCCACCAGCATCCACCAGGTGCAGCCCGTTACGTCGGGCGAGCGCGTGGCCTCATTCCTGTGGGTGCAGAGCATGGTCCGCGACGACTGGCAGCGTTCCATGCTGTACGAGCTGGATACCAACATTCAGGCGCTGCGCGCCAGGCATGGCGACAGCCCCGAACTGGTCGGGCTGACCGGGCATTATCACAATCTGCTGCGGCAGTGGGCCGAGACCTGAAGAATTACCTCGCCGAGCTCAACAAGGCGCGCAGGCTCGCCAGGCTTGCAGCGCGCCGTATCGAGCGCCACGCAAAAGCCTCGCTGGTTATAGTTTGCGCACCCTTGCTCAAATTGCTCAAATTTCTTGTGCAGTCGAGCATGACTTCCACCAACTATTAGCGAGATCGAAAATGGCTGAACAGGATAAACAAGGCGGTGAACACATCGTGCAGGAATTCGGCGCGCTGCAGCCTGTGCGCATCGGCCTGAGCGAAGAAGTGCGTTCGAAGAGCGTGCGCGCGCTGAACCGCATGCTGGCCCATACCATGGCCATGCGCGACGCCTACAAGAAGGCGCACTGGCAGACCGCCGGCGCGACCTTCTACGAACTGCACCTGCTGTTCGACAAGCACTACGAAGAGCAGGCCGAGCTGATGGATTCCATCGCCGAGCGCATCCAGACCCTGGGAGGCGTGACCGTGGCCCTGCCGGGCGACGTGGCGAGCGAATCGGAAATCGCGCGCGGACCGCGCGGCCGCGAAACCGCGCGTGCGCAACTGGACCGCCTGGCAAGCGGCCACGAAACGATCCTGCTGGATGCGCGTCCGCTGGCGCGCGAGGCCGACGATGCCGGCGACGACGGCACCAACGACCTGATCGTCAGCGAAATCGTGCGGACCAACGAACTGCAGTCGTGGTTCATCGTGCAGCACCTGTCGCGGCATTCGGAGCTGGGCGATACGGCGGCGCCTTCGGCGTAAGGCTGGATTCCCGCTTCCGCGGGAATGACGTTCTGAAGCAATGAAAAAGGCCGGAACCTGCGAAGGTCCCGGCCTTTTTTGCGCTTGCCCGCGCGAGGCGGGCAGGGCGTGGCAGCTTACGCAGCCAGCAGCTGGCGCAGCACGAACGGCAGGATGCCGCCATGCTTGTAGTAGTCGACTTCGATCGGGGTGTCGATGCGCAGCAGGACCTGGGTTTCCTTGACCGAGCCGTCGGCGCGGTGGATCACCAGGGTTGCCTGCATCTGCGGGCGGATCTCGCCTTCCAGGCCCTTCAGGTCATAGGTCTCGTTGCCGGTGATGCCCAGCGATTCGACGCTGTCGTCGCCGATGAACTGCAGCGGCAGCACGCCCATGCCGACCAGGTTGGAACGGTGGATACGCTCGAACGAACGGGCGATCACGGCCTTCACGCCCAGCAGCTGGGTGCCCTTGGCGGCCCAGTCGCGCGAGGAGCCGGTGCCGTACTCTTCGCCGGCGAAGATCATCGTCGGGGTGCCTTCCGCGATGTACTTCATGCCCGCGTCGTAGATCGACATCTGTTCGCCGCTCGGCTGGTGGATGGTGATGCCGCCTTCGACTGCGGAACCGTCGGCCTTCGGCGGGATCATCTTGTTCTTGATGCGGACGTTCGCGAAGGTACCGCGCATCATGATCTCGTGGTTGCCGCGGCGCGAGCCGTAGGAGTTGAAGTCCGCCTTCAGCACGCCGTGCTCTTTCAGGTACTTGCCTGCAGGGCCGTCTTCCTTGATCGAACCGGCCGGGGAGATGTGGTCGGTGGTGATCGAGTCGCCGAACACGCCCAGTGCGCGCGCGCCTGCGACGCCGGTGGCGGCGGCTTTCGGGGTCATCTCGAAGTCGGCGAAGAACGGCGGCTCGGCGATGTAGGTCGATTCCGGCCAGTCGTACACCTGGCCCGAGGTCGACGACACGGCTTCCCACAGCGCGCCCGGGTTGCCCTTGACGTCGGCGTAGTTGGCCTTGAAGACTTCCGAGTTCATCGCGAACTTCATCAGGTCCTGGACTTCCTGCGAAGTCGGCCAGATGTCGCCCAGGTAGACGTCGACGCCGTCCGAACCCTTGCCGACCGGTTCGCTCATCAGGTCCTTGTTGACGTTGCCGGCGATCGCGTAGGCGACGACCAGCGGCGGCGAGGCCAGGAAGTTCGAACGGATGTTCGGGTGGATACGCGCTTCGAAGTTACGGTTGCCCGACAGGACCGCGGCGGCGATGATGTCGTTCGAGGTGATCGTCGCGTTCAGTTCCGGGGTCAGGTCGCCGGCGTTACCGATGCAGGTGGTGCAGCCGTAGGCAG
>Ga0265798_10001561_pt1 | contig 35469 bp, 29 predicted proteins | sample P3T30metagenome_FD_192430 | JGI IMG/M metagenome (GOLD analysis project Ga0265798, IMG submission 192430) | Plant litter microbial communities from East Loma Ridge, Irvine, California - P3 T30 | ecosystem: Environmental > Terrestrial > Plant litter > Unclassified | place: USA: California...
GTCCTTTGCCAAACCGAGCGGCAATGATGACTTTGCCTAGAACGCCTTCCACATCAACACTGGCTTCGGACAGTACGTTCCCAGCACTCAAGCCAGATCCACCAGCGCCGTTGCTGAACTGGGCCGCTAAGGCCGCTGCTCCGCCGCCACCCGTTACAGAGACCCCCGTGTACAAGCCCGCGAACCGCGAAGAAGTCATCGCACGTAACCGCGCCGGCCAACGCGTCGATCCGCCGTGTAAGGACTACGATAAGGCTGAGGTGGACCGCATGAAGAAGATCAAATTGTGCAACGTTCATTTCCTTCGAGCCGAATGCCCCTACGACACTAAATGCACCCATCTCCATGCGTACAAACCTACCAGCGACGAGTTGGCTACCCTCCGTCTTGTCGCCCGCATGGCACCTTGCAGCAACGGCAGTGTTTGTCAGGATATTAGGTGTATCTATGGCCACCGCTGCCCAGCACCGCCCAACAAGATTCACCACGCCAAGGGCACGAAGAGCTGTATTTTCGGCGAGTCTTGCAAGTTCCCAGCGAGCTTGCATGATATCGACACCAACGTGGTCAAAACCCTGGTTGTTCGCTAGATGGGGGAGTACGGAGGTTTGTGTGACTAAGTCGCCAGGTGGAAGAAGGCTCGATAGAATCTCAGACATTAGCAAGTTTAAATGTACCCTGAATCAAGTGGCCACTCATGAGCACCCCGCAGTCTACATTGGTGTCAACAACGAAGCTTCGCAAACTTGTGATGCAATGTAGGCTTCAGGGTCAAAATATATTCAATTCGGGCATGATGTTCAAGGCCAAAAGTGCCATATTCATTCCCTTTTCCACTCGTCAAACTCTTCATTGAGGTGTTGTTTCAATGCCGCAAACTTATTCTTAAAGTTCTTCCCACATCGCCAACACTTCATGTCCCAACTAGGCCAATCTCCGGGAGAAAACCTCTTACTATCTTCTTCTAGAGGGAACTCGTCTAATTGAACCAGGAAACTACTGTTGAAGCTCAAATAGTGTTTCTTGTGCTTCATCCAGTCTGAATGCATGTCCCGACTGAAGATATGTATATGTAGATGGTTCATCGAGGGATGGGTATGTACGCCTACTACGATATCTTTAGACCAGTCGCGGCCGGGTGGGAGCAGTGCTGCGCGCTCCTCGGGTGGAGGTGGCGGGTCAGGAGAGCTCATCATTGCCTCAAAAGCCTCATTGTATGGTTTATCTGAAGCGCTGAAGTCGCCATATTGACGTCGGAGTTCGTACGCGGCGAGTTCTTTGAGACGGACGGCGCGTTTTCGTACTTCGGCGAGGAAGGCTGGGTCTGTGGAAAGAGCTTGGAGTGGGTGCTGATTGTAGTAGACCTGTTTCCGCGGGATGAGCAGAAGATGTACACTTGTTGGTTGTCAGCGCGCTAGTTCTCCTTAGTTTATCCAACACCATGGGCACATACCTCGCCTTGGGGTACTTGTCGGTTATTACGACAAAGTCATCGTCGTATTCCAGTATCTTGTTCTCAGGGTTCGTCTCCGGGCTCTCGATATAGACGCCTAGCCCGTTCCGTCCATCCCAGCGCTTCGCTGTCTTGGAAGCCTTCTGTGTCGTACTGGGGCCGTCTGCGGCGGAAACGATGGGTGATTTTGGTTTCTTCGACTGCGTCATGAGTTCTGTGACTGCACCGTGAGTTAAGGTTGCGCGTTGAGATTGTTGAAGGCATGCGATGAGACGTACATGCATTGGGGCGCTTCGAAGAGGCAGGGTCGATTGCGGGTTGAGCTTGATTTGCCGTCTCCCTGCCTGCTATCTCTTTGTCCGTAATGGCATCGTGGGTATCCGTCATGTTTGGGCGGCCGGTCATTGTCGATTTGTTGTCGCGTTTGGGTTTGCGAAAAGATCTCGTATGCTTGTTCGAGGTTTGTATGATAGGGGCTCGAAATAATCGGGTTGCTATCCAGCTTGGGGCCAGTGGGCGCATCGATACTCGTGAATGCTTCGTGAGGGTTTCGTGAAGCAACGATGACGATGAGGCTCGGAGTGGGTCCAAGCGTACCGAGGCATCCCTGCAATCATCGGAATTTCGGATTGCGCATCGCGTTCGAGTGAAAGCGCCAGGAACTCGCGATGGCTGCCATCATAGGTGCTTCTTTCCTCTTTGGACTCGCTGAAGGGTGGTGCAATCTTGATCCCGGTGGTTGAGCCCTTTCATTAGCGACTGCGCCCTTCTCACCGCCCACGAACAAATCACATTATCATACCTCCACTCTTTCTTCCTGAGTATACTTCTATGGAATCTGGGATATTCAACTACACTATCCACATCGCGCACGATGCCCAAGAACGCTCACCCTCCCCGCGGCAAGCCCGCCAAGAAGACTGTGCCTCCTGAGGAGGATACATCATTCATTGTGTTCGGTGACGGCAAACCCAAGAAGAAGAAGGGCGAGAGTTCTGGCGGAGATGCTGCCCAGAGCGAGAGTAAGGGCAAAGGGAAGTCCGCTGCTGGAGCTGCTGAGGATGGTCCTAAGAAGCCAGATACAAGAACCCTGATTGCAGGCGCATCGTGGACAGGAAAGCTCCCGGTCAACCTCCTGTCGGAACACTTCCAGAAACAGCAGTGGAGCAAGCCTGACTATCGTATCGTAAGTAGCCGCGCCGTAGTAGCAGGTCATTTCTAATTACAGCAGCGGAAAGATGGCGACCAGCATTTTGCCTACGCTGTGGTACTGTCCAAGATGAACCAGAAGACACGACAGACCACCACCCTACCTCCCATCAAGATCCCGTCGGAGCTCGAAGAACAAGCCCATCAGCCTACTGCCGTCGAAGCGCGCAACTTTGCCGCCGCCTATACTCTCTTCCGAGTCGCCAGCGGGAAGAACCTCCACACCATGCTTCCGCCCACGTACAAAGACCTTTGGAAGGGACAATTCATGGAGCTCAAGAAGAGGGATGAACAAGAAGGCAAAGGATGGATGTATGAGGCGGACCCCTTCTTTGGTTTCGCTGAAAGGGAGAAGGCGAGGGAGGCAGCAGCAAAGGCGCGTGAGAAGAGACAGAAGCAGCAGGAAGAGGCGCAGAAAGCCCACAACCAACAGCCAGGTGCCGCCATGCCAAGCTCTAACGGTCCAGCTCCTAGCCGGAACTTGCTCAAGGGATGGGAGAGAGTGCCCAAGATCGAACTCGGGAAGAGAACACGCAAAGAAGCCGAGCGTCTTATCCGCCGGGACGCACTATGGAACCCGAACGGCATTGAGATGGCGCCGTCTATAAAGAACCGACTAGTCGAGGAAATCGCGAATCTTGGCTTTCGGAGAAGCCACGTCGAGGAGGCCGCCGATATTTGCAAAGATCGCGAGGAAATTATTGAATGGCTTCTGATTCATGTACCTGAAGACGACCTACCATCGTGGTCGCTACCAGAAGGCTACGTTGCTGGCGTCAGTATGGCTAGCTCTAACCTCAAGCGTGAGGGTGCTGTGAAGCGCCTTGCTGCAGCCGGATACTCTATGGACCTTTGCGAAGAAGCATACGATACCCAAGGCAGTGATGAAAGAAGGGCCGCAGCTTTGCTACAAGCTCGTCTGCTCCGACCAGATGAGGACGACATTAGCCTAGTACAAGACCTGGAAGATCTCTCGCTGAGCAATGGGGAGCCTGAGACGTCTTCAGAGGACGATCCGTGGGAGGTGGAGATGTCATCACTTGAGGCAATATACGACGGTCTGTTTTCGCGCCCTGCGCCCGAATCTTGTCGCATAGAGCTAGACGTTAAGCAACAAGGAAAGCGGCTCATACTACAGGTTAGGAAGCCTTTTGGTCCTTACCCCGCGGTCGTGCCTATCATCACGTTCGAGGCGGCCATCCCAGCATATATCCGTTTGAGCATCATTCGCCAAGCGCTTCTCCACGCTGAAGCCAACTTCATTGGCATGCCTATGGTATACGATATCGTAGACTGGATCCAAACGAACGCTGGTGATATCTTCCAGAACCCAGGAAGATTGACCGATGTTTCGTCTGGCCTCGCAGCAGCAGATCACTCGTCGGAACAGCAAAGTCAAAAACGAAGAGCAAAGGGACGACCCAGAAGGCCTATCGACTGGACACCCGCCACACCTACTAGCCAAAGAATATTGTCGGATTGGCAGGCTAAGCAAGGATCTCCAGCTCAGCAGAAGATGATGAACGCTCGGCAGTCACTACCCGCGTGGAGGTTGAGGGATGAGATTGTCCGCACCGTTAACCACTGTAAGGTCACTATCATCTCAGGTGAGACTGGATCGGGAAAATCGACTCAATCGGTGCAGTTCGTCCTCGATGATCTTATACAGCGACAGCTTGGAGCTGTTGCGAACATCATCTGTACCCAGCCACGCAGGATCTCTGCACTTGGTCTTGCTGATCGTGTGGCCGATGAGCGATGCTCTCAGGTCGGCGACGAGATTGGGTACACTATCCGCGGAGAATCTAAACAGAAGCCAGGAGTTACTAAGATCACGTTTGTAACGACTGGTGTACTTTTAAGACGTCTTCAAACGTCGGGTGGCAATGCCGACGATGTCGTTGCTGCCCTGGCCGATGTCAGTCACGTTGTCGTCGACGAGGTTCACGAGCGTAGCTTGGACACGGACTTTTTGCTCGTTCTTTTGCGCCAGATCTTACGAAAGCGGCAAGATCTCAAGGTCATCTTGATGAGTGCCACTCTCGATGCTGCTGTTTTTGAAGCCTACTTCAAAGAGGTCGGACCCGTAGGCCGTGTCGAAATTGAGGGTCGCACTCATCCTGTGACGGACTACTATGTCGACGATGTCGTACATTTCACCGGGTTCAAGGGATATGGTATGGGTGACGAAGATGCTTCCGAGGACAAATCGTTCTCAGCAAATCTCCGGAGTATCGGATTCGGCATCAACTACGACCTCATCGCGGAGACTGTTCGTCACATTGACCGCCAGCTCGGTACAAAGGATGGAGGTATACTTATCTTCCTACCTGGTACTATGGAGATTGATCGTACGCTCCAAGCGCTCAGCCAGTTCGCTAACCTCCATGCATTGCCTCTACATGCATCACTCATGCCAGTCGAGCAAAAGCGTGTGTTCCCTCCTGCTCCCCATGGAAAGCGTAAGGTCATCGCGTGTACCAACGTCGCAGAAACGTCGATCACTATCGAGGATATCGTCGCTGTCATCGACACGGGTAGGGTCAAGGAGACAAGCTACGACCCGCAAAACAACATGGTTCGTCTTGCTGAAACCTGGGCTTCGAGGGCGGCATGTAAACAACGACGAGGTCGGGCGGGGCGTGTCCGAGCAGGCGACTGCTACAAGCTGTACACACGCAACGCTGAAGCCAAGATGATGGAGCGACCGGATCCGGAGATTCGCCGTGTGCCACTTGAGCAAATGTGTCTGTCTATCAAGGCAATGGGGGTTCAGGACGTTACAGACTTCCTTGCTTCAGCGCTCACACCGCCAGAGAGTACAGCGGTAGAGGGAGCGATCCAATTGCTCTCACAGATGGGTGCCATCACAGACGATGAACTCACTGCACTTGGCCGACACATGTCCATGATTCCCGCGGATCTCCGACTGGGCAAGCTTCTAGTATATGGCGCGACGTTTGGCTGTCTTGAAGCTGTACTGACGATCGCGTCTGTTCTCACGGCTCGCAGCCCGTTCATATCGCCACGAGAGCGAGATCAAGAGACCCGAAATGAGTTCGATCGTCTCCGCGCTTCCTTCTCTAACAACCAGGGAGACCTTCTTGTAGACCTTCGAGCATACGAACAATGGTCTGCATTGCGCAGTAAAGGGACATCGACACGAGACCTCCGCTTCTGGTGTCAAGAGAACCGACTGAACCCCCAAACCATGTTCGACATCGCGTCCAATCGCACCCAGTACCTGTCGTCTCTCAAGGAGATTTCTTTCATTCCGACACACTACTCCTCCGCCAATCCTTCCACACACTCGTACTATAACAAACACAATGCAAACGATGCGCTGTTGCGTGCTCTGATAGCCGGGTCCTTCAACCCACAGATCGCACGCATCCAGCTCCCCGACAAGAAGTTCGCAGCAGGCATAGCTGGAGCCGTTGAGCTTGATCCCTCGGCTCGCGAAATTAAGTACTTCAACCAAGAAAACGGACGCGTCTTTGTTCACCCGTCATCTACCCTCTTCGCCAGTCAGACCTTCCCTCACAACGCTTCTTTCATTGCGTACTTCAACAAGATGGCTACAAGTAAAGTCTTCATTAGGGACATCACGCCATTCAACGCATACAGTCTGCTGTTGTTCGCTGGAGAGATCAAGGTCGATACGCTGGGTAGGGGACTGGTCGTTGATGAGTGGATTAGGCTGAGGGGTTGGGCAAGGATTGGTGTGTTGGTTAGTCGGTTGAGGGGCATGTTGGATGGCGTGCTGGAGAGTATGGTCAAGGAACCGGGGATGGGAGTTAGTGATAGGCAGAGCGAGGTTATTGACGTCGTTAGACGGATGGTTGAGAGGGACGGATTAGACGCTTAGACGCTTACTACCTTACTAGACGGGACTGTTAGATCAGAGGCTACGGTCCGCCTTAGACTAGCGGTACAAAGGAACGAACCCATTGCTCCGGTACAAATTTGGCTGCAAAATAGACTGGAGGGCTTGTTGGGTCCTCCTTCCTTTTACGACCTGCAGTTGCCAATTATCAACAGAAGCAAGGGTTAGCGCGGGGTGAAGGTCACGGATGTCGCTTCCTCGACATCCTACACTCACACACTCACGTCGAAAAGAATACCGCCTAGCATCATAGTAGCTGTCACTTACAGTCATGCTGCCGTTTTAATCCGTGCTGTGTCAACATACTGTCGTCTTCCTGGGGCCTAGCCAACGACTTGTTACCACTCCAATCAGTGACCGCCTGATTGATTGATCATGTACTGCCTAAGCCTCGGAATGTTGGATGCGCGAATACCAGAACGATGACGTTCGCAATCACCTGTGCGAAGGATGCGACTGCTGCGCCTGTTCTTTCAAGCGCCGATCGCAGCATAGCCGTCATGTGGCACAGTCCCGACATGGTACTGGGTTATCCTGCCTTTCAGGACTGCCTGGAGTAGCACGCAGTCCTTTCTTCCCATTCCAGCTACAAAAAGCTGACAGCGTACGACGCGATCCTGAATCAGATGAGCGGCCATGGCCAGTAACGGCTCCAATGACGGACCGACCCAAAGTTACACCCAAGCGCAAATCGAAATCGCGTTGCGCACCCCCTACGTGTATTCTCCTCTCAACGATTTAAATGACGAGATCAGAGTCGTTAAAATTCATACATCCAACGCCACCAACAACGTTATCGAGTGCGACATCGAGCACTGTCTCTTAAGCGAAGCGAAGGACACCTACGAAGCTGTCTCGTACGTCTGGGGAGACCAATCGCAAAACCATCAGATCTTTTGTGACGGTGGAAAAAGCCATCTTAAGGTGAAGCCTAGTCTCCATGAAATTCTTTGGCGAATCGCCTCATTACCAGAAGATACCAGCTACCACCACCGCTACTGGATCGATGGCATTTGTATCAATCAGGATGATGCGGTCGAGCGAGGCAAGCAAGTGCAGAAAATGAGGGACATATATTACAACGCACAGAGGGTGCATATCTTTCTAGGCACTGTGGAACCGGACAAATATCCGACAAGTAACTGGTTCACACGAAGATGGGCACGTACATTACAGACGTGCAGTCGAGATCACCGCATCTAGCTTACATGATTTAGGTGCTTCAAGAACGTTTGAATGCGAATCGCACCAGCATACACCTCAAGAAGCATGACACTTGGTACTGTCACGATAGCTGGGAGTCGTTTCAAACAGAGGTCTTCAAGCTACCGGATGGTCAGCCTGCTATGTGCAGAGTTGACGGTACTCGGTTTCACATACTCACCATGATGCTTGGGTTCCGCGACAAAAAATGTCGGGACGGCCGTGACCGTCTATTTGCGCTTATAGGTGGATCCAGCGATGTCGTGACTAAGGATACCGAGCAGCCATTCGCAATGACCCACAAGTCAATGATCTATTATAACCCGGATTACACGGCGACGACTGAACAAGCTTATCTCAAATTTGCTCAGGCAGCGCTAGTCTCGACTTCAGCTTTCAACCTCTTGTCCTGTGCTGCAGCTTTTCGACGTACGGATTGCCAGGTACCAAGAGCTCTACCGTCGTGGGTACCGGACTGGAGGTGTGACGTTATCTATATCCCAACGGTAGAGGGAGACGGATGGTTAGACATCGAACCGTTTACAACGAGCCCTCTGGAGTCCACGAATGGATCGTTACGCAACCACATACCAAGCATTGTGGTAAATGAAGATGGTCGTTCCATCACCCTTGAAGCCACACCGTTTGGGACAATAGAGAGGATCTCGGAGAGGACGCCATTCTAAGGTCTCAGTCACACTATCGAAATAGACAACGGGTATCAAGCGGCGGCTCCTGGAACTGTCGCTCTTGGGGACCAAGTCGTGATTCCCGTAGGTGCGCCGACACCACTCGTCCTAAGACAGCAGAAGGACAAATTCGCAAATTACACATTGATATTGAATTGCTGGGTTGTTGGAGACCCTACTCAAATTGCCCCATCGGCACAAGATTGGATCATGAACGCAGACTGCGGAGGCGGAGTGAATTTTGCATCTATTCACGACTATCGTATCATCTGAGCATGAACAACTCTCCGACCACATCCGAGCAGCATGCAATAAACTACTGCATCACGTCTTTCCACGCATACACCACAAGTAGCGTGAAGCGATGCTGGTTGAGCTTGTGTGCTGCATGGCGAGTTGGGTCTTCGCAGCGGCGCGGGTACTTCTATGATAATAACCCGACCAGGAGCTCGAAGTGTCTGTACCGCGCATTGTGGGCCGTTCCTATGAGGAGACCGTCGCTGACACCGGTCGGTGCTAGAGTTCCGCGAACTGGAAAAGACTGAGCACTCTCGCACAGTCGCCTGGATTCGTGTACTCAACAGCAATCCGGAACACTGAAGTACGAAAAATGTACTACACAGCAATGCTTTCAAGGATCCTTGGCACTCATCGTGGCTTTGGGCAGTGATCTTGTGCAGCCATAGCAAATATCCCTTCTGTTGTTTGTGGATTCAAAGTCATCGCCATCCTGCTGATCGCCACCCCAGCCGTGTATGCCAAATCGGCCGCCCGATACAGGCATGCTGCACAGGCTACATTGTGGATCTGAGAGAGCATCGGGTCGAGCTTGGAGCTTGCTTGTCGTGCGGACTACATTTGCGACGATGCTTGGAAAGTTCTCTTCGACGGATTCGAAGTACTGTGTCATGAGGTCGTCAATGGTAGTGTTCTTGGAGCTTGTTGACGCCTGGGTAGCGCCTGTTGAGGTTTCGTGTACGAGTTCTGATAGTCCAGGTTCCGCCATCTTGGTGTAGGATACTAGCTCTTTCTTCAAGACATCACGAAGTGGGTAGTGGAAGTTGAGACCAAAGGGCGACATTCCATCTGAGACTTGCCATGGCAGAGAAAACCCTCGGCCCTTGGCAGTTTCGGCAAGCGTCTTTTGAGCGAGCCTGGTCGTACTATCTCCCCAGAGGATACTTTCGCACCCGGCCAACTTTGCGTGCTCTACGATTAGCCGTGTTCTTAGGGTAGAGAGCACGTCCGCACGAGCCGTGGCCGAGGTGAGAGAGTTGATCATGTGAACAAATTGCTCTTCGGGACTCAAGTCTGCCTTTTGGTCGTTCTGCGGCACCAACGAGCGTATCGAGGCATCTTCTGGGACCAGGCGAAATACATCGTGCAGCGGCAGTGAGGCGTACTGATGGTCCGGATATTGCTCGCGAGCCTTGTCGAGTAGCTGCGCAGCTTGCACTTTCTGTTCTGGATCCTCTATATATATTGCGCTAATTTCAAATCCGGTACGGCCAGTCTTGCTCTTTTGCGTCTTGAGATGCAGGTCCAGTACGTGGAGGAGAGTGGTAGAAGAGACCCCAAAGGACAGGGGTACTAGGATCTTACGCTGCTGCTCTGCTCCAAAATTAACGCGAAACGATTCCAAGCGCTTGATGCACTTTGTATGCACGTAGCGGGCGAAGCAGTCACTATGTTAAATTTAGCGAATTCTTCTTCCCCTCCAGGTGGCGTAAACTGACTGGCAAAGCGGCTCGGAGCGCACAACAAGAACTGAAGGATGTTTGCATCGTCTGCAAGGCTCGTCAGAGGCGCCAGCAATGTGTTTGCCTGGCATGATGTGCGTGTGTTGGGCTGATATTGGTGAATGTGTTTGGTAGGGCTGACTCTTCGGCGGTTCTGGTCGTGGTTGCCCTTTGGTGCCCGGCTGCGCCACATTCTGGGAATGCGCGCTAACAGCTACCGGGAAGGCGGCCGTAGGTGACGATCGGGAACGTTGACGCGCAAGCCAAACATCGTCAACTAAACACCAACTCCCACCCATGACCCGCCGTTAACCAGGAATTGACGGGAAGACGCTGTCGCCAGTTCGAATCGAATCGCATACCTCCGCCTGAAGCGCCGCAAACCTCCAGCCGTCAGCTCCGCCAGCTGGCCTCACATCCGGCAAGATGAAGGCACGGCTGCGCAACATCGCTCTACTGCTGTTCACTACGATAACAGCAGTAGCAGCGATGGATGTTACGCTCTCCGATAAGGAGACGCAAAAGTGCAGGTATGTAGGAAGATGTGCATCTTGGGTTAGCCAGAGGCAGCATGCTCATACAAGTCCAGCGGCATGTACAGCAAGAAATCGTGGGGAGGCAAGGTCGATCCCTTCATACTTGTCAAGTTCATAAAAGATCCCAAGAAGAACGAGGGCATCAAGGACCAAACTGTCAGCCTGGTGATCTGGGAATGGAAAGACACTTTACTTCTGGGCGCACCTTCCGACTTGCCCGTGAATGATGTACGTGGGTCCCGATACTCTCCGCATAACCCAACTGACTTCCTCCAGGAAAATCGCCACTACATTTGCGACGACGAATCGATAAAACTGAAACTCTGCGACGAAAAAGATAAGGGCAAATGGGTGCTTGCAGAAGACGTCGAAGACGCCTCTCAGATGCCTATTCGAACCGACGCCATCAATCTCGACGACCCGAAACCGATCAAATACCCAGTCTCCACCGCAGAAACAAAGGTCCCAATCAAGACGGGCTACTATTGTGTGGCTGCGAATGCGGCAGACAAAGAACTGGAATTCGAGGCTATTGTGACATTCCGGAATGCCTATGGCGAGCTCCAGGCCGCCCAGATTGCGAAACTCCCATTTTACGGCGGCATTACAATTGTGTACTTTGTTGTGCTGGCATTCTGGGGCTTCCTATATTTCCAGAATCGCCACGACATTCTTGCCGTCCAGAACTACATCACGGCCATCCTAGTCTTCCTAGTCGTGGAGATGCTAATGACCTGGGGCTACTACGACTACCAGAACCGCCACGGTAACAACGTCGGTACCAAAGCTCTCATGATCGTCGTCGCTGTACTGAACGCTTTCCGCAACTCCTTCTCGTTCTTCCTCCTGTTGATCGTATGCATGGGATATGGCGTTGTCAAGCCTTCTCTTGGCAAGACCATGACTGTTGTTCGCTGGCTTGCTGTAGCTCACTTCATCTTTGGCGTAATCTACGCTGTGGCTTCGCTTACTGTTCGTCCCGATGATGCTGGACCTCTGGTCTTGCTAGTCATCCTTCCTCTGTCGGCTACCCTCACGGCCTTCTACATCTGGACTCTGAACTCGCTAAACCTCACGATGAAAGACTTGATGGAGCGCAAGCAGCACGTCAAGGCTACCATGTACAAGAGATTATGGTGGTGCATCTTGACAAGCATCGTCGTTATCTTTGGTTTCTTCTTCATCAACAGCTTCACTTTTGCTGGAGCGTCGACACCTGACTTCGCGCCGACCCATTGGCAAACACGATGGTTCGTGCTCGATGGCTGGCTAAATCTCGTCTACCTGGCCGACGTCTGTTTCGTCGCGTATATGTGGAGACCAACGGCCAACAACCGAAGGTTCGCCATGAGTGATGAGGTACGTTTTTGCGAATATAGCACCCACATTCTTACTAACGACTCTTTAGATTGCACAAGATGACGAAGGCTTCGAAATTGCCTCGATGAGAGACTCTCTTGATGAAGAAGAGAGAGGAGCAGACCAACCCCCTTCGTACGACCCAGCGCAGAGGTCGAACAACAACAACAACATTGCGCGCGATGTATCGCCATTGCCCGCACCGCAAGCTCAGAAGCCCATTGTACCTCCCAGGGAGAGCCTCGATGGCGACACCATCTTCGCGGTAGGCGAGGATGATAAGTGGAGCAGTGAAGAAAGTGGCGACGAGGAAGAAAGCGAGGATGAGGAGGATGATTCGGACGACTCGGATGATTCAGACGAGTCAGGGCCATCGAATTCAAAAGCGAAGGACAGTGAGCGGTCCAGATTAACTGGTCGAAAGAACGACTAGGTGTTGATTTGACGCGTCAAACAACGGCGTTGGATGGCCAACAACACTTTTCATGACGTTAGCGTTATCCCCAACATGTTGTTTGATAGATTAGGCGTTCCCAGCGTTTTTGTAGTACATTTGGCCTGAAGGCCCAGATCTAGCATATTCGATGACATCAATTTGTCACATCTCGCTCTAGCCGTAACTCCGTAATTGCCGAGGCGTCTCGAGCTCTGATCAAGCCCTCACGCACCTCACTAAGCACCCTCACAACTGCCATGGCGACCTCTTCACTAATCGCACCGCTGCGGACGCCCAAATACATATGCGACGCTTGCCGAACAAATGTGCGCTCCCTACGCAGACCGGCCGTCGATACGTACCGAACCTTCAGCACCGCGTCATCTTCAAACGGCAAAATCCCCACGCGGCCGATATCATTTCCGTACCGTCGCGATCGATTTATCATCTCACCGCTGCATAACGAAAATGCTCGCGGACGATTCGAAAAGCGTCAATACTCGATGACGAGCTCCTCTTCGCAAGCTGCCAGCTCAAGCTGTGCACCGCTCCCGCATCGCCGCCTCATCTCTCTCTCTGGGCCCGATACCGTCAAGTTCCTCCAGGGGCTGATAACGAACAATGTCGATTCCAGCCGTCAGTCGCCCTTCTACGCTGCCTTTCTAGATGCGCGCGGCCGCGTGTTGTGGGATGTCTTTGTCTGGGTGTGGCCAAAATTACTAGAGGGCAAGGAGCATTGGGCATGCTATATTGAGGTGGATGAGAGCGAGATGGAGTCTCTAGGGAAGCATCTGAAGAGACACAAGCTTCGGAGCAAGGTGCAGATCGAGGAGGTAGAACCGGACCAAATGCGCGTGTGGGCAACTTGGGGCTCTGAGGTTGAGCATGCCAATACCGACAATGTCATCACTGCGATGAGCGATCCGCGTGCACCAGACGTGTATCGCTACCTCGTAAGTCCCGACGTAGCGACAATAATAGAAGGGGTGGAGCCAGTGGATATCCAGGAATACCACCTTCAACGCTACAGGAATGGCATCCCCGAAGGACCACAGGAGATACCAAGAGAAAGCGCGTTACCAATGGAGTGTAATATTGATCTCTGGCATGGTATAGACTTCAAGAAAGGTTGTTACGTTGGCCAGGAGCTTACCATCCGTACGAAACACACCGGTATCGTGCGGAAGCGCGTCTTGCCCATCGACATTGAGAAACCCGCCGCATCCACAGCCCTTCCAGACTATGGCACGGACATCAAACAACTAGATGCAGATGGTAACACAAAGAAGGGTCGTGCGACAGGTAAATTCATTGCGGGCATTGGGCAAGTAGGTCTTGCAATGTGTCGGTTGGAGAACATGACTAGCATGAAGATCAGTGCCGAGGGAGGCACATGGAAGCCGGAAATGGAGTTTGGATGCGAGACAGGCGAAGGCGTTGTCAAGATCAAGCCTATTCTGCATGATTGGTTTGTACAGAGGGAGAGGGAGCTTTGGGAGAAGAACAAGAATAGACCTAGCCTGTAGACATGTGATGAGCTATTCTATCTGGGGAAAGCTACATCTTCTCTACGATCCTCGTTTACCCCTAGGTTTCCTGTCGAATTTGGTTCTGCGGGTTTTGTGTTCACCGGACGCCTCGTTCGCAATAGTCCGTGAGCTTATGGTCGCGGGTGGGGCTGTGTAATTGTGGCTTAGCTCGTGTGGTTGGGGAAACGTCACCAGGTCATTCCGCATCGTAACTTCGATATATCCGTGTCATACCCGCAGTCATAATCGCAGCCCTTTTCCTATTCTTCTGCAAATAATATCTTCTCTAGAATTACTCCTTCGCGTCCCGTGTGTCCACATCCAGGTTCCTCGACGATATGGCCGCCACACTACCCTCAAGATCATCGGAACATCACTTCTCCATCTCAAACATCATCTCCAAATTTCGGTCAAAGAAAGGGACAAGCAACAAAAAGTCCGATGCGCAACCGTCGCGGGAGATCTTGCAAGAGACGCGCCTGCCACTAAAGCCCGCGCCACTACCCTTAGTCCTACCAGAACATCAACAGACCCTGTCAGCTCTCGGCTGGACGACCGTCACTTTCCCTGAATCATCACCATCCCAATCTGAAGCGACAAATCACGAGCATCAAGCCCCAGCGCCTGGGCCTCACCCTCTGCAGGCCGCATACCAACAGCTCTTCGCCGCAAGTCAAGCTTTCTTCAACCAGCCCGATAAGGAAAAGCAGCGATGGAAGCACAAGCTCAAGTCTGAAGAAGGCTGGTCCAAGATCCCCGGCGAAAAGGAGTTCATCACGTTGCGAACTCTAGAGTACTGTCCAGAAGTCCTGAGAGGGCCTGCAAAGAGGTATTGGGATCTTATTGGACAGCATTGCTCGAACACGTTGGGTAGAATCTCGACGTCCCTTGGGCTACTAGATGGTGAAGACGAAGGGCTGAGACAGTTCGTTGGACCCTGTGGTGCGTTGCAAGCTTCTGATAAGGAGAAGACTGCGACGATGCTGCGGTTGTTCAGATATGAGGGGTGGGAGGCGAAGGTTGTGGCTGAACCGCATGCTGATCTGGGACTGCTAAGCGTGGTTGTTGGTGATGTGCCTGGCTTGGAAGTTTGGGATGGAGCCAACTGGTTCGAGGTTGAGAAAGTTGTTGAAAACTCTGGGAGGAAAGGCGCTACCATGCTCGCTGGACGCCAACTCGAAAGACTTTCCAATGGTAGATACCCAGCTGGTGGTCATCGAGTGGTAGCTTACGGGTCTCCGGAGCCTCCGCCAAACCCTGCCATCTCCACCTCTCAAGCTTCCGCCGCTTTTCCCAATCCTGCGCCTTCGACAGACGACAAAAGATACCGCTTCTCAATCGTCTTCGTCCTTCGCGCCCACGAACCTCTCATCATCAACTCTGATTCCTTCGAAACTGAAGTCACTGGCAAGTGGCTCGAACCTATGAACGGTATTACTGCGGGTAGGTTCTACGAGAAGATCAGAGGCCAGCACTTTAACATCAATATCGATATGGACGAGAGGGAGAAGCAGAGGAATAAGCTGAACAATGTCAAGGGTAGGAAGAAGCAAGACTGGGAAGGTAAGGAGGGTAAGGTTGCGAGTAGTGGTTAGATTGCGTGCATCGAAGCGCTCGTACCTAGGTACCTACCTAGGTAGGAATTGTGATTGTTCTCTCCTTTACTATAGCTTTGCTGTCCTAGGTGGTCAGCCTTTCCGGACTGCGTACATACCCAACATTACACTCAACGCAACCTTAGAACGTGACTACCACATCAGAGCTCCGTGTCCTCAACTTTGGAAGTGCGTCCACAAGTGCTGGTACCTACTAGTGCACCAGCTAGCTACATTGAGCCTAGTGCTTTTGGTGTCAGGATGGGGCAGCTCTTCGATGCACTCTGCAGACACGCACCACTCCTGCGACTACTGACATGTACAGGACAAGGAGTATGCATTGCAATTCATCAATAATCTGCGCCGCTGACATAAGCTGACATACACAGCATGATGCATATCGCGAGACGCTAGAGGACAGATGTAGCCTCAGCCGCACCTCTTGCGGCGGGGTCGAAGTCCGATAAACTCGCCTCCCGCCCCCAAAAATGCTTGGAAAGTCGTCAGTACTCTGAATTCGCGAACGCATTTTACTCTACATATTCGCTCAATCATGATCTTTGTCGACACTACGACGCTGGCCCTCCATGTTCGGGACCATGCAGACCCAGATCAACGATATGCCATCCTATCACACGTGTGGGGTCTCACTAAAGACGAAGTCACTTACGAGGAGATGCTAGTGCCGCCAAAAGACCGTCCAGAAGCAACACTTTCGAAGCCTGGGTACAAGAAGATCGTGGAGACGTGTAAGATGGCTTCTTCGCCACGGTACAAGCTCCCGTATGCATGGTGCGATACGTGCTGCATCAACAAATCCAGCAGCGCAGAGCTCAGCGAGGCAATCAACTCTATGTTCAGATACTACAAAGAAGCTTCGGTGTGTTTCGCCTATCTGTTCGACATCACTCAAACCGCATACTCTTTCAAGTCATCAAAATGGTTCCGTCGTGGCTGGACGCTCCAAGAGCTCATTGCGCCAAAGAACGTCGTCTTCTTCGATCAAAATTGGGAGTTTACGGGCACCAAGGCGAGCTTAGCGGATCAGATCACGGAAATCACAGGCATTCCTGACGATATTCTCAAACATCAGATGGAGCTAAGCGAAGTGCCTGTTGCTCAGAGGTTCTCGTGGGCGTCTACGCGCAAGACTACTAGGGAAGAAGACATTGCCTATAGTCTCATGGGAATATTCGACATCAACATGGCAATGCTCTATGGAGAAGGGTCAAAAGCGTTCATCCGGTTGCAGGAACACATACTCAGCGAAACTGCCGATGACTCGCTCTTCCTTTGGAATGAAGCCTTCTCGTATCACAGGCTATCAGGTCTCCTTGCTCCTTCTCCAAGCTGTTTCCGACAAATGCGATCAATCACCCCGGAACCGGCTGTCAAACCACGGGACTTTTACATGACAAACCGTGGCATCCGACTGAAACTGGGACTCGCCTGGGATCACGATACTGGACTTGCTATACTACCAGTGAAACATTCGCTGGGCGCGGTCGGCAGACCGGTTGGAATTTACCTCAGGAGAGTCGGGCCGGATCTGTTCGTTCGCGCGCTGCCTCAAGAGTGCCCTAGGGTCAAGACTGAAGTGACCTACACTGAGTTTACTGCGGTCAAGTCGTTGACGGGCCCGCAAGCTTCGACGATCATGGAAAAGGTCATGCGGGTAGAGAAGCCCGCAGGCGTGCATGTCAGTCGAGTCGAACCTCGTGGCATATGGGATCCGGCTGCAAGATGGCTACACGCAACACACACGGGCGCCATCATAGGCTACATGGAATTCAAGAAGGATGCGTATCCCATATTCGCATTCGTGTTTTTCTTCAGGAACGGCCATTGGTCGGCTACGGTAGTAGTCGGAGACCAGTGGACCAACATACAGAAGAAGTTCCACAAGCATTACCGGGACAACCTTGAAGAGCTCCGCTACTTCGATACAATGGGCGACGCGAGAATGCAAAAGATTGAAAAGATCAAACCCGATTCAAAAGTTCTCACGCTGCACATGCGAGTCGCGAGAGGTACTGGGCGACCCCATTTGGAGATAAAGGAGGTAGACCGGAAGGCTGGCACTCATTGATTTATGTTGTTGCGCGAGCGCATCTGGATTCCATGTTGCGGCAAACTACGTATATTTACAAAGAACAGAACAAAGTTGCATGACCCGTGATCACAAATACATGAAATCATACTCCTTCTTCAACCTTCCGAAACCAATGGTCGGCTGATAGTCCTCGACCTTGTCAGCACCAAAGTCGAAGACGGAGTAATGCCTTCGCAGGAACGGAGCGCCGATCAATGCGAAACCTTCGCTCTCGCTGCTGTCAAATGGCGGCATGCATTGGTGACCCGGTAGGAGGAACTCGTCGCCTCGAAGGGTGAATGAGACATCGTCCTCTCGGGCGCCTTCGCCAAGTGTCACAGTAATGGCCCACGAAGCGTTCAGGTGCTTACACTCCATGATCTCCTCGCCGTGGTTGGTGAGCTTGGTGTAATTCCAGCCGAGGTTGAAGTACATGGCGTCGATGATGTCGCTCGGAAAGGAGACACGTCCAGATCCCGTATCGAAAACCGCTCCACCTTGGTAGATTGACCATGTTACGTTGGCGTCTGGTTCACCACCGTTCGACACGGCAGTAGTGGGAAGGTGGCCGTTGTGTATCTCAATGGTTGCGTTTGTTTCCGATACGTTCTCCGCAACGAGGACGTTGACGCTCCTTAGTGGCGCTCTCCAGAGCTGGTATGGATCTTCTTTCCTCAAGGGCGTGGAGACCATCTCGCCATCTACGTATTTGTCCTCATGGCTGCCGCCGACGGTTAGCACACCGTCTTGCGTACCGTTACCCGCATCCTCAAAGTTCGTCCCGTAGAAGAGACTGAAACGGGGTGCGTCCAGCTTTCCGTCCCACAACAATGTCTCAACCAGGGTGGACGTGTTCTTTTCCGCGATTGAGGAGAAACCCAGGCCGAGGAAACCATCAGCAGTAATGAAACGCCAGCTGCTCTGGTTGGCGGACAAGAAGGTCTGGTTCCACTCTACGCTACCGTCTAGGGTGCTGAAAACGTCCTGAATAGTATCGCCGGCCACATCTCCGCCGAGGTATGGAATCGCCGCGGGGATGTTGAGGTCGATGGATGTTGACGAAGCAGACGCGTTGTACTTCTCTCGAACGTAGGACGTGACTCTGCCGTCTGGGCAAGACTCCTCGGTGCAGTCGGTGTTGACGACGAACAGCGTTGATGACCCAGTGTCGAACAACAACCGGTGTTCCTTCGGAGGTGTTCCGATTTCGAATTTGACGCTGGCATAGCTGTTGTCGATGACGACGGGCAGTTCAAGAACGGATGCCGAGACGGTGGTGGCGACGGCCAGGAGCTTCTTCATTTGGGCCACCATGGTGAAGGACGGTGTTGAGATAAGACGGAGTCGGCAGTATCAAGAGATGAGATGCTCTTGACTTGAAGAAGGAAGTACTAGGCGGCATGACGGAGGTATATATTAGTACCTGCGCTCGCACTACTCAGTAACACAGCCTGAACGTCGTATTTACAAGGATACCCACACGAAGTTTCAACGGTTCTGTCCATTGACATTCAAGCCTGAAGACCCGAAGATGACGGTCGTGTTCTAAAATTAACAAAAGTGGTCTTCTAGAAGACTTCAAAGCTAGATGAGGGACACGGGCCGATGTGTACTGTCCGGAAAGGGGCACGCATGGGCTGTACGAGGACTAGCTCTCGCCCATCGGCCCGGAGAGATCCACAAACATGGGCCGTTTAGTACAGATAGGGCTGGATGGGAATTGGAAGGGAGTTTTGAGCGGATTTATGACGTGCGTGAAGCACGCAGAAGATGGAACAACGAAGATGCTCTCTACAGGATTTGACTGATCTCAATCGAATGTCGGGGAAAGCTGGTGCGAAGGTGCTATCGCGACGTAATACGGATACGGAGGCCGTAAGCCGAAGAAATTCCGTGAGAACAAATCTCCGTGGGATCCGCTTGTTCAGGTGTGATCACGCTGTACAGACCACGCATTTTTTCTTGATGCACGAACTTGAGGTGCGCACCGTCATGTATTTTCTACACCTTGGACCTGATGCGTGCGATTGATCTTTCACCATGGCAACGTCGACGACGTCTGCAAGGGCAGAATGGAGCTCGTCGGCACCTCATACTTGTGGCACCAGCCCTGCAAGTGCAAGGTCGGAACTCCCATCGCGAGAGCCTTCCTTCTTCGGCGGGTCTACAATCTCTCAGCGTCTAGCAACTCTTTTCCATAGATGAACGGAAACATCATGATATTGACCGTTACTTCTGTCGCAAGCAACCTTCCTTGTGCGAAGGAAATCCCCAAATCCTCGAGTAACTCTGGACGACGGCGAATCTGTGATCCGCACGCGACACCGACCCTACCTAGGTACCTGGGTATCGAAGCTGCCTCGGACGATTCAGCGCAGTCGAAGCGAGAAGCCGTGGCGGATATGTCGATCAGAACGAATGCTCGTTGTATTGCCTAGTTCGCGATGGGAGACGTGTAGAAGGCAAAAATGATGTTGGAGGTTGAGGGTGCGAGACGCGAGACGGGAGACGCTGCCGCACAGCCTCCGCATGGCTGACTGCGGCTGAGAGTCAACTCAGCCTGGATCCATCGGTGGGCAGGCAACACTTCAGCCTTCCGACGGTTGTCTGTCCATCTCCATCTTCACAATAGACCGGAAACAAGAATTCAGAATATCTCCATCGAGCGCTATTCCGTACATCAAAGTCGCGCACGTCGCGCACCTTCCCCGAAGCTTCGCAGCTTCCCAACCACGTGCGAGCATGACCAGCGGAACCCCATCATCCGCCTTCGAGCACGACCCACTTCCTGACTCTTCCACACACTTCCGCCTACTACACATCCTGAGCGGCGATTTTGGCCAGCACGTCGAATGCGAAATCTCCTCATGGCCAATCGACGATGCGCCGTCCTACTACGCGATATCGTATACCTGGGGCGACCCAGCTGACATGACCAAAATTACTGTCAACGGCAAGCCGCTGGCTGTACGTCGGAATTGCGGATACGTTCTTCAACAAGTTTTTACGACGAAGGCCAGTCGCTATTACTGGGTCGACGCCATCTGTATCGCACAGACGAGTATACAAGAGAGGAATCACCAAGTAGGTATTATGGGCAAGATCTATTCGGGAGCGAAGCACGTCTTCGCTTGTGTTGGACCGCACGCAGATGACAGCGAATACCTAATGGCAACTGTTGATCGACAGCGGCCCATTCTCGAGAAGATCAACAAATGGGGCCTATCGGTTGAGTCCTATGATATGATCGAACCATATTATCAGCCCCGGTATCAGTTTATGGAAGGGCGTGTAGCTGTGTGGCGGAGGTTGCGATGTTTCTTTACTATGCCTGCCTCGGAACGCTTACGAACGAGCGAAGCATTCCTCGCATTTATACGGGGGCCTTACTTCACACGCGTATGGGTCTTACAGGAGTTACATCTAGCCACCAGAATGTCATACTGTTGTGGGGTGGATGTACAACCCGGCGAGTCTTTCCGAGCACTAGACTCCCTTGTAGAATACTGGATCAACCGTCTAGACCTCGAAGGTCTCTTCGCTATGATCAGAGCATTCCTGAGATGGAATTTGGAGACATGCATCCCCGCCTACAAACTCTCGAATAGCTTATGGCTCTCGCTATGGTTCGAATTGTATAGAACAGTACCACAGAGAAGCTGTTTACGGCTTGGTGTATCAGCGCAAAAGCAAGGTCTCGATGAACTCTTACGGGTGCTCCGGAATTTCCATTGCGTGGACGCTCGAGATAATCTTTATGGTATCCTGTCCCTTGTAAGGTGGCCAGAGGGACAGGAGCCAACTCCGGATTACATCAAGGATAACTTCGAGGTTGCTAAGCACGTTCTCAGCTTTTGGGATGTCGATAACGAACTCTCGACACATAATTGTTCTCGACTATTAAAGCTCTTCGATGTTACTTTGGAACTGGAATCTTTACGCGATGCCATTGCGTTACGTTCGAGTGTCACCCATCAAGCGGGCTTTCGAATACAGAGCAACCATACTTCCCAGATTGCCAATGTATCAACGAATTGGAGTGGTGTACAGATCAGCGATGATGATCTGATGTATGATACTATCGGTGACGGAAGGCAGCCTGGGCCGAACTCATACTACATAGGGCGCGAACGGCATGGGGGCTTTATTCGGATACAACTAAGCTCAACAGCTACTGTGTGTGCGCCTGTAGATACGAAAGTGGGTGACTGGTGTCTAACCGAGGGTGACCACCTTATTTCCGAGGTTGCATACAAGCTGATAGTCAGGGAGTCGAAGAATGGTGAATACCTTGTGGTTGGACCAGCACTGGCAGGTTATCAGAACGATCAACGAGATTTTGAGCTCGGAAACGACTCTAGGTCTGTGAGAACTTTCGTAGGGTGGTTGGATATTGAGGACATGATGGTCATGGCATGGACACTGCATCCAATTGCGGCCAACCAAGAGCTTTCTGATAAAAAGATCGAAGAGTTTGTTAAAATGCGCGTCTGCGGCTGGAAGAACTCTTCGTATTTCGACAAACTCCCAGAAAACCCACCAGCAAACAGCTCTTACGTGTGTTGAACTATTTCGATTTAACCCTGGAGCAAGTTGCTCGGATGTCTTGTAGCCAATGCAAAACTCAGGGGGTCTTCCTTTCGGCAGTCAATAGCCATTCTGGTACACGTGGAGAGTATATGTTCGACATAGTGCTGGACGACCTGATGTGGTTATCGGTCTTTAAGTAACATGGTTGTTTTGGGACAGTAAATAGTAGTGTTTTACTCGAATGAGTCAGAACATTAGTATCTTTTCTGCTCGTTATCTACGTTGGACAGCTTCTGCCTTTTATGTGTGACATTTGTGTAACGAACGTCTAGTCAACGTGGTGTAGAGCTACAGAGGACGTCGCCAAGCCTCTCATATATACATAGGAGTACTAAGCCGTTTGACGCTCCCAGGAAGATAGGAAGAACCATGTTCTGTACCATCAAGACATGTTTCTGTAACACCTGGACTTGAGACAGTGTATGCGACATGGCGTAGTTGTTGTCGCAAGCTGCCAAAGTCAATGACGTTTGACATTGTTCCAAGTTAGTGTTTGGCGGCTTGTTGTTGCAGCCGGGATCCCCACATAACGTCGCCCATGTGGAAACGACTCCGCGAACGCATCATGCGTTCTGGACAAGATGGGCAATCAGACAGGAGTTGGCTGCAGATGCGGTCATTAAGGCGGTGATATAGAAGGACCGAGCCGCATCTCCTTTTTGCAATGGGATGGCCAGGAACAGGCTAGCGCAGGAACTAGAAGTGAGGTGTTTCAAGTTGACCTGAACAGGGACAACTTCGGGAAGGCGCGACCCCGAAACAGTTCACTCTCGTGCCATACGACGTTACTTTCACCACTGCACCGCCCACGACGTGCCCCTCACTGCCAGCAGCGACGCATTCATCGCCATCCCTTCGCCCACTTGCTGTCTCGCTGTGCCGCCGTCTCGCCCTCGCTGCCGCGTCAGAGACTCGCATGTCCCCCAACGGATCTCCCTCCGCTTTACGCTCCCCCGACCCTCAGCCGCTCCTTCCTCGAAACACGCCCAGATAACGCATGCGACACCTGTAACGCCTTGATCGACCCACGTACGCGATTCTTTGCACTTTGTATTGTTGTATTTCCACGGCAACTGGAGTCGCGCTACGGTGACCCTGCGCAAGTCGACCCAGCCACCGATTGCGCCTCATCTCACCTAGCCATTCCTCCGAACGAAGATCCCCCAACGTTGCACGCGCAGAGAGGAATGAGCTAGGATGACGCGACCGCATATCATCAGAGCAGGTACGGAGATCATAGAGAGTGCACAATTGAGATGCGCAGGCTAACTCAAGTGCGTAGACACCATCGACCTGCAGGACAAATCATCGCCCACCGCCCAGGACCACTCCCAGCAGCCCCAACACCCTGCGCCGCTTGGTATTGGCCCAGCAGCGCCTCACCAGCAGGCTGCGATACGGCATGTAGAGCAGGAGCGCACCTCAGAGGAGGCGCGTCTGCACGATGCATGGAGCGATGCTGGCAACACGCTACGAGACGATCCCGGCTCAGACGACGACCGCACTGTCATCAATGGAAACAAGGGCTCACAGCAAGACGAGCAGGCTGTCAGGCTGAATGGTGGAACGTCCAACGACGGTGATGATGGCGACATGCAGGACGCCGACGTCGAGGAGGACATGGACGACGACATGATGGACAAGATTTCGAGTTCGCCCTCGATAGACGATGGTGGGTATTCTTTACCTTGTTCCCCCACGACCTGGCCGGCAAGACAAGAGTTTACGACTCCGCAGTCTTCGCCGTTCCTCTCAACGGTCGCTTCTTCCTCCCCGTTTACGAACACGCCCATTCATTTTCCTATTTCTGTCGCCAACGCTCGAAGACCACTCAGCGTCCCAGCGTCCGACACTTCTCCTATGTCAAGGGGTCGACCTACATCGATTCCCATTTCTTTTCGATTCCCTATACCCACGGAAAATCAGTCAGCGGAGCATCATCGTGGTGAGTATTCCTGGACAAGGGCCACCAACGCACCGGACGACAGCGACGCCATGCGGATTGAGGTTGGTATGAGCCCGAGGACGAGACAACTCAAGGCCGTCGAACGCCGTATTGAGATGAGAGAAGACTCACAGGCATCACTAATCTCCGAACTGGACGAGGACCAGGTCATAAGCATGTTGAAACCGATCAACCGCGCACTTCTGGACACGCCGGACGATCCGTTCCTAGAACCCGGCCCAGGTCCACCTCAAGGGACGGGCAGCACCCTTTCCCCCGAAGCTGGTCACTCCGAAGATGAGGAGGGCTCTTGGACCACCGACAGCGATGCCGACTCTTGGAATGAGGACATGGACCAAGACAACGATGATGCATCCAACGATGTCTCTTTCTCTAATGATTCCAGATTTATCGATTCAGGATGGGGAGGCGAATGCTTACGAGAAACAGAGGATATCGACTTCGAATTCGTTTACGCTCTGCACACCTTTGTCGCGACCGTGGAGGGTCAGGCAAATGCAACGAAAGGTGACACGATGGTGTTACTTGACGACAGTAACAGCTACTGGTGGCTAGTACGAGTAGTCAAGGACAACAGCATCGGTAGGCATCCGTCACCAATCTGAAGCTTTTGCTGACTCAATCTACAGGGTACCTGCCCGCCGAACACATCGAGACACCGACAGAACGTCTGGCCCGCCTCAACAAGCACAGAAATATAGACCTCTCCGCAACGATGCTTGGTGATACTGCCGAGAAATCCAAGAACCCGCTCAAGAAGGCTATGCGGCGAAGGAATGCTAAGACCGTACAATTCGCTCCCCCTACCTACGTCGAAGCCTCGGACTACGACTACTCATCTGACGAGGGCGAAGGCGAGCTTTTCGGTGGCCCAGAGCCAAAGCAAATGCAACAGCAGCAGGCAGCAACACAAGATGGCGATTCCGCACAGGAAGAAAACCTCGAAGTGCAACCTCTCAAGGTCAATGGCGCGAAGAAGGATGGCCAGACTGATGGTGAAGCACGAGGCTCAAGCGAGGAATCTGCGAAACGAAGCGAAGACCGTGAGAGAGGTAGCGAAGATGCGGTCGATCGACCTCTGGACCCGAAAGTCTCTCGGAATGGCACGCTCCGCAACACAGACTCTTTCTTCAAAGACGAAAACACCGAGACACGCAAAATCACCCTCACTCCCAACCTGCTTCGCGACGACTCCAGTACATCGACTACAGGCTCCCGCGAGCGCGGCCCCAGCCTTGAAAGTTTGGAGAAGAATGGGTTCGCAGACAAGGTCAAGGACGACAAGAAGAAGAAAGAGAAGAAGTCTGGCATGCTCAGTGGGCTGTTCAAGCGCAAGGATCGTAAAGGCAAGGGCGCACAAGACTCTGTGGACAGCGACATCGAGAAGCCGGAAGAGATGGACCGCAGCTCGCCGCAATCGAAACCATCGGATGAACTCGCAGAACGACCGTCAGCTGAACAGGCAACAGCTCCAGCACCGCTAAGACAATTGAGCAAGCCCAAGGTGCATCGAAGTCAACGTAACCGAGACGATTCACCGCAAAAGACAAAGGGTATCTTGAAGACCGAGAGTCCGACTGAGTTGAGCGCCGAGCCAGATGCCATGTCGGATGGACCTGACAATCAGTCCGCCGCGCAACAATCTACGTCGACCATGCGTTTAGTTCCGCCCGAACAGGATCAGGCAGACAGGCCTTCTGTAGAAGAACAGACCATGTCGCCAGACTCAACATCCGCGCCTACAGGTTCAAGAAACCCATTCAGTAGCATGATGAAGTCACCACAAGAAGGAGAGGTCAAGCGCGAGAAGGTTACCAAGGCGAAGCAGCGCGTGCAGTTGGATGATTTCGATTCAGATGAAAGCAGCGATCCTTTCGCGGATCCTGATGCTCAGGATAAGCCAGGCGAGGCTGAGAAGTCCGAGTCTGCTGGACGCCTTTCTGAGTCTCCAGTACACGTCTCTGCAGCGGACGCACAACCTTCACAGAAAGAGAGTGCTACCGACAGAGAAAGAGAGTCTGAATCCCACCACACTCCAGGCCTGTCTACCGATAGCTCAAGCCAAGAGACCAGCTCCCCCATTTCGACGCCTACGCCTGACGACAGCCCTATGAAAACCATTCCAGAGAACAACACGATTTCGACTTTCAGGTCTGACAACACTTCCTCACCCACGCATCATGCATCTGAACCGGCCGGTCCTCCACCTTCACGACCAGCACCAATCCCTACTAAGGATCGCGAACCGTCGCCGCCCGTATCATCGGAAAGCACGATGCTTCCTGCGTGGTCCGACGCCTCACTCCGCGCTTACCTCGATGACGGCAGCGAGATCCGTGATATGCTCGTCGTTATCAACGACACTACGGGTGTTGTACCTGTTGGTCGCGATCATCCACTGATGAAGGACTATCTCTCCGAAGAGACAAAGACCATGCAAGGCCTGAGTGGCGAACTAGATCGTCTGCTCAACGGGCTTATGGAGAAGCGCATGAAACGAGCTGGAAGTGGTGCTAGCACCGCGCGCAGCACAAGCGCAAACGGGAGTTTGAGGGCGGGGTCGAGATTCTAGACGCTCGCTCGTTGTGAGTTACATTATTTGCTTTTTCAGTATACCCTAGGGGCTTATTTCCTCTTATCCTCAACCGGCGTTCTGGGGATTGTGGGACGCATTATGTGGAACGAAATCTTGGGAGAACTTTGGTTTTTTTGGGCTGGGGTTCTACTTTCTTGTTCGCTTCTTTATACCTTTGCTTGTCATCCCCCATTTTACATCCCTGTTTTCTTCCGGCCTGCATCATCCGCTCGCTCGCGGCGCGAAATATGTATCCTTATAGGAGCCCTGGTGGTGGCTGGTTTATATCTTCGCTACTGTCTCTAATACCCCTCTTGATTGCTCTGACATAGCGCTTGCTTTTTTGGTTTTCCTTGCTCGTGTATCACAAGTAGCCTTGTACCTGTTAGTCGCATCAGTGCGCTCTTACTTTCTTCGGTGGCGGCGTTGTATTGCTAGCATTTAGTGTACAGACATATTCCTCCTGTGGGGTTCGCCATACATTGCTTTGTTACCTTGGTGTTACGTGATGAGAAGAGGATCGAAACGCTTTCACTGCCATTGTTAGTCGGATGAGTGTTTGCTACGTCCAAGCTTTCGGCGGTAAAAACAGTCTTTGCTCCTGCCCTCCTTCCTAGCCGCACTCAGACGCCGAAAATCCATATCCGATCCCGTCAAGACCGCGCCGATGCAGGAAGTCGACAGAGACTGCGAACTCGATGATCGCGAGCCTGAACCGCGCTATATTCCTGAATTGTCCAACGCCCTCGAGAGATTCCTAGACGCACCCTACGGATCCCAGCTCATCCTCAGGTTCTTCGCAGGTATACTCAGTCAGCGCGAAGCCGATGAGTACTGCCTTGTGTACACGCCCACCCCTCAGCGATACGACGATGTGTGCGCCACAATACCGGAACTCGTGGACCCGGAAGCACCGCAGTTTCAAACTAGGCAATCCGTAAGACGAGTCCTGCCTGGTATCTTCTACCGAGGACAGTATTCGCACGTTGTGGATGAGTACATCGATCAGACGGACTTGATGTCGGGAGAAGTACTTTGGGACAAAGGTGAAGGATATACGACGGTAACTCGCGGTGTCAAGTGGCTTGTCGAGTGCGCACTTATCCGTCTACCAGATGGAGTTGCTTATTACGCCGGGACGAGAACGGCGCTCCAGCAGCTTCTCACGCCTCAGCCAAAATACAACAGTAGTAAAGACTACCAAGAGGGGGACCACTTCATAACCATGAAAGCCATCCAACCCGCGCTCCGTCTTTTTACCATGTGGCCCCGTTGCGACGAAGCATCCATAGACAGCCTGGTCGGTATCGTAATGGACATCGCACTCAACGTGGCCGCAATCTGGGACAGAAACCCATGCTGGTATCCATCATATGCGACCTATCTCGGCGGTTTTGTACAGGCACGCGCTCGCTTCAAGAACATAGTCGAAGCGACTCCGTCACTTCACGGAAGTCAAGCCGAGGTGCTTCCTTACCATACAAGAGCCGCATTGAGGAAGATCAAGTTTAGGGATATCTGGGATGATCTGTGGGCCGAGGCTTTTGCCCTCACCATGGACAAGCCGATTGCAGATCATATGTACCAAGGAATGATGGATCAGTTCGCCAGAGCCATGATACAGTCGAAACCGCAGACTGTGGATATGAAGGCTCTGTTGAGAGGGATGTGGAGAGACGGACGTTTACAATTTCGGACGTGGATAGAGATGCCTGAAGCGGTTCCTTCACTGTCAGCAAACGGTATTAGAAAGGGCGAGTTCGGAGGCATTCCACGAACTCTGGCTCAGCGGCAAACTATTGGCACCGACTCCTACGACAGCGACGAAATACACGCGTTTTGGTGCGCAAACAACTGGCAAACCGACAACGGAGAAAACACTGGAGATGACTCCGAAGATGGATACAATCTTGACACGAAGACCCTACGCAACCTCTACGGAAGGGCTTATCTAGAGGCATACGGACCTGTCATGCAGCCATTAGACTATGCAAAATGGGATCTGGACATCCCTCAAGATCAGCTCTGCGTCGTGTGTCTTGAGACGCACGGCTTATTAGGTGCCAAAATGAGCGCTTGTGGCCATTACTTTCACTTCGCTTGCATCAAAGAATGGATGAATGACACTTCACCCAACTCCAACCTCTGTCCTGAATGCCGAGCTCAGATCTGTAATGAACGGAGGAAGGTACGGATGACGGGGTGGATGACTGACTCTGAAGATGACTCTGAGGATGGTGAAGATGACTTTGAGGATGACGAGGATGAGGAAAGCGATTATGATGATGGAGATGAAGACGACTCAATGCTTGAGCAGTTGGAAGGTGACGCGATGAGGGATTGGAGAGCAGAGCAATAAAGAAGAAACTGAACAGGCCTGCAGCCTACATTAGGACAACATTGAGCAAACAGGAAGACCTAGCGTTAATGTACGCTTCACGCTGTCTAGCTTCTATGTAGACTATTATCATACGTTCGTCACCTCAGTCTGCAGCGCCTTCATGGGCTTCTCATCGAATGCCGCAGCCTCGGCTTCTTCCAATCCCAAACTCTGCGCAATGTTGTACAGCCTCGTCTTCTCCTCGTGCGCAGTGCTGTCACCAAACACAGCATCCATCTCTTCCAAGCTCTTGCCCCTAGTCTCGGGAATCAGGAACCACGTGAAGACAAACGCGATCAAAGCGAAAGCAGCAAAGAAGATGTATGTGCCGAAACCAATGGTTTCCAGCATATCGGGCGTGACGAGACCGATGATGAAGTTGCACATCCATGTCGATGAGGTGGTCAGAGACATGGCTTTTGAGCGGTTACCGATGTTGTAGATCTCCGAGGGTAGAACCCAACCGATTGGTGCCCATGAATATGAGAAGTTGACGTCGTAGATGTAGATGAACGCGATGCCCGTCCAGCCAGCTGCGGGGTGGTCTTTGAGAGTAGATCCGTAACCGCCGATGACACCACCGACAATCAAGAGGGAAATACAAGTACCAGCGGCACCACAGAGAAGGAGAGGGCGGCGACCGATCTTGTCGATGAGGAAGAGCGCTGGAAGAGTAGATAGCGTATTGACTAGAAGATCGAGTTAGTAATCAAGTCTCGTTGTGTCTGGCAGCAGATCACATACCTATTCCATAAACACCTGTTGCGAGCAGACCAGTCGTCTTACCACTGAGGCCTAGCTGACCAAAGATTGTTGGCGCATAGTAGATGATCGCATTACATCCGATGAACTGTTGGAAGAACATGACACAGCAACCGATAGCAGTACGCTTGAAAGATGGCCAGGTCGAAAAGAGCGTTGAGTAACCGGAAAGATACAGCGAAACTCCAGACTTTCCAGGGAACTTCTCGCGGCTGTATTGCTCCTCAAACATGACTTCGGCTTTGATGGAGAGATACTCTTTTTGCAGGGACTCATCATCTGGAGAGGTGCGACGAACTCGGGCGAGCGCTCTCACACCAGCCTCTTCGTTGTCGCGCATACAGTAGTAGCGAGGTGATTCGGGGAAGAACAGCATACCGATACCGAGAACGAGACCGGGGAAGATCTGGAGCGCAAAAGGAACGCGCCACGCAGCATCGCTCTGACCGGTGCAGCCGTTGGGGCCAACATCATTCCTTGGATCGAAGGCAGGCTCTGCTGCAGTGCCACCAGTATACGGGATGTCGGGCGCGCAGCGTACACCTCCAATGTACTGGGTGCCAAATTCGAGCCAGTAGGAGACAAGAATACCGAGTGTGATGGAAAGCTGTTGGAGAACGACTAGAGTGCCTCTGATGCCGGCGGTTGAGACCTCACTCATGTACATTGGTACAATCATGGTTAACATGCCAACAGCAAAACCAGCGATTGCGCGGCCTGTGGATATTGTCAGTTTGAATTGTAGTTGTACTTCGCCGGATATCTCATACCTGCAAAGGCCATCGGAATGTTGATCGCGCCAGCTTGAAGCGCAGAGCCGATGGTGAAGATGACGACAGCTATGATGATAGACCCTTTGCGACCGAAGCGATCGGCTACTGGTCCGTTGACGAGAGAACCGAACCAAGCGGCGAGTAGCAAAGTCGAGACGAACCAGCCCTTGAAGGAGCTGTCTGTGGAGATTCTCGGGAAGGATGCCGCGAAAGACTCCATGGTCAACACTCCAGAGACGACACCTTGATCATAACCGAAGAGAAAACCGCCCAGTGAGGCGAACTATGCATATTAGTTGGGACTGAGGTAGGTTTGGCCTCGTATCGACTTACAGCGGACAGGCCAAGGAGGTATGGGTTCTGTCTCAGCTCCTTGTAGACACCAATCTTTGGCGCAACTCCGTCGGCGTTAACATCCTGGATTGAAGACATGCTGGCCGTCTTCTTTGTGGATATGCCAATTTCGGCTCCGATGGTTGGAATCAGCTATGAGTAGGCAGTCTAGTAGTGGTAGTGTCGCGTGCTTATATACCTTTGCCGATCGCATGAGAACTTCACGATCGTAGCTGGGGTCCGACACCTTCGGAGCACTGTCGTCCGACTCCACGATTCTCCATGCGTCTACGCCGGTAGTCGTAAGTGCCATGCGGGATCCCCGCATGGTAAAGTTGCCTGATTCAGTTGTGGGAACTGGGGTTCCAACATGACTTATGCTCGGACAGCTGTCGTCCGACGAACTCCACAACGCCAACGTGATCTTTAGATCATAGCTCGTCGCATGCAGTACTGTAACACTGCTCACCTTGTGCCAGTCTTTTCACCCGAGCATCTCATACATTTTCGCATCTCATTAAGGATTTCGTGACTGCTATTCCAGAGTCGCCGATGATGCCAGCCGAATCAAAGGTGGACGCCTTGCGTGCAGCCATACTCGATGTGGCCAAGCGCACGGAAAACCTTCTGTCTCGCCAAGCGACCAATCCCGGTCATCGCATGCTTGTTGCTCTTGCAGGCGTGCCAGGCGCGGGAAAGTCAACGGTGTCTGATGCGCTCGTCTCTGAGCTTGCTGCGCGAGGTATCAAAGATGTTGCTGTTGTACCGATGGTAGGAGCCAACCGAAACCCGCGATGCCACATCTCTGACGAGCACTAGGACGGCTTCCACTACACTCGGGAAATCCTGTCGACTTTCGATGATGCCGAAGTAGCGTTCAAAAGACGTGGGGCGCCTTTTACATTTGATGCGAAGGCGTGTGTGACGCTTGTCAAGACACTCAAAGAAGCTCCCGTCACCAGGGATGGCGAAGCCGACATCTGTATTCCTGCACCCGGCTTCGACCATGCTGTCAAGGACCCCGTGCAAGACGCTATCAAGATCTCTTCTCGTACTCGACTGGTTATTGTTGAGGGCAACTATACACTTTTGAAACAAGACCCATGGGATCAGATTGCCGAGATGTGTGATGAAAGGTTGGTCATGGTCATATCTATCGCCTGGCGGGTTGGTACTGACACTCTGCAGATGGTTTGTCGACGCGCCTGTGGGCACGGTTCGTGATAGGCTAGCACAACGTCACCTTGCTGCTGGCATCGAGACGTCGATGTCAGCTGCAATCGCACGAGCAGAGGAGAATGACATTCCAAACGGCGAACTGATACGATCCATGATGGTAAAGCCGGATGTCATCATTGAGAATTGAGGCATCGTGCCATTAAGATTGCGCCCGAGGTTAGAAACCGGACGTAGTAAAATCCCAATCGAAGGAGTTGAATAACTCATTGGACTCAACGGACCATGGAAACGTACTCAAGGCGTCTTTGTCCAGCTCCAGATCCTGCAGTGTACCGGAGTCCAACTCGCCGTCAGACACCACTTGGTCAAGGATGGCCACGCAGCGGGCTGACAACGAATCCCCAACAAGCCGTTCGCGGAAGGTGGTTCGGGCCAAGCGAACATCCTCATACCAGATCGCAGTCTCCTCAGCGCGCGGGAAGCTGATGATGCAGAGGGTTATTACTAGTGCCGCGTGGAAAAGGAAGTACCTGTAACCCGATTAGCTTAGACATTGATATGAAGGGTCCAATTTAGATGCTTACGTCGCGTACCAACCCTCAAGTCTATTCAAGTCCTGTGTTGCATACTGATGTATCGAAACCACCGTAGAATGCGCAGCTTCGAGACAAATTCGCTTACAGTCCTCTTGGCTTGACTGCATGGCTAGGTCTGGGATCTGACCTCGCTCGGAGATGGCTCGGCGCAACAATATCTGTCGGAAGATGATGATCTTGAGATTCCAGAACCTCCACCACAGCCGAGAGCGAGCGAATGAATACCACGGAGCCGTCGACCTGGGCGCATGCGAAAGCTGGAAATATGTCGGAACTGTGTGTGTCCACGCATCCATGGAAGCGTTCAAAGCGAGCGCGGCCTCCGCAGAGAGCCCGGGCTCGGCTAGTAGTTTGTTTGAGATGTGGTTCGTCTGTAGGTGAAAACTACTCTGTACTCCGAGAGAGGAGTATATAGTCGGTTCGTCAACCTCAGTGGGCAGCGTTGTGGTTTGTGGAGTAAGTGACTAGCATGGGTCAGTTTCGCGACGGCTATACAAACTTCGCTGGACGGTCATACCTCGTCGTGGATGTTCAGCACAGGATGGACATCCATAGTCTCTTGGTCAGGCAACATGATCGCGCGACCGAATGTCGTCGAAGCTCCACTGTCGAAGATGTAGAGACCCCACCATACTCGACGTCTCGTCTCGCGCTCTATCAGGGTGATGTTCCAGTGAGGAAGTTCTCTGTGGAGGGCTAGACTGAGCGCTGTGCGAACGCCGAGGCCCAACAGATTCCATCCTGTATTTGGGCTATTGCGCTTCTGACTAAGGTTGCTCAGAAGTATGAGCGCTTGTACAGAAGTCAGGCTGGCAGCTTCAAACACAGACTCTTCCTGACCCAAGGTCAAGGCCCGGCGGTATAGGTAGTCTTCCAGCCCAATTTGATCGTTATTCAACGACCACGCGCCAAGTGCTATGATCGCATGAGAAAGCATGTTCCACGACTTTTTTGAGGGCCGCGGGACGACTTCATGGTACTGCGCCCGGAATGTTGCTTCGTGAACAAATGGATAGACCACGTGGTAGTTGGCAAAGTAGGCATCAATCAAGCTCGACGACAGCTGTGTTGTGAGGGCTGCATGCGAGATGTGCGATGATGCCAATACGTTTCGAAAGGAAGCGGATGGGGTGGCCACACTCTGTTGAGGCCGGGGAACAGACTGGTGCAGAAAGCCGGCCCAGTCAAGCAAACATCGAAGAAAAACGACCCCAGAAGTCGAGCCTAGATAGTTTCAGTCACGCGTTTTGCTCTTCGACTGAAGCAACTGACCCAAATAACCTACACCAGTAGGCTCGACTGACAGGGCGGCCATGCCATCAGTCAGCCCATCGACATTGACGTCTTCTTCTTGCCAATTGAAGCCATCGACATTGTTGGGTACAGCTTCAGGTAACGCAGGCTCATGTGTGCTTGAGTGGGTGCTGCCCTGGGGGCTTGGTGCTACTTCTGGCGTCTGAGACTGGATGATGACGGATCGTGCAGAGCCAGCCACATTTGGAGCTGATAACAAGTCTTCAATATCAACTCCAGGTAGCAACTGCGTGACCAGAGACTCCAGACTGTGCAGTCGCTTCTCTACACCCGTGAGATATGCCCGTGTCAAGGGTGATCTAGCGACTTTGCCACTGTAATGGCAGTGCGAGCCGCTATGGGCGCAGGAAGTGCATATTGGCGCATCTTTCGAACACTTTAGCTTCTTCGCGCGACAACGATCGCATGAGAGAGCATCGCGTGGTCTTCGGTGCTCCATGCATGGAGCTTCTCTAGTGTGCAGAGGTGGGGGCGGGATGCGGATGCAGAAGCATCGCCGCCCACCTTGGAGTGCAGCTCGCGCGCTGATCTATGCCGAAATCGGCCCGAAAGGCCGCGCACCTCTCGCGTCCTCGACTCCTGAACAACAGATCATCGACTCCGTTGGAAGCAGCAGGCACCACACCCGCTCTTCGTCTTCGTCTGAGATACTGTCGGAATATGCAGTGCGACTACTTGCGAAGTCTGCAAAATCACCGCCGCATGTACTACATCCACTACAGCACAGAGAAGGATCACAGTGCCGCGGAAATATGATGCATCCTCTATTGCAAGCTATTTCTGATTCGCATAGGCATCCGAATGTACTCGCCGCAAAGATGCAGCTACATACGATTTGGGAGACAGTTTGCGCAGCTCCAGACTGGCTACGAGGACCTATCCCCGCCAACAGTTGATGAACTAATCATCGCTAAGGTCCGCCGTCTCCAACCTCTCGACCAAATGCCAAAGCCAATCCTCGAAGTGACTCTTACCAAATTCTCTACCTCTTGGAGCATCGTACTTGTTAGACCTCCACCTGCTCGACAACGATCCAAAGTCTGCATGAGAGGCTGGGCTGTCTATCAGGGCCTTCATCTCTTGTGCATTCTCCCCATCTTCGCCCACACAGATGAGCAACGCCTTGTACGCCCTCTCAGCGAATACAATTGCTCGCGCTTCATCACTATGGAAGAGACTAAGCTGTACCGCATAACAGTAGATATCCGCCTCCGGGACTTTGGCAGCACCTTTAAACTCCTGGAAACCATCAGTATGGAGCTTGCAGTCTCACTA
>Ga0265798_10001562_pt1 | contig 35438 bp, 45 predicted proteins | sample P3T30metagenome_FD_192430 | JGI IMG/M metagenome (GOLD analysis project Ga0265798, IMG submission 192430) | Plant litter microbial communities from East Loma Ridge, Irvine, California - P3 T30 | ecosystem: Environmental > Terrestrial > Plant litter > Unclassified | place: USA: California...
AGCACAGCTCATGCGTGGAAGCCGTCTCTATTTCATTTTCCAACAGCTCAGGCACAGAGGACAGGATATGCAGTTAGTACAGCGTCCCTCTTCGAAGATTTCGCGCCGACCATTTTCGATTCAACGGGAAAAAATAAGTCTCGTGCTTATTGAGAAGCCGGCGAGCAATCGAGCAAGTCATAGTGCCTACCTCAGAGCCTTTCCTAAGCACACAGAAGCAGAAACCAGGCGAACATTGAAGGCTTGCAGTGGTGTTTTGGAAACAGAGAGCAGAAGAGAGCAGCAGCATGCACAATCCCTCTCGAAGATTTTGGCGATTTGAATTTTGGAAAGAAAGAGGTGCGAGCAAAGAACATGATGTTATTCGATGCGGGATTCCGGTACGGAGGGAAATGAAGTGGAGTGTGGTGATGAAGAGAAGGAGGGCTGCGAGGAGAATGAGGGGTTTTATACTTCCCTCTAGCTGGGAAGGCGGGTCACGTGATGTGACGAGAGTTGAAATGGGAATGTGTTGTTTTGCAAGGTAAGAATGAGTTGCGGAAGAATGGTCTGCGCCGAGCATGCTTATCCAGCTCGTGATGACTAAGAAAACAAACGCCAGGCTATGCAACCAGTGACAATGTCGTCCCAACCCTTCCAATATCCGCAAAATCGCCCTCTCTACCCAGCTCATCCTCCCTTCTTCTCCGCAATCTCAATATGCCTCACCCTCGGCTCCTCATCCCCTCTAACATCCTCCATACCCATCAAATCCTCCTCCCTTGTAAAACTAGCTTTCCCATGCTCCATCCCCACCTTCCCACTCCCACCAATCTCATCAACATCCATCCTCTCTCCCACATCACCGCCCTCAACAGTCGCACTACTACCGCGACTTCTAATCCCCACAGCCGCGTCCATCCCGCCATTAACCTCCACCATCTCCCTGACGCCCACCCCATCCTCAATCTCCGTATTCGGCGTCAACGTCGTAGAACTAGTACCCCGGTGGAAATCCTGCGCGCTCATGCTAGTCCAGTCGTGTTCGTAGTCTGGCGGGTCTGCATTCCAGGCACCCTGCGCGCTGTCGTTGATGGTGTCGTATTCGCCCCAATCGCCTGCGACGGTGGCTTTTTGTAGTTCTTCCATGAAGGTGAGGCCGTCTTTTTTGACGAAGTCGTCGAGCGGTTTGGAGAGCGGGATGGGTGGGACGGTGGTGGCGTCGGCGTGTGCGTAGACGAGGAGAGGGGAGGAGGATTCGGTGGCGGCGCGCTCGAGGACTTCTTGGGCGGAGAGCGGGTCGCGGCGGATGGTGGGTGATGAGGTCTCGGTGTCGTATTGAACGCGCCACCATTGTTGGGCGCCGGGGGTGGCAGAGTTGGGGTCCGGGTGGAGGAGGTAGACAACGTTGATGAGGGTGGCGACGCCGCAGAGGTGGTAGGGGTGGTGCATGGCATCCTGGGGGTGCTGGCCTTCGGGGTATTCTTTCTCGGTGAGGTCGATGAGGTTCTCGCCGGCGTCATCGACGATGGGCTTGAAGCGGTCTGAGATGCCGCTGATGGTTTGGCGGATAGTCTTGGTTTGTTCGTTGAGGGCTGATCTTGTTAGCAGATTCATTGTAAGTCAATACATGTACATACCAGCAAGCTTGCTTTCGACGCTCTGATAAAGGGTCTGCAACTGCGAAAAGATAGCAGCATCATCCGGGTCAGCACTCTCATCACCGTCCTGTGTCGCATACGCCTTCATCGTCGTTTCCAGCAACTTCAGCGTCGACACCGGCTTGGCCTTGTCTTTCTTCGGCGTGTGAAACTTGAGTTTCTGGATCTTGGTATCAATGTCCCTCAGCTCGTCTTCGTGCTGCCTCATATGGCGAAACATGTCTTCGATCACAGGCTTATTGCTCTCGAGATAGCGATCCGGGTACAGGGTGGCAGGTATACGGCATCCCGCTCCCTGAGCATTGGTAGTGGCGGAGTTCAGCCGTAGTATCAGAACTTTGCTGATGTCCAAAATGTGCGCACTGGAGTCGCTGGACGTGAAGAGGGTGTCGTCAAGCATGTCGTAGAGGGTGCGCTCGGTCTCAGCGCCGCCGCGAACTACCGTCACGTCGAGGACAAAGTTCTGAAGTGTTTCGCCATTCGCCGCGACAAGAGACCGTAGCCATCCGTCCAGCTGTGAGTTCGGAACATGTGCTTCGTATGCGTTGCTCCACAGGAGAAGGAACTTCAGCAGGTCGTCGTCATCGTCGTCCAGCTGCTGCCGCGATTCCTTCCAGGCGTCGAGCTCGAACATGGAGCTCACCGTCGCATACGCCCGGTCCGACTTGTCGAGGAAAGCCATCAGGCGCTGTGTCTCGTGCAGTATGTCGAGCCCATGCTGCGCCGCCACCCCAGTAGAGCTGTCGATGATGCGCGCCGGTATCGCCGGGCTACCCCGCCACCAGTCGTCGCCCATCCAGTAGTTCCTCTGCGTGACATCTGGGGCGAGCAGGGCATTGCGGTAGGCGGGGATGGAGTGGAGGATGGCAATAAGGCTGGGCAGGAAGTTGAAGCGCGGCGACGGCTTGAGTATGGCGGGCTGGCCCTCGTCGCGGCGGCGGGCAGTGGCTATAGGATCGGGGATGACCTCGGTGGAGGAGGGCACCATGGCCCATTGCGACGTGTCGTAGTGCTCCTTGGTGGCGGGACCAAAGGCGGGCTGCGCGCTGCCGACGACGCCGGTCTCCTGGAACTCGATGCCTGTCCTTTAGTCAGCACACGTATACGCCCTTCCTTGTATCATCCACTGACTCTGCATGGGCGCATCGCCGAGCTGGCCCTGTGTCGACACATTCGAGTGCTGGCTGTTGGCGCGCGAGGGCGGACGTGTCGGGGCGGCGCTGTGCTCGTTGCTGTAGGGGTAGTGTTCGTGCCCTGGTGCATAGTCAATATTGAAAGCTGAAGCGCGTCGTCGTCAGTCCGTGTCCTCCCGTCTGTTCTTGTGTGCGCGGCTCCACGTACTGGGAATGCTGGGCCCAGTCGCCGGGTCGTCCTGTCCGTACCTGGCAGTCCCAAATGCGGTCTGATCCCATACCGGCACCGAGTCGCTCAGGAGGCCCTTCAGGTTGGACGGCTCGGTATCGAAGAACTTCTGGATCGCCGTCTCCACGTTGTTGCTGCTGATCTGCACAGAGATTTAGTCCACGGTGAGGGCGTGGACGGGTCTGCGCCGTACCTTTAAAAGCTGGCGCGCGTCATCCTTGCCGAGCGCATATCCCGTCACCTCAAGCAGCATCTGTACCTCCTCTTCCGAGGCCATGGTGACGGTGGTTCTGGTTGTGTTGCGGAAGGATGGTGGGACGAGGGCAGCTCAAGCTTGAGACTGACGTCGGCGGGGCAAACGGTGCTGCTGAGGCGAGCAAGCGGCGCATCTACTATTTGCGATTGCTGATTGCGTATGGAGTCGTGATTTTGTTAGGGCACGTGCTACTCGTGGCTTCCATGACAGGCATGCGGCATGGTGGGCAAATGCAGTGTAAACTTTGAGCTTCGGGGGTGGTGCGGAGCTGCTAGTTGACGTATGCAGGGATCTCTAACGTCTCCACATTCCAAGCTAGTGCTTTCACCATTGACAGCGTGAGCGAAGTTCATCAATATCTCTACAAAAACGCCCCATATGCCATGGTATCAATGTCCTCCCATCCCAATCTATACTACAAGAGCCGTCACGTCATCCCTCATACAACAATATAGTACAATAAATACATACCCGAGACGTTCGTCTATCCCTTTGATTATCCCAGCCACCTAGAACCCAAACCACGACTTCTTTTCCTTCGGAGGCTCGCTGACCGCGTCCTCTTTGTTGGTGTCGTCGAACTTGGGCTCCTCGGTAGCGAGCTCTTCGTTCTTCGTCTCCTCGACTTTGGGCTCTTCGACCTTAGCCTCTTGATGTTTGAGCTCTTCTACTTCAGGCCTCTCCTCTGTGACCTCTTCAAATCCAGGCTTTTCCTCCGCCACCTCCTCAACCCTCAGATCCTCCTTCATTAGCTGTGCCTGCCTAAGCACTTCCTCTATAGCCTCAGCTTGCCCACCCCTACCTTTCTTTGGCGCACTTTCCTCCACCTCTACCACCCCCTCCGACCCCGGACCCATCGGCCTATACACCTGCACGCCCAGCTGATCATTCAGCCTATCCTGCTGCGTCCTCCACTTCCGCCCGCGATTACTAATATGCTGTATCGACTCGCGATATCTCTTCAGACCATCGTCCACCTCTCCACTGTTCAACGCCTCGTATAAATTGTCCCGTCGCGCCCTTACTGAATCGTACAGTCTCCAGCGCGAGCCTTCGGGTATCTCCTGCGCGTGGTATTCTACCAGCCAGTCGTCGTCCTTGGTGAAGTCGCGCGGCTGGTCGACATAGCTGCCGTTGACTTTGTTACGGATGGTTAGGGTCCAGCCAATCAAAGGGCCCTCGGGTTTCTTATCTGGGGTGGATTTGGATTCTTCCGGGGTGGGTTCGGATTCTTGCGGGGTGCGTGAGGGTTCTTGGGTGTCTGCGTTGTCGATAGATATTGGGCCCTCGTTTTCGGCCATGTCGTCTGGCGTCTTGTTGTCGGAATTCACTTGCTCGTCGACCTCGCTCTGCACGTTTTGCCACGCCTCTTGCACCTCGGGATTGTCCTTGCCGATGCCCACGACGCGGCGCGCAAATTCCTTTTGCGAAGCTTCTCCGGTCCTCTGCATTTCGTCTGCTTGCTCTTCCGTGACAGGCTCGGCGAAGATGTACATGAAAGGTGTCTTTGCGCCGCGTGTTTCAACGTGCAGTCGAATAGACTAGAAGGGTCAGCCATGCAGCAAAGCATGATAATGGTTGACTTACGGTCTCCGGGAACTGTTTGATCGCTCTGCTCAGCAGGTCATCTAGCAGGCCAACTGAGAGCTTGAACTCCTGATCGCCCAAGCTAGTGTCAGCCTGGCCATGCAGGACTTGATCCATGTCAGAGAGGCTGAGATATTGGAATCCGAAGATGCGCTCGATGTTGTGGTATGCCAGAAATATGCCATCCATGCGGCCCATACGGACTTGCATGGAGTACTTCAACATCGTCGCGCGTGACATGTCGTAGAATTCTCTCTCATAAGACTCCCATTCACCCTAACCGTAGCGCAATTGATAGCCGGAGCCTGATTCGTACTCCCTGTGGTTCATACGAATAGACACCACGGCCCGCGTTTTCAAATCAAACACACCCGTCCCTGGTAGGCGCGGGTCCTGAGCATCGAGTTGTGACCGCATGAGTATATTGCCCTGCTTCGAGTAGTGGTAGCATCGACTCGCATTGTCCTCCTCTGGCGCCTTGTCTGGGCTGGACCTGCGATACAGCTCGAATTCTTTGCGATCCGTCGTCAAAAGTTTCTCGAGCGAATGACCCAGCCAGCTCATGATGTTCGGGCCGTCATGCGTCTTGTCCGCATCAATTGCATATATCCCGTCCTTGTAGCGCAAGAAGACGGCCGAGGCAGCCAAAGTGACTTTGGAAAAATTCTTCGACGGGTCTGGAAAGCTTCGCGAGAGCATGTCGTGGTTGAGGGGTCGAAAGTTTGAGAGCAGATAGTGGAAGTGCTGCAGGATGCTCGACATGCTGGATGTGGAGCCAGTGAACTTTGTGCCTACTCGTTTGGTCAGGTCCAGCAGGTCCTGGTCCTTGGACGATGTTTTGTATTCGCTCAAGGCATCAAAGTCGAATTCGTTTACGGGCATGATCCTCTCGAGGTAGGGATCGAAGTTGTAGATGCGCGACCGCGGGTCTTGCAGTCGGTAGACGCCGGGGTTGAACAGGACGCGATCGAGCCCGTAGGCGAGCTTTGGAACGGCAGGCTTGTCGACTTCGACTGCTTCGAACGTGAGGTCGTCGGAGTTGAGGATCTGTATCTCCAACTGTCTGATTCTCTCCTTCCTTGTCCTGGCCGCCTCTTCGAAACTTTCCCCACCTGTGAGGGCCTCCTTCAACGACTTGGATTCGTCTTTTCGCTCGCGTGATTCGGCTTTTCTTTCTGCCTTGGACAGAGCCTTTTCGCGCCTTTCGGCCTTCTGTGTTGGCTGCTCCCCCGCCGCTGCGGCTTCGCCCACATTTTTGCGTCTCTTTGTAAGTCTCGCTGATAACTGCTTTTTGGTCTTAGACGATAACCCCTTTGTAGACGCGCCTGACCCATCCACGGCATTTCCTACGCCCTCTACATCTTGTTGTGGCGTCGACTCAGCACCTCCAGCCTGCGCTTCGCCCGGTCCTTCTTTTCCGAATTGAGCCTTCTTTGCATTCTGTTTCCTGATGCGCCTGAGCTCATTGAACTGTTTGGCCGTTCGTCCGAGCAGCGGGTCTGTGGTGGCGAAGGAGCGAGTTTGGAACGGCTGGACCTGCGAGCGCGTGGCACAGAAGACACATACGGGACGACTACGCCATGACGAGGCTTGTGCGAGGTTACGACGGAGCATTGAGAGGGAGTGGCGTGGCGGGGAGTGACATGCGCAGAGGCAGCCGCGTGTGTCGCGACTTCCTGAGAAAATTATATCGGCGTTTACAGATTCACAACGCCGATCTGTCAATACCTAGTCTACCACGTACTGCCAGACATGTAGTATGAACATGCAACGTCACGACTCCAGCCCTTTCTGTCTGAATCAGATGTGGATTTTAAAAGAGACACAAAATTCCTGGAGAAATACGTATGAGCCCTTCTAGTAAAAAGACACAAAAAACTGGTCTGGCTCGCAAGGCTATCAAACGCAGCATTACTAACACCAAGTATATTCGTCCGTAGGCGTGAAGGGTGGTCTGCCATGCTACATACCTAGGTGCTCACGTATTTTTTACCGAGCATGTGAAATAATTCACAACGACTTCAAAGAAAGTATGAAACATTCGCAGGGCTGCGCGTTCCGAGCGAATGGGAAGCAACGGCTGCGTGTCAGTGATGATCGGCCGCTGACGTATGCAACGAACCACAAAACACCGCGTCGACTTCCTTGGACATGCGCGGAGCTACTCGACGACCTGCCGTTGGTTGGCGCGTTAATTATCTAACGGGTGCATTTTCTTTGATCGCCAGCCTCCCACGCGTGTTTGTTATGCGACAACTGCTGCACGTGTTCCCCACGGCGCAAGACTGCTGCTCAACCTCTTCGCAGACCAGGGACGGCACGTTTGCGGTGATTCCTAATTGCACCGCTCCACTGCCACAAAGGATGCTCTCGCCCCAGTCCCGCCAGCCCGGAAAATGAGGTTCACTGCCATCAATATCTAACGCTGCATCGTCCGCTGCGATTGCGACCCTCGCCCGCGTTAGTGGCGGCACGTTTGATTGACGTATAACGCACGCTTGCGCAGGTGGTACGACCCGCAGTGTGTTGACTGTGGACCTGTGCCGGTGTGTTCTTGCTTTGTAGCTGGCCAACTTGTTCGTGGGCATGTCGAGGGACAATAAGCGGCGGAGCATTTTTGGTCGCAGCGGCCTGTCTGCCCTCACCACCACCAAAGATGAGTCACAGCCGTCCAATCTGCTGCGGAAGCGCCGGACAGCGTCGTTCATGTCCACGCTCTCGGACACATCTCACCAGGCCGACAAGCAGTCCCTCGACGGTTCTACGGCAGCAGAGTCACCACCACTATCAGCCTCGCCCAGACCCGGCCTAGCACGAGGAAGCTTGAAGCGTGCGAGCTCTGTGTTTGGCTCCATCCGCAACTACAGGCTTCAGGACGACGATGAGCCGCTTTCTGCGACGTCCACGCGAACTTCAACTGGCTTTGGCGAGTTCTTGGGCGAGGACACGCGCCATGGGCCGGTGCTCCACTATGGCGAGGTGCAGACGAGCAGCTCCATGTTTCGAAAGAAAAGGGAGTTCTTGGTCCTGACGGAGAAGCATCTGATCCGGTACAAGTCGCAACCAAAGGCAGCAGAGGCCTTTCCATCGTATGTGCAATATAGAGCTCTCGAACACAGGAGCTGACCAAGCAAAGCATCCCGTCTCCATACAGCCGCACCCCCTCGTACCGCCACAGCCAGAACCCGTCGACCGGCTCATCGCACGATATACAGTCTACCACATCCGAGACCTCAGGCGACCGCGATCAGGGCACGCCTTTGCGCCACGTCGTTGCGGTATACCATCTGGACGATGGACGACCGCACTTCGCTCTCGAGCTGTACTGGCTGGACGACGAGTCGAACAACGCGTCGTGCATGACACTACAATTTGGTGACCCAGATGATATGTTCACTTGGCTGGCAAAGATCCGAGACGCTGCCAATCGTGCGAGACTGGCTGACGGGAATCCGCTCTCTGCGCACAATTCGCACCTTGCTGCTCGGGTGGTGGAGACCGAACGCGACTATGTCCCTCCACACTATGCCATATACAAAGTGGTTTTGCGGCCACAGGGCAAAACCACCACGAGATCGTCATCAGATGATCTTGCAAAAGTCTCTGCCTCTGTTTGTTTTCTTGCCATTGGCCTCCACAAAGTGCATCTGATTCCCCTTTTCAAGTCCACTAGGTCGTCTACTTCAGCACTGAACTCCCAAGGTCTTCAGTCTTCCCATGGCATTCTTGCAATGTCCGAATTTTGTGTGAGTGAGGTTGACGACACATTCTCGTTAACTTTCAGGTAGGTGCAGAAGCTTGAGATATTGGCCAATCTGACTTCAGACAGGAAGCCATTGGAACGCCCGAGGACTCTACATCTTGCCTCGCTTGCTTCACACGATATTGCGGTTCGATTGCGTTACATGGAGGAGGGTATGAGACCTGAATGGGAAACACGGCCATATCAGTACATTGTTCCAGAGGTACTCAGGCAAGACATGCTTCAACAAGCTAGCCCTGCTCCGATGGACCAGGATTCACTCGATCGAACGCTGATTGGCTACTGCGTCGCCTACGATGTGCAGCCTGAGAACATCAGCTACCAAATCACATGGCCAAGCGAGGATGCCCCACGTTTCGAGCTTCTCCCGCCAACTGGAGGAGCACGGAGGACTCAATACACGAAGCTCGAGCTGCTTGCAGTGATGCGCTCGTTGCGATACAACGAGACATTCTGCGGCATCTCCTTCAAAGGCGTGCATCTGGACGCGTTGAACGGCCTCCAGGATTCTAATGGCGCCGAGCATGTGACGTTGAAGACCAAGCGCGGCACATTTGCGCGACTCGATACCGACGAGCTGGAGAGGTCCTGTCTACTAGTCCAGGAAATCCGCGCTTTGGCTTTGACGAACCGCAAACTACGACGATTCGACTTCAGTTCCTGCATCACAAGAAGACCGAAAGATCGAACCGAATCCGAATTCACCGGTAGGGATCAGGGCTGCGGCATTGTGGAGGCGCTGTTCCCACTGTGCAAATACCAGACTACCAACGTTGACTGGATAGCATTGAACAACATTCCCCTCGGCGAGACCGATTTGGATTACTTGGTTGCAGCTGCAGTCGAGCGCAACTGCCATTTGCGGGCGCTTGAGCTCAGCAATTGTGGACTCACTGATCGATCACTTTCTCTCATCCTCGACGCATTGCGAGCGCAAGAGAATACGTTGGAGTGCTTGAATCTCTCTCGCAACACTTTCCGCATTTCGCAGACCATATTTGATTCACAGATCGGGGTCTTTGGTTACCTCACAAGACTAGACTTATCCCACATCGCTATCTCTTCTGGGTCCGAGCCATTGATTTCGGTAGAGACAATGCAAGGGTGGCGGCTTCAAGAGCTGATATTGAGCGGCACGTCACTCAACACTGCTATGGTCGATGCCATAGCCAGGTAAGCACTTTCCAGCTCTTAGTATTTGCAAACAACTCACATTCGCAGCTATCTGGTAAATTACAAGCAGTCAAAAGCTTTACGCGAGTTACGGCTGGATCATTGCTTCCTCACAGGGAGAGACATCGCCTACTTGCTGCAGTCTATGACGGAAACGCCTGGAAAGGCTCGCGAGCTTCACTTTGACGTCAGCGAGAACTATATCGAGCAGGATCTCAGGAAGTTCACAAGAGCTATCGCCCAGGGATATGCGCCTTCCAGCATGGCTATCCGGCTTGTCGAGTTTGACTTGGAATCCGACTTTCGCAGTCTAGTCCTAGCTCTGGCTGAAAACAGCACGATCCGTCAGCTCGACATCTCACGTGCATCGCTGCCGTGTGATGCCTCGGAGGAGACATGCTTGGCCATGGAGAAGATGTTCGCCGACAACAACACACTCGAATGGCTGGACATGTCTGGAGAAGACTCTCGATTGGAGACGACGAAGCTGGGTGTTGGCGTCAACAAGGCGCTGCGAGGACTTCAAAACAATCACACATTGCGCGTCTTGTACATCAAGTGTATGCTCTCCCACCCTTCCACTGCCCCCCGCTAATAGTACCAGTCCAAAAGCTCGGCTTGCAAGGCGCAAGCACGCTCTCCGACGTCCTCAAAGTCAACACCAGTCTCCAATACCTGTACTGCGAAAACAACGGCATCGCCCTCACCGGCTTCACCGACCTCGTCAACGCCCTGCATCGCAACACCACCCTTCTCTACCTTCCTTCAATGCAAGAGAGCCGCCAAATGGCACTCAAACAGACCGAAGACCAAGTCAAGTCCATGCGCGACGACGTGCCTATGCATAACTCACACTCAAAATCCCACTCATTCCGCAGCAAACTCGGCGGCAAAGCACCAAAAGGCCAATCACACCCATCAGGCATGTCAGACCAAGACATCAAAGCCGCGCTCGGTCTCGTCGACGAAAGCTGGGCGCGCCAAGAATACCGCCTCCAACAATATCTCCAGCGCAACCACAATATCGCAACCGGCATCCCTACCACCCTAGACGTCGACGAGGAAGATTACGAAAGACCGGATACGGCAGCTAGTCTGGGCAAGATCATGGAGCGCGTCAAGTTTGAGAGCACGCCGACTAGGGAGAAAGATCTGCAATTGGGTGTTGCGTCGCCGGTAGACGAGTACGAGGATGGCTCGCCGTTGGAGAAGGAGTTGGAGATGGCGTTTGCGCGGACGAGGAGGGAGTTTGGGGCTACGACGTGAGGGGCGTGTGAATACTTCCTGGGGCTTTTGCATATACACAGTATCGCACACGACCTTTGGACGCGATATTCGACTTCGTTGTATCATATTTCTTGTCGCTTCTGTATACACGATTTACTGGCGTTGGGATATCAACTCGCATCGCGGTCTCGTGAGGAGGACCGGGCTGTATATTGGTCTTCTGGATTCGTTGCGCAAGGTGAAGGGATGCATGATACCACATAGATGTAATGACAAAATTTGGATATACTTCATGATTCTCGACCAACTTTGATTAAAAAACATGCTAGATCCCATATTCTTGATCATCCTACATCGGCAAGTCCACGCACAACTCAATCGCATGCCTTCCAATGTCCATGTCAAATTATACAAACATTACTGAGAGGGTATCCGTTAAATCATGACACCATTACCATCACCATCCTGAACTCCACATCACGCCGACTCCTCACTATTGCACTCCATTACCCGCGCCGTTCTCACCGCCCATGAAAGCATTGAACATGCCACCAAGAGGAATGGCCCCGAACAGAAACTGCTGAAACCCACCGCCCTGACCTTGCCCACCCGCACCAAGTCCAGCATGCTGAAGGATCGGCATCGGAAATGGCACACCAGCGGCACGAGGCCCATTCACCCCATGAGCACGAGCGATCAGCCTATTAATCTGATCCTCATTCAAGTTGTCCTGGACCCAGTTCCCCGCCTCGACCGCGACGCCCACGCGCCCGTGCGGACAGCCCTCCGCGTGCCGCACATTCGCATCGTACGGGACCAGACACTGCCAACAGAAGTTGTGCCGGCACGTGTTGCACGTCATGTGATCGCAGCCGCCGTCCTTGTCGATGTTGATGCCGCACTTGGGGCACGGTTTGGCGCCCATGGCGCGCATTTCGGCCACTGATTTCTCGTCTTCGGCTTGCTTGGCGGCGGAGCAGGGGCCGTCGTGCCAGGGGCGGTTGCACGTGAGGCACAGCTCGAAATTGCAGTAGGGGCAGGCGATGTTCTTGTTTGCCGTGGTCTTGCCTTTGCCGCGAGGTTTCTTGCCGGCGCAGTCTTCGATGGAGAAGTATTGGCCGCACTCTGAGGACAGACATGCTATGTAGTTGGGATTCGAGGCGAGGTGGTGCTTGGCGAGGGCGTTGGAGTAGATCTCGAAGAAGGACTTGCTGGTGAGGGAGCGGCGGATGAGGTCTTGGTCGAGCACGCACTCGCACGTGAAGGGACATGCGAGGTCCGCGTTGTCGAGCTTGCGGTCGGAGATCTTGCCTTTGAGCATGCCCTGGATGCACGCGCCGCAGATGTTCTTGAAGTGCTCGCAGACGCCATCAGCGTCGTTCAGACGGAAGGAGTAGGATATGCTCTTGGATGAGGCGCAGATTGAGCAGTCGCGCTTCTCGGCTGGGCCGCGCTTCTTCTTGGGGGTGAGTGCAGCTGCTGGCTCGGCATCGATTTTGCGCTTGCTCGGTGTCTTTGAGGTCTTGGGCTTGACGACGGCGGCGGCGCGGACTCGCGGGACAGGCGGGCGTTTTGTCCTGCGAGTTGCGGCTGTTGGGACTACCGGCTGCTCTTCTGGCTCGGGTGTCTCATCGAGGACGACGGGGTTGGCACGCGTGCCCACACGGGCGGACGTGCGAGTCGGTGGCTTTCGAGCTTGAGAGGCGGCCATGGGGGATGATGTCGTGATGTTGTGGAGTCGTGATAGTCCGCGGCTTGATGATTGGTTGACTTAATTGGGTCGCTGATTGTGGGTGATTTATTGGGCGTGGGGAGAATTTGCAGGCAGCTAGAAGAAGTGTTTACAGAGGCAACAGCGGTCCGTGCATGCGGGTGGTGATTGCTGTGTCTTTCTGCGTGTCGCTGCTGTCGCGGTTGCATGGGCAGTCGCGTGCGATTCTCACCTCAGTGAAGGTGCGGTGAACGAGTGCGTTTGAACGGCTGCCTGCAGCATGGCATCGCATCCGTGGCGGTAACGCGCCGGATTCCATGGTATCGGCTGTGTGTTGGTGCTATCATTTCATTGGAGTTGAGATGAGAAGAAAAGGTGCTTCAAAGTCAAAAATGCACGGGAGTGAAAGAGGAAAAAGGCGACATATTACTACACAACCCAGGAACAGCCGACGACTTCACACGAGGACACGGAGCCACAAGATGACGCCGCTTTTACTTCATAAGCCTGGTCCTGTTACTTCGTGGCCGCAAGCAACCGCGTTGCCAACTCCTGTTTATTGATGTCTCGGGTGTTCCGCTCGTGCTGAACATGGTGGCGTTGCGACGTGCGGACGTATCGCGATATCGTTGAAGTGCAACATCCCAGTACTACGCGAGATTTACTTATATTGATATGCGTGGAGATGAAGAAGTTCATGAACGGGGTTTGGAGTGATGGAAGAGTGATGTTTCGGCGAGCAAAAAGATGGAGAAAGGGGATGACGGAACTTACCGAATTAGGTAGCCTTGGCTGAACCACTCCCCCATCTGCAGACCTCCATATTGTAGCAGTTTCCATCACATCTTCTGCAAACTATCGCGTCCATCAACAGTGCTAACTAGCATGGACACAAGACATACATCACTCTGGTCACGATGAGGTCCTAGACTCCGCAAAGCTAAGTTGCCATATCAGAGCCAAAGGATATGCGCCCCGCCCAGCGCGCACAATTGCTGCGAGACATTTATGGACGGTCAATGCGAACACGCTGTTGTAAATGAAATCGTCGCTTACCATGCACGCTCCTTTCGATGCGGGAAAATGCCAGTATGCAATCCAATAGGAACGCGCTGCTGTGCCGCAAACCTGTCAGCTTTACGCGACTGTTGGACCTCATCGTCCTTCACTGAACCCTAATATCTGCATCACGCGAGTATGACTTCGAATAATGCGATCGACGTCTCAAGCATGTCGTCGTTGAGTCTTGTTACCATTATATGCAGCACAGTGCGCGTTCCATTCTCGATTAAAAGCCACCCAATAAACGCTAACGAGCAAGCCAGATCTTTGCATATGCGTCAGCTCGCGTTACTTACTTACTCTACTTTCATCCCCTATCGCGCTTCTCAGGACCAAGATTAGCCGCCGTATCTAACCTCTGGTATGCCTACCACTGGTTTTCTGGGCGGTGGCCTTGGGCGATCGAACAGGTTTTACACGACTACGGCTCAATTGTCCGCATCGCACCTAATGAACTTGCTTTCTTCACGCCTCAAGCGTTCACCGACATTTACGCGCCGCAGCACAAGAATCTGGAGGACTTTGTCAAGACTGACTTCCAGAATCGCGGCAAGGACCTCGGTGGTCTTGTGTGGGAAGGTGAGGAGTGACAGTATGATATGACATGTAAAAGCAACTGACTTTTGTACCTACACCTCACAGAGGATCCAGTTCGCCATCGCCAGATTGCGAAGCAAATTGCTCCGGCTTTCAGCACTCGATTCTCGAGATCGCTGGAGCCTGTAGTGCACGAGCACATGGACTACTTCGTGGCAAGAATGAAAGAGCTCGGCACCGCACGAACAGGTGTTCGAGAACATGCTGGCGTTCCGCTCATGAAATGGACGAATTGGCTGGCTATGGACATGTCAGCTGATCTTGCGTGGGGTGAGAAGATGCATCAGATGAGAGATAGTATGGCCTATATCAACATCTCTGCACAGTGCTGACTCTACCGGTAGTGAAAGACTCGGTCAATCTTGTGGTGCTCCAGAACTTCAATTTCTTCACAACAGTACTTCAAGTATTCAAGCGCTTTCCACTCATCATGCCGCTCCAGTACTTGTTCGTACCGTTCAGCAAAGTCACGTTATTTGCGCAGATGGAAAAGGCCACAAGAGACAGTGTGCTACGCCGTGTCGGTAACTAAATTACCTTTCGCTCTGTCTCGCGCGTGCTAATAACAATCACGTCAGAACAACGCGGACGTACCGAGCACCCAGACTACTTCGACCACATCCTCCCAGAAAACGCCATCTTCCCCTCCAACCACAAGGAACAGCTCCACATAGGATCCATCGCGCTGCAACTCATGTTCGCTGGCTGGGGACCCATGGCCGACGTATTCTACGGCACCATCGTACTCCTTCTCGAGAATCCCGAGACACATGCAGTCTTGACCACGGAGATCAGAGATACTTTCGCGAGCTACGACGAGATAGTGCCCAGCACGACATTATCCTCAATGCCCTTTCTCCACGCCGTAATCGAAGAAACACTCCGCATGCTGCCGAATAACAACACGGGCCTTCCGCGAATTTCTCCCGGCGAGACGGTAGATGGAGAGTACATACCCAAAGGCGTAAGGCAACTACGCACCAGAACATCCCTCACTCTCCATCACTAACTCGATACCAACAACAGACACACGTCCAATCCTCCATCTGGGCCCTAGCCCGCTACCCCTCCTACTTCCACTTACCACACCTCTTCCAGCCCCAACGCTGGCTCCCACCTTCCCACCCACTACACGACCCCGCATTCGCGCACGACCACCTCAAGAGTCTGCATCCATTCAGTCTCGGGCCGAGAGATTGCATGGGCCGCGAAATGGCGTGGAAGCAGGCGAAGCTTTTCTTGGCAAAGGTGCTTTGGTCGTTTGATGTGGGCAAGGTAAGGGGGCAGGAGGTGGATCTGGATAGGGATTTGAGGCATTATGGGTTCTTTGAGAAGCCGGAGGTTTGGGTTGAGTTTGGTGGTGTTGTGCGGTGAGGAGGGTTTGAGGGGGAGTATGATGTGATGATCGTGCGGTGAATGGTTGTTAAGATGTATTTGGATTGTTGCGCCGTGAGCACCGCGCTAACGAAGGGACATGTAGACGCCAATCTCGAACTGCCGCAGCAGTATAACTACCTAAGTAAAGATGTATCGTGAAGCCGAAGAAAACCACAAACGCCCTGTACCCACGACCTGTACGCCTGTTCAATTTCCAGTGAATCCGTAGCCATCCAGCCATTCTCATCGATCTTCCATCGGGTCACTCTCATCTTTACTCGCCATTCTCCCTCACGCCACATAGTAAAGCTTCATCGCACTCAAAACCCTCTTCCGACAAACCGGACAAGTCTGCACCTCCCTCGCACACGGCAAACAAGCCACGACATGCCCACAATCGTAGAACGCTGCCTCAGCCGGCTCGTCCCAGCAAATGCGACACAGGCGCTCCGCCTCCTGCGCATTCTTCCAGTGCGTCACGCCCTCGCCAAACTTCTTGTCGTTCTTCCAGCCGCCCACGTACGTGTTGCCTGTCGCGGCCTCGACAAATGTGCCGGAGCCGTGCTGCTGGTTATCCGCCCACTCGCCATCGTAAGTGTCGCCGTTCTGGAACGTGTATAGGCCGTGACCGTGGCATTGGCCGAGGCGGAAGGAGCCGGTGTATGTGGCGCCGCTGTGGTAGATGCGCAGGCCGTGGCCATGGCGGTGTCCGTTGGTGATTTCGCCCTTGTAGTACTGGTCTGAGAAGTAGTTGTAGGTGAAGTGCCCGTTCATTTTCTGCGGGAAGTTGCGGGCCTGGGCGCGGTGGGCGAGGTAGCTCTGTGGGTCGGCGAAGGCGGCGCGTTCAGCAAGGGCGGAGCGCTGGTCGGGTGTGAGGGGGAGGGATGCAATGATTATGCAGGTGTTTTGGAGATCGAGTTGCGCAAAGGACCGGCGGTGCTTGATGGGGCGAGTGCTGGTCATTTCATCCTCTTCGCAGAGCTCAACCTTCTTCTTGTCTTCCATTGGGAGGCCGAGAAGCTTGACAACGGTCTCGTCTACCCTTGCGGATTTCAAGCACACGTGCGAGCCATGTGAATCCAAAGCTTGCTTCTCTGCGTTCCATATTTTCAAGAAGAAGTAGATCTCCTCTGGTGGTGGGTCCGGGCTACGAGGCCGCACAAGTGGTGGAGGCTGAAGCAGTTCCGTGGGTACAGCGAATACGTTGAAAGGTGGCGGTGGTATTAGAAGCAGCTCTTCTTGTGTGCCGCCCATTTCAGTGTCGCCTGGCCCTGGTGCTGTTGGTTCTGGCACGAGCACGTCGACAGGTGGTGGGTCGGGCACGTCTGAAGACTCAACCTCCACCATAGCGGTATCACCGGCTTCTACGTCGTTTGCTGGAGCAGGAATATCGGCTGGTGGAGCCGGAGCTTCGCTTGCCTCTGCTGTTGACGCATCTATGGGCTCGTCCGGTTCGCTCATTGGAGTGTCTTCTGTGCGAGGAGCCACATCATGCGGCGGTGGAGTGATTGTCCGATCGTCGTCAACATGACTCATCTCGGCCTGCATCTCATCTGCGACTGGTAGAGCAGAAGCTGCTTCAGCTGGTTCCGACTCCTTGGCCTCTGGCTTTGGCGGCTCAGGAAGATCGGCGAAGTCGAGAATATGCACCCAGATACACGGACAAATGACGGGACAGTCACCCAAGGTCCAGGTCCTACCCTCAGTGTGGCGGTCGTAGGCTCCCCGGGAGTAAATAGTTTTGCCAGTGGTCAGAAATTGTGGCCGACCTAGTGATCCCTGAGCAGGAACCAGGAACCAGAACAGAATTTGCCGGCGATCTTGAACTTCAGGGAAAAGTGGTAGTAACGTGTCGGAGATCGTGTCACAGCTTGACTTGTTACTGATCTGGACCTTGAAAGTGCACTCGGTCTCGTACGCGTCGAAGATGCCCGGACCCTCATGGTCTTTAAAAATCCGGGAATCGACGACACGGAAATCCAATGACTTTTCTGCGACTGGGATTGGCATCGGCGGTATTGGGAGAATTCCAGATGCCATGCCTTCCTGCAGCTCAGCACGTATATCCACCTCAGCACGTACCCACTTGGGAACGGTCCATAGCTCTGTCTCTGCGTCGCAAGTAAAAGCAGCTTGAGCCACGTCATTCCGAATGTACATCGCAATATACGCTATTGGGTCATTGCCGACAATCTGTCCCTTGCCCTCCTTTCCTTCGTGTTCTCCTAGAGCTTGATTCTTGGTCAAGCACTTCACTTGGTTCTCGTCTTTGCTGTCAGAATAGCTGTACCATCGAGAACCTGGGCCTTCGGGGCGGAAGATGGGCTGGTAGACGTAGGATTGCAACGTCTGCTTGTGCACAACAAATCCGTACAATGTATAGCTCGTCTCGCCAATGGTGATGTGATCGTCCAGAGTGACCTTGTTCAGCAACTTGACGTAGGATCGCGTCTTCACGTCAAAGTCTTGCCGATCAAGCTCAATAGTAAGCATCTGCGGCAACGGCTGACCTGTCACTGCGAAATTTGGAGAGCTGTTTATCGCGTTCTGCATCGTGTCCATGTCGACCACTGGCACTCGGTATGTGGGAATGCCTGAGGAGTAGTCGCGCTTTGGTCCAAAGAGCGAGAGGAGTGCATCGGCGTGTGTAGTATCACGCAATTCGTCCTCGAGTTTCGTGCGCAGGACTTCCCATGTTCCGATCACATCGAGCTTATCGAGGCGGTCGGTGATCCCGTACCAGTCCAGCGCCTCCAACACGTCATCCAAAGCGACTGCTCCGGCACCTGGTTCGACTTGCGTGCGAAGCATGTAGAGAACCTTTTGCAACGCGGTGACGAGTGGCTTTGGGCGCATAAAGAAATCCACCTCCGGATCAGGCGTATCAACATCGTACAGAATTTTGCGGAAAGGCTTGAAGAGCAGCCACGACGACACGGCAGAGATCATGTTGCCACCAGGAGCACTCGCATCCTCGCCCAGAGCAAGAGACTGTAGTCCAGTCATGGCGAAGCTGTCCCATGGATTCTCTCGGCTATGGTGTTCCCATAGACAATTTGTCTCGTCATCAACGACACGGATGTAAGCAGTAAACGCGAGTTTGTCTTCTCGAAGAAGAGCCGCTCGGTGACCTCGCATGCGATGGGAAATGTCGTAGTACGGGCCGTGGAAGCGCGTCCACCCCCAATCAGGCGATCCGCTGCAGAAGCGATGTAGAGCAGTCTTTGAGTAGTGTACACGGGGCTCGGTCGGATTGTACAGCACGACACTAACTTGCGCTGCGACACTCTTCCGCTTTGGTACCGACTTTCCATCTAGAAGAGGCAAAGGCGCGTGTTGCGGCTCGGTAGGCTTTTCCGGATACGCTGGAGTTTCCACTGGCGCAGCCTCTCCGGATTCCATTTCACTCTCCCCCTTCACCTCAGGCTGGCCCTCTTCCTTGGGCGCTTCATCACTGACAGAGGAAGTATCGCTCTTGTCGTCGTCTTCCTTCTTCTTCTTCTTCTTGCTCGGATCGACCACGCTTAGGCACTCCAGATACAGACTAAGATAGTCTGAGTCGTTGCCCCTCGGGTAGAATTTGATCTGCCATTGATGCCCGCCAACAGTGACCACTTCCGACTTCATGACAATGTCGCGATTCGGTTTCTCGCGCGTGCCGTTGTAGGCTTCGATGCTCCAGTTGATGCGCCCACTCTCACCTGCAGTGTACTCAGGCTCTTCTAGCGGCAGGAATGCCTTACTCTCCCAGTACTCGTGATCCAGCGCACTGTGCTCTGTGGTAGCCTCCATCTCCTTGAGCTCGACCTCGTCTGGCGAGGAAGTATCCTCCTGTATTGGGTGCCATGGCTGGAGGCCGTCGTCGTCGTCAGATGATTCGGAATCTGACCGTATGGGGTCGACCGGTGGCGGAGGAGGAGGTGGTTGCGAGTTGGGATCGGCTGGTGGGGGAGGGTCTATGGGGAATGTGTGGAGGATCTCGGTCTGTGAGGTTTGTTAACAGTACGCCTATCTTGAAGGTACATTATCACTTACAACGTCGGCTGGAGGGGCCACCGGCAGAAGCTGGTCATTGCTGGCCGGCTCATCTGCAGCAGCTCCATCTGTGGGAGGCATGCTTGATGCAAGTGCAGTCTCGAGGGGGTTATGCTCGCCATCTGCCTGGACCAGCTGCGCGTCGAGGTCTGGCGTCGTGTCCATTGCGTCATCATCCATGGCTGCAACTTCGACAGCCACAGTGTTGGTGTTCGCAGCAAGCGGGTGATTGCTCGAAGGCACCGCTGGCTCCTCCACATGACCGTTTGTCAAACCCTCGCCCACGCCCTCCTGCATATCCGCGTCCCGGTCGTGCCGCTGGCCCGCAGACGCTAATGTGGCGATCGAGGAGCTCATATCGATGTCGTTGGCAGGCGGCGGGAGCGGCGGTGGAGAGGTGGTATGAATGTGGTGGTTCGGCGACTGTGGAGGGCTCGAGAAGCCTGGTGACGACGGCGGCTGGCTGAAGCGCACTGGCTCCACGCTGATGCTCATGGCTGGACGCTGGGCGGAAGGCGCATCCGACGCTGGAAAGGCGGTGGTGATAAGGTCGGCCTGGGAGTGTTTCGCGGTGAATTGCTGATACAGCAGCCTGAAGCTATTGGAAGGCGAGCGATTAGGCAGTGGTGTTGCAGCGGTAGATGATGCAAGTGAGTGATGTTTGACAGTGAGAAGTGATAGCGAAGCTGGTTCTCGGCGTTATCGTGAAGCTCGTCTAGTCGTTATCGTGGTGTTGAGTAGTTGTGACAGCAGGTGTAAGGCACAGAGAAGCAATAGTATACAGCAGTTAAGTAAGAGGTGTCGAGGTCAAAATGTAGAGATAGGCACTGAGCCAGAGCAGAGCATGCACGGGGCGTGGCTGGGCTGGGTTGCAGCCTACAAGCTGTGCCAATCGTCCATTCAGATGCTCGAGAAATGAGGCGGTAAGTTACAGCTAGATCCCGCCCATCCGCTATTCCCCATGGCGACAGCATGCGGCCGCCCTCCTCATCATCGTCGCACAGCACAGCGCAGCCCTTTGACAATGTTTGCTCCACCATCCTTGACTCATCGTGCTAGGCTCCAGAGCTCAGCAGCGTATGTCATCGAAGCTCCGGCTTTCGTGCTTATCGATTGTGAGACGCTTGATGGACATCTCCACAGCTGGGGCTAGTCCGGGGAACTAGAACGGAAAGTGGGGACCGCGCCTTCCCTGCATGCATCGTGACCAATCCGCGCCGGCAACGTTTCTCGCTTCATAACTCGCCAGCAAGACACTTCATCAATGACATTGATCCAGTTACATAGCTTGTTGTCGATAAGATCCAGGCTGCCATCCAATAACCAAGACCGCCTACTTCTTCTCCTGCTCCACCCGCGCGAACGTCGCAGCAACAATGAGCGGAAACACGACCGTGGCCTCAGCGTACACCTTCACGCTGTCTCCATCGACCTTGATCTTACCCCAACTGACTGCCTCGTCCGGCCTCGCGCCCGCATCGCTGCCGTCGTACTCCTGACCCGTGTTGATGTAGACTGCACTCTCTGCGCCGTTGCGCATCAGATTGGCATTCGCAATGTGGTGCTTGACTATTCCACCACCCAGCACGATCATGCCCGTCCGCTTCGCCCGGACAGCGATCGTGTTGATTTTGCGGATGTCTTCTACGATGTCTACGCGGAGCTGCTCAGGCGAAGACTTGAACGTGTGGAAGTACAGCATGTCGCCGAGACTGCCGTCTGTCAGTGCAGGACAGAAGACGGGAATATCGTTCTTCCAGGCCCAGTAGTAGACGGAGCGCTCATCGTTGATCTCCTTTCCCAGTCGATGAATAATCTTGCTGGGCGTCCAGTGCAGTGGCTCGTCGGTCTTCTTGCTAGCCTCTTGCTCCTCAAGCAGCGTGTCCAGAATTGGCACGACCCAGTCTTCAAAGGCACAGTAATTGCTGTTGGGAACCACCAGATTTCCTATCCGGTTCATGCCTTTCTGGCGTAGTCCGGCACCGGGCGTGGAGAAGGACCCGAGGTAAGTCGGCGCCAGGCACTTGATGAAGTCTTCCTCCACGCCGCCCGCAGTCGTGACGATGGCAGCAACATGCTTGTGCTGGACAATGTATCGCAGCGTCTCGCGCAGACCAGACGATATCAGATTGGACGTGTATCCCAGGAATATCGTCGTGCGCTGGCCCTCCTCAGGGTCTCGCCATGCACGCTGTCACCTGTTAGCACGATACTGTGGTTTTGCTAAATGCGGCTAATTCGGATCCCTAACGCACACGCACGGGAATCTTCCGATGGTTCTCCGCAACCTGGCGCTAGAGCCGCGCTTTGGCGAGACCAAACTTACCATGTCGTTGATGATCCGCACAGCCTCCCCAACCGATGTTGCCTGAAAGCCCATGTTGGCGTAGCCGCCCACCAGCTCCTCGACGGTGATGCTGCGCGACGCGTACTGGTTGAAGTCGATGCCTTTCACCTCGCGCGACCCCTCAGGGACCGCTGCGGATGGCTTCAGCACTGCATCTGTGGCGGCGGACGGCGCCGAGGAATCGTTGGCGGCAGACATGACACGCTGCAGCCAAAGTATTAAAGAAGATCCGCGTAAGTCACGGACTGCGCGAAAAGCGGCGGTGAATAATGAACCTGCTGCGTGGTTGCGTAAACCGCGAGCTCCTGTTCAACCGCTGCCTGCTTGTGCAAATTCGGATCTTAACGCCCCCACATTTGATGGCGCACTAGCCTCCAAGACGATCGCGAAAGCGTTTTCTGGCACATGCAGCCGGCAGCCTGCTCGAAGACAGATAAATATGCATGCCTGACTCAACCCAATCTCTACATGATAAACCTCTCAACACGATTAGCTTGTGCAGCGCCGTGGAAGAGTCGTCGGCGTGGGTGCACTGCAGCCTGTGTCCCAAGCGTCAAAGTGCGTGTGGAGCGAGGAACCCGGATGGGACTGAATGCCACACGAGTTTCGAAGCAGCGGCAAGGTCTCTGATTGGGCTGCACATTCAAGATTGTCTCCACTTCGAATTGCAGAACCAATGGAAAGCTAGCGGCAGTGTGCATGCAACACTCTCTCCTGGACCCGTCCGTCATGGCCGGGGTCCGTGTGTCGAAGTTCGTTCTGGCTCGTCGACGTTGCCCTCTCGTGCCTCTCCACCACCAACCTCACCCTCATCCAGGAACACGTCTCGCACGTCACCATGCTCGCGACCTGCACCAGAGCAGCGTCCGGATAGCATTTCAGCACTCCCCTCCATCCTCTCTAGGTCAGCCGCGGCCAGCTCACGTGGTGTCCCTCCACAAAGAGACCCAGCGCCACGTCAACGGGGGTTGCAGGAACGACTTTCGCGACTCCAGAGCGGCTTTGTTGACCGCCACACGCCCACCGATCATCCTAAACGACTCTGGACGGTCCAACCGCCGCTGCTGCTGCATTTGACGCGCTTTGCAGCAACAGACGCAGCCCAGGGCCTGAAGAGACGACAGCAGCAGATCGAATCTCAGCTTCCCGGGCGCCGAGCCAGTGCAGGAGGTTCCACCGCCGATCGTGCGCTTTAACATCGGCCACCATTCCCAATCCTCGGTGCGCAGGACACGGGCCTTGCGCTAGCGCCCGATAGGGCCAGCCTCAAACAAACCCTCGGCTGACGTGCGTCAACCTTGGAACACCAACAGACGGTTTCAAGTGGGCCCGAAGATATACAGGACGGCTTAACGGGCGCACATAGATCTGCTTGCATTGCCATTTTCGACACCACCAGCCATTGTTTTCCCAGCCAGCGACGGGCCTGCTCATACCCTAGACCAACTTCACCAAAACCATATCAACAACCACAGAGCCTCAAAACTGGTGATCACCCATGCCGACGATTCAGGTAGCAGCTGAATCAGATCTCTTCCATCATGGCTACCAATCGGTATCCGGACAATAACAGATATCCGCGCGACAGATCTCCACCACCGTACCGGAGACCTTCCAACTTTGGCGGCGGATATCCACCAAGGAGTAGTGAACCAAATGGCCGACCAAATCCAGAGCCCAGCAACTTCCCGCCCAGAGATCCACCGCGAGGACCAAAGTCCCTAGGAGATGCACCTCGAGGTCCGGCCGCGGGACCGGCGTCAAGCGCGCCCTCTGCCCCGCGCGACGGACGAGGAAGAGGATTCGCAGGTCGTGGTGAGGATACTCCTCTGCGGAATGCGCCGCCTCTGAGCAGCGGTCCTGCAGCGAACTCCCATAATTCGTGGAGGGCTGACCGTGATCGAGATCGAGACCGCGAGTTCGACCGCAGAGAGCGGCGGCCGACTCCTCCGCCACGACGTTCGCCAGTCCGAGAAACAAGAGACGTGCGGGATCAGAGGGATTTCGTGCCCCGTGATCTGGACGTCAGTCGTGCGCGGCGCAACTCTCGGGATGGTCCTCCTTCAGCAGGATCTACCTATTCGGATCCTCCACCGGGCGCTGGTTCGTCGTATCGTGGTAGTGCCTCTGGCCGTGGCGTTCGAGGCGGAGGTTTCGTTGGACGGCAACGTCCGTTTCACAATGACGACCGCGACAGACATCACGACCCTCGTGAGCGTGATCGAACGTGGCGACGTAGCCGTTCACCACCCCCTGTGCGCCGAGACAGGGACGTGAGAGATGACCGACGGGACGATCGCGAGCCAGACAGGAGGGACGATCGTAGGTTTGTCCCGCGAGAATACGACTCTTATGTTGGACCAGCTGGCGCCGCTAAGCCTAGTCCACGTGCGCTAGACACTCACCGCGACTCCGTCTCGTCCAACTCACGCTACATTCCAGGAACTCCGACAGGCCCTCCATCGCATTCAACGCATCATGCATCTCCATCAGACCGCTTAGGGTCACAGGCAGACTTGTACTCGCGGCGCCCTTCGGTTGCAATTGACTCTGTGACAGGCAAAGACTCGCGGAGGGATCCAGGGAAGGACGACCCCCTTCTCGCCAGTCGTGCCGAGGCGTCGCGCGAACGATATGCACCGCGACCATCCTCACCACCAGCTGCAGTGCCGGCATTTGGTTCCAATGTCTGGAGGGCTCCTGTGCCCGAGGTCAAAGCTAGCACAGTGTCAGCACCGCTACCGAAGCCTGTTGTGCCAGTAGCATCAGCTCCTGTTGTGTCGATTTCGATTCCAGCTAGTACCACACCTGTCGTTCCAACGGCACCCAAAGCGAGCATTTCGTCTGGTCTCGCCGTGGCACCGCCCACTGGACCAAAAGCAGATCGACCAATTGACCGTCCTTCAGGCGATGCTGCCACGCAAGAAAGGCCACCGGCATTTGTTGGGCCTCCACGCACGGATGCTTCCAGTCAGCCTATTGCTGTTGCTCCAACATCTGCCACCAAAGATTCAGGACCCACGCGGCAGCCCGCTTCTGTATCGTCTTCTGCATCCGCGGCAATTCAATCTTCAGCCGTTCCAACTCAGCCGGTCACTGCATCGACTCCGAATCCAGCAGCACTGGTGAAATCACTGCCCCAGGGCCCCGCACCCAAACCACGACCACCACCCATTGCTCCTCAGGCCGCGTTCCGTGCCCATGCATCGCCTCAATTCTCCAGAGCGCCGTTTCCACCCCATGCACCACGTGACGCGTCTCCTAATACCGTCAATGCAGCTTTCGGGCCTCGCAGTGCCGGCGTTTCTTCTGTCAACACTTCGCCGAAAAGCTTGCCGGCCAATATACCCACTGGGCCAAAGGCCGATCGAGCAGCCATGGCTGCCAGACCCCCTCCAATGTACCCACCTCCAGATCGATCCTCATTTTCGGCCCCGCGAGCACCAATCAGTGGGGGACCGAAAAGCATGCAGTGGGTCAGACCAGGTCTCATGCAGAACCGTCCCTCGGTACCAACTAAACGCGAATTTCCCAATGACGACCGCGACAGGATGTTCGGAAACGCGCCGAAAGCCCCGAGGCTGGATTCCACATCATTTGCGAGTCAATCCCAATGTTTGCATTCAGCAAAGTCAGAATCACCCTCCTTTCCGCGAGGCTTGGCCAATCCGGACAAGCCTCGGGAGCGAGCGGTCTCTGCAGAACGCCCCGTAGCGCCTTCACCAAATCTCGGTCCAATTGAGACCAGGCGGCATTCGGACGTCTTCATGGCTGAGGCCTCTCCTCGTCTTGCGAAGCCATTGATGTCTGCTGCGTCCTCCGCCCCAGAAGTCATGCAAGACTCTGATGATGATGACGATCTTGACCTCGATGAAGGCGACTTTGCTGGGTCTGAAGCCAAATACAACCGAGAGCGGGAAATACTCGAAGCACGGAAAGTAGATTTGAGCGCACCTCATCTCCGAGCTGTAAGCCCTCTGCAGGACCTCATGTTGTTACATTGCCTGGCAATTCGACCTCTACCCGCCGCAGCGGAGGAGACGGAGGCTCCGATCGTCGAAGTGGACGTTACAATGAAGGATGAAGTGCAAGAGCTAGAGATCCCAGCAGAGGTGGACCAAGAATCCTCGCCGCGACTGCAAATCTCGCGTGACAGCGTTGCCCCTGAACCTTTGACCCCGAAGGCGGATGAGGGAGATGATGTAGATATGGACATCAAGGAGGAACGGCCTCTGGCGCCTGCAACTGTTGCACTTCGGCTGGGCAGGTGTCCATCTTCCGAACAGGACTCAATGCCGGATCTTAGCTCGTTGCCATATCTCGGATCTGGTCCGCCAACGCCGATATCGGACATCGAACTAGACCGTCCAAAATTCTCAGAATCCGTCATGCTTGCCATCCGCGACAAGTTACGCAAGAGCATCGAGCCTGACACGGACAGTGATGGAACGCTTCAGCAGTATGCTGTTCTCTACCAACAATGGCGCAACAACACGCGTCCTTTAGACGAAGAGCGGGAGCAAGATGAACAAGATCGACAGCCCTCTGCCGAGCCCAGTTTAAAAGCCACCACCCCAGATGTCACCACTGCTGCCATGGCCGGCTTCCTTGAGCCTGTCCCATCAGCTACTGGCCGCCGGAGTCATGCAGGCCGATGGGCCACAGAGCATGATCTCGAGCAGGCCCTCAAAGAGTCTTTAAAGACAGCCGAAGAGGAGAGGACGGTCAAGAAGGACAAGGAGCCAAGGAGAGCCATGGCTGATCCAGAGAAAGAAGCCGAGCTGCCACTTGAGATTATTGAGTCCGAGGCACAGCGACGGAGATACATTGACACCAACTTTCAGCGCGAGCCCGGCCAAGGTGTGTTCGTATTTCACTACGAACCACCCGAAGACGACTTCACCGAAGAAGAACACCGGGTGATGGTTTACAACTACAGGGACCAGTATGCCAAGAAATGGGGTAGACTGGCCGAGATTCTGCATAAAGAGACTGGCATTGATCGGACCTACAAACATTGCATCAACCACTACTACGCCACCAAGTGGGGTCGGGAGTACAAAGGAAAATTGAGAGGGCGAAGAGCAGGAGGCCAGCGCAAACGTGGTGGCGCGGTTGGTCGCGGTCGAGGAGCTATTGCCAACATGGACCGACCAGAAGCAGCCGACGATGGGCCTTTGCCGCTTACGGAGACTGGTCGGCCTCGACGATCGGCCGCACCGACCTTTGGGCCGACTTCCGGAGGCAACGAGATCGAGTTCGACCTTGCGTCTGCGACCATCACGCCTGGACGCGCGCGCAGGCAGACCGACGCTGATGGGACCCAAGAAAAGGTTCGCCGCGGCAAAACTGCCAAAGAGAAGGGCAGCCGCAAAGCGAAGAACATGCCTTTAGCAGCGGCTCCTGCTGGATCGCCAATGAAACTGGATCGCAAGGACAAAGCTCCCAGCCTCAAGGCGGAGGACGATTTTGGCAAGCGCCCATTGAGCGATGCACTGATGCCGATGTCCGTGCCGTTAGCAATGCCGATGCAAACAACGCTCATCGAAGATCCAATGTTGCTCGCTGAGGACTCCATGATGGGCATGCCTTTGAATATGATGGACCGCCCGAAAACGCAAGCAGGTGCGAGGCCGGGTCCGTCAAGCTACTGGTCCGTCTCCGAACTGGGAGACTTCGACAAAAACGTTGCACATTTCGGTACAGACTGGCTGGCCATCTCTAATCACATGGGCACTAAGACGCACACGATGATTAAAAACCAGTACCTCCGACTGATCGAACAAGGACGCGCTGATCTGGAGCAAGTAGCCATTGAAGCCGACGCCAGGCGAAATCGTGGAGAACGTATGGGACCAGCACCGACACCTACGCCGGCTCCCAAGAGACGCTACGAGAGCACACAGACGGCACTTCCACGCCAGATCGCGCCGACGCCCGAGTTACACAAGTCTCCACCGCTGAACCCGCTTGCATTACCCAAGACGACGCCTCCGCATTCTGCAACTTCTTCGAGGTTTTCCACCATTGCACAAGCACCTACGCTGGGCAAGCCTCTGATCCCTGTGTCCGGCTTCCCTCCCATGCCTGAAAGTGGCCTCACATCCATACCGTCGCTTTCACAGCAACAATCGCCTCCTGCTCCACCACAACGTGCCCAAGTCCAACATCTCCAATCAATGTCACAGCACAAACCACAGCATCCGGGACCTCGTGCCGGCTACTTTACTGAAGAGGTATCCTCGAGACACGATACCCGGCCGCCGTCGCAAGCGTTACATCAGCAGTCGAGGCTCATGCAGCAAGGGGTTGTAATGCGTGGCGGGCATGAGCCACATCAACAGCACCCGTACCGCGCATTTGGGTATGAGCGTGAGCGGGAAGGATTAAGCAGATCCGAGATGCAGCAAGATCAGGACGCTCAACACCGCCACCAGCAACATCATCGCCGCATATCTCAGGAAATGTCCAATCAGAGGGCCCCCTTTGCTGGCGGCATACCACCACTCATGCCTCCACAGCGCTCGAACTCGATAGTCAGATCCCCAGAGCATCGATCGCTGCCATACTCGCACGGCCGCCATCTATCCCAAGCTCAAGGCCTTGGTCAGTCACCATTAGATCAGCATCCTCAACAAATAGGCCACCTGCCTGGAGCGCAGCAAGTGCCAAATCGTGCTTCGATACTCACACCACCAGTCAAAGAGGAGCCCAGACAGCCGCCGTCGTCATCCATACCACCAGCACAGCCCCTAGCAATTCAATCTCCCCACGTGCTGCACGCTCCATACGGCCAGCCTGCAATGCAGAGTGCGCCCGCGCCGCCCAAACCGAAGGCTGCGCCAGAGCCGAGAAAATTCACAATGGCGTCAATACTCAACGATGACCCCGAGGAGCCTGTCCGCAAGAAAGTCGGGGATCAGGGTCCTTCGTCACATAGCACGACTCCTCACCAACAGATGCCAATCGCTCCACCTCCCCCACCCCAGTCATCGTTACCACCACGGCGCAACCCGTACGAGAAGCCGTACGAGCGCCCGACTTATGCACCACCCGCATCGTCAAGCAGGACAATTGATCTCACCAACGACCAAGCGCCCGGTGGCAGACCTAGCAACATGCGAGATCCCTGGCAGCCACGGCAACAACAGTACATGCCCAACCACAGTCAATCTCAGCAGTCTACCCCAGTTCAATCTCACTCCGGTCTACCACAACCTTTGTTCGGCGACTCTAGGGGAATTATGAACCATCGGTCGGTGTTTGCCCAGCACAATGCCCCTCGGCACAATCCTTCGCCGCCGCCTCATGCTGCGTACAACAATTCGCCGCACATGCACTCGCGTACCCCTAGCATTAGCGCTGGCCCTAATCAGCCTCCTCGCCATGCTGTACCCAACACAACAGCGCCATCGCATGCGGCGAGTGCTAGCGCTTCAGCGCTAGTCCTGCAGCCGAACCCATATGCTCAAGTTGATCCGTCTGGTACCAGCGCTCCGCCTACGGGACCTAGGGGTATGCGTCCCAGCCCTCACTTGCACACCAGCCACGTACCGCAGCAGAGGGACGCGCCAGGCCGCAACGATCTCTCGCAGTCTCACAACTCGGGCATGACGTACTCCAATCCTCAAACACCAAATGAGCACCCAAGTCAGCACTCGCTCCGCGGCCCAGGTAGTTTAGCCGATCCATACCGTCCTCGTGATCCTCGCGACATTCACCATGACTTCGAGGCTCGCATTCACTCAGACCGTGACACTGGGCGAGAACTCGCTCAGAGGGCCGACACCATGCTGCGCGAGCAGCAGTCCAACCCTGTGCTGCAACGAACCAATTCGCTGCACGAAGATCTGCGGTACCAACAAGAACGCGGGTACCTGTCGCAGCAGCGGTCGCACACCCCACTCGCCAGGGCCGATCAAGCCCAGCCGCCGACGCTCCAACACCCGCCCAACTCCTCGCTCGGAACAAACAACCACTCGCTGCCCATGTCGTATGGTCAACGCCCTCCCCCCGAAGAACCACATCGCTTCACGCCTTTCAACCCCCGCGATCGCAGCTTCACGGAGCGCTTACGAGAGGACCAGGCGCAGCAGATGCAGCGCGACGACTATGCACGGCGGGAGGAGAGTCAGAGGGACAGGGACATACATATGCGCGATCAGCAGATGAGAGAGAACCTCATCAGGAGAGATATGCGAGCGCCGCCGCCGGGATCGGGACCTGGACCGGCGCAGGATCAGAGGCCGCTTGCGGGGCCGCCCCATGATTGGGCGAGTGCGGTTAGACATCCAAATGAGAGGCATGGTGGGTGGCCGCGATGAGTGATTGACTGATTGACTGAAGACTATATGCATTAATTGTTTTTGTTTGGCGGCAACAGTGTAAGCGTAGCGTTGTATTTAGCGTCGACGATGGGGCATATACCCTCGGCGTTTGTTCAGAGCTTGACTTTTATCGTGGAAGCATTTGTTTTGGCGTATTCTTCGTGTAGATGGATGTGTATGCAGCTTTGATTGTGGAATTGAACTGTTCACAAGAATTTTGAATGAATCGATCGTCATGACTGAGATTCTCGGGCAGTCTCCTCCTGCAACGACGCTTTCGCCAAGAGTCATGTGGCATTCTGAGCATAGCCTCAGTACACAAGCTTCGTTGCAGATGCATACATCTGCTCTATCTCATCCCTATATAGAGCCTCACACGTACTCCTAACAGGCACGCCCTTGATATTTCGCAACAACGGTTTCTCGCCCTTCGTGAAAAGAACCAAATCTCGCTGTAACTGGATCGACAGCGAAAGCGTCCCGTTGACGCGCTCAACCTCGGGCCACAGCTTTGCCAGCTTCTCACCATCATCCACCGTGCTATCCTCCCACTCCACTAGTAGGAAAGGCTTAGCTTGTCCTCTCCCGCCGACCACCACGCCAGTCACGCCAGGCGAAGACGCAAAGCGGAGCTCGACATCCACTGCGTTGAGCTTTGCTGAGCTTTTCAAGATGATCCAGTCGTCTGTGCGCCCGATGATTTTCCAATGTCCTGGCTTTGTTTTGGATTCCTGCAAGATTTGAGGTATGGGGTTAGCGTTTACTTTCAAATGAGTTTGTACATGGGATTCTCACCACATATAAGTCGCCGAAGGGGAAGCGATCGAGATGAGGAAATAGCATGAACACGACCTGCCACCGCTCAAACTCCGGCTTGCGGTATTGAACCATTTCGTACGCAACGCCATCTCTGTGCTCGAAGACGCAACCATACGAGGGCCGCAGTTTTTGGTAATCCGTCGTGTCGTCGCCTGGCTCGGCTTCAGACGCCAGGGTCCCAGTTTCGGTTGTACCAAAGAGCGAGACGGGGCGAATGTTGTGGCTGTGCAGTTCTTTGATGATTGAGCGGCTACAGGGGGAGCCTGAAATGTAGATAAAGTCTAGGTGTTCTAGGGTTTTTAGTGCGGTGGGGGTCTTGATGAATTCGTCGAGGAACATGGGCGAGAATGAGACTGCGTTGCACTTGCCGTGTCGGATCTAGAGGGAAATGAATGTACCAAGTTAGTTTCTGTTTCCATTGAGATTGATCAAAGATTCATCATACAATGTCGACACATAACTGCACATTCGCTGGCTGAACACCAACCGACGGACCAAACACAATAGTACTCCCCAAACACACAGGAGCAGCAAGCGCCATCCGCACGCCCTGGATCTGCGAGCGTCAGCCGAAATCTTCGCTCACAAAGATATACTCACATGCAGCATCGGCATAGGACAATACCATCTCCTCCCCGCTAAATGGTTCTCAACACAGCACGTGTCCGCACTATACTCAGGCATCAACTTGCCCGCATCCAACAGCATCAAAGCCTGATGCGTCCACACAGCTGGCTTCGGCAACCCCGTCGAACCCGAAGTATGCACAACCACGCACGGCGTATCCTTGCTCTCTTCCCACGTTTTCTTCCACTCTACATCTACCACTTTCTCGGGGTCGAGGAAGAAATCCGAGTCCGGGACTTCCAGAACATCGAGGTCCCAGTCAAATTTCTTGTTAGCTACGGTGCGTACCACGTCTTCGAACGGCGGCGCGAAAAGCCAGAATTTGCATCTCGTTTTCTCGACGAGCAGCTCTTGCGCTGCGAGTATTAGTCTAGGACCTGGGACGAGGAGTTTTCTTTCTAGTTGTGCTGCGGCGGCGATGAGGATTGGATACCGGATGTCGCGTGGGCCGGTATATCCGATTGTTTCGAAAGGCTCAAGTGGCTCAGGTAGGACTTTGCGCAGCCAGTGTGTTGCTCGATCTAGATGGATCGTTGTCAAAGTCCGACGTTGCTTCATTTTCTAGATTCTTACCGATGGCATTGTTGAATCTGGACCAGGATATTTCTTCGAAGCCTTTGGACATGTCGTTCTCGTCTCGTGCGATAGCGCCGTACGAGGCGTTTGGCGTTGCGCTTGCGCGGTATTTGATGAGCTGGATTATGTCTCGTTTTCCTAGGGGCGGCTCGCTCACGCTGTCTTCGCTGACCTGTTTCTTCATGTTGACTGGAGGTGGTGAGTTGGTGTATATTATAGGGTGGGTAAGAAAAGGTAGCAGATATGAACTATGCAATCCCAAGTTACCGTATGGCTACCAGCGTGCTCGGAGAGCCGATAGGCCGTCGGCGATCCCACTTCGTTCTACCCAAAAATCATGTATGGGAGCCAATGACATGCATCGAACCTCATATACACAATAGCAGAGTGCTAATCAATTACGACTTGAGCATTCAAGTTCTGTCATTCAGCGGCGTACGTTTATGACTAGCCCCACAAACGAGGATATCAGTTGCAGTAATTGTAGTTGCAGGCTTGTGTTTTGCCGGACTGGGTTACACACCACATGCGTGCTTTATGGTGAGCTGATTTTCGAGTCTGGATCTTGAGCTGCATTAGGGCTTCGCGATGACGTAGTCTTTCCTGTGTGCATCAAGTATGGTACCTAGTGTCGACGCCGCAGATCCTATCGCAGCGTGTACCGCTGAGATTATTGCTTGGATTCGCTGATGCCTTCGAAAACATGGAGGTGCTTGTACTTCGTATGGGTCAATGGGTGATCTCAATCGCCAAGGTTTGTTGCGAGCCGTAAACGATGCGAGGGGCTTTGATGGATTGATACGTGGCTTTAGTTTCTCTGCTCAGTTCTTCCAGAACGAAATCACACGGCGCCGCAAACTGTTGGTAGTGGGAGTAGAATAATTGGGGATCTTGCATGTTCCTGTGATGCAAATTCAACTGGTCTGATTATAGAAGTCATTGAGCTCCGATAGATGCCACGCTCGCTCGTTTCCCCCCTAGAGCAGGGCCGCTATTTCGGGCTTCTGTTGACGTTCCGCTATTGCCTTGGCCGTCTCGCCATTCTTAGTCTTCAAACCCTTCTTTGTGCCATTCGCCAGAAGGAATTGGACAGTCTCTGGCTGGGAGCCTCTGTCTACCGCCTTTTCCGTATTTAGTACACGCTATTTGCAATCTTACGGTTCTACTTACCAAATGCAAAGCCGAATACTTAGAGTCAATCGTCGTCTCGTCAAAGTTCTGGCCGAGTTCCTTCAAGGCTTGCAGAATCTTGATGTGCCCTTTCTGGGCTGCAAGCAGGAAAGCGGTTTTCTCTCTGCCTTTAGAGTAGATGTGCGAATTCAGTGTTTGTCTCACATACATTTCGTACGTAAGTTGACATACCATCGCGGCGGCCTAAAAGCGATCTATCTCGCTGAAGAAGAATCTTGAGACAGCCAACTCGATTGTGGAGTGCTGCAATGATGTTACGTCGGCGTGTCTTACATGAAATCTTTGCATGAGTACATACCCGCAATATGAAGACAGGTACGTCCATCGATGTTTTTGATCCGGGTGTCAACACCACTAGCGGTCAGGAGCGTCTTCATGATCTTCGTGTTGCCTTGCTCGGCAGCCAGGTGTACAGCAGTATAGCTTCGCGTCGTAAGGGCGTTGATTGGATACTCGTTTTTCTGTACCCAGTAGACAACCTGCTCCGAAGCACCTGTACCAAGTTAGAGTATAATTCAGAGTGGCATGCATTTAAAACTTGCCTAGGGCGACGGCCCAGTCTACATTGAGTCAGCCTTGGTCTTGTCAGTAGAGCTTGAAGTCATGCATAACATACGCAGTGGGTTGCGGGGTCCCGGACCTATTGACTTGCCGGGCCCCGATTCGATGGGTGGGTCATGTAGTCGCGCCAGTAGTTCGTCACGATGATCCTTGCAAAGTCTATGGTGTTTTTCGAGGTCGTTGATCTGGCCTTCCCAATCGTAATGCTTCATGAGATTCTTGATGAACTGGAAATCGCTGTACAACGAGATAGCGAGTTGCGTAGATGCAAGGAGGAGGGCTTTGTACAGCCCGATGTACACCATATGTAAGTTCCTCTTCAAATCGCGGACCTGAGCACTGTCTGTAGGTAGCTTCTTGATGCGAGCAGAACTTGATGCGTGTAGCACAGTGTAATGAGCGACGTTTTCCGCAAGTTCGAACATTGACTCTCTCTCGGACTTGTATATCTGATGCACCGAGAATGCGAGAAATAAGGCCGCTGCGGGAATAGCGACATACGGTCCACCCACATTCGCACCCGCGGCAACCAGCTCTTGTATTGTCATCATGTTGTCGGTAATTTTTCCAATCTTTTCCGATGTCTTGCTCGCGGCGAGGTCTTTCGACCTTTTGTCGATAAAAGCCTGCAGCTGCTTGTAGCCATCTTCCGACCGCAACTTCAATTTTGGCTTATTGAGTTGCTCTTTGAGAATAATGTGAAGTCTGTGCAAACGCTCCTTGCCTTTGTCGTCCTCGCTGAGGGCGCTATAGGCTTCTTTCCAAAGGTTCGGCGGGGCCTTGTCGGTGTCACTGGCGTTGGACTTTGGCGGCATTTGGACCACGCTTCCAGAAATCAGACGTTTGAAAGTGGGCGAATGGTTCGCGTTTTCGAGTGCTTATCAGCCGAGTTCAGCTCCAGGCTACTACTTGCTGCTGATTGGACATCTGCTGTCATGGTGCGGGGTCTGTCCGACCACCATGAAATATGCAGTCAGCGTAGACTGGACGCCTGACTATCACCAGAAGCCGATGGCACTGTTGCGGGACGTTTTCAGCGCTTTCGCACGCGACACACCTACCGCCCTCGCTCCTTGCAATCGTAGAGTCGTGTGAACGCTTTGCCACATTCTGGGCATCCCCAAGGTCTTCACCCCGATGACTCTTCACGTGGTTCGTTTGATGGAACCTCCGTTCAATCTACGCAGTCAGTATATGTTC